>TBL_comb47_HYPODRAFT_10002868_pt1 | contig 20890 bp, 12 predicted proteins | sample TroBogypolimnion_40_FD_10682 | JGI IMG/M metagenome (IMG submission 10682) | reverse complement strand
ACGCCGATGGCGTATGCCACCTGCACCTCGCACTTCTCGCACACGCCGGAAGCGACCAGGTTCTTCGCCACGTAGCGACCCATGTAGGCAGCCGAACGGTCCACCTTGGAGGGGTCCTTGCCGGAGAAGGCGCCGCCGCCGTGGGCGCCGTGCCCGCCGTAGCTGTCCACGATGATCTTGCGGCCGGTGAGGCCACAGTCGCCCATCGGTCCGCCGATGACGAAACGCCCGGTCGGGTTGATCAGGAAGCGGGTATTGGCATCCATCAGGTGGGCCGGGATGATCTTCTTCACGACCTCCTCGATGATCCCTTCCTTGATCATCTCGTAGGAGACCTCGGGGGTGTGCTGGGAAGAGATGACAACCGTGTCGACATGGACCGGCTTGTCGTTTATGTACTGTATGGAAACCTGGCTCTTGGAGTCGGGACGCAGGAAGTCAAGCACGCCGGCCTTGCGGACATCGGCAAGCCTCGACACCAGCTTGTGCGCCAGCAGGATCGACATCGGCATGAGCTCCGGGGTCTCGTTGCAGGCAAAGCCGAACATGAGCCCCTGGTCGCCGGCGCCCTGCTCCTTGAACATCCCCTCGCCTTCCGTCACGCCCTGGGCGATGTCGGGGGACTGCTTGTCGATGGAGGTGAGAATCGCACAGGTTTCCCAGTCGAACCCCATCGCGGAGTCGTTGTAGCCGATCTCGCGGATGGTCTCCCTGACGATCTTCGGGTAATCGATGATAGCATTAGTGGTGATCTCGCCGGCGATGACCGCCATGCCTGTCGTTACCATGGTTTCGCAGGCAACGCGGGACTTGGGATCCTGGGTGAGTATTGCGTCAAGAATTGCGTCGGATATCTGGTCGGCGACCTTGTCCGGATGCCCCTCTGAGACAGACTCAGAAGTAAAAATGAAATCCTTCATCTCCATGTGATAAACCCCCTTCAGATGTGTACAGCAGGTAGCCGCCAAAGTCCAGAATTGTATAATCCGACATGGTCTTTGTCAACGAATTAAATCAGATCAACCCTTCGTCTGCGCGGTAGTTCCGGCTTTCTCTAGCTGAAAAAAGGAACTCGCTGCAGGGTGGCATGAGTCCGGCGCCCCGCCACATTAGTTGCGACAAATAATTTATCCGTTACACTCTTGCTACTTGCTCGGTGTCACCGGAGCAAGAGACAGCGTGGCTGAACTTATCTAAAGGGATATCCTCAAATTAGTGGAAGGGGGATCTGATGAGGCTCATCTGGTTGGCTCTGGTTGCCGTCCTGCTGGCGGGATGCGGCTCGGGAGGAAGCGGCGCGGCGGGGACCGCCCTGCAACCCGGTGTGGTGGCCGTGGATCTCAGCACGCAGGCGGCCTTCGCCGCAACGGTGCTCTACGCGGTCGAGTTCACCCTGCATCTGCCGGCAGGGGTGACGGTTGCCGCGGACCCCTCCAGCGGGGAGGTCGCCGCGGGGGTGCTGCATCTCGCCGACACCTCGGCGCTCGCCGGGGCCAGGTACCTGCCGGCAACGGCCAGCGCCCCGGCGCAGGTAACGGTGAACATCATCGACGCGATGGGCTTCGCCGTCGGGGACCTGGCGTCCCTGAATTGCAGCGTTGCGCCGGGGGCCGCGCTCAGCGCGTCCGGGTTCTCCCTGGACGGCTTCTCCGCGCGGGACGCAAACGGAGCGGTCATCCCCGGCATCACCCCGCGCTTCACGCTCCGGACGCAATGAACGGCTGGCGGGAAATCCGCCAACCGTTCAATAAAGCCGCCCGATGCTTCGGGTAACTGGTTACTGCCCTACCCGCTATTCGACGATCCTGATCGAGTTGATGAAAACGGGCTCGACGGGGACGTCTCCGTGCCCGCCCTTGTTGCCGGTTTTCACCTCGCGGATCTTGTCCACCACGTCCATCCCTTCAATCACCTGGGCGAACACGGCATAGCCGAAACGGTCCGGGGTCTTGCCGGTGTGGTCCAGGAAAGCGTTATCCACCACGTTGATGAAGAACTGCGAGGTGGCGCTGTCGACCACGCTGGTGCGGGCCATGGCGAGGGTGCCACGGGTGTTCTTGAGCCCGTTGGTGGCCTCGTTCTTGATGGCGAACTTGGTCGTTTTCGGCTTCATGTCGACATCCATTCCGCCGCCCTGCACCATGAAGCTCTTGATGACGCGGTGGAAGATGGTGCCGTCGTAGTAGGCGTCCTTCACATAGGAAAGGAAGTTGCGGGTCGATATGGGGGCCTTGTCCTTGAACAGCTCGATTTTAACGGTTCCCATCGAGGTCTCCATGACGACCTGGGGATTTTTTTCTTCTGTCATTTCCGGGAGCTCCTTTTCGTAGAGTTGACTTTTCTGAGGCTGATCCTCTTTTTTTACCATACAAAACAGTTCAGGTGAACAGTTTTTCCTCATTCAGTTGCAATTGGCGGCCCCGGGGGGGTATTATCAAGCTACCATGTTAGTTACCTGACTGCCTGTCAAGCAGCTTTGTTGACAAGAGCCAAGCTTTCCGGAGGGGAATCATGAAATTATCCGCGCTTATTCTGTTTGCTGGGCTGACGCTGACGCTGACGCTGACGCTGACGCTCCCCGCGTCCGCCGCGTCCGCCCTTATCTACCAACCGCAGACGGCGAAGGTGGGGGAACTCGCACCCGGCTTCTCGCTGGACGCGCTGGTTGGGACCGAAAAGGGGAAGGAATTCCGGAGGGTGACCCTGGGTGAGCACCGGGGCAAGTGGGTGGTGCTCTTCTTCTACCCGATGGACTTCACCTTCGTCTGCCCCACCGAAATCAAGGGGTTCAACGCGGCGCTGGGCGAATTCGCCAAGCTGAACGCCGTGGTGCTCGGGGTCTCGACGGACAGCAAGTACTCCCACCTTGCCTGGGTGCAGCGCGGGGAGCTCGGGGCGCTCAAGTTCCCGCTGCTATCCGACCTGAAAAAGGAGACCGCTGTCAGCTACGGTTGCCTGGACGAGAAGGAGGGAGTCGCGCTGCGCGCGCTCTACATCATCGACCCCGAGGGGATACTGCAGTACCAGGTAGTGCACAACCTCGACGTCGGCCGCAGCGTCGACGAGACCCTGCGGGTGCTGGAGGCGCTGCAGACCGGCTCACTCTGCCCGCTCGGCTGGCACCCGGGAGACAAGACGCTGCCCAGGTAAGCTTTTAAGACAGAGGCGTCCGGCGCGTGCCGGATCAGTCGGATCGGTCGGATCGGACTGATCCGTCGGATCAGGCACGCGCCGGACGCTCTTTAACACTCCCCCCTACCCCATCAGCGCCTTCATCTTGGCGAAGAAACCCTCTGCGCTCTTCTCCTCCTCCTCGGGCGTGACCTCCTTCGCCACGCCGCTTTGTTGCACGTTCAGGACGCCCGCAGGCAGCTCCGCCAGGAAACGCGAAGGGATGCGCTCCTGCAGCTTGCCGTACTTCTTGCGGAACAGGGTGCGGGTCATGACCAGCTGCTGCCGGGCCCGGGTGATGCCGACGTAGCAGAGGCGGCGCTCCTCGTCCACGGTGAAGTCCTCGTAGATCGCCCTCTTGTGGGGCAGAATCTCGTCCTCCAGGCCGACCAGGAACACGAAGGGGAACTCCAGCCCCTTGCTCGAGTGCAGCGACATCAGCGTCACCGCGTCCTTGCCGTGATCCTTCTTGTCCTTGCTGGAGAAGCGGTCCTCGTCCATGAGCGACACCTTCTCCATGAACCCGCCCAGGGTCGCCTGCGGCACCCGCTCCTCGTAGGCGGCCATGGAGTTGATGACCTGCTCCACGTTCTCCACCTTGCGCCGCGCGGCCTTGGCGTCGTCTATGGTCCGGAAGATCTCCGCCTCGATTCCCAGCTTCTCGAAGAGCGCCTTGCACTTCTCCGCAAGCCCTCCCCCCTCGGCGAAACCGTGCGCCGCGTCCAGCAGCGTGTGGTGGAAGCCGAGCACCTTGTCGCGGATCCCCTCGGTGATCCCCTCGATCTCGGCCACCCGCCCGAAGGCCTCGAAAAGCGGGATCTCGTGCTCCAGGGACCACTGGTTGATCCGGATGACCGTCCCGTCGCCGATGCCGCGCTTGGGGAAGTTGACGATCCTCAGCAGGGAGATCTCATCCAGCGGGTTGGCGATTACCCTCAGGTAGCCGATGGAGTCCTTCACCTCCTTGCGCTCGAAGAATTGGGTGCCACCCACCAGCACGTAGGGGATGTCCTCGAAGCGCAGCTGTTCCTCGAAGGCCCGGCTCTGGGCGTTGGTGCGGTACAGGATGGCGAAATCGCTGTAGGGGGTGTCCTTCTTGAAGCGCTCCAGCTGGATGCGCTCTACGACGGAGGTCGCCTCCTCCTCATCGTCCTGCACGATCAGCAGGTCGATGGGAGGCCCCTGCCCGGCGGCAGTCCAGAGCTTCTTCTCCTTCCTCACCTTGTTGTTGCCGATCAGGCTGTTGGCGGCGTCCAGGATGTTCCCGGTGGAGCGGTAGTTCTGCTCCAGCTTGATGGTGCGGCACCCCTTGAAGTCCTTCTCGAAGTCGAGGATGTTGCCGACGTCGGCGCCGCGCCAGCCGTAGATGGACTGGTCGTCGTCCCCCACCACGCAGAGGTTCTGGCACCCCGCGGCAAGCAGGTTCACCAGCAGGTACTGGGAGGAGTTGGTGTCCTGGTACTCGTCCACCATGATGTAGCCGAAGCGGTCCTGCCAGTGTTTGAGCACCTCGGGGTGGTGCTGCAGCAGCTCCGCCGTCAGCATGATGATGTCGTCGAAGTCGATGGCGTTGAAGGCCTTGAGCGCCGACTGGTAGCGCGGATAGACGAGCCCCGCCATCATGTCGATGTCGTCCAGCGGGCCCGGGATGAAGCGCTCCGGCGGTATCAGCTTGTTCTTGGCGCCCGAGATGCGCCAGATGATGGCCTCAGCGTCGTACTTCTTTTGGTCGCAGTTCACCTCGCGCACGATCTGGCGCACCAGACCTACCTGGTCCGCCGTCGAATAGATGGAGAAGTTCTTCTTGTAGCCCAGCCGCTCGATGTCGCGCTTCAGCACCCGGACGCCCAGCGAGTGGAAGGTGGAGAGCACGATCCCCTTGCAGTGCTTGCGGCCGACGATATGCTCTACCCGCTCCTTCATCTCCTTGGAGGCCTTGTTGGTGAAGGTCACGGCGAGGATGCGGTCCGGCGGCACCTTCAGGTCCAGGATCAGGTGGGCGATCCGGTAGGTGATGACCCCGGTTTTTCCGCTTCCGGCGCCCGCCAGGACCAGGAGCGCCCCCTCGGTGTGCTTCACAGCGGCTAGTTGTTCCGGGTTGAGCCGGGATAAGTCGAGCATGGTAAACCCCTTGAAAAGCGATCCTTTTCGCGCTCCGGCCAGGGCAGGAGCCAGGCGAGCGGGCGAAAAAAAGAGCCACAACCCTGACGGTCGCGGCCCTTCATAGTTACCAGAACCGGAGGGGCAATGCAAGGAGCTATCGAGCTGCCGGGTTTCAATCTGGTGCACCTTGTGTTATAAACCCGTGAAAGGTGAAAGCCACCTTTCACCTTTCACTTTTCACGGGAGTTGACATATGGACACCGAAGCCGCGGCCCAGCGCATCAAATTCCTTTCCAAAGAGTTGGAGCGCCACAACCGGCTCTACTATGAAAAGGACATGCCGGAAATAACCGACGCCGAGTACGACGCGCTTTTCCAGGAGCTGCAGGGGCTGGAGGGTAGCTTCCCCGAACTGGCCCAGCCGGACTCGCCGACCAAGCGGGTCGGCGGACGCCCCCTGGCCAAGTTTTCCCAGGTGCGCCATACCATGCCGATGCTCTCGCTGGAAAACGGCTTCACCGAGGAGGACATCCGGGACTTCGACGACCGGGTGAAGCGCTTCCTGGGGCTCCCCGCCGATGCCGCCATCGCCTACATGTGCGAGCCGAAGATGGACGGCGTCGCGGTTGAGCTGGTCTACCAGCAGGGCCTCTTTACCATCGGCTCCACGCGCGGCGACGGCCTGGTGGGCGAGGAGGTCACCGAGAACCTGAAGACCATGCGGGACATCCCCTTGCGCCTGCGCATGGAACAGCCGCCGGAACTCCTGACCGTGCGCGGCGAGGTCTACCTTCCGCTGGCCCCCTTCCGCAAGTTCAACAAGGAGCGCGAGGAGGATGGCCTCCCCGTGTTCGCCAACCCGAGAAACGCCGCGGCCGGCTCCTTGCGCCAGCTCGACTCGCGCATCACGGCAAAGCGCCCCTTGAGCATCTTCTGCTACGCCCAGGGCGAGACCCACGGCATCAGCTTCGCCTCGCAAAGCGACTTCCTTGCCAAAATCCCCGCCTGGGGGCTGCCGGTGAACCCGCTGGTTCAGGTGGTCTCCGGCATCGAAGCCGTCATCGCCTACTACGCCGACATGATGGCCAAACGCGACGAGCTTCCCTACGAGATCGACGGCGTCGTGGTGAAGGTGGACCCGTACCCGATGCAGCGCGACCTCGGTGAGAAGAGCCGCTCGCCGCGCTGGGCCATCGCCCTCAAGTTCCCGCCGCGCCAGGCGACGACGATCGTCGAGGACATCGTGCCCCAGGTAGGACGCACCGGCGTCATCACCCCCGTAGCCCACCTCGCGCCCGTGAACGTATCCGGCGTCATGGTCGCCCGCGCCACCCTGCACAACTGGGAGGAAATGCAGAGAAAGGACATTCGCAAGGGGGACACCGTGGTCGTGGAGCGCGCCGGAGACGTCATCCCTGCGGTCGTGCGGGTCGTCACCGAGAAAAGGCAGGGGACCGAGACCGCGCTGGAGATTCCCGAGAGCTGTCCCGAGTGCGGCGGCGAGGTTGTGCGCATCCCCGGCGAGGTGGCGGTGCGCTGCGTCGGGCTCGCCTGTCCCGCCCAGCTGCGCGAGTCCCTGAAGCACTTCGCCTCCCGGCGCGCCATGGACATCGACGGGCTGGGCGAGAAGTTCATCGAGCAGCTACTGAGCCTCAAGCTCGTTAAGGACGTGGCCGACATCTACACCCTGAAGCGGGAGGACTTCATGCAGTTCGAGCGCATGGGGGAGAAGCTTTCCGAAAACCTGCTGCACGCCATAGAAGGGAGCAAGTCGCGCGACCTGTCCCGTTTCATCTTCGCCCTGGGGATCAGGAACGTCGGGGAACACACGGCGAAGCTTTTGGCGGACGCCTTCGGCTCCGTCGAAAATCTGGCCCAGGCAAGCGAAGAGGAACTCACCTCCATCCGGGAAGTCGGGCCGCAGGTGGCGGAGAGCATCACCGATTTCTTCAGGAACCAGGAGAACCAGCGGGTGATCGAGCGGCTACTGGCGGCCGGAGTGCGGCCCTCCGTCGAGGAGAAAAGGGTCGGCGGCCAGTTCACCGGCAAGACCTTCGTCTTCACCGGGACCCTCACCCGCTTCACCCGCGACGACGCCAAGAAAATCGTGGAACTCGAAGGGGGTCACGCGGCGGGGAGCGTCTCCAAGAAGACGGACTACGTGGTGGCGGGAAGCGAGGCGGGTAGCAAGCTCGCCAAGGCCGTGCAGTTGGGGGTAAAGGTGCTTACTGAGGAGGAATTTTTGGAATTGGTTAAGTAACTCCAGGCCCGGCAAAGTATCAGGCCGCTTGACCGCACTGATGATGGTCAATACCATTATTAATAGCGGCCTGTCGGTTGTCCTGTGCCAGACAACTTTCTACTTCATCAAGATCACGTTCTGCGCGCCTAGCATTTAGGCAGGCTTCGCCTCCCTCTTTGCTTTCACCTCTGCATGATCGGCAAACTCGGCATTTGGACTGTCAGCTTCATTGACAGCATCAAGAATCCCATTGAGCTGCCATTCATTCACAGGGAGATAGGCCTCCAAGGCCTCCTCCGCAATAAACGACGTTGTCTTACTCCTTGCATGGGCCAAGGTTTCCAGTCGTTTTTTCGTGGCCTGTTTGACCCGAAATTTTACTGTGAGTGTTGCAGTGGCGCTTGAAGAATAACGCGCGATTTCTTCTTTAAGATTGGGCATAGACTGCCATTCTCCGTTCTCGAAAGAATCAAGTATATCCTTCTCAAATTTGCCTGCTTCGTCTTTCATTGCTTCCTTCCTTGTCAATATATACTTTGGCGGCTACACCGACTATCGTCCAGTTATTGGTTTCATTTAGAAATCATATACTCGTGTGTGATTATTGTCATCCCGCTTTAGCACTCCGAGGTAAACTCGTTATCAAGTCGCCCCAAAACGCTTCCGTTCCTCAGATCCGCCCAACCTCCCAATGTTCACCCCCTGTGGCAATCCTGCGCTGCTGTGCACGGACTGATCACGACCCACCGCGCCCCAAAGCAATTAAACCTGTCTTTACGGTAAGTTAACTGACGGCACATAACATGCTATCGCATTTGCATTGTTTAATCATTCCACTATCACCTTCACTAGCAAGCTAAAGGAGATGCGACATGAAAACCTCAAGATGCATGGCACTCGCGTCGGTACTCGGCATTCTGGCGATCCTTTCCGGATGCGCCAGGAACGGTGTGGAAATCCGGTCTGCCGAACGGGTCGCTATTGAACATCACAACCCGGTGAAAGGGAATGTTCACATCATGCCGATGAAAAAAGACTCGCTGGTAATAGAAGTGGAACCGGGTGTAACCAACCTGGACCCCGACTGGGCGACCTTCAAACTGAGATCGGTAACCGCCCCTGACAGTGAGGCGTTAAAACCTTCCGAGTTTGTCACCACGGCCGACATCACAAAGCTCATGCAAGACAGAACGATTCAGGCCCTCCAGGAAGCTGGATTCAAGGTTACCGAGGGTGACAGCGTTCCGGGTGGTGTCGATGTGATTATCGCGCCCTTACTTCAGGCGGCCTTCGTTTCCCTTCCTAGCCCGTCGTCTCCTTCTGCAGTTGTGCGGGTCAGAGTAAATTTCAAAAACACTAAGACCGGCTTGAGCATAACGACCCTGATCGTCGGTTATGGACAAAGCCTGCTTTATTTCACCCAAGCACAAGGACTTGAATGGGCGATGGATGAAGCAATGGCCAATTACCAGAGAAACCTTATCCAGGACACCAAGGATTTCCAGGGAAGCCTCTGAGATCGGGAGTCTACCGGATCAGCGCGCAATGGGAAGAGGAAAAAGGGAATGAAACGAACTTGGATCACGGGTGGGCAAAAGTGAACCACAAAAGGTCACATGCACGAAAAGGCGGGTAAACCCCGCCTTTTTTATTGTCCAGATTTAGCGCTGAACGTCCAGCGGCTCCCCCTCAGGCCAGGCTCGCCCGCGGGTATTGGTTACGGCAGGGTGAAATAGAAGGTGGCTCCCTTGCCGGGCCTGGACTCCGCCCAGATACGGCCGCAATGGCGGTCGACGATGCGCTTGACGGTCGCCAGCCCGATACCGGTCCCCTCGTACTCGGAGCCGTGCAAGCGCTGGAACTCGCCGAAGAGTTTGTCGCTGTACGCCATGTCAAAGCCCACGCCGTTATCCCGTATAAAGAATACTTTCTGACCGGAAATGACTGTATTACCGAACTCTATGCGCGCGGTTGGCATTATCGAGGTGTATTTCCAGGCGTTACCCAGCAGGTTCACCATCATATGCCGCAACAGCGATTTGTCTCCTCGCGCTGTGAGGCCTTCCTTTACGACAACCTCGACGCTTCGCCCGGGCTCCGCTTCACGTAACAAATCCCAGGCGTGGGTTGCCAGTTCGCTCAAGCTCACGGTTTCCTTCGCCAGCGCGACCCGGCTCACCTTGGAGAGTCCCAGCAGGTCATCGATGAGCTTGTTCATGCTCCGGCTCGCCGTGCGGGAGCGCTCAAGGAAGTCGTTGGCCTCGGCCGGTAAAAGTTGCCCGAAGTCGTCGGACAGCATGGTGAGATACCCGTTGATGTGGCGTAGCGGCGCACGAAGATCGTGGGATACCGAATAGCTGAAGGATTCCTGCTCCCGCAGGGCTCTCTCCAGGCTCACGGTCCGTTCCGTAATCCTTTGCTCCAATTCTTCGTTTAACTGCTTCAAGGAGACTTCGGCACGAAATCTGAGTAAAGCGATCGCCAAATAACCGGCCAAGCGCTCCCACTGGTCGATATCCTGCTGCGCGAAAGCTGACTTGCGCACGTCGTTTAGCTGCAACAAGCCCAGGCGCTCGCTCCCAATACTTAAAGGTATCAGTGCCACCGACTCGAACCCCGCCTCGGCACAGCGGCGTCTCGAGCAGGCATGCCGGTCGCCATCTGAGCTCGCGGACAACAGCTCCGTGGTGCTCTTGGTCCAGAAACTGCCCTGGGCGGTGAAGTACTGGTCCAGCGGTTCGGCGCGCCCGCAGATGACAGAGCCGCACACCCCCTCGATGATCGCCTTCCCCTCGCCATCCCGGATGACCGCTCCGCCTGCATTACGCCGGCACACGTGGTTCTCTGCCCGAACGAAATCCTCGGGGAAGCCCTGGGCTTTGAAATAGGGATAGTCCTCCCCTTCGCGCAACCGGATCCCCACCGCCTTGCAGCTGGCTTTTTGCTTGAAGAAGCGCAGGGACGCCGCCACCATCTCGTCGATTCCCGAGCAGGCATTAACGATATGCAGGAACTCGATGGTCGATTCGCGCTCCTGTTCAGCCAGCTTGCGCTCGGTGATGATTTCCCGCACCGCGAGGTAGTGCAGCGTCTCGTCGTTGTCGCGCAGCGCGGAAACCACCATGGAGACCCAGTAGAGCTCGCCGTTTTTTTTGCGGTTCTGCAACTCGCCTTGCCAGACACCGCCGGAGGTGATGGTGCGCCACAATTCGGCGTAGGTCCCCGGCGCGGTCAGCCCGGATTTGAGGATGCGCGGATTCTGTCCGATCACCTCATCGGGGCTATAGCCCGAGACTTCGGTGAATTTCGGGTTGACGTACTCGATGATGCCGTTGGCATCCGTTATCAGTACGGAACTGGGGCTTTGCTGGACTGCTTGGGAGAGTATGCGGATCTGATTATTCTGGACGGCGACCTGCCGCTTGAGCAGGATCGACTCACTATGACTGCCAATCGCCTCCAAGAGAGTCTCCAGGTCGACAGGTTTCAACAGGTACTGGTTGATGCCGATCTCGATGGCTCGTAACAGGTACTTGCTGTCGCTCATGGCCGTCACGGCGACGATGACCGCTTCCGGGTTTATGCGCTTGATCTCCGCCGACATCCGGATGCCGTCCATGACCGGCATACTGATGTCGGTCAGCACGATCTCGGGGCGGTGCTCTTGGAAAAGCCGCAGTCCGTCGGCACCGTTTCCCGCACAGTACACGGCCATGCCGGGATAGCGCAGAGCTAGCGCGGCAGACAGGGAGTCCCTGATTTCCCCATCGTCCTCAACGCAAAGCACCGAGACTGTCGCCGAAGGTACGTCACCCGCTCGCATAGCTACCTCCGCCCGAACGCTGGCACGATCACTGGCGATGTCGTGCGCACCCAGCCTTCAGGCTGTGTTCATCTCTCATAGTGCTCTGCTCAGAAAAAGTCAGGGAAGCGCTCCTGCCTTCCGGTCCCGGCAGCAGTTGTGGATGAGGCGTATCCCTAAGAGTAGGACATCCGAACCCTTAGACAGTATCATTGTAAACCTTAACGCAGAATTGTAAATATTACTTAATAATTTTTTTCCAAGCTTTCTAATTTGGTTGTCCGCTCCCCCATCTGAGAGTGTCCCAGTCAGTCCGGCTAAGAGCAGTCTGACATTTGGCCGTCATGCACCGGGCTGTCCCCCCTGCGCAGCAGTGGGAAAGGCTCGCAAAGCGAGACAGGGGGTCTCTCTGCCGACGGAAACACCACCCTGCTGACCATCACGGCAGGTCCTTCACCCCGCCCCTCTCCCAAAGGCGAGGGGGAGCTTGTGAAAGTGCCAGAAGTTGAAAATAAATAACTTCTGAGGATGGCAGAACCACATCTTATCGGGAGAAAAACTTAACCTAACAGCACTGTACGCAAGGGGTACCCGACGGGAAATGAACCCATTGAGACTGCAGGTTGTTCTCGGTCACCTGTGCGACACGTCCAGTCAACTGGCTGAAAAATATTGTTAAAGTGGTGCCAGAGGCTGTCTGTAGTAAAAAAAAAGACATGGGTTTCCGAGACTCGTTAAAACATAAAGTTCATTACACAATAATGCTATCAAGTTAATTGGAAATACCTTTTATTTATTGACTTCCACTACATCGGAGTCTATATTCAATAGCCTACTGGATAAATCGCCTTCCAATCTCAATCTCAACATTCACAGATCACACTACAGTGACTCCTATGCCGTTGCAAACCGCCGCGAATGCTTTGAGCGACCAGAAACTGACTCCGGGCCTTCCGGAGGCACTGGCCGAGATGCGCGACCTCATCGGGGAACTCCATCCCGGTCAGCACGGCGAGGCACTCAGGAAAGCGTGGGAACAGCTCGACGCCGCCCTGGCCGAGGCGCCTGATTTATCCCCCCACGAGCGCCCGGGCAGCGTCCTGAAGATCCTGCCCAAGAGCGCCGGCACTCCCAAGCTGCCAGCCTCACCCGCACGGTCCATGGCTTCATTATGGCGCAAGCTCTTTGCCGGTAAAGCGGCGGCTTCGGCCGACGCTGTCACGCCTTGCGCCACTCCCCTCCAGGCAAAGGATCTGTTTCACTCCATCCTCGACAACTCTCTGGACGGCGTCTATCGGCGCAATCTCAGGCCTGACCGTTATGACTACCTGAGCCCGGCGCTGGAGCAGATGACCGGCATCACCCTCGAGCGCTTCGCTCGCCTGGGGCAGTGCGGGCTGATCGATCTCATGCACCCGGATGATCGCACCCGCATCCGCGAGCAGGTCGAAACTGCCTCTCGCCAGGAGCAGGCGACGGGTGTGCTGGAATACCGGCTCCCCGCCCCGGACGGGGGGTACCGCTGGTTTTCCGACAGTTACCGCATCATCAGGGATGGTGTGGGGAATCCGGACTACCTGGTGGGAAACCTGCGGGACATCACCGAGATGAAAAACGCTCTCTTCTCTGCCAAGAGCAGCGAGGATACTCTCAGGGCGCTGATAGAACTGATGCCGGTGGGCGTCTGCCTGGTGAACTTCGACGGCAGGTTCGAGTACCTGAACCGCTTTTTCCTGGACAACTTCGGTTACGACCTTTCGGACATCCCGACCGTGCAAGACTGGTTCCTCAAGGCCTATCCCGACCCCGATTACCGCGCCAGGGTCATCTCCGTCTTCAGGACCGAGTCGGGCGGGACCCTGGAAAACGGGGCGCCGGTGCCGCTACGCGAAACTAACGTCACCTGCAAGGACGGCAGCGTGCGCCACGTGATCTTCAACCGGCAGCTCGCCCAGAACTACCGGGTCATCATCCTGACCGACATCACCGAGCGGGAGAAACTGCAGGGCGAGCTCCTGAAGCTCCAGAAGCTTGAATCGCTCGGCGTGCTGGCCGGCGGCATTGCCCACGACTTCAACAATATCCTCACCGGCATCGTCGGCAACCTCTCCCTGGCACGACTGCTCTTCGACGCCCATGACTGGTCCAGCGAACTGCTGGAGACCGCCGAGAGCGAGTCCCAGCGCGCCGTGAAGCTCTCGGCCCAGCTGCTCACCTTCGCCCAGGGTGGCGACCCGGTCAAGAAGCTCGCCTCGGCGCAGGCCGTCGTGAAGGATGCGGTAACCTTCGCGCTCGGGGGTTCGAAGGTCAAGGGGGCGCTCACCATACCCGAGTCGCTGCATGCCATCATGGCGGATGAGGGCCAGCTCGGACAGGCGTTCAACAACATCATCATCAACGCCCTCCAGGCGATGCCCGGCGGAGGGACCCTGACAGTTAGCGCCGAGAACCTGCTCCTTGCCCCAGAGGACGGTGCAATGCTCCCCCCGGGGAACTACCTGCGCGTCAGCTTCAGCGACGAGGGGTGCGGCATCGCGCCGGACGACCTGGCCAGGGTGTTCGACCCCTACTTCAGCACCAAGCCCGGCGGAGCGGGGCTGGGACTTGCCGCCGCCCACTCCATCGTCGCCAGGCACGGCGGTAGTCTGTCGGTGCGCTCCGAGGCCGGCGCAGGCAGCTGCTTCACCGTGCTGCTCCCTTCGACCGGGGCGCCCTTCCCCAAGCCTCCCCCCCACAGGAAGCCGACCGGTGCCGCGTACAGCGCCGGTGGCAGCATCCTGCTCATGGACGACGAGAAGACCATCCGCACTATCGCCTCGAAGATGCTGGAATGCCTGAGCTATCAGGTGACTTCCTGCTGCAGCGGGGAGGAGGCCATCGCCCTCTACCGGAGCGCCCGGGACGCGGGAACCCCCTTCAGCCTGGTCATCACGGACCTCACCGTCGCCGGCGGCATGGGGGGCAAGGAAGCTGCCCGGCATATCCTCGCCCTGGACCCGGACGCGCGCCTGGTCGTGTCGAGCGGCTATTCCAACGACCCGGTGCTGGGTGACTTCAAGAGTTACGGCTTCCGCGCCGCCCTGCCCAAGCCCTACCGGCTAAGCGACATGGAGGAGGTACTGGCGGGGGTCTTCTAGCCACTGGAGAATTTGCACTCAATCAGGTAAAAAAAAAGCCAGCTGGAAGCTGGCCGATCTTTGTCCTGGATGCAAAATTCCTGTCCGGTTCACCTCGCTTGCGAAACCCGCTGATTCCCGTGCGGTCCGGCTTCCCTGGCTATTTTCTTCAGCATCCGCTTGGCCTTCAGGTTCCCCTGGTCCGCCGCCATCTGGTACCACGCCGCCGCCTCGGAAAGGTCGCGCACATCCCCCTCGCCGATGTAATACATCCAGCCAAGGGCCGTCTGGGCGTCGACATGCCCCCGCGCCGCAGCCAGACGGTACCACACGGTGGCTTCCGTCTTATTCTGGGACACCCCCTTGCCGCTGCTGTAGCACCAGCCCAGATACACCATGGCGTTGGCGTCGCCGGACTCGGCCGCTCGTCTCGCGCCCGTGATCTTCGGGTTTTCCGCCGTTTTCTCGGCCGGGGAGAAGATCGGCGGGACCTCCTGCCGTGTGGCTGGCGCGACGCTGGCCGGGGCAGCCTGCTTCACGGCCGTTTCCGGTCGGGGGATTGCGGCCTGGACGGCAATCAGCTTCAGGACCCGTCCCCTTCCCTCCTTGGCCTCAACATTCCCCTGCTGGGCAGCCAGGGCATACCAGTGGCTGGCCTTGACCAGGTCCTTCGGTACTCCGGCGCCGGTTTCATAGGCGTAAGCCAGGTTGTACCGGGCGATTTCGTGCCCGTGCTCGGCTGCCCTGCCATACCACGCCGCCGCCTGAACCGGATCAGGGAAAGTCCCCTGGCCCGCGTGGTACATCCACCCCACGTTGGCTTGCGCTCTGACATCGCCCGCCTCGCCAAGTCTCCGGTACTCCTGGAAGGCCGCCGCGAAGTCGCCCCTGCCGTAGGCCTGCGCCGCGTCGTCATAGGCCGCGGGTGAAGCAGTCGCCAAGAGCGCCACCAGCGCCAATGCGCCTGTTACTGACACGATACCCTGAACAGTTTTCACGATACCCCCAGCCTAGCCATGCTGCAGCTAGAACCACTTCACCCCCTGGAACCAGCAGCGCGGCGCGCGGTCATCCGTCCCGTCGGAGATCCTGGCGGGCACCCCCCCGGTGACCCAGGCGGCGCTGGCGCGCAGCGAGAAATTCCCCGGCACCCCCCAGTTAAGGCCGATGCCGGCACCGGCGCGGCTCCGGGTCTGCTTGTCGCCGCCGATAAAAACCTCTTCGTTCATCTGGGCTAGGCCCGCGTCAAAGAAACCGGTCAGCTGCAGGTCTCCGGGGATTACCGGCCTCAGGAAGGTCAGGTTCTGCCTGAGTTCGGCACTTCCCACGAAGCCGTTGTCGCCGCTCGCCTCGCCGCCGGGATAGGCCCGCACGCCGCTGGGTCCCCCCAGGGAATATTTCTCCGTGGTGTCCAGGTTGTTGAAGGCCTGCTGGCCGTCGAAGGAGAGGTACAGGAAGGTGGAGCCGGTCCCCAGCGACTGCAGCCGGGATAGGTACAGGTTCGCCTTGCCGAACATCCCCTCGGTGTTGGCATGCGCCGAGTCCTGGCTGGAAAGCCCATTATCCAGCAGCAGCGAGCCGCCGCTCACCACGAGTGACAGGTTGGTGACCCCGCCGCTGGCGAAGCCGTCCTGGGAGTTCATGAGCAGGCTCGCGCTGGCGCCGTTCACGTGCTTGCTGGAGACGACCGTTTGCACCGAATCCCGGTACGACTTGTAATCGTAGCTCAGCTGGCCGTACAGGCTCAGGCTTCGGTTGACCGCCAGCGGCTGGCTCAGGAACAGGCTGCCGATCTGGCTGGTGCCGTTTTGGTGCAGCGCCTGGAAGACGTCGTCCAGCTGGTAGTGCAGGTAGGCGTAGGAGACCCCGAGCTTGGCCCCGCGGCTGCCAAAGGGCGCCAGGTAGGTGGCCTTGCCGGTGTAGAGCCCCTCGCCCCCGGTAATGCCGTAGAGCGTCAGCTGGTCGCCCATCCCGAAGGGATCGTTGAGGTTGACCGTCAGGCCGCCGCGATATTCCCCGCTGAAGCGGTTGCCGTAGTTGTCCGTGTTGAGGGAGAGCGACAGCGGCCCCTTTTCCTTGACGTTCAGCACCAGGTCGGCGCTCCCCGTCGTGGAGCCGGGCTGCAGGTCGGCGCTCACCTCGAGCCCCGGCAGGTCGTTCAGCAGCAGCAGCCTGTTCTCCAACTGGTCAGCGACGAGGATCGTGCCATGCTGCACGCCCCGCATGCCGCGCAGTATCACGCCGTCCGCGATCCGCGTCTGCCCCGCCTTCTTGAGCTGGACCTTGTCCACGCTCCCTTCCAGCACCGCGATCTGGATCAGGCCGTCCTTGATCTCCTGGGGCGGCAGGTAGGCGTAGGCGACGAAGTACCCCTTTTCATGATAGTAACCGGTCAGAGCCGCGCTCACCTGCTGCAGCTGCTCCAGGCTCATCTGGCGCTCCTTGAAGGGGGCCAGGACTTTTTGCAGCTCGGACTCGCTGAAAGCCGTCGCGCCCGTGATGCGGAACCCTTTCACCGTGACCTGGACCCCGGAGGACGGCTTGGATGGCGCTGCCCCGGGCTGCAGTTCATTCTCGATGCGCGCGGGTTTCTGCAGCGGCGCTGCCGGCTTTTCCTTTACCTGGTCCAGTACGCGGCCGATATCGTAGGGCTGTATCGGTCCCGCGGCGAAGGCCGTGGCTGGCAGGATGGTCAGGGCCAAAATGGCGGCGATCTTTCTCATCATGACTGTTTCCTTTTGCGGTTTTCTAGTCCCCAGGGCTGGAGGCGGCAACACCTGCGAGTTTCTGCTCGTGCGCCCCCCGATCCCGGGGATCGGGGGGCGCACCTAGCGTTTTTTAAGCGGCCACTGCCAGATGGGAGAGCCTGTCCACCAGCCCGCTCATGGTGCTAAGCGACAGCAGGTGGGCATAGATGAGGGCCAGGTAGCCCGGCCGGAACAGCGAGCCCAGCTCCTCGTCGGAGAGCGCCTGCAGCTTCACTTCGTCCACCACGCTGAACCCGTTCAGGGCGAACTTCTGGCCGTCGTTGAGCTCCACCAGCGCGTCCATCGGCTTGAGCAGGTCGAGCTCCTGGAGTTTCGCGCCGAAGGGGGCGCCGTTTTTGAACTGGATGTGGAAGGTGCGCAGGAACTCCATGGTCTGCTTCATGAAATCGGTGTAGCCCCCTTCCTTGGTGAAAATGGGCTCGCCGTCCTTCTTGAGATAGAGACCGTCGAAGGCCTGGTCCACGCAGACCGTCAGGTTGTCGGTGTCGTTTTCCGACAGGATGAAGGGGTAACGCCGCACGTAGGCGGGGATGTAGCGGGCATCCCAGTTTCCCTCGCTATCGACCATGAGGTTCTCGTCGGCGCGGAACCCCAGCAGCGCGATGGGAAGCACCGAGCCGTCGGCGCCGGTGGAAAAGATGATCGGGTATTCCTTGCAGGCCTCGAAGAATTCCACCGGGGCAAGGATGACGCTGTGTGTCTTGGCGGCGAAGGCATAGCCTTTGGGGCTCTTGGCGACGCGCATCTTGCTATGGGCTTCTCTGTTCAATGCCATCGGTTCGCGGTAAAAAAGCGGTTTTCCCTGGTTCACTGCCTGATTCTCCTTTTCCATTGTTCGCATCTCCTTTTGGTTAGCTACCAGTTTTTCATTCAATCTGCTTTTGTAACTGCCGCTATTGCTGCGGCAACTGTATGCCGGTGCCCTTGACGTGCAGCTTGTTCCTGGAAGCCGCGTACTCCTCCGTCGTGCTGCAGGTGGCCGCCGCCCTCTGGTCCTGGGTCATACTGGCGTCATCCAGCCTGAGCCCGTTGTTTTTCGGGTTGTAGATGCTCACCTGGACCGCCCTGACCGCATCCTGGGCGAATTCTGCACCCTGCTTCCCGCTCCCGTTATCCACGAAAACACCGTTGTTGTTGACGCCGGCGCTGACGTTCTTGGTTTTGGTCTCGACGCTGAGTTCCTGCCCGGCAGTTCCTATGGTGCCGGTATTGGCGATGAGCGTGGTGACTGCCAGTGCCGTGATATTGGGAATCGCGCTGGTTCCTCCGCTTGTCACTGAATCGCTGGCATCCAAGGTTACGTCTTCGCCAAATACTCTGAAGACGTTAATACTGCCTGCAGCATTTTTGATGTTCACATTCCCGCTAGCTGCCGTGACATTCAAAAGATTGACAGAATCGGCTTCATGTAAGGTGATATTTCCTATGCCAGTGTTGGTAGCGGTGATGTTTGTCACATTGGTAGCAACATCCATACCGTTAGTCGAGGTTGCCACAAAATTTACAGCGTTGACATTGGTTCCGCCTGTCACACCCTGAATAGCCCCTGCCGCGGTGAGAGTTACAGTATCGGCCGCACTGATACTGCCTATGGTCAGATTGCCCTTGTCAGTAAGCGTTATGCTGTTGGCAGTGGCGCTCACGGTGCCCTGGAAATCGTTGGCGGCGCTGCTCAGATCCACCGAGCCGGCGCTGAAGCTTGAGCTGCCGGTCGTGGTCAGCCCGCCCGCTCCCTGGCTGATGGAACCACCCTGGCCGATGGTGACCGCCAGGACGCTCTTGCCGGCGCCCGGGGGATTTCCTCCGGTGCTGCTGGCAACCAGGTTGCCGGTCACGGTGCCGGAGCCCAGGTTCAGCGCCCCTCCCGCGCTGACCGTCAGGTCGCCGGTATGCACGGCCCCGAGGGTCAGTGCGTTCAGGTCACTGATCTGGGTCGCTGCGCCGCTCAGGTTCACCGGGCCCTGGAAGTCGTTGCCGGCGTCTGTCAGAATAATGGCTCCGGCTGCGGCGTCGAGGTTGGAGCTGCCGGTCACGGTCAGGCCGCCGGCCTGCTCGCTTAAGGCCCCGCCGTTGCTGGTGGCGGTCAGGGTGCCGGTCACGCTCCCGGTGCCGAGGTCCAGCGCGCCGTTCGAGATGGCAGTCAGGTTGCCGGTGTGCACGGTTCCCAGCGTCAGCGCATTCTGGTCGCTGATCTGGCTGGAGGCACCGGTCAGATTCACCGGTCCCTGGAAGTCGTTCCCGGCGTCCGTCAGAACGATGGCTCCGGCGCCGGCGTTGAGGCTGGTGCTGCCGGTCACGTTCAGGCCGCCTGCCGCCTGGCTGATGACGCCGCCGTTGCTGGTGGCGGAAAGGGTGCCGGCCACGGACCCGGTGCCCAGGTTCAGTGCGCCGCTCGAGGTGGCTGCCAGGTTCCCGACGTTCAGCGTGCCGAGCGTCAGGGCGTTTTTGTCGACCATCTGGGTGGCGGCTCCGGTCAGCGTCACCACTCCCTGGAAGTCGTTGTTGTTGTCGGCCAGAACCATGCTACCGGCCCCGGCGTTGAGGTTGGCGTTGCCGTCCACGATCAGGCCGCCGGCCGCCTCGCTGATGGCGCCTCCGTTGCTGGTCGCGGTCAAGGTGCCGGCCACGCTTCCGGAGCCAAGGTTCAGTGCGCCGTTCGCTGTGGCGGTCAGGTTGCCGGTGTTGATGACCCCCAGGGTCAGTGCGTTCTTGCTGCTGATCTGGGTGGCGGCACCGGTCAGCGCCACCGGTCCTTGGAAGTCATTGTTGACATCTGTCAAAATCATGGCACCGATGCCGGCGTTCAAGGTGGAGCTGCCGGCCACGGTCAGGCCGCCGATCGTCTGGCTGATGGCGCCGCCGTTGCTGGCGGCGGACAGGTTGCCCGCCACCGCGCCGGTGCCGAGGTTCAGTGCGCCGATCGCGGTGGCGCTCAGGTCGCCGGTCTGCAGCGCCGCAAGCGTCAGGGAGTTCCGGTCCACGATCTGGGTTGCGGCTCCGCTGAGCGACACCGCGCCCTGGAAGTCGTTGTTGATGTCGGTCAAGGTCATGGCGCCGGCACCGGAGTTCAGGTGCGTACTGCCAGCCACGGCCAGCCCGCCTGCCGCCTCTGCCAGGTTCCCGCCGTTGCTGCTGGCGGTCAGGGTCCCGGTCACGGCACCGGTGCCGAGGTTCAGGTCCCCGGTCGAGGTTGCCGTCAGGTCCCCGGTGTGCACCGCGCCCAGGGTCAGGGCGTTGCGGTCGGTGATCCGGGTGACGGCCCCGGCCAGCGCAACCGGTCCCTGGAAGTCGTTGGTTGCGGCGGTCAGGGCGATGGCGCCCGCGCCGGCGTTGATGTTGGAGGACCCGGTGACCGTCAACCCTCCCGGCGCCTGGCTGATGTTGCCGGAGTTGCTGGTTGCGGTCAACGTGCCGGTCACCGTGCCGGTGCCCAGGTTCAGGTTGCCGGTCGAGGTTGCCGCCAGACTCCCGGTGTGCACGGTGGCGAGCGTCAGGGAGTTCTTGTCGGTGATCTGGGTGGCTCCGGCTGTCAGCGTCACCGCCCCCTGAAAATCATTGCCGGAGTTGGCGAGGGTGACGTTCTGACCGGCTGCGCCGAAGCTGGCGGCGCCGCTTATGGTCAGTGCGCCGCTTTGGGTTACCGCTCCCGCGGCAGAGACGTCGAGGCTGCCGGCGCTGGTTGTGGCAA
>TBL_comb47_HYPODRAFT_10002867_pt1 | contig 20893 bp, 16 predicted proteins | sample TroBogypolimnion_40_FD_10682 | JGI IMG/M metagenome (IMG submission 10682) | reverse complement strand
AATAAAATATCTGAAGCTTTAAAGTAGCCATGAACCACCAACACTTCATCCTTAACCCGCCAAAAAATAAGCGCTGCGCTAGGTGCAAAGAAGAATTTGTAACTACCGCAAGAGCCAGAAAAAACTGTCTATCCTGCAAGCCAGCAGGTAGGCATCCATCACATGCTTATTTGGATAAGTTATGAAAACATCAGAAGCACTATTTCGGCAGTACGGAAAAAAGTTTGTGCCATTGCAACAAATATCAGAAGAATACTTAGGCATTACCGATGCGGCTACCTTGTCTAAGAAAGCAGGTAAAAATGATTTGAACGGGATCAGAGCGTTTCGATTAGGCAGCGCGAAGTCAAAATGGATGGTCGATATTGACCAATTAGCAGACCTATTAGATAGTAAATCAAGAGGCTAAAACCTGTGAATAACTACTAACGGTACGCGTAGAGTACGCGTGAAACCCTATATTCCAGCTCTGATAAGGTTATCCGTCCAATCTAGCATCGGTGCAACGCTAAACCTATGTCCGGGAAAATCTAGTAATTCCATGTGTTTATTAATAAAAAGTAATTGTATTGAGTCATCAGTCGATCTTAACTTTTCAGGTGTACTCAATGGGTATCAGTTTTGACTCCCCCCACCTGAAGTATAGGTATCTACACAAATTTTATTTATCAGGAACGATAATATTGTGGTGATGACCCATAGGGGCGTATTGCATAGACCTCTACGGTCGGAGGTATATATTGCACATTCAGCAGAACGACACTGACAGCATCGTTCACTTCACAGACTAAGCGCTGTTTATCCGACAGTTATTTTTAACTAAACCTCATCGTTAAAGTTTTTACTATTATCGCTTGGTTATCGTTGATACAGATTTAAAACCTTTGCTACTGGCTGGAGTATATTTCATGAGCAAAAAAAGTCAAGATCATCCGTGCTCCGCATAGGTCTCTATAAGAGTTGTCATTTCAGCATGGGCTGCCACAATCTAGGCTACAGGGACGTATAAAGATGACCCTACTTAGCAGCGCATATACACTTCCCTGTAAGTATGACGGTTTACACGCATTTGTGTATAAGAACTTTTGTGCTATGGATTTATTTAGGAAGGTTATCTGCTTACTATTAATCAGATGTTGATATATCGATTTAACAAATATCATCGTGCCGCTCTTTTTTCATCGGTTATCGAATTATCGAGTAGCAATTATAACGATGACTCCATCATTCAATGGTACAATTATATGTGATATTAAAATGATTTATAATTAATAGCTTAGGCTTACGCTTAGCTCCACTTCTAAAATGTAAAGGAGTGCTATGACAATATCTTCAGTCTTAAAAATATTATCCCTGTATTTTAAAAAACCTGACGGCTCTTACCCCACGCTATTAGTTATTATCACTATGGCTGTTGCCTACGTAATAGCCGGAAAACTCAGTTACTTTTCAACTGTTCCGCCTGGCTATGCCTGCGCTATCTGGCCGCCAGCAGGTATCGCCTTGGCAGGGCTATTAATTTACGGTTACCGACTCTGGCCTGGCGTATTGTTAGGCTCATTTATAGTGAATGGCTTGATTCCCGAGTTGACGAGTTCAGCGTTAGAAAATGTAATGTTAATACTGACGACTCTAGTCATCAGTACGGGGGCAACTTTGCAAGCCTTGGTCGGTGCTTATACTGTTAAGCGCTATGCTGGATATCCTAATGGGCTTAGAAACGAAAAAGCCGTATTGTTATTCTTGCTTTATGGCGGTGTCTTAAGCGCGGCTATCAATCCGACCTTATCAGTATCCATGCTAGTCGCCACCGGTAAGACTCCACTGGCAAATGCCCTAAATAACTGGCTAACTTGGTGGTCTGGGGATCTATTAGGGGTGCTTATTTTTACGCCATTAGCCTTGGTTTGGTTGCTAAAGGACACGGATTCTTGGCATCATCGACGACTCGCCATTACTGTACCGATAATCGGGATGTTTGCACTGACAGCAACAGCTGTTATTTATGAGGCGCAATCTAGTAATGAGCGTATTCAGCTAGAATTTAATCAGCAAGTTGAAGAGCTCAATAATGAACTAAAAACAGGCTTTGCTAAGTATGGCACTGTGTTATATACGCTACAAAGTTACTTTACAGCTTCATCAGGTGTTGATAAAGAAGAATTTAGTCACTTTGCTCAGCACTTATTGGCAAAGACTAGCGGCATACAAGCCTTGGAATGGGCGCCGATTATTAAGGCTGCTGAACGTGATGCTTTCGAAAAGAGACATCAACAACAAGGCTATGCGCATTTTCAAATCACGGATCGAAATGCCTTTAAAATTATGGTGCGCGCTAACGATCGCCCTACTTATGTCCCTATCACCTTTGTTGAGCCCTACCAGGGCAATGAATCGATTTTAGGTTATGATACGTTGCCCAATCAAGAGCGACAAAATGCACTGAATAAAGCGGCTAGCACCGATGAACTTAGCCTATCGTCTCCGATTGAACTGGTACAAGAAAAAGCTAAACAGCTTGGTGTGGTAGGGTATCTGCCCATCTACCGTAACGGTTTTCCTGTGCAAACACTAGCCGAAAAGCATTTGGCGATCTTCGGTTATGTTGTTGGCGTATTTAGAATTCCAGATATAGTTAATTCGGCACTTAAAGACAAAAATACCTACGGCTTATCGTATCGCTTGCTTGACAGTTCTGTGTCGGTAGCAGAGCAGCAGCTACACACTGGTGATGAGTCCTCTTTTGGATCTTTAGTTAATTTCAGCGTCAAAAAAACCTTAAGCAGTCGTGCCACTCTACCTTTTGACGATCAAATCTGGCTCTATGATGTTGTGCCTGAATCTGTGCAGACAGCCGAACAGGTGTTGTCTAGCAGTGATAAGTCATTCCCATCACCTCTAGTCATACAAGAAAAAACCTGGTTCAGCACCCAAAAAACCTTAAGTAGTCGTGTCACTCTACCTTTTGGCAATCGAACTTGGGTCTTTGAAGTGGTGCCTAAACAAGACTACTTTGCTTCGCATCGTTCAGGTCATGTGTGGTTGGTGATGTTTCTAGGCTTACTATTGACTAGTTTAGTCAGCCTGATTTCACTCGTGGCGTCAGGGCGTACACGATGGCTACAACAGTTAATAAGCGACAGCACTGAAGCACTTAAACAGCAACATGCCTATGCCTTGTTGCTGATGCATGAAAAAGAAAAGCTCTCGATGGCCTTAGAGCAAAGTCATTCTACGGTCATAATTACCGATCTTGACGCTAATATTGAATATGTTAATAAGGCTTTTGTTAACAATACTGGCTATAGTTCCCAGGAGATCATAGGCCAAAAAACCAGTCTATTAAAATCTAACAAGACACCGGAAAGCACTTATAAGGCTATGTGGGGGGACTTGCTAGCCGGTAAGGCTTGGCAAGGTGAAGTGATCAACCTCAACAAACAAGGTGAGGAGTTTATCGAGTTAACGTGGATTTCGCCGATACGGGACACCGATGGGAAAATCACCCATTATCTTTGTGTTAAAGAAGATATCACCGAACGCAAACAAAACGAGGCACTTCTGTTAGAGACTTTAGCGGCAAAAGAGCGAGCTGAGGATTTTGCCAAAACAAAATCTCAGTTTTTGGCTAATATGTCGCATGAAATTCGCACGCCTATGAATGCGATCATCTGCTTTTCAGAACTCGCCCTGCTTAAAGATATGCCGGCAGAGGTTAATGATTATTTAAAAAATATCAACACAGCCTCCAATAATCTGCTGATTATCCTTAATGACATCTTAGACTTATCCAAGCTTGAAGCCGGACAGATGGGGCTTAATCTGAGTTCTTTTAGTCTGCATGATTTACATGAAACGCTAGATCGCCTGTTTATTAATGCTGCGCAGAGCAAAGGTTTGGCCTTGAGTACAAACATTGCAAGCGACGTGCCCGACTACCTGATCGGTGACGGTGTTCGCTTACGACAGGTACTCACAAATCTGCTAGGCAATGCCATCAAATTTACTCATCAAGGTGCAGTGACGCTGAACATTAGCCTACAACAACGAGATGACCAGCAAGCACAGTTATTATTTACAGTGATAGATAGCGGTATCGGCATTAGTGTAGAGCAGCAAGCTAAATTATTTTTGCCGTTTAGTCAGATAGACGATGGTTACGCCAGAAACTTTGAAGGCACGGGCTTAGGTTTAGTCATCAGTCAAGACTTGGTGCGGCTAATGGATGGTCTTATTAAAGTAGAGAGTCAACCTGCTCTAGGTAGTTGTTTTAGCTTTGAGTTAATGCTGCCGATAGCGCCTTTGTCGATGCTAGAGAGTATTAAAATGCCTACAAGCACCGTCCCGTCGGTCCTACACACAGAAACAGAGGCGTTGAGTGGTATTAAAATCCTAGTTGCAGAAGATGATGCCTTTAACCAAAAGATCATTCAGCAAGTGCTCAAGCGTTTAGGCGCTAGCGTCATCGTGTTGGCTAATAATGGTTCTGAGGTGTTAAGTGCCTTAGAACAAGACGATTTTGATGTAGTGTTAATGGATTTACACATGCCCATTATGAATGGCTATGAAGCCAGTGCCGAGATCCGTAAACACTTACGCTATGCACAACTGCCCGTGATTGCCTTAAGCGCTAGCGTAACCGATGAAGATAAGCGGCGCTGCTTGATAGCGGGGATGAATGACTTTGTTGCCAAGCCTATCAATGTAAAGGAATTATTATCCACCTTGAAGAAATATCTAAATTAGTAGTGCTAAGCCTCGGTTTGGCGCTCGTTATACACACCTCAATGTGCGTCATTGGGCTGCCAACTTAAAGCGGGATAGTTGGAGCTCAGACTAAAGGCTCAGGGCGAAAGGTTAAGCCTAAGAGCTTAGTAACTTAAGGCGTGACAGATACTAAGCTTAAGCTCTGGCGATGACCCAAACATCGACTCGACTGACGCCTGCGGCTTTTAATAGGCTGGCCAATTCATGCGCGGTGGAGCCCGTGGTCATGACATCATCTAGCAAGGCGATATGTTGCACTGACAGCGCTTGAGTCATCGAGAAAGCTTGTTTAATGTTCTTGCGACGTTGCTTGGCAGTCAACGCTGATTGGTGTGGCGTGTTCTTATGCCTGAGACAGCTATGCAAATCTAGGGGTAGCTGTAATTCTTTGCCTACTGTTTTAGCGATTTCTATCGCTTGATTAAAACCGCGCTCTTGGTAACGCGCTTTATGTAAGGGTACGGGTAAAATAAGTTCGGGTCTTTGGGCGGTTAGTTTTAAATGATCCGCTAATAATAATCCCAGTAAACGGGCATTCTTGTAATGTGCGCCGAATTTTAAGGTCGTAATTAAATGACGTATTTCACCTTGATAAGTAAAAGGCGCGTAAGTTTCGTCAAAGGCCGGTGTGGTTCTTAGGCACTGTCCGCAAAGCATCGGGTATGTAATCGGTGGCTCTAGTATTTCCGCGCACTTATAACAACAAAGCGTGTTTCTATGTAAGCGTTGATGACAGTGATTGCATAGGTCTCGACCTTTGATGCCTGAGTTACCACATAAGATGCAGATAGGCGGAAGCAGGTAATCCTGTATAATATCAATCCAGTTGTATCCTTTGTTGATACTTGCCGGTTGACGAATAAGATTTTTGTTTGTCACGTTTACCCTTAATTTGTAGTTGGAGATTTCTGCATGTCTGCAAACCCTGCCATTAACCATTCTAATTCACTTAGCTTACGTCATGATTGGCAGTTGGATGAAGTGCAAGCCCTTTATGCTTTACCTTTTAATGATTTGATCTTTAAAGCGCAAACTGTACACAGAGAGCATTTTGATCCTAATGAAGTTCAAATTAGCAGCTTATTAAGTATTAAAACGGGATCCTGTTCGGAAGATTGTGGTTATTGTCCACAAAGTGCGCGTTATGATTCAGGTTTAACACCCGAAGCCTTGATGCCCGTTGATGCTGTATTGAAAGCCGCCCAACAGGCTAAAGATCAAGGTGCTTCACGTTTTTGTATGGGTGCGGCTTGGCGTCAACCTAAAGATAAAGATGTAGAACGTGTCATTGAAATGGTACAAGGCGTTAAGGCTATGGGTATGGAAACCTGTGTCACCTTAGGCATGTTAACCGATGCGCAAACGCTACGCTTAAAAGAAGGTGGCTTAGATTATTACAATCATAATCTGGATACCTCTGAAGATTATTATTCCGAAGTGATTACCACGCGTACTTATCAAGATAGGTTAGATACCTTAGAGCGTGTTAGAGATGCCGGTATTAATGTCTGTTGTGGTGGTATTGTTGGTATGGGGGAAACCGATGTTGATCGTGCCCAATTGTTAATACAGTTAGCCAATATGCCTAAGCATCCTGAAAGTGTGCCGGTTAATATGTTGGTGCAGGTTGAAGGCACGCCTTTAATGGGTACTGAACAATTAGACCCGATTATATTTGTGCGCACATTAGCGGTCGCAAGAATCATGATGCCTAAATCGCGGGTGCGTTTGTCAGCCGGTCGCAGCAAAATGAGTGATGAAATGCAGGCTTTGTGTTTTCTGGCCGGTGCTAACTCGATTTTTTATGGTGATAAGTTATTGACCACTGATAATCCTATGACTAATCATGATCTAGCGTTATTCGAACGCTTAGGTGTTTATTCTGGCGGTTCAAGTTACGCTTAATGACACTGGCTTTTTCACAGTTATCTAATGAACTAGAAAGCATTGCTAACCAAGGCTTGTATCGTAATCGGCGGGTTATAAACTCGCCGCAAGGTATCTATCTGCAAGTTGATGGTAGCGCGGTGCTTAACTTTTGCAGCAATGATTATCTGGGCTTGGCTAATCATTTTTCCGTGGTGAGTGCTTTTAAAAGTGCCGTCGATCAGTATGGTGTCGGCAGTGGTTCTGCACATTTAATCTGTGGGCATAGCGCAGCGCATCATGCCTTAGAAGAAGAACTCGCCGAGTTTACCGGTCGAGATCGCGCCTTGTTATTTTCTACCGGCTATATGGCTAATTTGGGCGTGATGTCTGCGTTATTAGGGCGTAAAGATGCGGTGTTTGAAGATAGACTCAATCACGCGTCTTTGTTAGACGGCGGTTTAATGTCTGGCGCAAGCTTCAAGCGTTATCGACATGGCGATGTTGAACATCTTAATAGTCATCTTAAAAAAGCCAGTGGCCAGAAACTCATCGTAACCGATGGTGTGTTTAGTATGGATGGCGATTTTGCACCCTTGCCCGCCTTATCGATAGCGGCAAAAGCGCAGGATGCTTGGTTGATGGTTGATGATGCGCATGGCTTAGGTGTGATTGGTACACAAGGTGGCGGCTTATTGGAATATTACGGACTTAAGCAGACTGATGTGCCTATATTAATGGGGACTTTAGGTAAAGGTTTTGGTACCTTCGGTGCTTTTGTGGCGGGTTCTGAAGACTTGATTGAAACTCTGATACAAAAAGCCCGTACTTATATTTATACCACGGCCTTACCGGCAGCGGTGGCTGAAGCGACTAGAGCCAGTTTAAAACTAGTTATCGCAGAAAGCTGGCGCAGAGACAAACTTAAACAACTAACTGAGCGTTTTAGTGTGGGTGCTAGGCAACTGGGTTTGCAGTTGATGAGCTCTACCTCGCCTATACAGCCGATAGTCATCGGTGAGAATCAACAGGTAGTAAATATTAGTAAGGCCTTGTTAAAAGCTGGCTTTTTAGTCAGTGCCATAAGACCACCTACCGTACCGCAAGGTAGCGCCCGTTTACGAGTTACCTTTTCGGCTTTGCATGAGGAGGTTCATGTGGATAGTCTGCTAGATGCCTTAGATAAAGCCTGTGCAGGTCTTAGATAATTCGTATATAAATTCATGATCAAGCTACATCAACAAACTTTCGGTACGGGTAAGTCCATCGTGCTAGTGCATGGCTGGGCCATGCACAGCGGTATTTGGCGAGACTTTGCTACGCAACTGGCTCAGCATTATCAAGTCACTTGTATCGATTTGCCGGGACATGGTCATAGTGACAACCTAGCGACTTTTAGCTTAGAGCAAGTCGCTGATGCCTTGGTTGCTGCGGTGGCCGATGAACAGAGTTGTTGGCTGGGTTGGTCATTAGGTGCGACTGTGGTCATGGACATTGCCCGTCGCTATCCCAAGCGTGTTAATAGCCTAATATTACTGGCCGGCAATCCTCACTTTACTGGCACTGAGCAGTGGCCGGGTATGAAGGTCGATTTATTAGAGGCTTTTGCTGAGCAGTTAATGCTTGATGCACCTGCCACTTTATTACGTTTTTTATCCTTACAGGTCGCCCAGTTACCTGATTACAAAACGCTATTGAGAGCTCTTAAAACAGCGATCATGGCTAGCGCACCGCCCAATCAGGATACTCTGCAAGGAGGACTTGCCATACTTAAACAGGCTGATTTACGGCCTACCTTAGCTGCAGCACAGATGCCGGTCTTGGTATTATTAGGTACGCGAGATACCCTAGTGCCCGTTGCGGTAGGCGAGGCTATGCAAACCTTAGCGCCTACTATTCAAGTGACCATCATTGATAAAGCGGGGCATGTGCCTTTTTTATCGCATCCACACATCGTCTTGGAGACGATTACTCAATTTATGGACGCTTCATGCCACTAACTAAAACAGGCATTAAACGAGCTTTTACTGCCGCCTCATCGACTTATGATGGTGCTGCCGCCTTACAACGCAGAGTCGGCTTGGAGCTGCTTAAAACTATTGATGCAAAGGCGTTAACCGGAACCTTATTAGACATAGGCTGTGGTACCGGTTTTTTAACTGCTGAGTTATTAGCACAGTTTAATCATGACACGACCATTGCGTTAGATATTGCTTGGACTATGCTGGAAAGCACGCAACAAAAATTGGCTCTACATCAGCAGGTGCATTATGTGTGCGCCGATGCAGAGCAACTTCCCTTTGCTGAACAATGCCTAGATGGCGTATTTTCTAATCTTGCTTTGCAATGGTGTCGTGATTTGGATGCAGTCTTCAGTGGTATTAAGCGGACTTTAAAGCCCGGTAAGCCCTTAGTATTTTCGACCTTTGGCCCACAAACCTTGTCTGAGCTGAAAAGCGCTTGGGCAAGCGTAGATAGCTATCAGCATGTAAATAGCTTTTATAGCCAGACAGAATTAAAGCAGTTCTTAGCAACAGCAGGATTTACTAACATTCAGTTGCATAGTGTTTGTTATAGCTCACGCTATGTCTCTGTTTTAGCCTTGATGCAAGAATTAAAACACTTAGGCGCCCATCATGTAGTAACCGGTGCTAATAAACAGATCACCACTAAAACAGCCATGCAGCAGATGATCAGCGCTTATGAAAAACAAGGCGCGGATGATCAAATTTTGGCGACTTTTGAAGTCATTAGCATAACAGCGACGGCATGATGACATCAGGCTATTTTATAACCGGTACAGATACTGATGTGGGCAAGACTTGCGCTACCATAGCGTTAATGCGTTATTTTAAACGCCAAGGAAAAACAGTGCTGGGCATGAAGCCCGTAGCATCTGGGTGTACCGTACAAGCTGGTGAGTTGAAAAATGCCGATGCGTTGCTGATACAAGAACATGCCTCAATAGCAGTGGATTATCAATGGATTAATCCCTACGCATACGAGTTGCCGGTTTCACCCCATATTGCCGGCGTTGATAATCCCGTTAAATTAGCAACTATTGTTGAACGCTTTAAACGTTTAAAAGCATTAGCTGAGGTAGTCATTGTTGAAGGGGCAGGTGGTTGGTATGCGCCCTTAAATGCTCAGGATGATATTAGTGATTTGGCCAAAGTCTTGGGCTTACCCGTAATTCTGGTAGTGGGCTTGCGTTTAGGTTGTATTAATCATGCCAAATTAAGCTATCAGGCTATACAGCTTTCAGGTATCGTTTGTGTAGGTTGGATAGCCGTCTGTGTAGATCCCGATTTATTAAACCGGGATGAAAATATACAGACCATTAAAGCCGCCTTGTCTGTGCCCTTATTAGGTCTATTGCCTTATCAAGAGCCACTTGATTTTGAGTTATTAGCAGATCAGTTAACAACGGTATTAGGGGCGTGAAATAGCTATAACTAATTTTTAATATTAATATGATATGAGTTATAATAAAACATCTAAAGTTTTATGTATTTTAATCAACTCAAATGAAAATTAACCAAATGTACCGTCTTATATTTTTGCTGTTTTTAGCTGGGCATTGGTTGAGTCCTGCTCAAGCTGCATCCGTATATTACGGACCGGCTCCCTTTAGTACCGCTATTCAAACGACTATCACGACGCCTACGCTGAGTGCCGCTGCCACTATCACAAACCGAAGTCGCTATCTAATCTCAAATGCCTCAACGGCAAGCACTACAGCCAACTATTTACAAATTGGCCCAACCTACAGTGCAACTACAGGCTATGTAGCCCAGGCCGGTACGTTGGTCAGCAGTACTGCCTACAGTCCCTACCTCTCGAAAATTTTTCAAGCGATTGCAGATACCTCCGGCTACTTTAGGCTCGACTCTTATTTGCAGCCCAATAATTCCTTGGACTTTGATGTAAACGATAGCAATAAGCTCAAGTTCAGAAATAATTTTGGCAAAGCCTCTCCTACTTATGGCTATGTGACGTTTGCTTACGACAGCACGAACCACCTATTGCAAGCGAAGAAACGTTACAAGTACAGTTTGTCTTCGGTCGCCACGACTCAAGCGACCACTTACACAGGTGCTTGGACTCAAGACGCTACTTTCGGTGCAACAGACTGGTATGTTATGCTCACGGCCGGTACTTTCAGTTTAGTGCAAAAAGCTACTGCTGCTACCAAGCTTTACCTCTTTAATTCGCCTTTTAATTTAGGCATTCCCTCTTTTATAAATCCAAACGCCATTCCCTTTGTAACTAATGCCGCCGCGCCTTTCCTGTCTAAGGTAACGGTTGCCACTGTAGAGGGAACTTCAGGTGCTATTTATAAGCAAGTTAATCCAACATATCGTCCACAAGTTCTCACTCCAGGAGCAGACGCGACTACTAAAGTCAATGCCGATGCCATGCTTGCAAGCATCAAGGCGACAGTTTTAAAGAGTGGTGGGGCGCTGCGTTACGACACGGCGCTTTATACCGCATTCAGAGACCGCGCACTTATGTCTACGTTGGTCAGCGATTCCATTGTTGATGGCGCACCTGGACAACATTTGGTGCCCTACGTGTATTACACTAACGAGAAAGATGGCACTGGCAGCTATCATCCTTTCATGGTTGTGGTGACGTATGGCAATCAAGCGTCCCCCAATGGTCTTAAAGACATTCCGCATCCGCCAGGTGATGGATCGGGTGCTTATCCAGCTTCCAAGGTTACGAGATTTTCTAATTTAGAAAATTATACGTTGATGATTCCCATGAAGGACTATGGTCAAGTGACTGCTGTTACAGAAAACAGCTACAACACTACAACAGGTTACGGTGACGCTAACAGTAACTTGTGGCTTGATGTGCCTAGCACTAAGGCGACTAAGAACGTTTACACTTGGGCGGACAGCGCGGACAACGGCTTGTTAATCGATGGTTCAGTGATGTTTCCTGCCTACAACAATACCTTGGTGCCTTCACATCTTGCTGGTGAGCTTTCGGCCAGTGGTTGCCATGTGGGACAGGGCGGCGGCGGACCTCACTGCCATGCCGACGGTTATCAGTCGGGCCTTGGTTTGGGCTTATACAACGACAGTGATTATTTAAACAAAACTCATCCGCCATTGATCGGCATTGGCTATGATGGCGTTGCGCTTTTTGGCAGGTATCGAAGCACCGCAGATTCAGCTCTTTTGGGCTACAGTACGGCACTAGATGGCTTTGGCGCGCACAATCATGATGGCATTGGTTATCACTACCACGCTCACAGCGGCATTCACAAGCCCGAGTTGCTTAACTATAGCACTGACATGCATGTGCTTATGAAAGGTGCCTATATAGGGAAAACTAATAGCATTCCGTATTTTCGCTCTCGCACCATTAATGGTTTTAATAACAACGTATATTTAGGGGGTACTGTCCATTAAATCGAAACATAAATTGTTAATTTAATGGTCATTGATAAAACAAGCGAGCCAGAAATACATTGAAATCATTTCGTTATTTCTTGGTTGCTAGTCTGTTTTTGAGTCTGTGTTTATTTACTGGTGTCACGCATGCACATTTGAATTCTGTAGGCTACGCTTCCGTTAACATTTTGCCAGACAAAGCAGTCATACTCATCAGTGTACCTCTTGAAACGTTCAAAGGCATTGATGTTGGTCTAGGTGGTCTGGGTCTTCCAGAAAAAATCGAGGCACAAAAAAAAGAAATCATTAGGCAACTGGATACTGCCATTCGCCTGTCATGGGATTCAGAGCAAGGCGAAGTCATAGATGATCAAATTGCCGTCACTATGTCGTCAGAGATACAACATCAGACATTGCAAATTGAATGGCTAAGATATCTAAAACTTTCATCGTCAGGCTTGTTACAACCGGTATTGTTGAAAGTCGATGCCGCTTGGTTGGGCCAAGATTATCTCTTTCATATACAGCGCGGTGACGATGCAGAATTTGCCAAAATGACTACTATTTACACGGAACATTTTTTCCTGAAAAATGCCTGGGGCACTTTGTACGCTTTCCTGCAAGAGGGATTCTTTCACATTCTGAGTGGCTTTGATCATCTGCTTTTTTTAGCTGTTTTACTCATAGTCAACACCAGTATGCGTCGTTGGCTTTGGGTCCTTAGCTCATTTACACTGGCTCATGGACTAACCTACGCCTTGGCCTCGCAGGGCTTTATCGAGCTGAACGCTACTTTGATTGAGCCTATCATTGCTTTCACCATTATGCTCACCGCATTCTTGCAAATTAGAAATATTCATCCCAAGCTTTGGCAGGAATGTGTCGTTGTTTTTAGTTTTGGTTTATTTCATGGTTTGGGCTTTGCAAGTTCAATGTCTAGTATCTCAGCGGAGACTCGTTTCCCCATAGCCTCTGTGCTTGGGTTTAATGTGGGCATAGAATTAGGACAGTTATTGTTTGCTCTTGCCTTGCTTATTTTGCTATGGAGTCTTAAAAAGTTTCCAAGGTTATTGCATAACATGCCGGATTGGGTGGCATGGTTTTCTTTGATTTTGGGCAGTTTTTGGATGCTGGAAAGAATCTATCCTTGGATGTCATGGCCTAAAGAGCTAAATTTTTTAGAGCAGTTTGTCGGAGTCTATTGGCATAAATGGAGTCTTTTTAAATAACGTCAATGTCATTAATAATTTGATCATAGATTCCCACGCGGGACGGGGTTTGCAACCCCGTCTCAAACGTTTGATATTGCCATTATCTTTGAAAGATCACCGAAGAAATAGGCCTGCTTTTGGTTATATAACGCCGCTTGGGTGCATCTAAACGTTTCGATCGGGGTTGCAAACTCCGCCCCGCTTTCGCTAACCCGACTTATACCCTTATCGTAAAACCCCCGCTGGAGAAGAGTAATTATCCAGCACTTGCACATAATTGGCGCGTTCATAAGCACTGGGATCTATGGCATGTTGTTGGCTGACGCTACCTTTGAGTTGTTCGATAGAGTCATAGTCATGCTCGTCTAACCACTGTTCTAGTTCTAAGAGGATTTCACTTAAACGAGCTACGCCCTGTTTGAGCAACACACTGCACAGATGCACTACATCAGCACCCGCTAACAGTGCTTTGATGACGTCTAAACTATTGTGAAAGCCGCCAGTAACGGCGAGTGATAACTGCGTTCTACCATACAGCAAAGCGGTCCAGCGTATGCGTAACAAGGCTTCTGAGGCGCTAGAAAGTTCTAAAGTAGGCACTACTTCCAGCGATTCTAAATCAATATTAGGTTGATAAAAACGGTTAAAAAGCACTACGCCACTGGCACCGGCAGCTTCTAGCCGTTTTGCAAAATGCAGCGGTGAGCTAAATTGCGAAGAAAGCTTCATAGTAATCGGAATGTTCACTTGGGCTTTTAAAGCCTGCAAGATAGTTAGATAACGATTTTCGACGACCTCACTACTGTCTTCGGCATTGGCGGCTAAATGATAAATATTAAGCTCCAATGCATCAGCACCGGCTTGTTGTAATTGCAGGCCGTACGCTAGCCAGCCACTTAACGACGTACCATTTAAACTGGCGATAACGGGGATGGCCAGAGCTGATTTTAATTTCTGTACCTGTTCCAGATAGTGTTCTTGATAAGTCTGTAGCTGATGAGGACGAGGATGGAAGGAATCGGCTTCTCCATGTCCGATAGCTGGCTCATATAAAAAGCGCTGCATCTGCTGTTGTTCGGCCACTATTTTTTCTTCGAACAAGGAATACATAACTAATGCTGAAGCGCCGGCATCTTCTAGCCTACGTGCGCTGTCTATATCTTTACTTAAAGGCGATGCTGAGGGTACTAAAGGATGAGCTAATTTTAAGCCCAGATAATGCGTGCTTAAATCAATCATGATCAATCTCCTTGGCTGTATCAGTTTTAAGTTGAGCTTTTATGGCAGACACTGAGGTGGTCGCCGACCATTCTAGTTCAGAGAGTTGTTTATAGTAAGCATAGCGATTTTTAACATCTTGCTGCGCTTGTGCTAGAAAACGCTCGGCGGCTTCTGGATGTGTTTGCCAGAGCATACTAAAGCGGGTTTCAGTTTTCACAAAATCACGGTAAGGGATGGACGGTTCCGCTGAATCGAGCTTCATCGGATTCTTACCGGCTTTGGCTCTGCTAGGATCAAATCGAAACAGCGGCCAATGGCCACTTTTAACCGCTAGATTTTGTTGTCTATGATTATTAGATAAATCCACGCCATGAGCAATACAAGGCGCATAAGCAATAATGATAGAAGGCCCGTCATGAGCTTCGGCTTCTAAGAAGGCGTTTAAGGTTTGAATGTCTTTACCGGCATAAGCAACATGGGCGACATAGACATTGCTGTAATCCATCGCTAACAAGGCCAAATCTTTTTTAGCCGTGGCTTTACCGGCTGCGGAAAATTTAGCAACAGCACCTAAGGGCGTGGATTTTGAGGTTTGGCCACCGGTATTAGAATAAACCTCGGTATCTAGTACTAGAATATTAACATTCCTACCACTAGCTAACACATGATCAACGCCACCAAAGCCTATGTCATAAGCCCAACCATCACCGCCTATAATCCAGACGCTTTTTTTACATAAGCTATCAGCGAGTTGTAATAGGCTTTGTGCGCTAGCGACATAAGACTGTTCGTTATTAAAGGCGCAAAACTGTGCCTCTCTATTTAGGTGGTGTTTTAGATCAACGATGCGTTCGCGCTGCTCGTAAATGCCGACTTCATCAGATTGGTCGGCAGTTAAAATAGCATCAACTAGCTCATCACCTAAAGGCTCTCTTAAGCAGATAAGCAACTCTTTGGCGGTGTCTTGTTGTTTATCTAAGGCGATACGCATACCTAAACCAAACTCGGCATTATCTTCAAATAAAGAATTACTCCACGCAGGGCCGCGTCCTTCGTTATTTTTAGTCCAAGGCGTAGTGGGTAAATTGCCACCATAAATAGAAGAACAACCCGTGGCATTGGCGACGACCATACGATCACCAAATAATTGTGAGGCTAATTTAATATACGGTGTTTCACCGCAACCTACACAAGCCCCCGAAAACTCAAACAAGGGTTGCAGAGCCATCGCGCCTTTAATGGTATTGGTTTTTAACAAACGTCGATCATAATCAGGTAGTGCTAAAAAGAAATCCCAGTTATCACGCTCTGCTGCTCGTAGCGGTGCTTGTGGCCGCATGTTTAATGCTTTGCGACTGGCATTGCTTTTATCACGGATGGGGCAAATATCGACGCATAAACTGCAGCCCGTGCAATCTTCGGGTGCCACTTGATAGCTGATAGCCAAGCCCTCAGGAAAGTCTTTGCCAAGCATGTCTGCGTGTTTAAAGCTTACTGGGCTAGACGCTAATTGATCGTTCGCATAAATCTTGCTGCGTATTGCGGTATGAGGGCAAACCATGGCGCATTTACCACATTGGGTACACAAATCAGCTTCCCAGACAGGAATTTCTAGCGCCAAACACCGTTTTTCATAAATAGCCGTGCCGGTAGGAAAAGTACCATCAATAGGCAGGGCACTGACGGGTAAGGCATTGCCACGACCGGCAATAATTTCGCCGGTTACGCGTTTAACAAAATCGGGTGCGCTATCAGGTAGGGTCGCTTTAAATTCGAATTGGCTGCTGGCATGATCGGGTAAAGGAACGCATTGTAAGCTGCTCAAGGTTTCATCAATAGCCTGAAAATTCAGTTCAATCATGCCTAGACCTTTTTTGCTATAGGTCTTTTCGACCGCGTGTTTAATGGCAGATATCGCATCCATTTGCGGTAATACCCCAGAGATGCCAAAGAAACAGGTCTGCATAATGGTATTAATGCGCTTACCCATGCCGGTTTTTTCAGCCACTGCGTAAGCATCAATGATATAGAACCTAAGCTGTTTACTGATCATCTGTTGCTGCATGGTTAAGGGCAGGGAGGCCCAAACATGCTCGGCTGATAAGGGGGTATTGAGTAAAAACACGGCCTGCTTTGCGGCACTGCTCAGCAGGTCTGAGCGTTCCAGAAAAATACTTTGATGACAGCCAATAAAATTAGCATCATTGTCGCTAATCAAATAAGTGGACTGTATGGGTTTAGGGCCGAAGCGTAAATGCGAGACCGTCATAGCTCCCGATTTTTTCGAATCATAAACGAAATAACCTTGAGCATATAACTCTGTGCTTTCACCAATTATTTTAATGGTGTTTTTGTTAGCGCTAACCGTGCCATCACTGCCTAAACCATAAAATAGCGCCTGAAAAGTATCCGCTAGGGCATCGGTACGATAATGATGATCCCAGCTTAAGCTACTGTATGTGACATCATCATTGATGCCGATAGTGAAATTGTTTTTGGGCTGTGCTTGTTTTAATTCGTCAAAAACCGCCTTAATCATACCGGGCGTGAATTCTTTAGAAGACAGACCATAACGGCCACCGACTACTTTGGGGAATACTGAGAATTTAGCTGTACCCTGACTATACGCTTGGGCGATAGCGGTGAGTACATCTTTGTATAAAGGTTCGCCATCCGAGCCAGGTTCTTTAGTGCGATCTAAGACTGCAATTTTTTGACAAGTGCTGGGCAATGCGGCAAGCAAACGCTGCGCATCAAACGGTCTGTATAAACGTACTTTAAGCAAGCCTACCGATTCACCTTGCTGATTAAGATAGCTTAGCGTTTCTGTGACGGCTTCTGCACCAGAACCCATAATAACAATCACTCGCTCCGCTAGTTCAGAGCCTAGATACTCAAATAATTGATAGGAACGGCCAGTCAATTTTGCAAAGCGATTCATCGCGGCTTGCACGATGTTAGGCAGCGCTAGGTAATAAGGATTAACTGATTCTCTAGCCTGAAAATACACATCAGGATTTTGAGCCGTGCCACGCATCACCGGTTTATCGGGTGTTAAGGCGCGATGGCGATGGGCCGTTACCCATTCATCTTTAATCATGGCGCGTATGACTGAGTCATCTAAGCTATTAATCTTGGCGACCTCATGCGAGGTACGAAAGCCGTCAAAAAAGTGCATCAGCGGAATCCGACTCTCTAAGCTAGCGGCATGAGCAATCAAGGCAAAGTCCATGACTTCTTGAGGTGAGTTAGAACAGAGCATCGCAAAGCCGGTCATGCGTGCCGACATAACGTCACTATGGTCACCAAAGATAGATAAGCCCTGACAAGCCAGCGAGCGGGCGGCTATATGAAAGACCGTCGGCGTTAGTTCACCTGCAATTTTGTACATATTAGGCAGCATTAACAGCAAACCTTGAGAGGCGGTAAAGGTTGTCGCCATAGAGCCGACTTGCAAAGCGCCATGAATAGCGCCAGCAGCGCCCGCCTCACTTTGCATTTCTGTCACTTGCGGTACAGTACCCCATAAATTGAGCTGACCAAGTGACGCCCATTCATCAGCCCATTCGCCCATGGTCGATGAGGGCGTTATCGGGTAAATGACAATGACTTCATTGAGTTTATAGGCAATCGTAGCCGCCGCTTGATTGCCGTCTATCGTAACTGTTTGCTGATGTTGCATAAGACGCTCCTGAAATAAAACCAAAGAAAGCAAATAACCTTAATATGACTGTAGGATTTGAACAGTGGTCGATTGTACACTGACTAACAAGGTTAGTGTAAAAATTTTAGTAGCGGGTTTAAAAGGGGGGAGTAGATTTAAAATAGCGTTGGCTTAACGATAGTTGTAGGCTGGGATGTAGCGTAGTGTAATTCCAGTAGTTTGAGGCACCAATGCCGGTCTGGGTTTGCAACCCCAATCGAAACGTTTAGATTTTGATAACGTTGAAACGTTAGTAACGAGGTTACGCTTTGCTCCGATTGCTGGGATTACGCTACTCTACATCCCAGCCTACAAATAAATAAGCTGGGATGAGCTACGAATCCCAGCATTTAGAATTTTCAATAATGCCGCCCTTACTTATCCTTAGCCTCTTTTCGTAACTCAAGCAGCCTTTTTATACAAATTAGATTTTCTTAACGAATTCAGACTTAAGCTTCATGGCACCGATTCCGTCAATTTTGCAATCGATATCATGATCACCGTCAATCAAACGTATGTTTTTGACTTTAGTACCGACTTTAACCACTAACGAAGAACCTTTTACTTTAAGGTCTTTAATAACGGTTACGGTATCGCCATCTTGCAGCAAATTACCGTTGGCATCTTTAATGATGCGGCTATCAGTATTGTCTTCGCTATCACCTACTTTGGGCCATTCATGTGCGCATTCTGGGCAGATAAAATTTTCACCATCTTCGTAGGTGAATTCAGAGCCACAGGCTGGGCAGGGGGGAAGCATGGTCATTATTAGTACCTAATCTAGCTAGTCTCAACCTTGTGGAGTACGAGGTATCTTGATGCCGCATGATGCCAGATTTAGGGGGGCGCTGTCCACTGACTACGCAATATAGCCGCTGATATTGTCTACAGTTTGTCGTTTTTCATAACGAAAGTTATTTGAGTTATTAAAAAGTCTGCTTTGAACTGTTGCTTAAGTTGTTTACTATGATCAGTCTAAACGAAATAGATTTTTTAAATTGAGGTAGCTGGATTGAAATATGTAAAACTTCCTAGTCCTATGATGTTGCTCTGTAGTAGTGGATTAGCATATTGGTTATCATCTATCATTCATCTTAGTTTTGTAGCAATAGCCATCATGATACTTTTATATATTCCTCTGCTTTCATTTATTGGCTTATATGCCGAACAAAGAAAATATATTGTGCAATATAAAAAAGTAAAGAAAACCAATAAAGTTGATAGTAGCGCTGAGGATAAACAGCCGCCTATAGAGCAAGGTCAGCCATTAGCCATTGATGCACATAAAGCGGATGTGCCAAGATTAACAAATGATAGTGGTATCTATTAGCCACTGCTTAATATGCGGGTTTCATCACCTGCGGCGGTGCGATCTACATAATTAGCTAATTTTCTATAAATATCATCGGCTTGTTTTTCAGCATCATGCCTTGCCGAAATAGCGGTATGCCCACCATCTTTCGCCGCTAAAATAGCCGCTTCTAAAGCATCGACGGCTGCTTTTGCCTCGGCTGAACTCACATCAGGCGTAGCATAAAGGGCATTACCGAAAAGTTTGTCATTTACATTACGATAGAAGACGACTCTTTCTGAGACAGAATGGTGAATAAAATCTAAGACTACGATGGGTTTTCTCATGGTATGACCTATAAAGTGTGGGTGGATGATTAATTTCAAAGCGGCTATGCCTCATAGCCACTTGATAAATTCTTACTGCAATAATGTGGTTATAACGATTCAGTCGGTTTTTCGCCCTAATGACTTTACTCGGGCTCATATCCGGTCGGTTTTGCCATCTGTAGCCGGTACTCGGGCCCATATCGGCTCGAATTGTCTTCTTAGTCGCCTTACTCGGGCTTATATCCGGTCGGTTTTGCCATCTGTAGGCGGTACTCGGGCTCATATCGGCTCGAATTGTCTTCTTAGTCGCCTTACTCGGGCTTATATCCGGTCGGTTTTGCCATCGGTAGGCCGTACTCGAGCCTATATCGGCTAGGCATTGCTCCTTATTGCCCCTGTTGTAGGAAAAACACAGCGACTAAGAGGACAATGCGCCGGTGTAGCAAGCAAAGTTGACGCTACAGCGGCTCACTAAGACCGGCTAGGGCGACAAAGTGCTGGGCTGGTTAACAAAGTAGCGTCTATTGTTGGCCGTAATGTCTGGCTAAACCAAAAAGCCGACCGGCTAGGTGATCAAGTACCGTCACTATGAGCATAAAGCTCAGCAAAGGCCAAGCGAATGACTACTCACTTAAGAAAAACTATTTGAAATTAAGTCGTTCGTGGTGAATCTGTCCAACCATGAGCGGCTTAAGCGTTTAGCTTTCGACAAGCTCAGAGTGAATGCTTAAGCCTAGCTGCTGTTTGGTCTTAACTGGTTAGCCACTTAAATGAAATAAGCTTAAATACATCTAGCAATAAAGCTAAGTTTTTTGACGTATTACATAAAATAAATCAGTAAACAAGCTATTTTTATCGCACCGTTAATAACGCAGGTTGTTTTTAGTAAACATTGAGGTGTAAGCCTGTGAGTCATTTATTACAAAGGCTTTGTAGTTTTATTGTCTTGTATAGATGAGATTATTAATTAGTATTATAGTCAGCTATAGTACAGACTAGCAAAGAGAAGCGAGAACCCTCAAAATAGAATCTTTTTCAAAGAAACAGAGACCCTAGACGTAGGAGGTATTCCCGCCATGAACAAGCATACTTACAGAGCA
>TBL_comb47_HYPODRAFT_10002865_pt1 | contig 20895 bp, 15 predicted proteins | sample TroBogypolimnion_40_FD_10682 | JGI IMG/M metagenome (IMG submission 10682) | reverse complement strand
ACGTCCACCAGCACGGAGAGGCCCAGGCCGACCTTGGTCCGGTCCAGCTCGGCCCGGTAGCCGACGATCACGCCCTCCTCCTCCAGCCGCCGGACCCGCCGCAGGCAGGGGGTGGCGGACAGGCCGACCCGCTCGGCCAGCTCGGCGTTGGTCAGCCGGGCTTCGGTCTGGAGGATCCTGAGGATCTTGATGTCGATGCTGTCCAAGGCCGGGTTTGGCATGATCCACTCCATTTTGCTCGGAAATTGGCAGATTCGAATATAACAGGATGAAACCAGCCTTCATTACGCAAGGACATGCCATGCCGGGGGATGGGAGAATCAGGCCATGGACATGAAGGAATACATCCGGCAGCTGCCCAAGGCGGAACTGCACCTGCACATCGAAGGCTCGCTGGAGCCGGAGCTGATGTTCGAGCTGGCCCGGCGCAACGGCATCGCCCTGCCCTACGCCAGCGTGGAGGCGACCCGGGCGGCCTACGCCTTCACCGATCTGCAGTCCTTCCTGGACATCTACTACGCCGGCGCGGCGGTGCTGGTCCACGAGGCCGATTTCCACGACCTGGCCATGGCCTACTTCCGCCGGGCCAAGGCCGACGGCATCGTCCACGCCGAGCTGTTCTTCGATCCCCAGACCCACACCGCCCGGGGGGTCCGGTTCGAGACCGTGCTGGCCGGGCTCGAGCGGGCCGCCGCGGACGCCCGGGACCAGCTGGGGCTCAGCTCCCGGCTGATCCTGTGCTTCCTGCGCCACCTGCCCGAAGCGGACGCCTTCGCCACCCTGGAGCAGGCCAGGCCGCACCTGGGGCGGTTCCACGGGGTGGGGCTGGACTCCTCCGAAACGGGCCACCCGCCGGCGAAATTCGAGCGGGTTTTCGCCCTCTGCGGGGAACTGGGCCTGCACCGGGTCGCCCACGCCGGCGAGGAGGGGCCCGCCGGCAACGTCCGGGACTCCCTGGATCTCCTGAAGGTCGAGCGCATCGACCACGGGGTGCGGGCCATGGAGGATCCGGAGCTGGTGGCGCGGCTGGTGCGGGAGCGGGTTCCGCTCACCGTCTGCCCCTTCTCCAACGTCAAGCTCCGGGTGTTCCCCTCGCTGGCCCAGCACAACCTGAAGCGGATGCTGGACCAGGGCCTCTGCGTCACCCTCAATTCCGACGACCCGGCCTACTTCGGCGGCTACCTCGGCCGGAACTTCCTGGACACCGCCCAGGCCCTGGGGCTGTCCCGGGCCGAGCTCGCCACCCTGGCCCGGAACAGCCTCACGGCCAGTTTCGTCTCCGACGCGGAACGGGCGCCGTGGCTGGCGCGGCTCGAGGCGGTCGAGGATACGTATTAACGAAACGCCCGGGCCGGCCTATGGTGAAAGATGACCATTCACCCATAGGGGCCGCCATGAAGATCAGTATCGACGATGCTCTGTTCCAGGCCTTCCCCGGCTATGTCCGCCACGTGGTCCTGGCCGAGGGCATGGACAATGCCCGGAGCGCCGAGGACCTGCCCGAGCTGGAGGCCATGCTCCGGGAGGCCGAGGCGGCGGTGCGGGCCGACGGCGCGTTCGAGGACCTGAAGGCCCATCCCCGCCTGGCCTCCTGGCGCGACGCGTTCCAGGCCTTCCAGGTGAACCCCAACAAGTGCCCGCCTTCCATCTGCAACCTCATCAAGCGGGTCCGCTCCGGCGCCTCGCTGCCCTTCATCAACCCGCTGGTCTGCATCTTCAACGTGGTGAGCCTGCACCACTGCGTGCCCGCCGGGGGGGACGACCTCGACAAGGTGGTGGGCGGCATCCGCCTGGGCTACGCGGACGGCACCGAATCCTACGTGCCCCTGGGGCAGCCGGAGGCCCGGGAGACGCCGAACAAGGGCGAGGTGATCCTGGTGGATACCGGCAACCAGGACGTGTTCTGCCGGGCCTGGTGCTGGCGCAACGGCCACCCCAGCCGGATCGAGCCCAGCACCCGCCGGGTGGCCATCAACGTCGACGCCCTGCCGCCGGTGAGCCCGGAGACGGGGCGGGCCGCGGCGGAGGAGGTGGCGGCCCTGGTCGAGCGGTTCTGCAGCGGCCAGGTCCAGATCCGCCGGCTGGAAGCCGGGCATGGCTCCTGCGAGGTCTGATCCCCCGGACGGGCTTTTTTACAATCAGTTCATGACAGGCTGAAGCGATTGCGGCAGACTGGGGACATCCGGCAACAACAGGAGATCCCCCTTGGCCCTACTCCCCACCCCCCTGCGGCAGTCCCTTCGGAAGGCCGCGCCCTGGGCCGCCCTGGTCTTCCTCGTCCTGCTGGGCGCCATCCAGCTCATCCCCTACGGCATGGACCACCGCCGGGCTCCGGAGCCGAACCCCTTCAAGTGGCGCGCGCCCGAAGCCGAGGCCCTGGCCAAGGCCGCCTGCTACGACTGCCACAGCAACGAGACCGTCTGGTGGTGGGCGGTGAAGATCGCCCCCTTCTCCTGGCTGGCCCAAAGCGATATCGACGAAGCCAAGGGGAAGGTCAACTTCTCCGACTGGAACGGCCGGCTGACCGGGCCGAGGCTGCGCCGGGCCCTGGACCACGGCATGCCGCCGTGGTACTACAGCATCGCCCATCCCCACACGCGCCTCACCGAGGCCCAGAAGCAGACGCTGGTCGACGGCTTCCAGGCCTCCCTGCCCAAGCCCTGAATCAGAGCGCCGCCCCGATCCGGCCGGCCAGGTCCCGGGCCGCCGCCATGGGGTCGGCGGCGGAACAGATGGCCGAGACCACTGCGATCCCTTCGGCTCCGGCCCGCACCGCCTCGGCGGCATTGTCCGCGTTGAGGCCGCCGATCCCCACCAGGGGGTGGCGGGAGAAGGCCCTGATCCGCCGGATGCCGTCGAGGCCCCAGGCGGCCTTGGTGTCGGTCTTGGTGGGGGTCGGGAACACCGGGCTGACGCCCAGGTAGTCCACGTCGAGCCGCTCCGCCCGCACCACGTCCTCCCAGGTCTCCACCGACAGGCCGATGATGGCCTCCGGCCCCATGAAGCGCCGGACCAGCTCGCAGGGCATGTCCTCCTGGCCCACGTGGAGCCCGTCGGCTCCGGCGGCCAGGGCCACGTCCAGCCGGTCGTTGATGATGAGCGGCACCCCCAGCGGGGCGAGCAGCGCTTTCAGGGCCACGGCCAGCTCCACGAAGGCGCGGGTGCCCAAGTCCTTCTCCCGCAGCTGGACGCAGGCGGCGCCGCCCTGGACGGCCTGGGCCACGATCTCCTCCAGGCTGCGGCCCAGGCACAGGGCGCGGTCGGTGACCAGGTACAGGCCGCGCACCTCAGGCCCCCATCCGGATCCGCCGGCCGATGTCCTCCCGGGTCATGCGGTACAGGGCGTCCAGGAAGCGCACCTGCAGCGAGCCCGGGCCCTCCGCGCCCTCGGCGGCCATCTCCCCGGCGATGCCCATCACCACCATGGCCTGGGCCGCGGCCCGGGCATGATCCCGGCCGACGGCGGCGAAGGCGCCGCAGAGGGCGGTGGCGGTGCAGCCCAGCCCGGTCACCCGGGTCATCATGGGATGGCCGTTGCCGACCTGGTAGAGCTCGCGGCCGCCGACGACGTAGTCGGTCGCCCCGCTGACGCAGACCGCCGAGCCCCAGGTTTCGTGCAGGCTCCGGGCGGCGTCCAGGGCGTCCCCGGACGCCTCGCTGCTGTCCACGCCCCGGGTCTTCGTCCGCTCCCCGCACAGGGCCATGATCTCCGAAGCGTTGCCGCGGATGATGGCGGGCCGGAAGGTCTGCGCCAGATCCCGGGCGGTCTCGGTGCGGAAGGCGGTGGCGCCGGCGCCCACCGGGTCGAGCACGATGGGGATGCCCCGCTCCGCGGCGCGCCCGGCGGCCTTGTGCATGGCCTTGATCCAGTCCCGGCTCAGGGTGCCGATGTTGAGCACCAGGGCGGAGGCGATGCCGGCCATGTCGGCCGCCTCCTCCTCGGCGTGGGCCATCACCGGCGAGGCGCCGAGGGCCAGGAGGGCGTTCGCGGTCGTGTTCATGACTACGTAATTGGTGATGTTGTGCACGATGGGCGCAAGCTTCCGGATCTCCTCGACGGCCTGCCAGGTCTGCAACGGTTCCTGCTCGGTCATGCCATTCGCTCCTCTGGTCGGACCCATCATACCGTAACGACCACCCCGGCGGATCCGGGCGCCCACCCCCTCGTTCCGGCACGCCGGGACGATCCTTGATATATGACGGGTTTCAGGGTTTACATAGTGTAAAACGATAAAGTTCGCATCTCGACAAGGTCCGGAAACCATTCAGACTGAAGACCACTGCTGATTGACCACCGCTTCCGCCCCAGTCCGGTCCGCGACCCGCCCAGGGAACGCAGGCCTTCGGCGCCCATGGCCCACCTTCCAGGAGACCGTTGATGAACGACCGCCTCGCCCTGAACCCCAACAAGATCGTCAAGGCCCTGCAGAAGCCGGCCGGGGACTTCACCAAGCAGGACATCATCCGCTACATCGAGCAGAACGATATCCGGATGCTGAACTTCCGCTACGTGGCGGGGGACGGCCGGCTGAAGAAACTGAATTTCGTCATCAACAGCAAGGCCCACCTGGACCGGGTGCTGTCCATGGGCGAGCGGGTGGACGGCTCCAGCCTGTTCCCCTTCGTCCAGGCCGATTCCAGCGATCTCTACGTGGTGCCCCGGTTCCGCACCGCCTTCGTCAACCCCTTCACCGAAGTGCCCACCATCGATCTGATCTGCAGCTTCTACAACAACCAGGGCGATCCCCTGGAGAGCGCCCCGGAATACATCCTGCAGAAGGCCCAGCGCACCCTGAAGGAGCGCACCGGGCTGGTCATGGAGGCCCTGGGCGAGCTGGAGTACTACCTGTTCTCGGAGATCGACTCGATCTACCCGATCGTCGAGCAGCGGGGCTACCACGAGTCCCACCCGTTCTCCAAGTGGGGCCTGGTGCGGCGCGAGGCCATGCAGGTGATCAGCGAGATGGGCGGGACGATCAAGTACGGCCACGCCGAAGTGGGCAACATCATCTCGGGCGACCTGGAGATGGTCCAGCACGAGATCGAGTTCCTGCCCGTGCCCATCGAGGACGCCGCCGACCAGCTGGTGATGGCCAAGTGGGCGGTGCGCGAGGTGGCCTACAAGCACAACCTGGAAGTGAGCTTCGCGCCCAAGATCATCGCGGGCCAGGCCGGCAGCGGCCTGCACGTGCACACCCGGTTCATGAAGGACGGCGTGAACGCCATGGCCGACGAATCGGGCCTGACCGACACCGCCAGGAAGATCATCGGCGGCTACCTGATGAGCGCCGAGTCCCTCACCGCCTTCGGCAACACCGTGCCCACCTCCTTCCTCCGGCTGGTGCCGCACCAGGAAGCGCCCACCAGCATCTGCTGGGGCGACCGCAACCGTTCCGTGCTGGTGCGGGTGCCGCTGGGCTGGCTGGGCGTGGGCGACAAGATGCTGCGCAGCGCCAACCCCGCCGAGCCCGCCGACAGCATGGTGTTCGAGAACCCCCAGACCGTCGAGCTGCGCAGCCCGGACGGCAGCGCCAACGTCCACCTGCTGATGGCCGGCATGGCGGTGGCCGGGCGGTTCGGCCTGGAGCACCCCGAGTCCCTGAAGCTGGCCGCCGAGCTCTACGTCAAGGCCGACGCCACCAAGGTGGAGGGGCTGAAGCAGCTTCCGGCCTCCTGCTACGAATCCGCCGATTGCCTGGCCCGGGACCGGGCCCGCTACGAGGACGGCGGCGTCTTCCCCGCCGGGCTCCTGGATTCGATCATCAAGAGCCTCAAGAGCTACGACGACCTCAACATGAGCGAGAAGATCTTCGGCAACGCCGACTCGCTGAAGAACCTGGTCAACCGCCACCTGCACTGCGGGTAGGGGAGCGTTCGGGTCCCGGCCCGGCGTCAGGGTCGCCGCTGCTCAGTTCGCTGTCGCGAACTGAGCAGCGCCGGAAGGGATTTCGGCAGAGGGGCGAAGCTATTTCACGGTGAGTGACTTCAGGATCGCCGTCAGGTGGTCGAGGGAAGGGAAGAACGAGCCGGCTGGGTAGTTGTTCAGCCGGTCTTCCATCCGCGCCAGGTACTCGTTCAGGGCCTCGGGGGTTTCCGGCTGCGGGTCTTTTCCCCTGAAGGGGAGGGACGGGTGGGTGACGGAGAACAGGGCGGCCAGGTAGTGCTTGCCGTCCCTGCTCAGGGCCTGGACGTTGTAGCTCAGGTCCGCGTTCTGGACCGGGGCGAAGTCCTGGGCGTACTGGTTGATGAAGGCGATGCCGGTGAACTGGGGGGTGTCCAGGTACTGGATCCGGGCGTGGAGGGTCTGGCCGCCCATGACGTCGTACAGATCGGGCAGGACGGCGAACGGGGCGACCCGGCCCGGGCGCTCGGCCAGGGTCCGCTTCAGGGCCGCGGCGGAGGCGGCGAGTTTCGGGTAGGCCTTGGCGAAGTCCGGGACGCCCGGGTCCTCCAGCGGGAAGACCATGATGCAGCTGCCTCCGGTGGGCAGCCGGGGCGGATCGGACGCCAGGGCTTTGGGCCAGCGGTGGGTGAACGACAGCCGGACCCGCCGGGGGCCGAGCAGGACGGGCAGGTCGGCCCCGTTCTCCTGGGCGGTGAGCCGCTTCTCCAGGGTGGCCTTGCAGGCCTTGAAGTCGGAAGCCGGGTAGGTGGCGGAGACCCCGAACCCTTCGATCCTGCGGGGCGGTTTCGGCGTCGCGCCGGCGAAGGCTGCGATGCCGGCCATGGCCAGCAGGCAGATCAGGGGGTATCCACGCATGGAAGGCTCCAGGGAACGGTCAAATCATAGATTAATAAATCATAACAAAGGTCGAGTCAACCCCTGACGGCGGCCGGAAGGTCGTCTAGACTGAATGGCATGTTTAGCGACCCCTATCTTTGGCTGGAAGACGTGGACGGCCCCGAGGCCATGGCCTGGGTGCGGGAGCGCAACGCCGAGACGGCCCGGGAGCTGGAGCAGGGCGCCGGCTACCGGGAGCTGGAGGACGGCATCCTCAGGATCCTCGATTCGGCCGCCAAGCTTCCCTACGTCTCCAAGGCCGGCGCCTTCTTCTACAACTTCTGGCGCGACGCCGGGCATCCCCGGGGGATCTGGCGCCGCACCACCCTGGAGCAGTACCGCCAGGCCGAACCGCAATGGGAGACGGTGCTCGATCTGGACGCCCTGGGGGCGGCCGAAGGGCAGAGCTGGGTGTTCCATGGCGCCCGGTTCCTGCGGCCGGACTGCCGCCGCTGCCTGGCGCTGCTCTCCCCGGGCGGGTCCGACGCCCATGTGGTGCGCGAGTTCGACCTGGAGGCCAAGGCCTTCGTCCCGGGAGGCTTCAGCCTGCCCCTGGCCAAGAGCACGGTGAGCTGGATCGACCGGGACACGCTGTTCGTGGCCACGGACTTCGGGCCCGGTTCCATGACCGCCTCCGGCTACCCCCGCACCGTCCGGATCTGGAAGCGCGGCACGGAACTCGCCCAGGCCGCCACCGTGTTCGAAGGCCGGCCGGAGGACATGGCGGTGGAGGCCTCCCATGACTCGACCGAAGGCTTCGAGCGGGACTTCATCGTGCGCAGGCCGTCCTTCTTCACCGAGGAGCTCTACCGGCTGGGCGGGGACGGGACCCTGGCCCGGGTCGAGCTGCCCCCGGACGCCGAGGCCGACGTCCAGCGCGAATGGCTGCTGATCCGGCTGCGCTCGCCCTGGACGGTGGGGGCCCGGACCTTCCCGGCCGGCGCGCTGCTGGCCGCCGATTTCGAGGCCTTCCTGGCCGGGAAGCGGCGCTTCACCGTGCTGTTCCGGCCCACCGCCAGCCGCTCCCTGGAATCCTGGAGCTGGACCCGGCACCACCTGATCCTCAACCTGCTGGACCACGTCAAGAACCGCCTGTTCCTGCTCACCCCCGGCAAGGGCGCCTGGAAGCGGGAGCCGTTCCCGGGCGCGCCGGCCCTGGGCACCGTCGCCGCGCACGGGGTGGATCCGCGCGAATCCGATGACTATTTCATGACCGTCACCGATTTCCTGACCCCCGACAGCCTATGGCTGGGCACTGCCGGCCGGGAGCCGGCGCTGCTCAAGTCGGCCCCGGCCTTCTTCGACGCGGCCGGCCTGGAGCTGACCCAGCACTTCGCCGTCTCCAGGGACGGCACCCGGATCCCCTATTTCCAGGTGGCCCGCAGGGGCCTGAAGCCGGACGGCACCCATCCCACCCTGCTCACCGGCTACGGCGGCTTCGAGGTCTCGCTGACGCCCACCTACAGCGGCATCCTGGGCCGGGCCTGGCTGGAACGGGGCGGGGTCTACGTGGTGGCCAACATCCGCGGCGGCGGGGAGTACGGCCCCCGCTGGCACCAGGCGGCCCTGAAGCAGAACCGGCACCTGGCCTACGAGGACTTCGCCGCGGTGGCCCGGGCCCTGGTGACCCGCAGGGTCACGTCGGCGAAGCGCCTGGGCATCGAGGGCGGCAGCAACGGAGGGCTGCTGGTGGGCAACATGCTCACCCGGCACCCGGAGCTGATGGGGGCGGTGGTCTGCCAGGTGCCCCTGCTGGACATGCGGCGCTACTCGAAGCTGCTGGCCGGCGCCTCCTGGATGGAGGAGTACGGGGATCCCGACCGGCCCGGGGACTGGGCCTTCCTCAAGGAGATCTCCCCGTACCGGAACGTCAAGCCGGGCCAGGCCTATCCGCCGGTGCTGTTCATGACCACCACCCGGGACGACCGGGTGCATCCCGCCCACGCCCGCAAGATGATGGCCAAGATGCAGGCCATGGGCTGCGACGTGCGCTACTTCGAGAACACCGAAGGGGGCCACGGGGCGGGGGGCGACAACCGCCAGACCGCCCATTTCTGGGCGCTATGCTACGCCTTCCTGAACCGTACCCTCAGCGCAGGCTGATCAGCGCGATGCCGGTCAGGGCCAGCGCCAGCCCTGCCAGCCGCGCCGGCGGGATCCGCTGGTGCAGGACGAACCTCGCCAGCAGGACGGTGGGAGCGGGGTACAGCGAGGTGACGATCGCCACCAGCGACAGCAGCCCCGACTGGCAGGCCAGCATGAACATGATGTTCGCGCCCATATCGGCGCTGCCGGCGATGAGGGCGGGCAACCGCCCGGCCCGTTCCACCCGGAACGGCTGCCGGGCGATCAGCAGTGCGACGGCGAACGCGGTGAGCGAGGCGGCCCTCGCCGCCACCAGGGGCCAGACCCCCGCCTCCGGCCGGGTCCGGGACAGGGCGATGAAGAAGCAGCCGAAGCCCAGGCCCGCCAGCAGCCCGTAGTTCAGCGCGGTCCTGATGGCCGGCCGGCCGTGCTGGCCGGACTTGCCTTCCCAACTGAGCAGGAGGATGGCCGGAAGGCAGACCAGGGAGCCGATGAAGGCGGTGGTGGAAGGCCGTTCGCCCAGCAGCAGGGCGAACAGGACCGGCAGGACCGCGCCGACCACCGCCGAGGCGGGGGAGACGATGGCGACGATGCTCCGGGCGAGGCCCCCGTAGAGCATGAAGATGCCCGCGGACCCGGTGACGCCCGCCAGGAAGCCCCACATCAGGTCCCGGGCGGGAGGGATCCCGTGCCCCATGAACACGGCGGCCGCGAGGGCGACCAGCAGTCCCAGCAACTGGGACAGGAAGAGCACGGGCAGAAGACGGCTCTTCGCCGCGGCGAAGCCTCCGCAGAAATCGGCGATGCCGTAAGAGAGGGCCGCGAATGCGGCCAGAAGGAGTGCCATGTTGAATATTACCCTATCAGTGCGGCCAGGGGATTTCCGGCGGGCTGAGCGGCATGCGGATGGTGACCCGGGTCAGCTGGTTGGGCACGCAGAAGATCTCCAGCCGGCTGCGCTCGCCGAGCACGCTGCGCATGCGCTTCTCGACGATCTGCAGGCCCAGGCCGTCCTTGGACCGGCCGCTCTCTTCGTAGGCGCCGGCGTTGTCCTCCACGTCGATGCGCACCCCGCCGTCCTCTTCGTAGGCCCGGATCCGGGCGATGCCGGGGGTGAGCATGTCCGAGATGCCGTGCTTGATGGCGTTCTCCAGCAGCGGCTGGAGGGTGAAGGTGGGCACCTGGAGGTGCAGCAGCTCGGGCGGCACGTCGATCTCCACCACCAGCCCCTCGAAGCGCGCCTTCTCGATCTCCAGGTAGGCCTTGATGTGCTCCAGCTCCTCCTCCAGGGTGGAGAACGGGGTGCTGCGCTTCAGGTTCTTGCGGAAGTAGTTGGAGAGGTGGTAGACCAGCTCGCGGCCCCGGTTGGCGTCCTTGCGGATGACCGCGCTGATGGTGTTGAGCGAATTGAACAGGAAGTGCGGGTTCACCTGGGCCTGGAGCAGCTTGAGCTCGCCCAGCACCAGCAGGTTCTTCTGCTCCTGGTAGCGGGCGATGAGCAGCTGGCTGGAGAGCAGCTGGCCGATCCCTTCGCCGAGCATCCGGTTCAGCTTGAGGAACCGCCGGCTGCGCGGCTCGAACAGCTGGACCGTGCCGATGACCGTTCCGTCCATCTGCAGCGGCACGATCAGCGCCGAGTGGATCGGGCAGGCCCGGGCCAGGGTGCAGTGGTAGGCCTGGTGCACGCCGTCGGCGAACACCACCGCCCCGCCGGAGATGGCCTGGCGGGTGAGCGGGGAGGAGATGGCGCAGCCCGGGCGGTGGTGGTCGGCGCCGATGCCCACGAAGCCGAGGATCTGCCGGGTGTCGGTGACGGCCACCCCGCCCACCCCGGTCTCCTCCTGGACGATGGCGGCCATCTCGGCGGCCATGGCCGGGCCGAAGCCCCGGGACATCAGCCCCAGCGCCCGCTGGGCCACCCGCAGCGCCCCGGCCGAGGACGCGGCGGCGACCCGGTCCAGGTCCCGCTGGCGGTGGATCAGCACGGCCATCAGCAGGGCCGCGCCCACCGGGTTGAACAGGATCATGGGCAGGCTGATGATCTTGACGATGGCCACCGCCGCCGCGAAGGGCTTGGTCAGGGCCAGCACGATGCCCATGTGCACGATCTCGCCCACGAACACCGTCAGGAAGGCGACCCGCTTGGTGAGCAGCAGCTGGGGCTTGTCCTTCAGGGCGATGTGGATGAGCCCGGCGCAGCAGCCTTCCAGGGTGGTCGCCACCGCCCCGGAGAAGGCCGCCGCGCCGCCCAGGGTCATGCGGTGCATCCCGGCCGCCGCCCCGACCAGGGTGCCGAGGATCGGCCCGCCCAGGAGCCCGGCCAGGGTCGAACCCACCGCCCGGGCGTTGAGCAGGGCCCCGCCCCGCATCACCGGCGTGCCCAGGTAGTTGCCCAGGATGGTGATGCAGGTGAAGACCAGGAACAGCCGGATCTTGCCCCGGGGGTGGGCCCAGTCGGTGCTCAGCGGCTGGAAGGCGGGCGATTCGCAGTAGAGGTAGAACAGGACCAGGAAGGCCGACAGGGTCTGGAAGAGCTGGACCAGATGCAACACGTGACTCTCCCAGACCCAGGGGCTTCCCGGTAATTACTCTAGCCGGTCCGCCAGCAGCCGGGCGGTGTGTTCCACCTTGACCTTGGCGCCGTGCTTGTCGAACCCGCCGCGGATCTGCATGACGCAGCCCGGGCAGTCCATCACCGCCAGCGGGGCGTCGGCGGCCTCGATGTTGTGCAGCTTGCGCTCCAGGATCGGGGCCGAGATCTCCGGCAGCTTCATGGAGTACGATCCGCCCATGCCGCAGCACATGTCGCATTCGGACATTTCCGAAAGCTGGTAGCCGGCCTTGGCCATGAGCTCGCGCGGGGCTTCCGAGGCGTTCAGGGTCCGCTTGAGGTGGCAGGAATCGTGGTAGGTGAACTTGCCCAGGTCCTTGGCCTCCTTGAAGGTCAGGCGTTTCTCGTCCACCAGCTGCTTGACCAGGGTGGAGAAGTCCACGGCCTTGGCCGCGAGCTTGCGGGCGGCCTCCATCGGCTCGGTCATGCCCAGGCTTTCGAAGGTGCTGATGAACTCCTGCTTCAGCGCCACCGTGCAGGTGGGGCAGGCCGAGACCACGTACTTGACGTCCTCCTCCAGCAGGGCCTCGATGTTGTCCTTGGCGTTCTGGGCGGCGACCTCGTAGGCGCCGCTGTAGCGCGCCGGCGCGCCGCAGCAGGTCTGCTTCTCGGGGAACACCACCTCGATCCCGGCCTTGTTCAGCACCTCCACCACCGCCTGGCCCATCTCCGGGTAGGAGAAATCGATCAGGCAGCCCGAATAGAAAGCGGCCTTCTCCTTGCATTTGGGCTGTTTGATTTCCTTGAACAGGTCGCGGAACGGGGACGGCGCGATGGCCGGCAGGCTGCGGAACTCGGTGAGGTCGGAGAGGAAGAACGGCAGGTGGCGGATGAACCCGTCCCGGGCGAAGGGCTTCTGGGTGATCGAGGCGGTTCGCAGCATGGCGTGGAACACCCGCCGGTTGTTCACCACCGCGAAGATGGCCTTCTGCACGATCCCCTGGCCCTGCTCCACCGCCAGCCGGCGGCGCAGCTCGAGGATCAGCTCGGGGATGTCGATCATGCCCGGGCAGACGATCTTGCAGTTGCCGCACTGGATGCAGAGGCTCTGGATGTCCTCGGACTTCTTCAGCTCGTCGAACCAGGCGGTGAGGATGGTGCCGATGCCGCCGGTGTAAGTCTTGCCGAACACGTGGCCGCCCACCAGCCGGAACACCGGGCACACGTTCAGGCAGGAGGCGCAGCGGATGCACTGGAGCGCCTGCTTGAACTTGGGATCCTTGGCCATGTCCGAACGCTTGTTGTCCATGAGGATGATGTGGAGTTCCTTGGGCGTCCCGTCGGTGTTCGGCACCTGGCCGGTGATGATCGAGACATAGCTGGTGAGCAGCTGGCCGGTGGCGCTCCGGGGCAGGGCGGTGAGGATCGGCTGGATATCGTCGAACCCGGCCACCAGCTTCTCGATCCCGACGATGGCCACGTGCACCTTGGGCAGGGTGGTGACCAGCCGGGCGTTGCCCTCGTTGGTGATGATCACCAGGCTGCCGGTCTCGGCCACCGCGATGTTGGCGCCGGTGATGCCCATCTGCGCCCCGAGGAACTTGGAGCGCAGCTTGCCGCGGGCGAACTTGACCAGCTTGGCGATCTCCGGGACCTGGCCCGGCTCCACCTCGTTGTTGAAGACGTCGGTCACTTCCTCCTTGGTCATGTGGATGGCCGGCATGACCATGTGCGACGGGGTCTGGCCGGCGAGCTGGATGATCCACTCGCCCAGATCGGTCTCCTCCACCTCGACGCCGCCCGCCTCGAGGTGCTTGTTGAGGTGGATCTCCTCGGATGCCATGGACTTGGACTTGACCACGTGGGTCACGCCCTGGGCCTTGGCCAGGTTCAGGATGTAGGCCTTCACTTCGGCCGGGTCGCTGCTGCGGAACACCTTGGCGCCTCTCGCCTCGGCGTTCTTCTTGAAGGTCTCGGCCAGCTCGTCCAGGTGGCCGGCGGCCGCGCCCTTGATGTCCCGGATCTGTTCCCGGATCGCTTCGAAATCGATGCCTTCGTAGGCCTTGGCCCGGCCCACCCGGTAGGCCTCGGAGAACCGGCCCAGGGCCCCGGTGAGGTTGGGGTTGTTCAGGGCGACGTTGATGGATTCGCGGAAGGTGGATTTCATGCGTTTCCCCTTTCGAAGTCGTCCACGAACACGATGATGAGCCGCTCCGGTCCGTGCACGCCGATGGTGAGCACCCGCTCGATGTCGGCGGTGCGGCTGGGGCCGGTGATCATGGAGATGTAGTTGGTCTGGCTGGGGTGGAGCTGCTTCAGGACGGTGGGCAGGTCGGCCCGCAGCCGGGACGTTCCCACCAGGGCGACGTGGACCGGGGGGAGGGTCGAGACCAGCCGCTGTTCCACCTGGGCGGCGTCCACCACCAGGGTGCCGGTGGCGGCGACCGCCCAGTCCATCTGGCTGATGCCGACCCGCGCTTCGGCGGCGGCCTCGCGGGTCACCTCGAAGCCGAGCCCGGGGGCCTCGGCGGCGAGGTACTTCCGCCCGGAGCCCTTCAGGAAGGAACCGTCGGCCCAGAGCGCGCCGGGGCCGCCTTCCCGGACCCCCTGCTCCTGGAGCAGGGCGATGACGAAATCGAACGCCTCGCGCTGGGTGGCGACGCGATGCACTTCCGCGCTGACAGCCTCGGCGCGGGCCTTGAAGGTTTCGAACAACGGACTCATGCAGTCAGCTCCTCAAAAAGGACCAGGGACCGGAGTCCCTGGCCTGACCGGGATACTACCTAAAGCTCAACGGGCGGAACCGGGCCGGGTGGCCCTTTCCTCCGAACAACGCTATCAAGGCTTGGCTGGGACTGCGGCGGCGGGAGCCGGGGCGGGTGCTGCAGTTGCGACGGCCGCGGCGGGGGCGGGAGCCGGAGCGGAAGGCATCCAGTTCGCCGGGAGCACCTTCGCGTACAGGAATATTACCATGCCCACCAGGGCGGCCAGGGTGATGCTGTGCCAGAACACGTAGCGCAGGATCGTGCCTTCCTGGCCTTCCTGCTGGGTGGCCACCGAGGCGACCACGATGCTCTGGGCGTCGATCATCTTGCCCATGACGCCGCCGCAGGTGTTGGCCGCCGCGGTGAGGATCGGGTTCAGGCCCAGCTGCTGGGCGGTGATCTTCTGGAGGCCGCCGAACAGCACGTTGGAGGAGGTGTCGCTGCCGGTGAGGGCCACGCCCAGCCAGCCCAGCATGGCGCTGAAGAACGGGAACAGGGCGCCGGTGCTGGCGAAGGCCAGGCCCATGGTGGCGTCCAGGCCGGCCGACTTGGTGGTGAAGCCCAGGGCCAGCATGGCGGCGATGGTGAGCAGGGAGATCCTGACCCGCTTGACGGTCTTGCCCCAGAGCTTGAGCAGTTCCCAGGGGGTGAAGCCCAGGAGCAGGCCGCTCAGGAGCCCGGCCAGGAGCAGGCTGGTGCCGGTGGCGGAAAGCCAGTTCAGGGTGTAGACCGCCGGCTCCGGGGAGGGCTTGGCCACCACGGGCATGGTCTTGATGACGGCCTTGTGCAGGTAGGGCACTTCGTAGTTGCGGGAGGAGATGTTGTAGAGGAAGTTGGGCTGCTTGGCGGTGCCGCCGTTGAGGAAGGTCTTCACCTGCGGGGTGCCCCAGACGAAGACGAACAGGGAGAGCAGCACCCAGGGCATCCAGGCCTTGACGACCTTGCCGGTGGACTGGTCGGGGATGGCCGCGTGGGCGTCGCCGCGCTCGTGCTCGTAGCGCCAGACGGTCTTGGGCTGCCAGAACTTGAGCAGGATCACCAGGGCGACCATGGAGACGATGGAGCCGACGATGTCCACCAGCCAGGGGCCGTGGAAGTTGCTGGTGAGGAACTGGCAGACCGCGAAGGTGAGCCCGGCGGTGAGGCAGGCGGGCCAGACTTCCAGCATGGCCTTGCGCCCGGCCATGGTCCAGATGATCCAGAACGGGACGATGCAGGAGAACACCGGCAGGATGCGGCCGGCGGCGGCGCTCAGGCCTTCCACCGGAAGCCCGGTGACGCCCGCCAGGGCGATCAGCGGCGCGCCCAGGGCGCCGAAGGCGACCGGAGCGGTGTTGCCGATCAGGGCCAGGCCGGCGGCCTGGAGCGGACGGAAGCCCAGGCCGATGAGCATGGCCGCGGAGATGGCCACCGGGGTGCCGAAGCCCGCCGCGCCTTCGATGAAGGCGCCGAAGCTGAAGGCGATCAGCAGGGCCTGGATGCGGCGGTCGGAGGCGAGGCCGGCGATGGAGTGCTTCACCACCTCGAAATCACCCGACTTCACGGTGATGTCGTAGATGAAGATGGCGTTCAGCACGATCCAGCCGATGGGCAGCAGGCCGTAGAGGGCGCCGTTCAGCGCGGCCATGCCGGCCATCCGGGCCGGGAGGCCGTAGACCAGGACCGCCACCAGCAGGGCGGTGACCAGGCCCAGCAGGGCGCAGATGTGGGCCTTCACGTGCCAGAAGGCGAGCAGCCCCAGCAGCACGAAGACCGGCAGCGCGGCCACCAGCGCCGACAGGAAGATATTGCCCATGACGGGCGAGTAGACCTGGGTCCAGTTCATGGAGTCTCCGGGGGGAACCATTATGGGGAGGGAGGATATGAGAATTGAGAAGAGCAAGATTGTTGCAAAATTTTCACGCGATTTGATGAAGATCTTAAAAAAGGTTGGTTAGCGGCGGAGAGGGGATGGTAACTGGTTGAATTCCCCGTCCGACCGGGAACCGGGAAAAGGCTCCCTCCATGCGCGACCGCGCCCGCATTCGTCGAGGTCGACGGATGCGGGCGCGGAAGTGCGAAAACGGCTTGGGCTTGGGCTTGGGCTAGGGCTTGGGTGCGGCCGGAGCTGCAGGCGCGGCGGGAGCCGGCGGAGCGGGCGCGGCGGCCACGGCGGGCTTGGGCGCGGGCGGCGTCGGGATCAGGCCGGTGAAGACGTAGCATTCGAGCATGGCGATGATGCCGATGACCGCGGCGCCGGCGATGGAATGCCAGAACACCTTGCGGAAGATCGGACCCATGGCGTGGGCGCGTTCCTTCGGATCGTCGTAGCAGGCGGCGCAGGCCACCATGATGGACTGCGGATCGATCATCTTGCCCATGACGCCGCCGGTGGAGTTGGTGGCCACCACAAGCACTTCATTGAGGTGCAGCTGCTGGGCGGTGATGCGCTGGAGGCTGCCGAACAGGGCGTTGGCGGCGGTATCGGAACCGGTGAGGAAGACGCCCAGCCAGCCAAGGAACGCGGCGCAGAACGGATACATGAAGCCGGCGCTGGTGAAGGCCAGGCCGATGACGGCGTCGGTGCCGGCATAGCGGGTGAGGAAGCCCAGGCCGAGCACCTGGCTGATGACGAGGACGGGGTTCTTCATGCGCTTGAGGGTGCGGCCGATGGATTCGCCCCACTGGGCCCCGCTCATGCGCAGCACCAGGCCCGAAAGCATGGCGGACACGAACACGCCGGTGCCGGCGGCGGAGATCCAGTTGATGACGAACCGGGCGCCTTCAGGCTTGGCTCCGGCGGCGACCACGGGCGGGGTGCGCTGCACCAGCATGTGCAGGGCGGGCATGTCCCAGAAGGGCAGGGAGAGCGTGCCGCCGAACTTGGTGCCCAGGAAGGTGGTGTCGAACTTCACGCCGGAGAACAGGCCGTTGAGGGTGGCCTTGAAGGACGGCATGCCCCAGGTGGCGCAGCAGCCGATGAGGATCGCCCATGGCAGCCAGGCGTAGATGGTCTGGCCGACGGTGTACTTGTACTTCCAGGTGGAGAGGTCGATGGTCTCGCTGGTCTTGCCGGCCACCCGCTCGGACTTGAGCAGGAAGCGGGTCTTGGGGTGCCAGATGAAGGTGAGGAAGAGGGCGGTGCAGATGACGGAGAAGACGCCCGAGACCACGTCGGTCATCAGGTGGGTGGGGGCGAAGCCCGAGGAGAACCACTGCATGACGGCGAAGGAGCCGCCCGACATCAGCGCGGCGGGCCAGACTTCCCAGACTTCCTTCCAGGTGCCGCCTTCCATCTTGACGAAGGCCGCGATCAGCCAGAAGGGGACCAGGATGGAGACGAACGGCAGCTGGCGGCCGGCCATGGCGGAGACGGTGAGCTGGTCCAGGCCGCTGACGGCAGCCAGGGTCACGATCGGGGTGCCGATGGCGCCCCAGGCCACGGGGGCGGTGTTGGCCAGCAGGTTGAGCACGGCGGACTGGAAGGGCTTGAAGCCCAGGCCCACCATGACCGCGCCGGCGATGGCGACCGGGGTGCCGAAGCCCGAGGTGCCCTCGATGATGGCGCCGAAGGAGAAGGCGATCAGCAGCACCTGCAGCCGGCGGTCGAAGGAGATGTGGATGATCGACTCCTTGACGATCTCGAACTGCCCGGTGATGACGGTCATCGTATAGAGCAGCATCGCGCTCAGGACGATCCAGATGATGCCCAGGAACCCGGACAGGGTGCCGTAGCAGAAGGCCGACACGGCCGCTGCGACGGGCATTCCGAAGGCGAGGCAGCTCACGATGAAGGCCGCGATCACCCCATAGAACGCCGCATAGGGCGCCGAGATGCCGTAATGCTTGTTGCCGTCCTTGTCCGTGTGCGGGTGGATGGCGACAAAGTAGAGCAGGGTTCCTATGGGCACAACGGCCACAAGCGTGGACCAGAATCCGTTGCCGAAGGGGTTGTAGTTCTGGAAATACATGCTTCCTCCCAAGAGTTGTAGCGTGTTCTCCTAACGTGCTGCGGAGCAGAGCGGTCTTATGGATACGGTTTCACGCGGCAAACCGTCCTTCCAGGCGGTTCGGCCGGTATAGCCCAGGCCCATGGCTGCCTGGCGGTACAAGGATCCGGGATCACCGCGCAACGCACGGGAGGGTCCTAAAGCGAGTTGTTTGGAATATCTGAAATGATTCTTTCCCCCTTGGAAATCGAAGTCAACGAATTTACTTACGAAGCTCCAAATAGTTTCCTAGCGGCACGCCATCCCGATCCGGACGAGCCGGCAGAGCCTGGCCGCCGCCGCCTCGATGAGGGCCGGCCCCTGGCTGATGCAGGCCTCCAGGGTCATGGGCTGGGGCACGATGCTGGCCAGGGCGGCGATCCCGTGCTTCAGCACCTCGTCGGCGCCTTCCCCGAGCCCGCCCGAAAGGCAGGCCACCGGCACCCGGTGGCGGCCGGCCACCGCGGCCACCCCCACCGGGGCCTTGCCCATGGCGGTCTGGGCGTCGGTGCGCCCCTCGCCGGTGATGACCAGGTCCGCGCCCGCCACCATGGCTTCGAAGCCCGTGGCCTCCAGCACGATCTCCACGCCGGGCCGGAGCCGCGCCGGGGTGAACCACAACAGTCCGGCCCCCAGCCCGCCGGCCGCCCCGGCCCCGGGCCGTTCGGCCACCTCCCGGCCGGTGGCGCGGGTGGCCACCCGGGCGAAGCGTTCCAGGGCCCGGTCCAGGTCCATCACCATGGCCGGGGTGGCCCCCTTCTGCGGACCGTAGATCGCCGAAGCCCCCCGGGGCCCGGTCAGCGGGTTGTCCACGTCGCAGGCCACCATGATCTCGGTTTCCAGCAGGCGCGGGTCCAGGCCGGAGAGATCGATGCGCTCCAGGCGCGCCAGGGCGGCCCCGCCCGGGGGCAGGGGCCGGTCCTGGGCGTCCAGGAAGCGCGCGCCCAGGGCTTGGGCGAAGCCGGTTCCGCCGTCGTTGGTGGCGCTGCCGCCGATGCCGATGACCAGCTTGCGCAGCCCCGCGTCGAGGGCCGCCAGCACCAGCCGGCCGGTGCCGGCGGTGGAGGTGAGACGGGGATCGCGCCGGTCCGCGGGCACCAGGGGCAGGCCGGAGGCCGCGGCCATCTCGATGACCGCGGTCTGCCCGTCGCCCAGCACCCCCCACAGGGCTTCGACCGGTTCGCCCAGGGGGCCGGGCACCGCGGTGCGCAGGAGGCGGCCGCCGGTGGCGGCCACCAGGGCCTCCACCGTGCCTTCGCCGCCGTCGGCGATGGGGACCTTCTGCACCACCGCCTCCGGGAACACGGCAAGGATGCCCCGTTCCATGGCCTGGGCCACGCCGAGGGCCGAGACGCTGCCCTTGTAGGAATCTGGCGCCACGATGATGCGCATGGTCTCCCCCTATCGATTGATGATGCTACGCGGCCTCAGGGAACCAGGCCGGGGAACAGGAAGGCGTAGCCCCAGGACATGAGGCCCACCAGGATCAGGAAGGGAATGGTGTACTTGATCGTCTGGCGCATGATCATGCCTTCCTTGCCGGCCAGGCCCACGGCGGTGGCCGCGATGACGATGCTCTGGGGCGAGATCATCTTGCCCGCGACGCTGCCGGCGTTGCCGGCGGAGGCCATGAGGATCTCCGACAGGCCCATGCCCTGGGCGGTCAGCTTCTGCAGGTTGCCGAACAGCGCGTTGGCGGAGGTGTTGCTGCCGGTGAGGAACACGCCGATGGTGCCGAAGATCGGGGCCAGGGCCGGATAGATCTGGCGGCTCACCACCGAGATGATGCTGTTGGCCAGGGTGGCGACCATGGAGATCTGCTTGGCGCCCAGGACGCCCCAGACCGCGAGCTTGGTCTTGGGATCGACGATGGGCAGGCCCATGTTCATCACTTCCGAGATGGAGAGGATGCAGGCCACGGCGATGAAGGACGGGATCATCTGCTTGAAGGTCTTGCCGAACTGGTGGCCGAAGGTGCCGAACCGGATGCCCAGGAAGGGGCAGGCGATGAGGCCGGAGATCAGCATGACGGTGCCGGGGGTCTGCAGCCAGGCGAAGCTGTAGAGCTTGCCGGGGTTGTAGATCTGGGTCTTGTACAGGGCCCAGTGCCAGCCGTCGGCGACGCCGCTGAACAGCAGCTTGGTGCTGGGCAGGTTCACGGTGATGACCAGGACCGCCAGGAGCAGGTAGGGCAGCCAGGACAGGAACAGTTCCCTGGGGTGGAACTCCTTGGGCTTGGACTCGGTGATGCTTTCGCCTTCGAACAGCCAGGGTTCCACCTGCTTCTGGAACTTGAGGTAGATCGCGGTGGCCGTGAGGCAGACCAGGGCGGCCAGGATGGCGGTCAGTTCGGCGCCGAGGAAGTTGGAGACCAGGAACTCGATGATGGAGAAGCTGAGGCCCGCGACCAGGATGGTGCCCAGGGAACCCTTCATGCCCTTGATCTTGGACATGGCGTAGACGGTGGCGAAGGCCATGAGGAAGGCCATGGGCGCCATGAGCCGCCCGGTCATCTGGGAGAGCCGCATCAGGTCCAGGCCGGTGGTCTTGGCCAGGGTGACGGTGGGGATGGCCAGGGAGCCGAACGGCACCGGGCCGGTGTTGGCCACCAGGCAGACCAGGGCGGCCATCATCGGGTTGTAGCCCAGGCCGACCAGGATGCTGGCGGGGATGGCCACCGGCGCGCCGAAGCCGCAGATGCCCTCCAGGAAGGCGCCGAAGCCGAAGGCGATGAGCAGGGCCTGT
>TBL_comb47_HYPODRAFT_10002864_pt1 | contig 20898 bp, 27 predicted proteins | sample TroBogypolimnion_40_FD_10682 | JGI IMG/M metagenome (IMG submission 10682) | reverse complement strand
CCATATTTCATCTGGATCTTTCCCCAATTGTTTAATAACTCGTCTTGTTCTTTCTGCTATAAAATTGATATTTTCATCCGATCTAGCTCCAAATACTAATTTTTTAACATTTTTCTTTCCATTACAATATTCTCTTGCTCTTTTTTCAACAACAGATAAGTAACCAGGATATACTTCAATAATATTAGCACCATATTCAATACATTTTACAGTATTAGGATATCGTTCTTTTCTTCTAGAACAAAAAATCGTTGCTTTTTTACCAACCGATTTGCAATAAGCAGATAAAGCAATTTGAAACCCACCATAAACAGGACTGGCATAAACAAATTCATCGATATTTGCATCATTATCAATTGAAGACATTAAAATACTTTTTGTTCCACCAATCAACAAATCATCTCTCAATACAGATATACCATAATGAGATTCAACAGTAATCATTAATAATAAATATATTTTATTTTTCTTCATTAATCCATTTTGTAAAAATAACATAATCTTCTGGATTTTTCTTATCATTTATTCTAGTAATTTTACTATCAGAACTTACAAATCCACTACTAAATAATATATACCCATTTACGAGTGCTGTAGTATGATATATTTCATAATCATTCTTATAAATAATAATTTTACTAATATTTTTTATGTTGAGAATTGATGTTGTTAATTTAATAAAATTTTTACGGAACATTTAATATAATAAAATTATTGTCTTTATATTATTTATATTTTATATTTATATTATTTATATTTATATTTATATTATTTATATTTTATATTTATATTATTTATATTATTTATATTTATATTTATATTATTTATATTTTATAAAATTGATACTTATGAAAAAAATGTGAATTTTGGCATAACAAATGGCTTATTTTTTAATGGAATTTTTAATAAATATAATCCAATAGAAATAAGAACGAGTCCAATATATTGAAAATTGTGTTCAAAACGCTCGCCTAAAAATATATATGCTGTCACACTTGTCCAAATTTAACATCCATTATGATACCAAATTCGGTTTTATCAATAGATGAATATGCGTTTAGTTCTAATAAAAAATTAAATAATATTATATTTGAATCAAAATCATCAATTCAAACAATAGGTGACTATGCTTTTAATTCTTGTAATTTACTGAATATTATAATACCAAATTCTCTTCAAATACTAGGTAAACGAGCATTTGGTTCCAATAAAAATTTAAATACTATTATATTTGAAACAAATTCATCGCTTCATACTATAAAATCTGAAGCATTTATTAATTGTATTAATATACAAAATGATATTATAATTCCAGAATCTGTTAAAATAATAGAAAGTTATGCATTTAAAAATACAAATATAAAAACTTTTTATTTTTAACACAGAATGATATTGAATTTGGGAATAATGTGTTTGATTTAAATACGATTGCTTATTATAATACATCTGCTTCTCTATTATTTATTAATAAATTATCGTCTATGTTTCATACTATAATACCAATTAATATAGAAGTTGACACTATAACAAAAAAATCTTTATATAAAAAATTACTTAGTATAAAAAAATTAAAATTATTATTATTACTTAAAAAACATTATTTAATTACAAATATGAATAAAATCATAAAACAAATACAAAATACATCTTATATGATAACACATACACTATAACTTTATGCTAGGCTAGTTTGGATCAGTTTCTTTGAAATATTGAATCTTGTGGAACCCTTGCGATTATTTGTCCGTCTTTGTTTATGTAGAGGCAACCAGTCGATCTTATTCAACCTTTTAGATTTGGAAATACCGTCTTGAACGTCTTCTTTTTCCCATGAAATATTCATACGAAACATCTTTTTTTCCAGGTATTTTACCTGTTGTTGCTTACCTTTTTGTCTTTTTGTATTTTCCTTGAACTTCTCATCATAAAATTCCTCGTGTTTTGTCATATTTTTTTTACTACAATCTACCAAAATTTTCCACGCTTCGGATGTTTCCTTTTCTCTCTTTACCAAAGAACGAATCAATCCATTATAAATTTTGTTGTTATTAGTAGAATTGTAATACTCTAGATCAATATGAGCTTCGTGTATTTTTTCTTCTAATAACCCTTGTCTATTTATACTTTCAGAATATTCATAAAGAATCTGTTCTTCGTTAAACATTTCAATATTTAAATTGATGATTGATGCGAAATTAGATGCTGACATATTGCTTAAAGCGAGAACTGAACACGTATATTAGTATTTTAATGGAAAAAACCAACTTCAATTTTTTTTAAAAATGGAGTTTAAATAATATTTGGTGGATACAAAATATTTAGAAGATATTATTTGTATTATAACATTTAGTTATTATATATGTCTGCAACAGTATCTCCATTACCATCAGGTGTATACCCTATTAACATGGTGTTATACAACGATTATTTATATATAATAGCAACTGATATGAACTTATATAAAGTTTCAACATTAAATTCTATTCAAAATTATTCAGCTGAGCTAGTTGTATCGTTGGGATATATGATGGTTGGTTTAACAATATATAATAATAATATATATTTTAAGGACATAACTGGTAACATATATATTATTGATATTTCTAACCCTTCTACACCTACATTATTAGTATTAATATCTACTTCCATAGAAAGAAGACAATTAGCTATATCTAATAATTTTTTATATACTATCTCTACAGATGGTATAACTGAAAATTTAATTAGAATAGATTTAACTACGAACGAACAAACAACTTTACCAATTTCCATATTTGGTCCAATTTCTATTGGGACAAATATATTAATTAATAATAATGTTTTATATATTTTAAATAAACCAATTACTTCAACGTATTGTCAATTAATTAATGTTGATTTAAATAATTTTACAGCTGATACTAACACATGGATTAATTTGACGAACGCATCAACAATGGATAATGGGTTTGCAATTAATAATAATAATTTATACATATCATATGTTTCAACAGATACAACTTGTAAAGTGGTTGAATATGAATTACATAGAGCTATAATCATCACTACAGATTATGTTCCAAATATATCAAGCGGTATTAACGGACAAACGATTAATAGTTTAATTATAACTAATAATAATATTTATGCGATTTATTCAATTACAGATTCACCATATTTCCAACCCGAAATTTATGGTCTAACATTATTATCTACACCTGTCGCTTGTTTTAAAGAACATAGTAAAATATTATGTTTTATTGAAGACAAAGAAATATATTTACCCATACAAGATATTAAAAAAGGATATTTAGTTAAAACCTTAAAAAATGGATATATTCCTGTTAATATGTTAGGGTATAGATCATTTTTTAATAAATCTGAACTTGAAAATAGAACAAAAAATCAACTATATTTATGTTCATCTGATAATTATCCAGAAGTTTTTGAAGATTTAGTAATGACAGGATGTCATTCTATTTTAGTTGATAGCTTCAACGATGATGTACAAAAAAAACAAGTAATGGGATTTTTTGGAAGAATACACGTTACTGATGATAAATATAGATTACCTTCTTGTATCGATGAAAGAGCTAAAATTTATGAACCAGAAGGCGTTTGTCTTATTTATCATTTGGCTTTAAATAATGTGAATGAATTAAATAATTATGGAATTTATGCTAATGGTTTATTAGTAGAATCTTGTTCTAAATATTATTTAGAAAAAAGATCAGGTATGACTTTAATTTAATGATTTCATCCTAGTTTATCAATATTACAATAAACATTTTATATTAAAAAAGGGTTGCCTTATGGCTTTACAAGATTATTCTTGACCTTTCTATTTACAATTTACAATTTCCAGTATAAATATAATTTATACCGGAACGCCAAACGGAATATCCTTCTGAATTTTTACATAATATATACACTCTTTACCTGAAAGACGAGTAATTTTGAATATAGTTTTTCTATTAATTTCATAATTAAAGAACTCTCCTGCCCATAATTCATTATCTGTTCCTAAATCAATAATACCATCTTCGTTAAACTCTATCGCCGCATCATAATGATGACTACTTAAACATCTATGAGATCTATTTTGCCATATTTTCAACATTTGCAAATCTTCTGGAGAATAACTATCAATTTCTCCAATTACATCGGGTTGTACGAAATATATTTCTGCAATACTGTGTTCCGGATTCAGACCAGATCCCATATTCATAATCGAATCCCATTCAAGTATACCCATATCCACCTTACTTACATATCCTGATAAATCTTTAATAGCTGGGCAATAATTGTTGTTCATTTTGACAAAGAGTACAAACAAGATATCTTGAAAAAGTATTTGAAAATAAACTTCAATTTTTTTAATAATTTTAAATACTTTTTTAAAATTGATTATATTATAATGCCTCTTCCTGGTGCTAAATCTAGAATTAGATCGTCTGAAGAAGCGCGTATAAAAAGAAGACATGCAAATAGATCTATGATAGAAGCTGATTATTATGAAAATCTAGATGCTTTAGAAAGAGAAAGAGAAAATAGAAGAATATCGGAGGAAAATAAAAGAAGAGTATCGTCTGAAACTAAAAAAAGAAGGAATAGAGTTAGTACACCGAGACGTCGTATACCGGCAGCAATATTACAAAAAAGATCAAGTAGTTCCAGTAATAAAAAAAGACGAGCGTCGCCTCTTACTTATAAACGAGTTAAATCTTGGGATTATTTAGGAGAAAGACCGTGGTACGAAAATGAAAAACCTGATTATAACAATAACAAAACTCGGTCTCGGTCTAAATAATATGTAACATATTATTTTTAACATATTATTTTTAATTGTTAAATATAATATGTTAAGCGCTTCAAAATATTTATTAGGATGGTCCTTTTTTTCCTTTTCTGAAAAATGTATATCTTCATATTATAAAAATAATTCTCATCCTCAAATTAAATGTCAATATAAAAATAATAATCAAAATAATCATCAAAATAATCATCAAAATAATCATAATCATAATCAAAATATTAAACCTAAATTTTCAATATTTTATTTATATTAACTTATGATTAATAGTTTATGATTAGATAAGTTATGTAAATAATAATAATTAATAAATAATATATTGTTTTTAATGACAACCTCTTTTTTTGTCTATATTTTAGAATCTGATATTTCACATTCTACATATGTAGGGGCAACAGTTGATTTAAATCATCGGTTACGACAACATAATAAAGAATTGGTAGGAGGTGCTCATGCTACTAGCATAAAAGTTGGAAAGGGAGAAAAATGGAAACGGTTATGTCATATTACAGGATTTCCTGATTGGAAAGCTGCTCTACAATTTGAATGGAAACTTAAATTTTTAAGTAGAAAATTACCCATTAAAATGTTTCCATTAGAGAGAAGAATGATGGCATTAAAACAATTATTACTTTTAGAGCGACCAACATCTAAATCCATTTCGTTTAAGGAATGGACAGAATCGCCAAAAATAGTATTTGAATGTGATGTTGCCGAGAAATCTTACAATACAGATTCAGTATAATTTGAATTACTTGGTTCATAAACTGACATAGCCTCTTTAATATAGGCATTTTTTAGATTTGGAAGGCTTAGTAGATCACCACAAAATAAACTATCTTCTTTTCCTTGACATCTAATATCTTCTTGATATTTAACCTTATAAAATAATTCTCGTCTTATTGAAACTTGTGAATGATGAATACATATAGGCATATTATCATAAACAATCTTATGATAAGCACAACCATAAGGAGCCTGAATTAAATTATCATAAACTACTCCATAATCTTCAATATTTTTCCTACTTTTCATAAAATCATTTATATTTATTTCTGACCTAGCAAAATTATGTAATATAATATCGACTCCTTTATTAAATATATATTCTAATAATTCAATCCTTTGTGGATGCATTTTATCATCTGCGTCAAAAAAACAAATAATATCGGTATCTTCTTTTATTTTAGATGCGGCAATATTACGATTTTCTGCCGCGTTTTTCTTCTCTTCGTGTATATACATTTTCACAGGAAATACATATTCTCTTAAAACAATAAAATCATTAGTTGAAGAACAACTAACGATAACTTCATCGGGTGGTCTTGTTTGGAATTCAAGAGATTCCAATAAATTAATTAAATGATTTATATGATTTATATAACACGGGATTACCACAATAATTTTCATTATATTATTTATATCGGATTATTTTTAAGTTTTAAAAATATAATTCATTTAATTCATTTAATTCATTTAATTTAATATCTTCTAGATTTGGTCTTTTTATGTTTTACGGATATATTTTTTCTAGTTGATTTATGTTTATGTCTTTGGTTTATAAATTTATATATATCAAGTTTACTATTAATTATTTTATTTATTATTTCTTGATACCATTTTTTGAAATCCTTTTTTCTTTTAATTAATTCATCAATACTAAACCATTTAATTTCGGATTTTTCAAAGATTTTGGATTTTTTTATGAGACTTTGATCTAATTTTTTTTGTAAAAAATGTTGATTATTATTATAATAGTATGGCAAATTTTCATCATATTCTAATGGAAATATATGGGTTCTAAATGTTTCAAATCCTTCGGTAGTATTATCTATATTAAAAGTACCCTTTTTTAATATGGTTTTGATTTGATCGAACGAACCTAAAAATCCGGTTAATTCTTCAGTACCTTCTCTAACAGCGGTTTCAAGAAAAGTTTCTTTGTTATCAGTTCCACCTCCAAAATCAGCCCAATAATTTGGATAACTATCATCATATTTATTTTCTCTCCCAAATAAAAAATATAATTTTCCTTTATGAATCGAACACGGAATTAAACCTGCTCCCATATATACTCAACTTTATAATAAATGTTCAATTGAAATAATAAATGTTCAATTGAAATAATAAATGTTCAATTGAAATAATAAATGTTCAATTGAAATAATAAAAGATGTATTATATAATGAATTTTATCGAGGATTTAGAAAAGAAATTAGATAATAAGAGAGAATATGGTTTTGAAGAAACTATTTCTCCAAGTAATGGTGAAATTTCAGCATCTCAAAATATTTTATCCTTTTGGAATCTTTTCATAAGCGAACTAATTAAAAATAATACGAGAAATAAAGAACAACTTCTATTGTTAACAAATATGAAAAAATATCCAAATAATAGTAATCTTGAAAACTATATGTTATTAAATGATATTTTAGTAAATAGAGATATCGATGAAATATTTAATGAAATATTAGAACAACCAGAATTCAAGACTAATCAAAAAAATAAAACTGATATATTAAATATTATTGGTCCTATAGGTTCTTTTTATAAAAGAAAAAGGAGGGTCTTATCATTAATGCTTTTAAAATCAAGAAATACTAAAACTAGTTTTTTTTCTAAAAATTATGGAAATATATTATATAAAAATATTATTAATTATTTTTTCAATATACATACATTTTTAATTGATTCTAATCCAAATAATGATCCTGAAATATTTAAAATTATTGGAATAGATCAATCAAAAGTTAATGATAATAATACAACATCATATTATATTAAAACAATTTTTATAAATTTTATCAAAACCCGAAAAATGGTTACAATCGACTATATAAAAAATTTAGTTTATGGTAATGATATGTATAATATTTATAAAAATAGTTATCAAAATTCTGATAATATAGAAATAATACGTAATAATTTTGATCCTGTTACAAATACAGAAATTAAAGATATTTTTTCAATAAAAGATTATAAAACCATTATTAAAAAAGTATTAACGAAAGATGATATTGTTAAAAAAACATTTGACTGGTTAAATGTAAATGATACTAATGAACTAGATCGATCACTCAATAAATTTGCGGTTTCTTATATTTTTAGTATTTATTCTCCAGGAGATATTAACACAATAACCGATATTAATAAAATTTGTACAGAAATTTCAGAATTAAAGGACGAACTTAATGAAGATTTACTAATACAAAATTCGCAAAATTTTAAATCTATTTTTTCAGATATGAATCAAGATATATTTCAAGAAAATTTAGGTAACAAACTTAATAAATTAATTAAATCTGGTGGTATGAATGTAACAAAAAAGAACACATCATTCCGATAATAGAACCAATTATTAATTGAAATATTGTATGATAATTATATAATACTCTTTGATAAAGTGTAAAAATAGACAATAATGAATAAATTATTGTCCATATATTATCTTTTAAAGCAAAATAAATATAAAATGTTGAAAAAAATGCTAATTGTGCATGTTCAGATGGCATACCATAACGATCATAACTTATTGTGTGTTCTTTTGTATTAGACCTCTGTATATTTAATAATTCTAAATTAAATAAACGAGAGTCTTCATTTGGTCTAGGTTGTTGAATTATACCTTTTAATATTATATTTAATATCATATTTAAAAAATAACAAAATATAAATAATAATAATAATCTTGTTTTATTATGTAATAAATATACACTCAAAAAAAAGAAAATAAATAATATTATATTATCTAATATATCAATACCTAATATATCAATACCTAATACATCATTACATAATATATCAATACCTAATATATCAATACCTAATACATCATTACATAATACGTTAATTAATACATTATTACTCATTATATTAAAGGTTGAGATGAAAATCCTATTTTATTTTCAATTCATTTATAAAGCAACTCTTATGGATACCGATGTAAATAATTATACAGTTCAAGAATTATTGGGTATTTTAGAATTAGGAGGCGATGAGTCTGATACTACTTATGATGAAGTATTTGATAAAACAAATTATTATATTGAAAAGTTTGATAATGATGAAAACGCATCTCTTACAATTTTTTTTCAGGATATTCAAAATCGGTTACTACCTTATTTCGAAGATATAAATAGGTCAGAAGATACAAAATCTAAACCTTCTGAAAAACAAACGCTTGATTGGTTTCAAAATGAAGCATTAAAACAGCCAGATACAATACAAACTAATAAAATAACTGACAGGAAACAAAAAATTGATGTCTATGAAAATTTACATCTTCCGATGAATCGTCAGCAAGTAGGAGTAAATAATAATTTTAATATTCCTGTAGCACAAGATACACTTAATCCAAATTTAAAAAATATTACGTCTCGGTTTATTAATTTAGATTCACAATTTCGTCAAGCTTCTTCTGGAAATGAAATCAGTTCTACCGATTATACTTTAGATCTTTCAGAACATTTAACAAATGTTTTATCACTCAGACTTTATTCCATTCAAATTCCTGTAACATGGTATGCAATAGATCTTCAATATGGGAATACTTGTTTTTGGTTGATAATTAATCAGAATATTTCTGTTAAAATATCTATAGAACCAGGTAATTATAATTCAATTGATTTTGTCTCTAGATTAAATATTGGTCAAGATGGAAGCAGTAACTTTAATAATGGATCCTTTATTCCTTTTCCTCCAACTTTAATATCTGCCAATTATCCAATTAGTTATAATCAAAATAATGGAAAGATTCTTATGAATTTTACTGGAATGAGATATGTTGATGCATCAGGAAATGAATATCCTCTAGATGAAACTACTCAAATTATATTTTTTGATATTTATGGAGTTTTAACGTGTGATAATGGATATTGTAATCAAATTAATGTCATAGATCAAACCCTTGGATGGTTAATGGGATATAGATATCCTTATATTTATATTGATACTTCTGGAAATGCTAATGCTGTTGCCGTATTAGATTTATATGGACCTAAATATTTAATATTGGCTATCGATGATTATAATCAAAATCATATAAATAATGGATTAATTTCCATAACAGAATTATCTACAAATGTTAAATTACCCTCTTATTATAATCCTATGTTACCATTCACTTGTCCTCCTGTTTCAGTTACAACAAATAATTTACAAGAAAATATTAATAATGGGATTAATGGTGATTTATTAATGGAAAAACTGAATTTAAGTTATAAACAAATACCACAAATTATAGCATCAACTCCAAGGGTTTTAACTCAAGCTCAAATTTATGCAATTAATGAAATAATGAAAAATAATGAAAAAAATACGAATTATCGTACAAAGGCACCAACATCTACAGATACGTTTGCATTAATTCCATTAAAGCTTGGATCAACTATTAATACAGGACAAATGTATATAGAATTTGGCGGAACCTTACAAGATAATAAACGTATTTATTTTGGACCAGTAAATATAGAACGAATGAGAGTAAAATTGATGGATGATAAAGGTCGCGTTTTAAACTTAAATGGAGCTGATTGGTCTGTTACTATTATTTCGGAAAATCTATACCAATACTAGTTCCACTTTTCAAAAAAGGTTGATCCAAATACACCTTTAGAAAAGGTTGATCCAAATACACCTTTAGAAAAGGTGTAGCCAAATACACCTTTAGAAAAGGTGTAGCCAAAAGCGTTGCTCTTTTTGCAGTTTCTAGATTCAAATACTTATACTTTGGTCTTTCTCTCCGTGAATTATTTTAAAGACTCTAAAATGTTTGAGAATATTATTTATAAATAATATTCTCTTCAAGAAATAAAGATCATTGAGAATTCATGGAGAGAAAGATCAAAGAATAAGTATTTGAATCTAGAAACTGCAAAAAGAGCAACGCTTTTGGCTACACCTTTTCTAAAGGTGTATTTGGATCAACCTTTTTTAAAGGTTGAGAAAGATCAAAGTATAAATATTTGAATCTAGAAACTGCAAAAAGAGCAACGCTTTTTGGCAACACCTTTTCTAAAGGTGTATTTGGATCAACCTTTTTTAAAGGTTGAGTTGAGAAGGAATAATTGTTTATCTATTGTACCTAATTGTTTAATTTTATGAGCATATCCATATAAAAACCCATCTATCCCTGATTGCATTATATCATTATCAATACTAGAAAAATAATAATTATTAATAATTAGCATTCCGTTTTTCTTTAATTTTTTAAAACATAATACCATATTTTCTAATATATTTTCAGGAATACTATTAATAAATATTATATTAAAATAATTATCTTTAAAATTATACATACTATCATAAATAGAAGTATTTTTAGACTCATTTAAATGAAACAAAAAAATATTATTATTAAAAAATGATTTCACTTCTTCCGTATTATTATTATTGCTTATTTCCAAATAATTCATAGCTTCGTATTCATCTCCATCTCCGACATCATTTAATTTTATATATTTATTCCAATTATAAATTTGTCTCGACATTAATTAATATAAATATTATTAAGTCTTTAAATCATTAACAAATTATTATCACATATTCCATTCCAAACAGCTTTACTTAACTTTATATCGAAATCATTTGTTAAAAGTTGAGAAGAGTGACATCAATTCTTTATTACAATAAGATCGAAGTTCTGGACTAAGAGATTCTTTACCTTCAATTTTTGGTAATTTTATTAGTCCTCTTCCTCTTTTACTGTGGCTTTTCCCCTTGAATAGTATTTTATTTAAGGTTTCAACAAGAAGAGGATTATGATCTAATAATATAGAAACATCAATTCGATAATTACCTGTATAAACATAACGATTAAAATTCCCTTCTTCATGAACCCTATAAACCTTATCAAAACGAATTTTATTCCTTATAAGACCAATTCCTTCTATTTCGTTCTTATCATTATTCATTTCTATTACAAATATTAATGAATTTGGTAAAATTTCTTTACTTATTTTATTTGGACAACAATATACACATTTAATATTTTCTCTCTCTCTATAAGATATTGATTCATTCCATGTTTTATTATTAAATCTACTTGTTAGTAATATTACAGACATAAAATAGCGTATATGAATATATTATTTAATGTTTATCAAGTTCAATTTTTATTTTATTCCCCAGACATTCATATCGAGGATTGTTCAACTGTTCTACTAACATATTATAAGGTGTATAATTTTGTATTGATTCAATCCCGTTACTACAAAATGAATTTAATAATGCTGGATTAAAACCCGACATCATCGATACATTCTTTTGCGTTGATAAACAAGGAAATCCGTCAGTAGATCTTAAATTCCAAAATAATATATGCGGCGGCTTAAAAGGAACTCCCCATACTTTTATACCAGCATCAGCATACATCTTTTCTATATTCTGATACATACTATCAATATCAGTAATTGATTTGTTACCATATTTATTATCACCTGATTCATTTATCTGCATATCAGAAAATATTGCTAACACCAAATCACTTACTTCTTCAGGTTTCATCTTTGATTGAACTATCGAATCTAAAATTACATTTAAAGCCTTATAAAAATTAGTAGAGTATCCAACTTCACCACTCTGAAGACTGTTGACCATTTCTACAAAGGTAGAACAATCTTCCAAATTATGCCATTTTGGAGATTCGCTAAAAGTTAAAACTCTTTTTCCAAAAATGGATTTTTCAGCAACACGAATTCCTAAGGCATAAGCACAACTCTGGGGTTCTCCATCCATAGATCCTGAAAAATCAACCATCGGTATCATATTACATAATTTTCCTGTTGTAGATCCATTATCTCTCCATTGAGAATTCAATAAATCCACCTCTATTTGTAAATTTTCAATATCTTGAGGTTGAGGTTGATGTTCTTGATCTTGATAATATGGATCACGACATTCATATTGACGAATTTGATTTTGTCTTTCTATTAGTTCAATTGCTTGATCCGTCATTTGATTTAAACTAACCCGTTTACCTTTTATCTCTACTCCACTAATTAGTACATCTTTTATACGATTCTTAAAATTTTCAGAACAACCCACACGATCTTCCAATTCAAATCTCTGAGAACCATCTTTATTTACATTCAAAAAAGAACGCTTCTGTTTGCTTATGGTTATCGATGTTGTCTTTGAATGATCAATCACAGACCAAGTTCCATCACACATATTTACTTGAACTGTCTGTAATTTTTTATTGAGCTTACTACAAACCTTACGGTAATCCATCTTGCATTTATTTATAGCTTTAGTCCTAGATTCCATAGTTTTAGCACTCTCTAAATAATGACTGAAATATAGACAAGCCAATTCTTGAAACATCCATCCAAACTTATTAGACGATTCTCTAGGAGCCCATTTTCCACTCAACGACACTTTATCATCTGGTTGAGATAAATTCGTATCACTCAACAGTTGATCATTTAAAAGTCTAAAACTATATTGCATTAATGGATGAGTATTATCTAACTTTCTAGATTTACAATAATTACAAAAATATTTAATATCTTTCCAAGAACCATAAGGATGGATATCCTTACCATCCATCTTAGTGAATTGTTTTAAAGCATACGTTGCTAGTTCTGGAAAATAAGAATACCATACAAAAATATGCATATATGCGTGAGAATATTCACCCTTTCCATCAACAATATCTCGTGTATGTCCTATTAACTTATACAATATAGTTAAGGTTTCGCTATACTCTGTTGTGCTAATCTTGTTAAAACTATAAAATTTCTGAAGATCGTCGAGTAACTTTCTCAACATCAATTCCATTTTATCAATTCCTGTTTTATCACATCTTACAGTTTGAAAACTAAATTGAATAACTCTTTCTTGTAAACTGGTTGTAGACCAATCATATTCTGGATGGTTATTTTCGCCACAACGTGTAGTCATTTTCATACTGGTAAGATCAATTGAGTTTAAAAGTGCTGACATTTATAAGGTATATAAATATAGAGCTATCTCTTTAAATACATTTTCTTATAGTTTTATTGTGTTTTATATTTCTATTTATAGTTCTGTCTGTATTTTTTCCCTTTTCAAATAAATATATCTTTTTAGTTGTATTATGTTGTTCTAAATCATTATTTTTATAAAACAATATACATAATTCATTTAATTCTCTAAACATTTTTATTGATTTTTCCCACTTTATTTCATCTATATTTTTTATAGTTGATAAAAAATTATAATTTTTCGAGTTCTTTAAAAAAATATCTAGATTTTCTGGTTCTAAATTTATATTATATTTTATTATTGACGATACTTTATATCTTATATTATTTACAAAACTATTTTTTTTAAGTATTTCAACTAATTCAATTTTAGATAAAAAATTTGGTATTAATAAAAGTTTTTTTTGATGTTTTATACTTTGAATCTCATTATTATCTATATAAATGTAACGAATATGTATAACTTTTAAATCATCTATATACAATTCTTTATATTTTTTATCAATTATTTCAAAATTGGTGATCCAACTAGTATCCAATTCCTTATATTCTTCAGTTTCAAAATGATTGTCATTCATTAATCCTTTAAAATGTTGATATATAAAGATATTCATAACAGAGCGAATCAATATTCATCACTAAGATCATCTTCCTCTTCATCTTCCTCTTCATCTTCTTTTTCCATTTCATCATAAAAGGAACGATTCATTTTATACAATTTATTATAGGTATCTTCATCATATAATTCAATATAATCCAAAGCATATTTTTCCCATCTACCAATCATTTTAATAAATACATTATTAACATCAACAGCATCATACTCTTTTATTTCTAGTTTGTTCTCATTATTTATATTTTGTTTCATATTTCCATAATTAACAGTTCCGTAATTAATATTTATTTCATTATTATTTCCCTGTTTATACATTATATACCCCGGTTCTAATTCTTCATTATAATTACTAATTGCACGTTCTTTCTGAATTGCTGTCATATAATTATTTGTTGTATTTGTATTTGTATTTGTATTTGTATCAAATAATTCAGGAAACTCTGAAGTATTTAATACAAACGTTTGTGGAAGTAATGCTATTTTTTTTTTAAATAAGTTGGATCTTGAACCATTTGCTACATATTTGGAACTTTCGACAGAACTATTTGTTTTGGTTGGTTTAAACATATTTGACATATTTGATTTATTGTGTTAATTGATAATAATAATATAAGATAATATTTATTAATCAATTTTTTTTTAAAATAAAATTGATTAATAAATAATCTGTCTATTATAATGGTATAATTACAACTATACAACTATGCTATCTAAATCCGTATTAAATCCTATATTATCTAGAAAAAATACACATTTTAGAGACGAACATTTGGTTTTTGATGAACCTACACATAAATATACAATAACTACCGATCCAAATTCAAAATATATATCGGTTACAACATTTATTCATCTTCATTTTCCACATTTCGATGCCGATGACATCATCGGTAAAATGATGAAGGGTAAAAAATGGAACAATACACATAAATATTGGGGAAAAACTCCACAAGAAATTAAAGATGAATGGAATCGAAACGCCTTATCCGTCAGTAGTCAAGGAACAAATCTACATTTTGATATCGAATGTTTTATGAATCAAGATCTTGTTGAAGAAGAAACAGGTGAACCGATTTCTTATACTCATTCAGATCTTCTAGAAATTTATATGGATGAAATAATACAAGGAATCGCGCCTGTAAATACTTCCAAAGAATGGGAATACTTTTTACAATTTGTTAAAGCATTTCCACATCTTAAACCATATAGAACAGAATGGACTATTTATAATGAAGATATTAAAATGGCTGGATCTATTGATATGGTATACGAAAATCTAGACGGTAGTTTGAGTATTTATGATTGGAAACGTGTTAAAGAAATTAATAAAACTAATAGTTTTAAAAAATATGCAATTACAGAATGTATTGATTATTTACCAGATACAAACTTTTGGCATTATTCTCTTCAACTGAATACATATAAGGTTTTATTAGAATCTAAATATGATAAAAAAATTACCGATTTATACTTGGTCAAATTACATCCAGAAAATGTATCAAAAACATTTGAATTAATTAAATGTGCTGATTTATCATCTGAAGTATCTAATCTATTTAAATCTTTATCGGTATAAATTAAGACATCATTTATATGCGTCAAATAAATATACTATTTATATATACTATTTATATAGTCTCTTATACATAATGTCGTTTATTGATCAACCTTATATTATTAATGCCGTGAATACTATTTTTTTTATAGGTATTGTTACTATTTATTTTAATTGTCTTGTAACCCATTTTAGTAATAGCGATGATATCGATAGTGATAGCAATAGTGATGATAATGAAAATGATAATGAAAATGATAATGATAATGAAAATGATAATGAAAATGATATTATTAAAAAACTACCAATAAACTATAATGAAAAATATATAGACAAATTTAATAAATTAAAAGATACAGATATCACAAAAGAATCATTAGATAATTTAAAAAATACAATAACTATGGAAAATACCCCTATCGGTAATGTAATTATGTTTTGGGATAATAATAGAGAATCGTTTACATATTATTCAGATGGAACAATACCATATCATTATCTAGAAGTTGTATCTAGAAAATATGTTATTGAAAATAATTGTAAAAAACTTTATATTGTTATGAAGGATGAAATTATTATTGCTGAACAAAAAATAGAAAAAAAGAAAGAGAAAGAGAATGAAAAAGAAAAGGAAAAAGAAAAAGAGAATGAGAGAGAAAATGAGAAGAAAATTATAGAGGAAAAAGATCATAAAAGGGATATATTTGCAAAATTTAAAAATTATAATAAAGATAGTAAATATTCTACTATTTCAATCGATAATAAAAATTTAAATAAATCTACTCCAAAACCTTCAAATATAATTGTAAAACCAAATGAACATAAAGTTATTAAAGAAAAAGCTAATAGATATTCATGTGAAGGAAAATTAATAAATTTTTCGTTTTTAAAAAAGGTTGATAAAAAAAAGGTTGATAAAAAATATTCTATAAAATTTTCAGATTATAAACTCATCCTTTCCAAATAAAAATTTTATATATTATAATTATAATTATAATTATAATTATGGTTTTAAATAAAATTAACCAACAAAAAGATATAGGTTATATTTCGGAATCTGATGCTTTTGTAGAATTAATTGGAATGGCAATACCATCAGTATTGAATCCATTTAATATTGAAGAAGAAGTATTAAATTTTTTAAATATGATTAAAGATCCAACATTAGTAGAAGAAATAGAAAATATTAAATGTTTGTTAAAAAATAATAGTGTGACAGAATTTAAAACTGCTGCAAAAGATGCCTTTTTTGACCTTCCATTATTAAATTTAATATTTAATCGTTCGCCTGATGTTGCTTCTAATGCGTGTAATAATAAAAATCAAACTAATAAAAAATTTAATGTTACTCAAGCCTCTCTAATTGCATTAGCTTTAAAAGAAAAATCAAAAGAATTAAATCAAATTATTAAAAAAACTACAGCGTCTGTCTCTAAAAACTTATTAGAAGTTCCTATAAATTTAGTAAAGGATGTTCCTGGGGTTGGATTATCTTATGCTGTCGGACATGCTTTAACAGTTGTTAATAAACTATATGATGGAATATATAATGCCTATAATATTCCAAAAAAAGAATTTGACGAACTCGAAGAAAAATATGGTAAATATTACGGAGAATCGGTAATTATGACAGATAATGGTATTAAATTGGCGGATTCTTTATCGGATAAAGTAACAAACGCATCCATATCAAGGAAAAACGCAGGAATGTTAATATCGTCAAAAATACCTACTGTAAAAATACCTACTGTAAAAATACCTACTGTAAAAATACCTACTGTAAAAATACCTACTGTAAAAATACCTACTGTAAAAATACCTACATTACAAGGAGGAGGAGAAAGTAAAATAAAAAATAGAACGTCCCGAATTTTAAGCAGGATAAATCATACGCGAAGATTATTTCATCGAAAATAAATATTATTTATGTCTCACGGTTAAAACTTGAAATTATGGAAAAACAACGATTTTTATAAGTTTTTTTAATTTTATCTTGAATAATTTTTAAATCGTGTATATCTTGTGTTAATAAGAAAGCTAACTCATTTTTTAATACATTTTTATTGTTATTACAAAAATCTACAAATCCTTCAGAAGGTTTAAATTCAGGTGTTTTATTAATAGTATCTAAAATTTGAATATCCATGCAATTTATTAATTCTCTTCGAGTCGTTGTATATTTTTTTCTTTGAATTTTTTCTGTTCCGTTACCAGATATTGTTTTTTTTCTAAAATAATATCTGGCTGAAGTATACATTTTTTTATTAATATTATTGCAAGTATATCCATCATTTTTCATTTTTTCAGTCTCAATATCCATTATATCTGAATTATCGACTACCCATATATTCCAGGCTTCTTTGAATGTATTATTATCATCATATTGATGTATTTTTGAAAAATTATAGAGTAAATCCATAACTTCTTTTGAAAAATTATATCTATATATCTTCTTTCGATGAAAATTATCTTCATTAATAATTGAATTAGTATTTGTTGTATCCATATTGAGATGTGTTTGTGTATTATATTAGTTATTCATATCAATTTATTCATTTCAATTTTTATTTTAATTTTAATCCAACCTTATTGTTAATGGTTGAATTAAATTGAATTAAAATAAAAATTGATTTAAAAATAATTTATGATATTATTATTATCATAAATAAATGGCATCATCTTTAAAAGAAATGTTTATTAACTTAAATATACCGATAAGTGATAATATTTATAATTATTCATTAGAAAAACAACAACAAGTTTATGATTATTTATCAAATATGAATGAAATTGAAAAAAAAGCTTATTGTATAGCAATTACTCATCTTGGGACATCATTTAATATTTTAAGAAGTACTGGATTCTCTGCGTTTATTAAAAAATCAAACTTTTAGGAAAAGATTTCTAATCATCTGATTATATAATATTTATATAATATTTGTATATTGTATAAATGACAGCTTGGACTGATTTAGTTTCGAAAATGTTTAAGGAAGGACGTTCAAGTAATCCGAATTTTAAGTTAAAGGATGCGATGAAATCAGCGGCAAAGGTTTATAAAAAGGGATCTTCCTCTAATGCTGTCGCTCCAGCTGGAAATGGAACTAAGAAATGTAGAAACATGCGAAGACGTGCTGCAAAGGCTTGCGGAACAAAACGCCGAAGAGGTAGTAGACGAAGGAAATAAATACACCTTACATATTTTAACATTTAGAATGGCGAATATTATTTAAATATATTATGATTATTTCTAAAATATTCTATACAGTTTATATTTTTTAAAATTCGCGTATTATCATATAACGGTGTAATATAAGAATTACTATTTCGTTGTTCGTCACGAAAAATTGAATTTGGAATAATATATATATCTATATTATGTAATGTTAAAAATCCAGATATCCAAATATCATCTACATAATAATAATCATCTGTTATACTTAAATCAAATATTTCGTTATACTTAAATGGACACATGTATTTAGTTAACAAAAATCCACAACATCCTCCTAAAAAATCCGAATATCCAGGTGTTTTATATTCTATTCCTCTAGGTTGTTTTTTATTATGTATTTTTTGTGTATTTGTTAATTTATAGCATTCAATATCATGACCAGCTATTGTTAATACTTTATCTGAATATATTTTATGATAATTTAACATATTTTTAATTAAATTTACATTATAGTTTCTATCATCATCTATAACAATAATAATATCATTTTCATTCATTTTATGATATAAATCAATCTCGTATAATCCTAATAATTTTGTTGCAGGACCGTAATCTTTAACATTATTATTAATAATGACTCTATCATTTGAAAATTTAGGTAACATATTAGTATCGTATAAATAATTATTATATTTCGTTGGAATATGTATTACAATTATATCAGGTAATATGGTTTGAGAAAGAATACTATCAATTGTATAATGTAAATGTTTAAATCTATTAGGTATTGTAGTTAAACTTACAATAATCATTTATACATCAAACTAAAATTTATACTAAATTTATACTAATATATTCTAAATGTAATGTATAAATTTAGTTTGATATAAATTCCAATTATTAGAATTCTTTAGTATTTCAATAAATACATCGTTATACGATTTATTTATAAATCTATAATAATTATTATTATTATTATCATCATTATCCTTAGAAAAATGTCCCATTATTTTATCAATATTAGATCTAGAAAGAGCTTTAATTTTATTTTCATTCATAAAACATAGAATATGATAATCAATCGGCATAATAATATTTTCTGGTTCATATTTACTAAAAAAATACTTATTTAATAAAGATTTTCTCTCTTCACTTATATTGTGATTAACAAAAGAATGTGAGAAATTGGAAATAACACAGCTATTATCTGGTTTAAATAAAATATTAAAATTTATCACTACAATATTATTTTCATTTAATATTTCTATTATTTTTAATAAATTATCGAAAGAATTATGAATACAATTAATTCTTTTATTTTCATTTTTTATATTTTTAAAGAATAAATTAAATGGGATTGAATTCTTATCATATGATAATAGAATATATCTATTATTTTGTATAATTTCTTGATTAATCGTGGTTTGTTCTTGTCTAATAAATTCTACATCGTCAATTTCTTTTAATCTGATTTCTTTATATTCTAAAACCGAGTGGAAATAATATTTATATAATGGTATTGTTTTTATTAACAAACTTATTTCAATTTCATTCTTACAGAAAAAATCTAATTTTTTAATCTTCTTCTCAACCTTCTCAACCTTTAAAAAAGGTTGATCCAAACAGCTTCGCTTTTTTGCAACTGATAAATTGAAATACTTATTTTCATTCTTTCTCTCCGTGATTCTAATCCAAGACTCCATTTCTTCCAAGAATATATTATTTATAAATATTATTCTTGATAACTTTATAACTTTGGAATATTTTACGGAGAGAAAGGGAGGAGCCGACTACACA
>TBL_comb47_HYPODRAFT_10002863_pt1 | contig 20901 bp, 21 predicted proteins | sample TroBogypolimnion_40_FD_10682 | JGI IMG/M metagenome (IMG submission 10682) | reverse complement strand
AGTATTTTAAATTTAGCAATTGCAAAAAGAACGTAGTTGTTTGGATCAACCTTTTTGAAAAGTGGAGTATTTAGCAATTGCAAAAAGAACGTAGTTGTTTGGATCAACCTTTTTAAAGGTTGAGTTGAATTAAAATCTGATTAATTTTTCAATATTAGAAGGTAGTTCAGAAATCTCACAAGCATAATATTGTTCAATTTCTTTTAGTTTCGAGATGTCTCTTCTCGAGACAAAATTAATTCCTAAACCCTTTCTACCCCATCTTCCACTTCTTCCAATTCTATGAAGATAAGTATGTACATCTTTTGGTATATCAAAGTTAATAACAACACTAACTTGCTGAATATCGATACCTCTCGCAGTAACATTTGAAGAAATTAAAACTCGATATTTACCAGTTCTAAAATCAGCAAATGCGTTTTCTCTCTCCTCCTTTTCCATCCCACTATGTATTCTACAAACAGGGAATCCGTCTTCAACCATAGCATCAAATAAATCTGATACTCTTTTTAGACTATTAGCATAAATAATGCACTGTGACATAGAAATAAAAGAATATAGATCTTTCATAGTTGCATATTTTTGCCTATCATCGTCAATCGCTACATAATATTGTGCAATACCCTCAAGAGTAAGTTGATCGGCTTTAACATATATTTTAACAGGATCTCTCATAAGTTTACTTGTAATACTATTAATATATGTAGGAAGAGTAGCACTAAATAAAGCTACTTGAATTTCTTTATTCAAGAATTGAAAAATATTATACACTTGTTCTTTAAATCCAGTTGAAAACATTTCATCAGCTTCATCTAAAATAACCAGTTTAATTTTATTGTAATCGAAAGAATTTCTCCTAATCATATCATATACTCTTCCAGGACATCCTGTAATAACGTGTGGGATATTATTTTTAAGACTTACTATGTCTTCGTCGATGGAATTTCCTCCTACTAAAATCTGTATTTTAAGACCTTCCATCATACATCCTATTCCTTTAAATACATTAGCCGTTTGTTTACTGAGTTCTCTTGTAGGTGATAATACTAATACTTGTACATTATTATCAGTAAGTACAATATTTGAAAGAGCGCCAATGGTAAAAGTGGCTGTTTTACCAGTGCCTGATTGTGCTTGTGCAATAACATCTTTTTTTAAGATCATCGGTTTAATTGCTTTTTTTTGAATGGGGCTTACAATTTCAAATCCGTATGCGTAAATTCCACGCAACAAATCAGAAGATATTTCTAAATCATCCCATGTATTAATTTCATAGGTAGAAGAATCATACACATATTCTTCTACTGTAACATTATTAGCGGTGTTTTCATTATCAGTCAACATATATTTATATATTTATATTTATATTTATATCCTTTTCAATAATATATATTATTCTCCACTCAACCTTTAAAAAAGGTTGATCCAAACTACTACGTTCTTTTTGCAGTTGCTAAATTCAAATACTTATTCGTATGTCTTCTCTCCGTAAATCAAATTGAATAGTATAAAATTATTCTTTCTGATAATTTATAATAATATATTCTTGGAAGAAATAGAGTCTTGGATAAGAATCACGGAGAGAAAGCTTCAACCATCTGTGTAGTTGGCTCCTCCCTTTCTCTCCGTAAATCAAATTGAATAGTATAAAGTTATCAGAAAGAATAATTTATAATAATATATTCTTGGAAGAAATAGAGTCTTGGATAAGAATCGCGGAGAGAAAGCTTCAAGAATAAGTATTTGAATCTAGCAACTGCAAAAGAACGTAGTTGTTTGGCTCCACTTTTTTGAAAAGTGGATATTTATATTATATAAAAAAATTGATATAAATATAACATTATATAATTATAATATCATACGATGAAATATACTCTTCAAGAATTTACAAATATTACTTTTAATGGATTTGATTTTAAATTACCAGAAGAGACGTTGTTTATTATATCGGAATTATCACTTCAAGTTGGTTCTCCATCGTATATTAAAACTCCTATATTTTCAAAGAAAGAACAACAAACAGATCAACAAATAGAAAATCAAGATGCTTATAAAAGAAAGAAACGTTTAAATAAACCTCAAGAATTATTAAATGATTCTGACTGGGATTCTATACGAACATTTCAAGCAACTAAAATAGAACACAAGGAAGGATTAGACGCAAAAATAGATTTAATTCGTTGTGCTTTAAATAAAATGACTGAAAAGAATTATCCAGATCAAAGTAAAAATATTTTGGATATATTAAATCAACTAATAGAAAGCTCTACAAGTGAAACTGAAATGTTGCGTGTTGGAAATGCTATATTTGAAATTGCGTCAAATAATAGATTTTATTCAAAATTATACGCAGATTTATATACTTTATTAATTCTTCAATTTGATATAATGAAAATAATATTTGAAAATAATTTAAATACATTTTTAGAAATATTTATGAAAATTGAACAAGCAAATTCAAATGAAGATTATGATAAGTTTTGTAAGGTTAATAAAGATAATGAACGAAGAAAATCTCTCAGTGCGTTTTTCGTAAATTTGACAATAAATAACATAATTAGTAATGAAAAAATAACCGGGTTGACTTGTACTTTGATGAATAATTTGGTTGAATATATATGTGAGGAAAATAAAAAGAGCGAAGTAGATGAATTAGTGGAAAATATCTTTATTTTGTATAATAAAGAACATATGGAGAATTGTTCTACAGATATTCACGGGTATACATTTATGACACATGTTAAAAAATTAGCACATACAAAGGCTAAAGAATTTCCTAGTTTGTCAAATAAGACAATATTTAAATTTATGGATATGATTGAGATGTAGATCTATACACATTTCAAATGATGTGTAACCACGTCGAAGTGTATAAAATATTTAATAAAGGGTTTAAAAAGATTCTTATATTAATATTATTGACTATATAATGAGTGACAATATAACTTATTTTTTTAGTGAAAATAATAACGAATCTGATGAAAATTTCAATTTAACATTATTATTAAGCGAATTTGATGAATTAAATAATTGTCAAGGTGTAAATGAATATCAAGATAAGGAATTATTTGAAATAAATAATTATGAAATAAATTTTACAAATAAACAATTATTAATTATTTGCGAATATTATAATTTATTGACAAAAGAAACAAGAAAAATGAAAAAAAAAGAGTTAATAACACTAATTATGATATTTGAGAAGGATGTAATTAATATTGATATTGTAATTAAACGAAAGAATTTGTGGAATTATATAACAGAATTAAAAGATGATAAGATGATGAGTCGTTATATTGTACTCTGGTAGGGGTCGTGACCCGGACTTCGCTTGTTTCCAAGTTTCACTCTAATTAAGAGTATTTTAAAAATATTATTTTCAAAACAATATTTTTATAAGTAATTCAATTAAACGGCTGCAAAAGAACGAAGTTATATCGATTCGATATGGATCAACCTTTTACATTTATTAAAAGTTGAGTAATTCAATTAAACAGCTGCAAAAGAACGAAGTTGTTTGGATCAACCTTTTTTAAAGGTTGAGTAATTCAATTAAACAGCTGCAAAAGAACGAAGTTGTTTGGATCAACCTTTTTTAAAGGTTGAATATATGGTATTATCCAAATTAGATGGAAGTATAAGTTATCCCGAATTAAAAAAGGTGAACCCAGAAGATTTAAAAAAGGAATCCAGTTTATATCAAATAGAATTAGATACAGATTCTATACCCAAAATAGATATTATAGTAGCTATAGGTAATGCTATAGATACTTTTTCAGATAAAGGGGTAATATATTTTCCCATTTATTTAGTAAAAAAGAATCATAAAGTAATACAAATAGGAGTTTATGAAATAGAATCAAAAAATAGTGTAAATTATACAGACGAAAACAATAATTTAGAAGTGGAAAAAGTAGATTTCCCATTAATTTATACTTTTGTTACGAGAGAAATGTTAGATAAGGAAAGATTAGTTCCCGAAGAATTTGAGGAATATGACGATGAAGAGGAAGAGGAAGAGGAAGATGAACAGCAGAAACAGGCTTTAGTAATACCTGAAATAGTAATACCTGAAATAAGACGAGATATATTTATAGCAACTAAAGGAGTCCCTATACCAGATTTATTACCAACAGAGACTGAAATGGAATCGAAAGATATAAAACAAAAATATAAATCAAATGCTAAAAAATTATGGATACAAAATTTTATGAAAAATGATAATTATGATATTATAGATAACGAAGGAGGTGGAGATTGTTTGTTTTCTTGTGTTCGTGATGCTTTCAGTCAAATTGCTCAACAAACAACCGTTTCTAAATTAAGAAGTAGATTATCTGAAGAAGCTACAGAAGAACTATTTAATACCATAAAGACCACATATGATGATGCTATGAAATCAATAGTTATGGATACAGATAAAATAAAATTATTAGAAATTGAACACGAAAAATATAAGAAAATGTTTCACGACACAATAGATAGAAATGAAAAAGTACGGATATCTGAAAAGGTAAAGCAAATATCTAAAGAAAGAGATCAAGTAATTAAAGAGAAAAAAACTTCTCAAGCATATGTGAATGAAGAATTTAAACATATGAAAAAGGTAACGGATTTGAATTCTTTAAAAAAGAAAATAAAAACTTGTGAATTTTGGGCAGATACATGGGCTATTTCTATTTTAGAACGAGTATTGAATATTAAATTTATAATTCTATCTCAACTCGCATATAGTAGCGGAGATGTAAAGAATGTTTTAACTTGTAGTCATTTTATAGATAATATATTACAAGATAGAGGATCATTTGAACCTGAATATTATGTAATTGTAGATTATTTAGGTTATCATTATAAGTTAATAACATACAAAGAAAAACAAATTTTCACATTTTCTGAAATACCATATAATATTAAAAAATTAATTATTTCTATATGCATGGAAAGAAATTCTGGACCATTTTCATTAATACCTGATTTTATAAAATTCAAAGAATTAAATGGCGAATCTGAAGAAGAAAATCAAAAGAGTTTTGAAGAGTTATCTGAAGCTAAAATAAGAGGTTTATACGAAGATGATGTTATATTATGTTTTTACAATCATTCTTCTTCAAAATATTTGCCTGGTAAAGGTCCTTCTGAAAAAATATCACCTGATATGATTCGTGAATTTGCAAATCTGGCATCAATTCCAGATTGGAGGAAAAAAATGGATGATAAATGGGAACTACCGTTTCAATTAGACGAACATAGATGGAATTCTGTCGAACACTATTATCAAGCCAATAAATTTAAAAATAGTCCAGAATTTTATCTGTCTTTCTCTCTAGATTCTGGAACAGAACTTTCAAAGAAATCGGAAATGGCAAAGGCAGCAGGATCAAAGACTGGAAAATATGAAGAATTGTTGATACGTCCTATTGAAGTAAAAATAGATCCTTCGTTTGATGAAAAACGAAAAGAAAAAATATTAAAAGAAGCAAAATTTGCAAAGTTCTCGCAAAATCCTGAGCTCAAAGATTTATTAATATCGACAAATAAGGCGAAATTAATGAGTTCGTGTAAGTCTTCAAAACCTACATTAGAAGAAGATTTAATGTTTATCAGATCATCTTTCAAAAATAGTATATAAATTAATGGTAATTTATACCGGACAATTTGAACCAACCGAATCAATTTTTGCTGTAATACCATCATTACAACAACCATATTGTGTACCAGCACAACCTCCAATTAATGGAGGCGGTGTTGGATACGAAGAACAATTTGAACCAACTGAATCATGTTTTGCTGTAATACCATCTACACAACAACCGTATTGTGTACCAGCACACCCACCAATTGGTTGTGGTTGTGGTACAGGTACAGGAATATATATTTTTTTATATGTTGTAACGGTATTAATATTATTAGGATTTGTATTATTTTGATTTGGATCAATATTATTAGTATGAATAATTAACAAATGTCCAAAAAAACAAAATAATAATAAAATTATCAATATAGCTATTATTAAATCTGACGCCTCCATATATACTCAACCTTTATAATAATGAGGTCGAATGATCCAAAATGTCATCTCTTTTGGAATTGCTAAAGAGCGAACCTTTATATCATTCGACCTAATTATTAAAGGCGGGTTAATATATCTTATCTATCTGTCCTATCTTTTTATTACAAATCATAATTCCAAATTCATTAGCAGATGGAAATGCTTTTAAAATAGTTAATCCTATTACAGCATAAATAAAACCATCCAATATTAATATATGCTCTTGTGTTGGATTTTCGTAAAATGTTTTTCTAACCTTTGTCGAAATTAAAAGTCTATAGATATTAGCTTTCAATATAAATTCGGTCTTAATATCTTCTACAGAAGTTCCGTTACGAATTGAATCTGTAATATGTGCTTTACAAGGAGTAAAATGTTTGTCGTATGTGCCGCATTTTTGCTTTATAGTAGTCATTTGATAAACAAAACATTCACCTTGAGTTGCTCTAATTTCATTCCAAACCCGTTCTACATTAGTATTTTTTAAATTATATGATGATAAATCGTGTGGAATTGAATAAGCTGTTGACATTATCTATATAGTGGTATATTTATTAAGTAAATGTCTTTAAGTATTATTTATAAATAATATTTTCTTCGAGAAAATATTCTTGGATTATTTCATGGAATAAAGAAGACATAAGACATAAGAATTAGTATTTGAATTTAGCAATTCCAAAAGAGCGAAGATGTTCGCTTCTCTATGGATGAATCGACTATTTTTATTATAAAGGTTGAGTTATATTAGTAATGAAATTAACAAAACAAAGTAAATTATTAATGGATTTTTTTAAAAATAATAAATGTATTGGTTATTCAACACAAAATAAAAGGACAACTGAAGTGTTATTACTTTTATATAATAATATTATTGAAGCGAACCATTTTATTCAGGATAAAAAACAGAAAGAAGGTAATGCATTTTATAAAATAAAAATAAATAAGATTACGAATGTTAGACAAATACCAAAACCAAAATTATTTACAGTAAATTCTTTTCCAGAAGAAGTAAGACTACATATAGATGAATATATTGATTGGGAAATAATATATAATTTTTCTCTCATTGATAGAGAGATAACTATACATTTTCTTTTAGAAGAAGAAAATCCATATAAGTATATTGAAAAATATAATAATTATATTGATAAGATATTGGTATGGTTTTATATAGTAAATAAACATGCTTTAAAAAAATGTTCCAGAAAACTGGTAGTATATATTTATAGTACAGAATTAACCAAAAAGTTACCAAAATCTAATATTGATATATTAGACCAAATACATGTTAATACAGCATTCACGTATAGTTGTATTGAGAAATCAAATGAAATTGTTATATTTCGTAAAGAAGAGTGGTTGAAAGTATTAATCCATGAATCGTTTCATAATTTTGGTTTAGATTTTTCAGATATGAATACTAGTGAATGTAATAAAAGAATTTTGGCTATATTCAAGATTGATTCACAAGTCAATTTATTTGAAGCTTATACTGAATTTTGGGCTGAAATTATAAATGTTTGTTTTACTGTATTTTATTTATTGAAAAAGAAACAAAATATAGATGATGTATCTAAAGAAGATTTTGTAAAGAATTGTTATTTTTTAATTGATGTAGAAAGAAATTTCAAGTTTTTCCAGATGTGTAAAACTTTGGATTTTATGGGATTAGAATATAGAGATTTATATTCAAATACACATCATTCTAGTATTGCTAGAAATACTTTATATAAAGAAAAAAGTAATATATTGTCTTATTATATTTTAACAACTATAATGATGTATAATTATCAGGATTTTTTTAATTGGTGTAGAATAAATAATTCTTATTCTCTCCTTCAATTTAATAGAAGTAAGAATGGATTAGAAGAATTTTGTAATTTTATAGAAAAACATTATAAAACGACTCATATTCTTTATGCGCTTGATTGTATGCAAATCCTTTTTCATAAAACCAAAACGAATTGTAAAAATGGAATTAAAAAGAGTTTTTTAATGAATAATATGAGGATGAGTATTAGTGAATTAGACTAATCATACCGATACAAATTTGTTCTTTATTGCTTCAACTAATTTCGGCTTTCTCTCCGTGATTCAATTTCAAATTCAATTCTCTGAAAAAAATATATTGTGGTATCAATTGAACCAATACTTATATACATCTTTTCTATGTTCGATATGCTGTTCCGGTGTAATGTGTAGTATCTACAACTTTTTTAAAGTTGTAGATAATATGGAAATATGTTCCGAAATAGAAATATGTTCCGAAATAGAAATAATAAGATTAAGAGATCAAATTTCTCAAAAATGTGTGATTTGTGGTCCCGTAAAAAATTGTGGTCCGTATTTAAATAAAGTATTTGAAAATATAGAAAAAATTGGTTCTTTATTTGATGAATATGTAATCATAATATATTATGATAATTCATCTGATAATACATTAGTCATTTTAAAACAATATCAGCAAAAAAATAATAGATTAAAATTTTATGTGAATACCGATAAAGTTTCAAAATATAGAACTCATAATATTTCAAAAGCAAGAAATTTTTGTATAAATACAATTCAACGGGATTATAAAGATTTCCCTTATTTTATCATGATGGATTTCGATGATCCCAACTCTAAAAAGGTAAATACAGATGTATTAAAAAAGTATTTAAATAGAGAAGATTGGGATAGTTTATCTTTTAATACGAGTCCTTCTTATTATGATATTTGGGCTCTCTCAATACATCCGTATTGTTTCAGTTATAACCATTTTAAAGAAAATGTTAAAAATTATTACATAATTCAAAAATATGTTCAAGATAAATTGAAAGCATTAAACGATGGAGATTTATTACCTTGTATTTCAGCATTTAATGGGTTTGCAATTTATAGAACTAATTCTATTAAAAATTGTTATTATGACGGAAAAATAAGACTGGATATAATTCCCAAAAACTTTATTTTAAATCATATCTTGGCATCAAAATCTCCAATTATTTTTAAAGATTATGGGAATGTTGATGGACGTTATGAAGATTGTGAACATAGAGCGTTCCATGCGATGATGATTAAACGAAATGATGGGAAGATACGAATATCAAAAGATGTGATGTTTAGTTAAACTAATTTTATATTTAGTAAAATTTATTTTATATTTATTATAGTATGGTATCGTTAAATGAATATTTTATTTCAAAAAATATAAATATAACTGAAGGTCATACAGGTTCAAACGAGTTACAACAAAAAGATATTATTGAAATATTAAGAAATAATAATTTTCAAAAAATAATGGAGATTGGTTTTAATGCAGGTCATAGCGCTGAGTTATTTCTTAATCATTCAAATGCTTATGTATATAGTTTTGATATAGGAGACCATTTTCACCAATATTTAAAATATGGCAAAAAATATATAAATAATAAATATCCAGATAGACATACTATTGTTTTTGGAAATTCGTTAGAAAGTGTACCTAGATTTAAAAATAATAATAATATAACTTTTGATTTAGTATTTATAGATGGAGGTCATGATTATGAAATAGCTTATGCAGATTTAATTAATTGTAGAAATTTATCAAACAAAGATACAATTGTTATTATGGATGATATTGTTAAAAATCCTGCATATGTGGTTAATTATACAATTGGACCATCTATGGCTTGGAATAAGTTAATAGAATTAAATATGATGAAGGAAATATCACATAGTGATTATAGTAAAGGTAGAGGTCAAAGTGTTGGAAAATTTATATATAATTAAGTTATAATGAAAATATTAATAATTCATTATGATAAATTGTTGGAAAGAAAAAAGTATTTTGAACCAGTTAGGAAAATACAATATAGATCGTGAATTTGTTTATTTCATTAATGGATGAAAATCTTTTTTATGTCAACAAGTATATAACTTTAATGGAATTATATTATCATATCATTTATATATTTGTCTTTTGTTCCATAATACACCATAATTTTCCTTTTTAGGATTTTTATTATTTAATAGATAATTATTATAAGACCCAATAACTAAATAATTATTAAAAAAAATATATCTATAATTAAAATTATTAAAAAAAAATTCATGTTTCATATCAATCATATCTATTTTTTCATCGGTTGTAATTATTTTCCATAATAATAATGGTCCAGTCGGATCTAAACAATTTTCGCCATAATATCTATTATTTACATTTTCAACTATTTTATTTATTGCTCTTATTAATAAATTATTTTTGGGTTTACAAACCATTAAAGCATTATATATACCATTATTACCAGCATCCATAACTAAATGTTCTTTTTCTGTTAAATTAATAAATTTAAAATTATTACGTTGACTATATTTTATGTCTAAATAAATACCACCATTAATATAAAGAATACAATATCTCCATAAGTCAGCTTTATATGCTCCAGGTATTAAAGTATCAAAAGTTTTTAATACATTTGTTTCAAAATTATTTTTAATAAAATTGCGACAATCGTCATCATCAAATAATTGATAATTAAAAGCTGGATTATTTCGTTTAATTTTTATGATATTATTAGCCATATCTATATTAAGATTTTTAGTATACCAAGTTTGATAAATATTTAACGGTATAACAGTTATATATTTTTCTTTTAATGGGTATTTTATTTTTAAGGATTGTTTTAGTAATTGAATCTTATTCATATATATATATGAATATCCAGTTTAACTTTAAATTTAAGATATAAATGTAGTACCCCCTTCTTCATTTTCATACCCCAGAAGAGGATATCTACATACATAATCATTAACATTTAATATATTTGTAAAAATAACATCATTAATTTCGTTTTCATTTTTTTTATAATAATTTAAATATTCATTTATTAAACTATCAATATTATATTTATTTACTAATAATGCTATAGGACCACCTAACCATAAACGTTTACTAACCCATAATTTTGATTTACAATTTATAAAAAATCTACCAGATTTATTATATTCTAAATTACTAATATTACCTTCAGGATGTAAATTACCATTTTTATTACATATTCTATTTTTTCTCCCCCATAAATATCCAGGACATAAATGCAAACATCTCCAATTTTTAGGTAATAAATTAGTCGTGAGTATTAATTCTTCTAAAAAATTTATATGCGGGCTAAAGTCATCATCACATATTATTCCATAATCATATTTAGTATTTTTAAAAAATAAAAGTTTTCTAAGTATTATAATATTGGAAATATAACCCTTTTTACTTGCTTGATTACATTTTATTCCTTTACAAAAAAATATAGGAATATTATATTTTTCCATTTCATTTTTAATATTATTTCTTCTTTTTTCAGATATAGTATTATTATACAAAGTAGTTGTAATTAATACTATATTATTTGAAGTTATAAAATCCATTTATACTATAACGAATATATTTAATAGTTATAATTGTTAATATTTAGATAAAAATTCATTATATTAAATTTACTCCAGATTAATTTAAGTGAATGTGTTTATTTTATATTTAAATAATATTATATAATATTATTAATGTATTCAAATTTAATATCAAATTTAGATTTAAGAAATAATAAATATGAATTAGAAGTATTAAAAGAACATATTTATGCCATCGGTCTTTTTGAAATACTAAAAACACAAATAATAGATGAAGAGTTTGCAGTCAATTATATCCTAAACAAAGTATTTCAATTAACTAAAGAAGAAGAAAATATTAATTTAACTGATATTATGAAATATCAACCACATTTAAATATAAGTTTATTATATAGATTATTTATTATAGGACCTTTACCATCATCAATATTAATTCCAAGTTTTGAAAACTGTATATGATAACAAATAATTATTTTTATTTGTTATAATATTTGAAGATTTTTATTTTATTTATGAATAAAAGATTTAATTGAAATTATAATTGGATTTATTATAATAATTTAAACAGCGACAGCAGCAGGGGAAGAAGCATCAACCTTGACGTTCTTGGAGAAGTGGCAACTCATATATCTCTGGAGGTTGAAATAAGTGAGTTCATCGGTCTTCTGGAGCTTGAGAAGAGCTGCAAGCTTGTCATCAGGGTTGATCTTGCGACCATTTGCTGCATCCTGAAGGTTGTTGGTGCGGATATAAACATTAATATCACGTGTAACTGCTGTACGAGCCATCTCAGTTCCAACATCCTTTCCGAGGAAAGATGCTAGCTCGTCACTAATTCTAGTGGGCTTAACAAATCCACTTGGGGCACGGTTTCCAGACTTGCGCTTTCTCCTGGATGATTGCTTCTGGGCGGCCTTTAGCTCACGAGCCTGCTTCTTCTCAAGAAGACGATATTCTGCCTTTAGAGCAGACATTTGAACACCGAGCTTCTGGAGATTATCCATAAACTTTGCGGATTGTTCTAGAAGAGGTGTCTCACCATCAACAACCTCAGTTGATGCCAAAACGACAACATCATCAGAAGAAACAACAACATTCTCTGAAGCAGATACATCAACAGCAGTATCTACGGATTTCTTGGAAGACTTTGACTTCTTAACCTTGGGGGCGACAACCTCAACGTCAACGACAGAAGCATCAACTACAACGGTGGAAACAGAAACAGAAGAAGCCTTCTTTGACTTCTTTGATTCAGATACAGGAACAACAACATTTTCGGAAACTGGAGCGGAGGTGGAAGTCTTTGTTCTAGCCATTTATATTATACATAAACAAGTTTTATTTAAGTAGTTTAACGCATAATATATATTATATTTAAATCTTCTAAAGAGTGGCTTAAAGAGTTCATTATTTTCAACTCAACTCAACCTTTAAAAAGGTTGATCCAAACAGCTTCGCTCTTTTGGAATTGCTAAATTTAAATACTTATTCTTATGTCTTCTCTCCGTAATTCCATTTGAAGAGTCTAAAATGTTTGAGAATATTATTTATAAATAATATTTTCTTGAATAAATAGGATTTGGATTATTTTATGGAGAGATAGGATGAATATAAGTATTTGAATTTATAATTATTAATAAAATAAAAATAATTATAAAGAGTAAGAATTAATTAAAAGCGAATATTTTGGATACGCATTTTACATAGCTTCGTGAAAAGGTGTATAAAAATTAAATATTAAACTTTTCTTAGATTGATTATATTTCAAAGTAATTTATTAAATATAATCAAATAAAACTCAACCACAACCGCAAAAATGAGTATTCTTAGTCTAGTTAATGTTTTTTAATATTACAACTTCTACATAATAATTGATAGTCGCAATGTTTATTGTGATATGATACCCAAGTATTCTCAAACTCAACGTCTTCATCTTTGAATAGTTTAAGCTCGTAAAATTTAAATTCATTAAAATATATTGGCTTTGATAATGTTGTAAGTTTTAAAAAATCATCTTTGAGTTTCTTAAATGAAGTTAAATTATGATCTGTATGATATTCATGATATGGTTTATCGTCTGATTTACATATATTACAAATCAAAATTTGGCTTTGTTTAAATGCTATAACATAATCTTTAATTGATGCTCTCATAGCCCGTGTTAATATATCATCCACAGAATGCTCTTTGAATTGACAACAATAAACCCAACTTATATCGACATTTGTCCCATCAACCCGTTGTATCATTAAATGTAATCCAGTTTTATTCATTGGATTAATAACAATATAAAAATAATCAATTCCTTCTCCTATTTTTTCATCATAGTGAGGATGATTTTTTATTAAATTCTCAAAAAAACTGTAATCTTTATGGTCTTTATGTATTCTTCCACATCCATTGCTATTTACTATATTTCTGGTGTAAGTTTCACAGTCCTTCTTAGTTTTAAATCCTATATCTCCAATATTATATTTCATCATATTATAATGAAATTTTCTCTTTAAACTGTTTTTGTAAAATTTAATAAATTATAAGAAATTCTAAGAAAAATCTGTTGGTCTAATTGTTCTTTTAGTTAATGAGAAACCGATTGAAAAAGCCAGGGTAAAGTGGATGCTGCATTTTCATTTACTAAAGTTAAAGCACCTAATACATAATACGCTCCCAAAGATTTATTATCTTTTTCTAATCCACTATTTACCAATTTTTCTAATATAGGTAAAATCATTTTTTGAATATTATATATATTTTGTTCATTATGAAGTGAATTTAAATAACTATTCCTAAATAAATCTCCATGAGGAGGACAAACTGCTCTCTTAGTTTCATTTGTTAATTGAGCGCGAAAATCCCAAATATCTTGCAATTCTCTTATAAATTTTATTAATTGAATTTTATTTAAAGATGATAGCCATATAGGATCACTATAATTTCCTAAAGCATTAATATTTTGAAATAAATCTAAAATTCTTAATTCTAATGCTTTTTGTTGCGTAATATCCATATTAACATCTTGAATATTTATATCTATGTTAATTTTTAATATACGACTCATTTTTATTAAACTTTGAATATTTTGAGTCACAGAATCAGGTATTTTATTTCTATTATATGGATTTTTTACATTATTTCCGGATTTTAAAATTAAATTATGGAGAGAAATAACATCAAATCCATATGTAAATCCATCCATATCTGTATAACTAAAAAATTGAACATAACTTAGATTATTCAAGGGTTCAATAGTTAGAAAATCACTTTCATTTGTACATATATCTCTTTTTTTAAATGCGGGTCCGTGTAAATTATTATATTTTTTTTGAAGATGTCCTCTAAATACTTTTTGTATTTTAATAATAGTTGAAGATAATTTGAAATATGTATATATTCTGGTAATCAATTCAGTTTTATTTCCAGAAACTTTTATTTTATATTGTTTTGCATACCCTTTCAATTGTTGAAGAGTATTCTTATTAGTTAGAATAAACATAAAATTATTAATTGATAATACATTATCGTTATCGAGAACAGAAATAGGTTTTTTATTAGAACTCGTATTCACATTCACATTCACATTCACATTCACATTCACATTCACATTCACAATATTGTTCTCTTTCAATTTATCTAGATCCATCATTTTTTTACATCTATCATCTAACATAGTAATATATTCTGATAATGTAATTTGTTTATTATTTAATATTGATTTATTTTCTGGAATTTCTAAATAAGAATTATAATTGGGATTGTAATTAGGATTATGATTATAAATATAAATAGGATTATGATTAAAATTGGTATTAATTATTATTTCATTTAGTACTGGCGAATTAATATTATTATTTTCTAATATATTATTTTCTAATATATTATTTTCTAATATATTATTTTCCATAATATTTAAATGATTTATTAGAAAATTATTTATGGAGGATGTCATAATATAATATATTATATAATGATAATAAATCTTTATATCCTTACCAGTCTTAGCTTCTTTAAACCAACTTCAATATAAGATATATTTATATTTTAAAAAAAAATTGATTTAAAGAAATCTCCTGTATTTATATTATATCAATAAGAACTATGTCAGAAACTATCATCGACGGCACTCAAATGAATATCGAGAATTTTAAATACTCTGCTCCCAAGGCTAATGCTTCGGGTGGAAAGAGTGTAAATATTATTAATAAAGCCACAAATTCGGGGTTGCGAATTTCAACTCCAGTTATGCTTACTTGGGGAGCATCTGATTTTCAAGATCCGGCAACAGGTAAAGGTAACGGGAAATTTGATATGTCGTTACAATTTCCTAGTGCTGAATACAAAACAGAAGATACAACATTATTTCTAGAAAAAATGGAAGCACTTGAAAAGAAAATTTTAAATGATGCTTTTGAAAATTCAAAGCTTTGGTTTGGAAAACAAATCAAAAGTATTGATGTATTAGAAGCACTTTATTCTCCATTCTTAAAAAGAAGTAAGGATAAATTTTCAGGCGAACCAGACTTGACAAAAGCTCCAACATTCCGTATTAAATTGCCTATTTGGGAAGGTGTGTGGAAGTGTGAAATTTATGATGAAGAAGGAGAAAGATTATTCCCCAATTCAAAAAACCCATTAGCAACACCAGTTGATTATATTCAAAAGGGAACAAATGTCGGAGTATTGATGTCGTGCGGAGGCATTTGGTTTGCTAATGGAAAGTTTGGGGTAACTTGGAAGCTTATACAGGCGATGGTTCAAGCTCCTAAAGCAACATTAACTGGAAAATGCTTCTACAAACTAAAGCCTTCGGACAAGTCAAAGATTACAGCAAGTCAACCGGCTCCAGCAGCATCACTAGTTGACGATGATGATAATACATATGTAAATGATTCTGATGATGATTCTGAAACTGATAATGTAAAAGTATCTGTAGCCTCAACTCCAACTCCAGCCCCAGCCCCAGTTCAACAACAGGAAGAACTATCCCAAGAACAACATCAAGAAGATCCAGATCCAGACCAAGAATCAGCGCCTTTGGTAGTTGAAGAGCCAAAGAAAAAGAAGGTTGTTAAGAAGGCAGCAAAATAAATAAATTATTTAAATCATATGCTTTGTTCTTGTAATTGTTTGTAATTTAATCATTTTTTAATTTAATTAATAATTTTAATTAAATTATACCATTATTTATTCAAATACTTTTATGAAGTTATATCGATTCGGTAAATTGAATTTTGATTATAATATCATTTTTTTCATCAATATTATAAATATTATTTTCATATATTTTTGTCAATCCTTGTTTTTTTAAATAAAATGTTTGGTTTCTCCTCATATACAATTGAGAAATAGGAATATAAAATGTTTTTTTTCCTAACAAAAACGGAATACTCTCTTGATTCAAGAGAGATAAAGTATTTGAATTTACTTCATATTTTAAATCAACAATTAAATTATTATCATCATCAATAGTAATATTTTCAGGAAGACAAGGAATACATTTTACAATTATATTATCATTCCCACCATCATTATTATCAAATACTACTTCATTATGCCATAAAGGTACAAAATATATATATTTATTTAATTCTAATTTATACACATTATTTTCCAATAAATCATTAATACTAGGATTTAATATATAAATCTGTATATCTTTATGTTTTTCTAATATTAATTCTTGTATTTGTTCTATTATGGTTTCATCAATATATAACAATTTTTTATATTTTACCAAAATATTATATAATAATAATAATTTATCTTTATCCAAATCTTCGATTATTTTTATACTCAAACACCGAGTTATTACTATATTTTTTATTACTGATAATATATGTTCATTATTTAATAAACCATTTAAAAACATCTGTAGAATATAAATGTATCCTGTTTCTGTTCCCTTTTCATTTTGTTCCGCCTTTTTATAGTCTTTATTTTTACTAATTTCAATACATAATAAATCGTATGCTTCTCCGATCAGTTGAAATTTTAGTGTCGAGTTTTTGTCAGTTTTATTTTTATCAGGATGATTTTTTAAGGCAAGTTTATGATATTTCTTTTTTAATTCTTCCAAAGTAATATTCTTATCTTCTATTTCCAATATCTCAAATGCTAAATTAATATCCATTATATTTATAATGTAGTATAATGTATTATAGTATAATCTTTATTATCTTTTTCTTATAGATTGTTTTCTCTTTTCTTTTTTTGTTTTTAAATGCTTTCTCTTTTTTGTTTTCTTTGGTTTTAAATGTTTTCTTTTCTTTGTTTTATTATTTTTAGATCCTGCAGATAATTTACCGGTAATTTCTGGAATGTTATATTTATCTATAACATTTCCTGGTGAAATGACGGTGTCTCTATCTATATCTTTATAAACAGAACATGATAGATCTATTAAATATACTTCTTCCGCTCCCATTTCTCCAAATTTATTAAGTAATTCGTTTATACAAATACGGTTTCTTCCGCCTAATTCCAAAACATCATATTGTTCGACATTTTCATCCATAACAATAATTTTAAATTCTCCAAAACTTAAAAACTCTGAACGAACTGGTTCAAATTCAGTTGTAAATATTTTTTGTTCTATGGTTATACCAGCACCACCATCATTTTCATATGTTTTGAATCTTCCTGTGTTACTTGTTGAATAAGCAACATGATGCTGGTTGTTCTTATTATGATGCGGTTTTAAAGCATTTTTTGTACTTGTACTATCTTCATTTAATTTATCTAAAATGATTGAATTAATTTCTTCGTCTGTTTTTGCATTATATAAATCCGTCACATTTAATTGAAGAAACTGATTCATACCATTAAGAGTATTACATTCACCCATATTAACAACACCAAGAGCAGCTTGAGTAATTATATGTATTTTTTTTATTGGCATACCAATTGTAACATCAATTGGTTCATACCGTTCTGACGATTCCTGTTTTTTTTACTGGAATTGAACCATGTGTGGTAATTAATACAAATACTTTTTCTGGAAAGCCGACCACATTACCTTCTGTATCCTTTTTAAAAATGTTGGTTCGTTCTTTCCTAGGAGAATCTACGACGGTATCTTGGCTCATATAATATAATATAATATAATATAATGTATACTAAAAATATTGAAATATTACCTATTTCTATAAATAAAATAATTTTAAACCCACCAGAAAATAATTCTATAAATATCGATGGAGATAGTCATATCATAGATATTGAATTAAACGATGAAATTGTTGAAAATAATACAAATGTAAAGACAGATACAAATGTAAAGACAGATACAAATACTACTGATATTATTGAAATTAATCCAATCGCTAATACTCGATTCAGTATAGGAAGCTCTAGTTTAAATTCTTTAACACAAACTTATAATGATGTAACGAATGAATTGTTTGTTCATTTTTATGATATCGAGCCAAAAAAAATAGATAAGGTAATCGATTTCTGTGTAACACCTCATCATATCATATTATTAATTTCAATACCATTTTGGTGTGTATGGGGAACAACAACATATCATCCTCAACTTTTCTTCTCTCTATCTATGGCTTCAAGTATATTTTCCATATTACAAACGAATAGTTATTGTATTAAATATATTTATGGAAAACCAGATACATTTGACAGTTTATATGTTAAGAAGAAAATAACGGAAAGAACAGATATGTATGTAATCGAAAAACGATTTCAAAAACTTTTTATAATTATTGCCATCGTTGTCATTACATTCTCGACATTCGGATTTATATATTTCCAACTTTTTAATTTCAATAAGACTACTACTCCGGCACAAATATTTGTAATGTTATTTAGCGCTATTCTTTCTATTGAAAGCATACAAAGAGCCATTTGTAGCTATTCTTTATGCATGCTAATAAAGCATCAAAGATATTTAATAAAAAAGAATAATTTGATAAAATTCAATCAACCTGTAAATTTTAGAGATACTCATAAACTTCGATGTAGCAGCTATTAATATCCACTTTTCAAAAAAGTGGAGCCAAACAACTTCGTTTTTTGCAGTTGCTATATTCAAATACTTATTTGTATGTCTTCTCTCCGTGAATTCTTTTGAAGAGTATAAAATTGTTAAGAATATTATTTTATAAATAATATTTTCTTGGAAGAAATAGAGTCTTGGATTAGATTCACGGAGAGAAAGCTTCAACCATCTGCGTAGTCGGCTCCTCCCTTTCTCTCCGTGAATTCTTTTGAAGAGTATAAAATTGTTAAGAATATTATTTTATAAATAATATTTTCTTGGAAGAAATAGAGTCTTGGATTAGATTCACGGAGAGAAGACATACGAATAAGTATTTGAATCTAGCAACTGCAAAAAGAACGTAGTTGTTTGGATCAACCTTTTTTAAAGGTTGAGTGTAATCAAATAATATAAATAATTTTCTAGATGATAAACCGGTCTGTAATTATTATTGTAATAGTGAAAGAATGAATACATCTTATTTAATATATCTGGTATATGAGATTTGTTGATAACCTTTCTAGAAATTAGAGTATGATTAATATACCAAATACAGTCAGTTATATCTAAATTATAGATGAATATATCGTATAATAAATCTCTAAACTTTAAGAATTTATGATCTTCAATCTTACACATCATATCAATAATTTTATCACAAATGATTTTATAAGGAATCATTAATTGATATGTATTTGAGTGTAAATTTTTAATATTAGATATATTTTCTAGATTGGAATTTGTTAATAATTTATTCTCTAAACATTTATTATAATTTATTTTTGTTGGTCGTTGCATATGAATAACATTACAACAATTCAAAATATTATCTGGTAAAAAACTCAACTCTTCCGTTATTAATATATATTTCAAGTCAATTGAAGATATGGTATTCTTTTGCATATAACTGTAAAAATTCTCTAATAATTCGCTATGTATTTCATTAAAATATTTACAGACGATTATTCCAGACTTGTCAGCCTTTGTTGAAATAATATCTATCAATTGAATATATATTTCGTGCCAAAGTAATTTTGAATTACAACCAAGGAGAGACATATCTATCTCATAATGTATATCACTTATCTTGTAAAAATAAGATTGTTTATTATATGTTATACTGATCTTCTTTTCATATTTTAATTCTGTAGGACTATAAGGTTTTATACATTTCAACATTTGGGTATATTTTCCAATACCTTTTGGTCCATAAAAAATAAGGTTTTTTAGTTGAGATATTTTTTTGGGAAATTTATTAAATACCTTTTCCATTTTTGGATGCAAATTATTCTTTACATTTACATATTCTTCAAAATGGGTTTCAAAATATTTCATTATTTATTATATTGTAATAAGATACCTTTATACCTTTATTTAACTCTCTCAACCTTTAAAAAAGGTTGATCCAAACTCAACCTTTAAAAAAGGTTGATCCAAACTCAACCTTTAAAAAAGGTTGATCCAAACTCAACCTTTAAAAAAGGTTGATCCAAAC
>TBL_comb47_HYPODRAFT_10002862_pt1 | contig 20907 bp, 14 predicted proteins | sample TroBogypolimnion_40_FD_10682 | JGI IMG/M metagenome (IMG submission 10682) | reverse complement strand
ACAAGATTTTATATAAAATTAATTTTTTTAGATAAGGAGCTGCAATAATGATGCCGGCAAAGACAAACTGCGGCGGCAAATCTTGATTTTTGTGTTGTAATATTTTGTATTTAAGCACTTTACGCGATTTTAAGTTGACAAAACATCCTATATATGTAGACTTTGATTTAAATTTTTAAAATGGGGAACTATGGAAACAGAGTTAACAGGGATAGACAGGATAAACAGGATAAATTATATAAAGGCACATAGAATTAACAGGAATGAACAGAATATACAGGATAAGAAATGAATTATAATAAAAAATCCTGTCCATCCTGTTCATCCCTGTTCAATAACTTTCTCCCTGTGTGATTAAAAACGGTTGTGTTCAACGGCTATCCAGAGTCTCGGAATCGGCCAATGGCGATGGGAATAATGGGAATAATGATATGGGTATGTTCAGAGACTCTCTAATACTCGGAATGCTCACGTGTCCAAAATGTACGGAAACAGTATGCCAGTTTTGCCAAAACTGGCAAAGGAAGGCGTTAACGCCAAACCCCTGCACAGGTGTGTCCAAAATGAGCTCAGCGGGTGTCCATAATGTCCATAATGTCCATAATGTCCGACCTGTCCAAAATGGTGATGGGGCTCATGGGGCCTATGGGTCTTATAGGGCTTATGGGTCTTGCACAATGGATGTCCAAAATGAAAGTATCGGGTGTCCAAAATGAATTGGACGCGAGAAAAAACGAAAGCGTTTGTGCTGAATTGGTCTCCAAAGTCTCGGAGTATACAGAATTGAAAATTGAAAATTGAAAGTTGAAAATGGGGAACCATGAAAACAGATTTACCACAGAGTTCACCGAGAACACTGAGGGGATAGACGAAGAAAAGACTGAGCAGTCAGCAAATTATTGCGATATCCGCAGTAATTTGCTGACTCCCTGTTTTACCTCCCTGCCCTCTGTGCCCTCCGTGGTTAAAAACATGTGTCCAAAATGATCCCCCGGGATTAGCAGTTAACGAACATCTTAACCGGATGTCGTAAATGTTGTTTGAAAACCTTATTAAAAATGAAAACCGTTGTGCTCAGGAGGTCTCCAAAGTCTCGGAGTGGATACGGAATTGAAAATTGAGAATTGAAAATGAAGAAACAAAATTGTGATACCCTCAACGGCTCTCCAAAGTGTCGGAGTGTGAGGGAAGTTCGAGAGTTCGAGAGTGCGGAAGTTCGAGAGTGTGAAAACTTTAGAACTTTAGAACTCCAGAACTTTAGAACTTGTATTCAATGGCTCTCCAAAGTGTCGGAGTGTGAGGGAAGTTCGAGAGTTCGAGAGTGCGGAAGTTCGAGAGTTCGAGAGTTCGAGAGTGTGAAAACTTTAGAACTTTAGAACTCCAGAACTTTAGAACTTGTATTCAATGGCTCTCCAGAGTCTCGGAGTGTGTCCGGAATGGGTTTTATTGTAGTGCCGTCCGTCTCGGGCGGGGTTCCAAATCCTCCCTCTCAGAGAGAGGGCGCTACACCAGGACAGGCGTGTCCAAAATGAGGTTATCGGATGTCCAAAATGCGGCTTGGCATGTCTTAATCTATTCTGACTACTGGCTGTTCAGAGATTCATTCTGACTACTGGCTGTTCATACAGATAGCAACCTTTCCTTCTCCCGGTAACTTAAAACTAATCATGCCGTATTGGTCGCTGTTTAAGGTCAGGGATTTATGGTTCATGGCTACCCGGTAGGCGGTGTCGGGACGGAGAACCGCGACGCAGCCTGCGCCATGCTTAGCGGATACGATCATTTCCGCCGAACCGAGATTATCCGCGACGACAATTTTATGGGGCGTGGCAAAAAAACCGAAGCTTACCGTGCCGGGTTTCCGGTAAGCGGCCCATAAATTGACGACAATGGAACCGAGGCCGCTGAAATGAAAATTACCCCAGCCGCGACCTGTTTCAAGCTCAAACAGCTCATAGCAGATGGGCGCTTCCTGGTAATTTAACGCATAGGTGTACAATATTGAATTGGCCAGGGTTGCCGCCTCGTCAAGTTTCCCGCAATCCAGCAGGCTTTTCCAGAAAGTCCAGTGGAAAGCCAGCCAGATTGTTCCGCAGTAGTAGCCTGTCCTGAAAAACGGCGCATTCCGGTCAAGCGTGGTTAAACCGTATCTGGTCATGTAGATATTTAACAGTTTTTCCAGCATAATTTCTTTCTGCGTCTCATTGGCATAGGTGCCGGAAGTCAGCGGACAAAGGCAGCCAAGGTCATAATACGGCACGGGCTTTTTGGCGGCGTTCTCAACCCAATGAAAATGCCCGGTCTCCGGCCGCCATGAATATTTTTGCAAGGCGGCTTCCGACTTTTCGATGATTTCATCATAGACCGGCGGCGCGTCCTGTTCCAATACGCCGCAAATCTGTTTGAGGAGTTTGGCGGAAAGAATAACAAACGCGGTCATATTGGAGGAGGAAGTACTGATCAGTTTGCCGGTGGGGTTGACCGCAAAAGGTTTCTGCCAGTAACAATTTTGCCTGGCCCAGTCAACCCCGTAGCCCCGGGTCCACACTTGCGCCGGCGCATCGTCAAGCCCGCTGCCGCCGCCGGGCGGCGTCATGAGTCCGTCGAAATCGAGCTGCAAGTCCGGATTTTCAGGCCACGGTTTCCTGCCCGAGGCATACAGCAATATTTCATGCAGGCCCGGATATAATCTGGCAAGTATCTGTTTGTCAACCGTCTGCTGGTAAAGTTCCCATGCGGCAAGGACTTGAATTAAAACCTTTGCCCCTTCAATATTGGGGAAGATGGTATTGGCCTGCATCGGCAGATATTGAGCGATGCATTCTTCGGACAGTTCAGGCGAAAAAACAGCCAGTCCGGCGGCGGTGAAGCCCGCATCCCAGAAATATTCGATATCCATTGTCGGCGTCGGCGTAAAAATAGCGGTCGGCATTCCCTTATACTTCACGGACGGAGGATAGCAGCGATTTACCTTGAGCTGGTTGGCCAGATGAATGATTCCATCCTTGAACGGGTCGTTTGCCTGAGGGGCAAGCGGCGGGAAATAGCTTTTCTTGCCGTTGTCAAAATATTCTTTCAGGGTAGCTATATTCTCCGTCACGAAGTCATCTTCAACCTCGCCCAAGACGACCCAACGCGACTCCGTTCCGGTCGGCGGAACAATCCATTCGTCAAAAAAATTGATAAATTTCCTATTGTCCGCGCGGTGCGGCGGGCCCCATTCAAAAAGCATACCGGTTGGAGTCGATGACGTGTTAAGCGGCGGGGTGTTGAACCATTCTTTGTCCCCGGCAAATCCGAATTTACCGTTTTCCGGCAGGATGACATATTTGCTGGTCAATTTTGCAGTTTCAAGCAGCCGGTTTGGCGTTATCAGGAATGAAAACAGCCACTTGGCGGGTTCATCGGTTTTATTGCGGGCGGTCAGTTTAACCAGCATTTTTGTATCTGAAAACTGCATAAATTCCGCGGCGATGTAATTCTCCCTGCGCATATCGAAAAGGAACTCAATTTTCCAGTAGTTTAAATCCCCGTCATATTCCATTTCATTGACCAGGATGCGCCTGAACAGATAATGTTCCAGCCGCTGCGTTCCCTGTCCGGGGTTTTCAGCGTAAACCTCGCCTAATTTCAACTTGTCGCCCAGCATGCAGCCGCATACGGGAATGACTTCGATACATGCCCCCTTCCGGTCATCGACGACCGCCTGCGCGGCGGCGCGGACATGTTGAACAAACGGATTCCACGTCCAATTTCTTTTCATAATAGAGCTTCTATTCAAAAATTAACCGTCCGAAAAATTCTGTGGTATGGAAAGAATTGCCTTGCGTGGGCGACCAGCAGGACAGTTCCCCTTCGGTGGCATAGGAACGGCAAAAATTGGCGCGCCATATCGTTCCTTTGTTGACCGGGGTCTCAATTACCGGCACCATGGATTTGAACGGGATTTTAACCTCGGCAGTCCAAACGCCATTCTCCTTATTAACCGCAACCTCCCAATCCGGATTCCACGCAAGCCCCAGTGATTGAACTTTGGTTTCGTCAAAGAGGTTCTTTTCATGGTCAAATGCAAGGTGCCCGTAGCCGCCGGGTTTTTCTCCTTCCAGGAAAATTTCACAGCCGTCGGAATTTGCATATACCGGTCCGTCATGTCCGTCAATCACCGGTTTTTTCAGCGGGTTGGTATGCTCAAAACGGAATGCCAGATAAAGATTTTCCCCGTCATGGCAGACCTTCCCGGAACTCGGATTCACGGACTTGCCCTTCTCCCAGGCAGCAAGCTTAAATCCATCCGCGTCCGCCCAGCAGGCGTCATCCAGCTTCCCGTCAAGCGCCGGCTGCATTTTAACTTTTTTGACCTTTAAACTGGGAACAACCGCCGTGAATTTGGACTTCAGCATATTAGCCCCTTTTTCAAGAGCCCGGGTATCCATCTTTAATTTTTTCATTTCGCTGACGGCGCTTTCAAGGTCTTTGAAATTTGCACTCCGGTCACCGGAATTTAAAGCGCGATACGACTCAAGATATTGCTTGACCGGCTTATAGCTGCCTTTGCCGTAAAGCTTCTCCACAACATCCTGGTGAGAGGCGACCGCGTCATATCCCCGGGGATTCCAGAGGTAATCATTCGTTCCCAGCGCAAAAGGCGTAAGCCATGGCCAACTGAATATAAAAGTATTTATGAAAATAGTCCCGTCGCTGTCTTTTTCAAAGCCGTCATATAATTTTGTTTCCCAGCGCGGTATTGGCATAGGGCCGCCGGAATTGTCCCAAAGGTATGACTTTTGTCCGACCGCATACTTTTTGACAAAGAGATTATAATCCGCTTTTTTTACCTCATCGGAACGGATCTGGGGGCCGGTCCAAACCACGTAAATATCTTTCGGCATCTCTTTGACCAGATCCGCCAGGTACTTCTGATGCGAAACCCGGCCTGGAACATCATGCTCATAAAGAGAATACGGCGCCGGACAGAACGCAAATTTCAAATTAGGGTATTTGGGCTTCAACGCCTCATAGATTTTTTTCATCAGATAGCCGTGGGCGCGGCCGACGGAATTATTGAACCACTCTTTTTCGGATTTATTAGGACATACATAATCGCCTTTTTGAGTCGGCGTCCAGTCGTCCGCCAGCACCATAATATGAGTAAACCCAAGCTCGGCGGCATAACCGCAACGCTCAATCAAATCATTGACATCCTTTTCTTTCGTGATATCAAGGATCGGAAATTCCCGCGGCGCGGCGGCATAAATATTTATCAAGAACATATAATCAAACAGGTCATAACGGTCATTGAACTCTTTCAGCGGGGCAAAGGCCTGTTTCCAGGTGCTCTTTTTATTGTATAAAAGCTCTTCAGGCTTGAAATCCCGCCATTCCCGTCTGTACTGACAAGCATAACCGGCCACTTTATTTCTGGCAAGATAAGTAATCAGTTGCTCCGGGGCTGGTATTGTATAGTCCCCAAAATAGCGATCTCTCCAGACGGGCCAGTCATTGATATCGGCGCAGTGGAGAATCAAATGCCCTTTCTCAAGCCCGATGGACTGAAGAAGGGTCATCGCCGCATAGAAAGCTCCGCGATGCCCGGTCCCGGCGGCGATGATTACAGAGTTTTCACCGTCCTTGACCACGCGAATAAAATATCCCTGTTTATTGCCCTCCGGAATTACAGCTTTATCCAGTTTTACATTATATTTATCAAGCGCGTTTTGGATGTTTTCATCCTTCAATTCGCCAAGAATAACCGTCACCGCGCCGTTGCTTTTCTTCGCGCCTTCCGCTTTAAAGCTTTTCACCCGCTCGATTAACAGATCTTTCGCAAGCGTTACCGCATTGTGCGCTTTCTCCGCCACAATGACTTCAAAGGCGCTTTCAGAGACGGGCAGGAACTCCCATTGACTGATAACCTGCTGGGGCACAGGATTAACCTTGCCGGTATAATTCAACTGTTGCGCGTATGCCCCGGCAGCAGCCGAAACCATCAGCAATGACGCAAGCAAGCGGCGGACAAATTTTCCATTCATCGTTAAAACCCCTTCAAAATAGAATTATTTTATTGCATTAACAGACCAGTTATCAATACAGTGCTCTCCTTCAAGCCATTGATCGGCCTGAATGGTGAAATATCCTTCCGCATCTTTGGCTGGATTTTTTGTAGTGTCAGTAATATCCAGCGCCAATGTTTCGCCGACATAGATTTTAATATTATTGCCTTGGGCTGCTATGCTTATATGGCCGCCAAGTTTTCCGGTATAGATTTCCGCAGATTCCTTTGCAAGGCCGTAATCGCTAAGCAATTTCACTTTCATTCCATCTTTGGTTAGGGGCATAATTTGCAGGGCATAGCCATCTGTTATGCCGCCATCGGAAACCGCCGCAGACAACAAGAGCATTCTAAAATTGACAGTCACCCCGTGAACAGAAGGCCCCCCGGTGCGATAGTAGTCAAATTCCAACTTGAAATTTTTAACTTTTTTATCAAGGTAAACAATATCTGTCGTTCTGCTGGGACACTTCCAAGCAAGCCCTTTATTGCCGCCAGCATATTCAAGAATGCCGGGCATATAAACATCAGGTCCGTTCTTATCCAAATCCCTTCGCAGCCACTTATACCCTTCTTTCGTGGTTCCAAGGTCCGCATAGTTTTCAAGGACGGCATCTGTGCTATTATATTCACGTTCAAAATCATCATGCATCAAGACTGATGCAGTCACATTAAAACTCAAAAATAGCACTACTGTAGAAAATAAAGTTAAAATTCTTTTTCTCATTTTTTCTCTTAGCTCCTTTCTTAAAAAAAATCATTATCATCCCATAATTTCTAAAATCTAACGATTTTTGTTTTGTCTTGAACTTACGATTATTAAATTTTCCGTACCTCCATTTTCGCTTTTCTATATATTTGAGTTAAGCCTGCATCGGTGCAAATCCCGGCAAAATAGAATTATTTTATTGTGGTAACATACCAATTGTCAATACAGTGATCGCCGTTAACCCATTGATTACACTGAATGGTAAAAAATCCCTCCGCATTTCTGGCGGGATTATCGGTGGAATCAGTGATATCCAGCGCCAACGCTTCACCGACATAGATTTTAATATTACTGCCCTGAGCCGCGATGCTTATATGGCCGCCAAGTTTTCCGGTATAGATTTCCGCGGATTCCTTGGCAAGACCGTAATTACTGAGCAATTTCACTTTCATGCTGTCTTTGGTCAAAGGCATAATTTGCAGGCCATAACCGGCCGGGTGCCCGCCATCGGAAACCGCCATCGCGGGTCTGACCATTCTAAAATTTACAGTAACCCCGTGAAAAGAAGGTTCTCCGGTCCGGGAGTAATCAAAATCCAGCTTGAAATCTTTAAGTTTCTTATCCAGATAAACCATATCTGATGTTCGACTTGGACACTTCCAGACAAGCCCTTTATTGCCTGCGGCATATTCAAGGATGCCGGGCAGATGAACATCAGGACCATTCTTGTCTAAATCCCGCCGCAGCCACTTATATCCCTCTTTGGTGGCTCCAAGGTTCCCATAACTTGCAGCCGCGGCATCTGAACTGTTATATTCGCGTTCAAAATCATCCGACATCAATCCCGCCGCCGCCGTATTGAAGCTCCAGGTTAACGCCAACGCAGAAACTAAAATTAAAATGTTTTTTTTCATTTTATGGCCCGCGGGATGCGATTTTACGACAATCCGCCGTTGCTTTGCCGCGAATAATCCCGGTAATATTGTTTTGAACATTTTTATTTGAAATTGCACATGCTAAGAGAGATGTTATTGCGCGAGTTTGACGCGGTGTGTCCGTCGACAAACAGAAAATTAGCGTTCTGATTCTGATTGTGAATGAAGCCCCAGGCCCCGACTTGTCCGTCCGGAGTAGTTATCAAGCCGAAGCGGGTGGCGCCGCTGAAGTCTTTACCCGGTCTGAAATTGGAAACGTCATTGGCGGTTGAGATGATTCCGTCCAGCGTGAGAATTTTTTGTGACGGGTTTTGCAACAGTCCGGTTCCGAGCCGGAAATAATCGGTCAGGCCGCCGTAGGGATTGGTATTATCCTGCATGCGGAGGTAGGTCAGGTAAGGGTTAGCTCCTTTTGACAGAGAAAGACTTTTAGCAATCGGACAGGTCCAGGCATCGGCTCGATTGACCGGCATATATTTTTGGTTCGCCAGGCGGAAGTCCCACCAGGACGGAACTGTTGTGCTGTCATAACTCTTGATTATGTAATCATTATTGTCACCGGCGTATGAGTTAAAAACCAGGCCGATAGTTTTGAGATTGTTCATGCAACTGGCGGCGCGGCCGCGATCCCGTGCGTTATTTAAGGCCGGCAGCAACATTGAGGCGAGGATTGCGATGATGGCAATGGTCAATAAAAGTTCAATCAGAGTAAAATTTGCTTTTTTCATTGTTGTCTTTGCCCCCTCTTTCGTTGTTTTTTAACTTCAACCGCTAAATTTTATGAGAATTGCCTGAACCGGAATGTTCTGTCTGGCGCTTAATACCCATATTAAAACAATGTTATATTTCCCTCATGTGTGATGTCATGTACGATATACATTATACTTATATTTCCATCTTTGTCAATAGCCGATTTCAAAATTAAACAAAAAATAAAAAGAACGGCGCCGACAAAAGAATTAGTTATGAACAGGCCGCCTCGACTCTTTATTCATTATACATCGAACCGGTTCGAAAAGCAAGAGGGGAAATTAACCTTTTTCAATAAATCATATCCTTTTTGAAGAAATTACGTGCCGCCTGACCGGATAAACTGGATTCAAAAATTCGGTATTAGTAGGTTTTCTGTAGTTTTTGGTCGGCGCAAACCGGGTTAGTTCCCGCTGTTGCCGATTTCCTCGAACGTTACGTCGTCAAAATTCAGTTTGCCGGACATTCCCATTACCACTACTTTGACATATTTTGTTCCGGGCCAGAAACTTGTGACAGGAGTGCCGGTCTCGGCGATCCCCTTCACGGTTCCCTCCGCATGGATCCAATCCTTGGACTGGAAAGCCCCCTGGTACCATTTGTACATGTAATTCGCTCCAGGCCGGTGCTCGCGGATTTTCGTTCCGGCCCGGTAGATTTTACCGCACGGGTTTTTAAGGGATATCTCCCAGCAACCGTTCTTCTTTTCGATCTTTTCAATTCCGCCGCCAGCGGACAACTCCCTGTTCGGCAGATCCAGGTAATTGCCGGAATCGTCAACATTGAAGGCAACCAGCCCATACTTATCGCAGCTATTCTCCAGAGTCCATTTGCTGCCGTCCTTGACCTTCAACACTTTGCAGGCGGGAAGACAGTCTTCCACCAGTTCGGTTTCGGTTCCGGCGATCACGAGTACATTTGGGGATTCGATAGGCTTTTTATCTTTGTCGAAGGGAGCGAGGCCGAGATAGGCGTTTACGGGCTTGCCGTCAGCGGATCTGAACCAGCCGCCTACCTTGTAGGTCTTGTCCGGAACCACTTCGATGAAATCTTCGGAAATCACCACGGGAACGATGGTCATCAAACAGTTTTTCCCCGAATGCGGCTTGTCGTTGCAAACCTGCGCTTGTTGTACGTTCCAGTTCGTCTGGCCGTTCTCACCGTCCCCGTTCTTCAGCAAGTTTTCCCCGGCGGCGGTCCACGACAAAGACGTAGCGACTAAGGCGAATATGCCAATTAATGTATTGTTCATTTTCATGTTTTCTGCTTTGTTGATCAATCACTTTGTCTTGACGCAGCTTGCCGGTCCGTCAACGGCTTGCACGATTTTGTCATATTTCGAGCATATCTTGCCGGCGGAGTCCTTTATTTCCAGATGGAGCGTGTAGATTCCGGCAGTCAATTTAGAGGTGTCGATAATCATCTTAGTATCCTTCTCAATATTAGACGCGGAAGCCGTGGAAACGGTCTCGCCTTTACTTCCCGCCAGCGCCGCGGAAAGGGAGCAATGCTCTTTACAGCCCATGATGCCGACAGTAAAAGCGGTCTCGTCACGCTTCAACAGGATGGCGGAAGGGATGTCAACTGAGGCTATCGCCGGATTTTTAAGTTTTATGAGATTTATGCCTTCGAAATAGAAGCGGATGTTGGTGCCGTCAGGATATGCCGCCTCGCTGATGCCGAACTGGATGCCTTTTACGCATTTCCACGGAGCCTCCTGATTCCCCGATTCCTTCACCATCTCTTTCACGGAAAGAATGATTGGAATCCAAACCCGTTCGGGAACAAGGTCAATGATGATTTTATTGTATAATTTGTATTTGTTCTTGTCATGCGAAAGCAGATCAATGGAAAGCGGGGACCGATCGTTTTTCGTCTCTGGTCTCTCCGATTCGACCATCACCCATAAAGAGATGTAGTCGTATTCGCTCATGTCCAAACCGCCGGCGATGTCCATGCATATCCGGGGCCAGCCGATCAGGTAAACGCCGTTTTCGCCGCCGCCGTCTTTTTTATAGTCCACCGTCACATCAAAGAGCAGGCATTTATTGCCGTCGCGTTTCACATTTTCGGGGATTATAATTTTGCCTTTCGTGGAGACGCTTCTCCATGATTTGAAATCGTCCTGCCCCAAATTCACGATCTCGATGTTTCTTTCCTCCTGCTGTTTCCGGAAGAATCCCTGCATATCATCCGCCGCCTGCCTGGCTTTACAGTCTACAATTACCGAAGGAACCGGATTATTATTGGCGGCCGGAAATTGCAGGAGTTGTCCGGTTATCCGCGCCATGCGCCATCTGTAGCCGTCGAAATCCTCGTGATTCCAGGGGGCGTCCTCGTAAGTCGTTCGCGGTTTCACGGCATCCCATATCTCCTGAAGGAGGGCCTTGCCTTTGGCGGCGAGTTTCCGGCATTCGGGGTCGCCGGAGTTTTCCCGCTGCGCCACTGCCGTCTCCAGCGAGTAGATGTAATTATAGTCGTTGACGCCTTCCCTGATGCAGTCCCAATATACCGCCGGAATCACTTCGCCGTCGCCATCCAACTGGTTGCCGGAGGCGGGATCGCCTTTACTGAAAGGCGTGAGATAGGTGTCCAGATTCCCCCATCGCCAAATCCAGGGGATCAGCATGGTATAGCCGGACCGCCACAGGCCGTAGCCGTAGACCATTCTGCCGCCGGCGCAAAATATGAGCGGATCGTGTTTCGGGCCGCACTGAACGTAATTGGGATAATTCCAATAACCATGCTTCTTATCCGCAATCACCTTTTCATAAGGAACGGAATAATACGGGTCGCACCAGACGTCCACAACATCCGCATAATCAGCGGCGTCGGAGACGGTCGGACTCTTGGTATTGTATGTCTTCACTCCGGCATCTTTGAAAGCCTTATAGACCTTCACTCCGAAATCCTTCGACTCGGCGGCCACTTCGTCCAGCGGATTGTAAATGAACTCCGGCCAGCCTTTGGTCTTGCGTTCGATTTCAAAATCCTTAACCAATCGGGTGATGATTTTATAAAATTCTTCAGGTGGAGGTTCCGGCATTATATAATGATGGCTGCTCATCGTCTTGCCGGTTAATTCCTTGTACAGCGTCGGCGCTCCGGCGAAAACCACCGGAACGGGACCTTTCAGGCCGGCCGACAACATTTCATTTATCGACTTTCCGCCGTCGCCTTTGCCGATATAGCAAATCTTTTTTGTTTTCGGATCGTAAAACAAATACAAGGTCGGAAACACATCAAAGCCGTATTCGCGCATCGCTTTGTAGTCATTCCGTTCCGCTTTTGCAATCCACTCCGGGCTTTTCCCCTTCCATAAGACGTTGGAATACAATTCAACATCATAGTTGTAGGCGGTGAAATGCTTCTCCGGGTCCTTCAGCAGCTTGAAGGGCAGCACTCTCAGGGTAAACGGCAGAACAAATGTTTTGCCGGAATTGTCGCCGGCAACCGTCACCGTCCCGGTATAAAGTCCGGCGGCGGCGTTATCGGGTATCTTGATTTTCAGCCAATACCTCTGGCATTCTTTTTCCGGGACAGATGCGGCATCCACTTTCTCCAACAGTTCAGGAACCTTCCTGTAACTTTTTTCCGACCGGTAAGAGGGATAGACGACATTCCGGTATGTTACCAGCCTGACGTCCACGTCTTCAGCGGAAATCACGTTCCCATCGGATTTAAGCCCGGTCGCAACTACCCGCAGATTGCCCAAAGCTTTTAAGGGATAAATGGCGAAGTTCACTGATACGATCTCGCCAAGGGCGCCAAAGGTCGTCAAAGCCTTGATCCGTTCGTCGGCGAGCGGTTTGGTGTTGGGATAGATGGGAACAGTCGCCGGACGCCCGAAAAGGATGAAGCCAAGTTCCGTCTCAGTCCCCGCGGGCTGCGGTTCCGGATTGACTTCCTTGAACCCCAGTTCCGTAAGTCCGGCCGGGACCGCGTTGACCGGAAGCGGCTTCCGCAACAAATTCCCGTTCCGCCCTGAATCTTGTTCCGAAAACGCCGTCAAACAGCTCAATAGCGCGCAACCCGTGACCAGTAAAAAATATTTTCCCCTCATCCGAACTCATCCTCATCTTTTATATGCAAGTTTTAAAATAGACAACTTCTAAAATTACAGAATTTTAAATACGCAACATATCATAACTGATGCAAATGTCTACGGCGCGTAGTAAATAGTGCTTGTAATTCCATACATATCCTTCATCAGTTGAGTTTTCACATGAGCGTCGGAGAACAGGGCTGGAACGGATAAATTGGGGTGCCTGAAATCGACCGCCAGATCATTGGTAGTCCATCCCGCGGCGAAAGGATATGTCGAGGTGTAAAAGCCGAACGGCCCGCCATTCAACCGCACTCCGTCCGTCATGTAAATGATGGTGGACGGGTTTTTGATCCGCGTCATCTGCCTCATGTGCAGAACAGTACCCCAGGCGCCAAGACAATTCATATAACCGTTCTGCATATAACTGTACATACAATATTTCAAGTCCACCCTCAAGGAGTCTTTCGGGCACCAGTAGATTTTGGCTTGTACCGGCGTTTGGGTGCCGCTGGCGGGAGGAACTACTCCATTATAAGGTCTCAAGCTCAAATAAAACTTATCGCTGCCGCTGTTGACGGCATACGGATAGTAATCCTGCGAATCCATCGCGTAGGAGGCGACGGACTGTCCGATTTGGCGAAGGTTATTCAGGCATTGCGTCTGCCTGGCCGTTTCCCGGGCGCTGGTCAGCGCAGGCAGCAGCATCGAGGCCAAAATAGCGATGATGGCGATCACCACGAGGAGCTCTATGAGTGTGAAATTTGTTTTTTTCTTAATTGTTGATTTTTCTTTCATCCGTACCTTTTCCTTTAGTAATGTTTCTTTTAAATTCCGTGGTTTTAATGTTGATTATATTATACACTTGAATGCTGCCGTCTGTCAATTGCTGTTTAATGTTAAAACTTAGCACTTCTTGCTATAATCATGGAAAGTCGGTAAAAACGAAGATGATCCGTTCATGCTTTTATCATGCTTCAGATCGTGTTTAGCGCCTTCCGGATTTTCAGAAATTCCGTCAGGAGTGCATGACAGGGAGTACTTGGAATGGATTAGCCGAAAGAGTGATATTTATCCGCGCCGGGAAGATGGTTGCTATGGCGCGTAATAGACCCAGTTTGTGTTTCCGTAAATATCCTTAATATTTTTAGTATTCACATGACCTTCGGCAAACAAGCACGGAACGTTTAAATTCGGGTGTCTGAAATCGACCGCCAGATCAGTGGTGGTCCCTCCTGCGGCGAATGGGTATGTTGAGGTGTAGAAGCCGAACTGCCCGCCTTCCATCCCGGCGGTTGTCCGCACCCCGTCCGTCATGAAAATCATAGTGGACGGGTTCTTAATCCGCGACACCCGGGTCATGTGCATGTAGGTTGCCCATGCGCCAAGGCAATTCATATAACCGTTCTGCGCATAACTGTATTGGCACGCTTTCCAAATCACCCTGTAGGTATCTTTCGGGCACCAGTAGATTTTACCTTGAGCCGCCGTCGCGGGGTAAGCGGGAACTATTCCTGTATAAGGTTGCAGATTGTAATATAAGGTATGCGGCGCGCCGCCGTTGACGGCATATGGGAAGAAATCCTGATAGTCGAGCGAGTAGGAGGCTACGGCCTGGCCGATTTGACGGAGATTATTCATGCATTGCGCCTGTCTGGCCGTTTCCTTGGCGCTGTTCAGCGCCGGCAGCAGCATTGAGGCCAAAATCGCGATGATGGCGATCACCACGAGGAGTTCGACGAGTGTGAAATTTATTTTTCTCTTACTTGTCTGGCTTTCCTTCATACTCCCCATCCTTGTAGTGTCGTTCCTTAATCTTCCGAGCCAATTGCAAAACTCAAGTTTTGCAGGAATTCAGGATTCAGAATTCAGAATGAAATTCTAATTCAAATCCGGATTTATTCTGACTACTGACTACTGAATTCTGACTACTTTTGCAATTACCTCTTCCGTTAATGATTTTCAGGTTAATTATATTATACACTTGATTATTGCCGTCTGTCAACTACTATTTAATGCTAAAGCTTAGCAAATCTTGTTATAATGAAGGAAAGACGATGAAAAATGCCTATTTCAGCGAAGATGACCTGTCCGTGCTTTTATCATCCTCCAAATGGAGCTTAGTCTCTTCCGGGTATTCTGAGATTTCTCCAGTTAAGCCTGATAAACAATATCTGGAATGGATCAGCCAAAGCAGTGAAACTCATCAGCAGCGCGAAATGATGCTGGTATTGTCCGGCGCCAGTTATTTTACCCTTGGCGGCGTTACCTATCAAGGCAGTCCGGGAACCATATTCCTGATCGATTCGAATGAAAAACATGATTTATATTATCCGCCTTTCGGCGGCAAAATAAAGCACCTGTGGTTCCGGATTATCAATAAGGCCATTTTTACCGGCAGCACCGGCCGCAAAAGCCCGGACTATGATTTTCATTATACTTTCAGCGGATACAACCATGCCGGGCTGTCATTTATCAACGCCTGGGACGAACTTGCGGCTGACGAACAGCTTGATAAAGAGTTCCTGGGCACAATCGTCAAAAATGCCTTTGCCGGACTCATGCTGGAATTATGCAAGGCCGGCTACAATAAGTCGCTGGGAATGGATGATAAACAGACGGAACTGCATCATCAGACGGTAATTAATGCGATTGTCGGACATATCCGGGAAACCACCGGCAGAAATCTGGATATTGCCGAACTGGCTCATCTCGCCGGCTACAGTAAATTTCATTTCGCCAAAGTTTTCAAAGCCGTTACCGGCAACTCTGTCCTGGCATTTATCAATTTATGCAGGCAGGAAAAATATCGCGAACTTGCGGCAAATGGCAAAAATAAGAAACAAATCTCCGGGGAGCTTGGTTTTTCCAGCCCGGTGGTTTTTTCGCGCTGGCTCAAAAAATACAAAACTAAATGATTGCGCCAGTTCAGGTTTGAGGCTATTACTTGGGGTGCGCTGATAATATAATGTAACGGACATCAACTTTAAGGATTTTATCTGTCTTGGGGATGTTTGTCCCCCGCTGGAGGGTTGTGCTCATAGCTATCAAGCTAAGCCAAGATGAACTCATTTGAACACCCAATATCCAACACTCAATTTCCAACCGGTGAAGTCCCGGAGCAAACTTGGACATTGGATATTCCTTGTTCGTTATTGGATATTCAGTTCAAAAATCCATAACTATCAAGCTAACCCAAGATGAACTCATTTGAACACCCAATATCCAACACTCAATTTCCAACTGGAGAAGGACTGGAATTAACTTGGACATTGAATATTTCCCGCTCCAGCGGGATCCCGCGACTGCGGGACACGTTATTGGATATTCAGTTCAAACTACTTCACGTAATACCCGGAAACCCGCCATTGTCCGTCCGGGTCCGCCATCGGCGTCACCGTCTCTATCGCCTCTTTCTTATTCTCGAAAGAAGTTTCAAATTGGATGACCACATACCGCCCGTCCGGGGCTCCGGGCAGACTGGTGTGGTAAACGGCGCTCTTCACTTTCCGCGAAAGCAGTTTGCCGAACGGGGGGCGTACGGCTTTAGCGGACTGTTCCCAGGCGGCAGCAGTGATGGCGTTTTTGAAATATGCCGCAGCCTCCGTCCAGCTTTCCGGATATTTGCCGTCGTCAACCAACTTCAGCCACTTTTCCGCCGCCGTAGTCGCCAGGTTAATCGTAAATTCGTATCCCCCCGCGCTGTTGTTGTCCTTGGCTATTTCCGGCGCTTTGACCGCATCGGCTTGAACCGCCGGGACTGTAGTTTGGGGCGCGGTTTCGGGATTGGCGGCATCCTTGCTTACTGCATTGTCTTCTGATTTTGCCGCCCCTTTCTGATTCATTCCATATTGAGACAAAACCGGAGTTCCGCCGCTTTCCATTTCTTTGATCAAGCGGTCGCATGTTCCGTTGTATTGCCAGAATTTCGAACATTCTTTCAAGAACTCCAGGACAATGTCGCGCTTACCCCTTGCCAGCAGTTCACGGGCAAGGCTCAGGTCGGGGCCGAATGAGCTAAGCGTCGGAGACCCGGTAGATTTACCAGATTCCAGCAGATATTTTCCGGCGGCATCAATATTCCCATTTTTTACTGCGATCATACCGAGAATAAAATTGCCGTAATAAACAAGATTACCATCTTTTTTGTCGTTTTTCGCTACGGTAAGCATTTTATTGGCATACTCTTCGGCCTTGTCCAGTTTTCCGGTCTTGAGAGCGGTTTCCGCTATGGGTTTAAGCACAAAGCTGCTTTCCTTTTCTTTTGCCGTTGAATTCGCATAGGCATTCTCATAGGCGTGCAATGCATTTTCAAAAGCCGCGGTTGCGTCTTTTGGCGCTACTGGCGTCTTTTTATCACCAAACATGCCTTTAAGGTTATACGCGCTACCCAAATACCACCACGTTCCGGAATTTTTCGGATCGAGCTTTATTGCCTGCTCGAAGTATTTTATCGCAAGGTCTATATCGTCTATGGTAAAAGATTGGGCAGCGTTCAATACGATTTTTATGTCATTCGGATGCTTTTCAAGTTGTTCCAGCCAAAGCTTTTTCGATTCCGGGTAGTTGTCAAGTTTCAATAGAAGTTGTCCATAAGGCAACCCCAGAACGTCGGCTTCCGGATGGTTCGCAATCAGCTCCAGGATATATTTTTCCCTTTTCTGTCTTATGGTATTATCATTAAATCTCCTTTGGGAATAATATCCCAGCAGTATGGTAACCGACTTTATATCTTCCGGATTCTGTCTTACTTTCTGCTCCAGTTCGGCGGCTTCCGCAGCGGATAAATTATTGCCCTTCTTGATCAACTCATACATTTTCACAGAGGCCGGCTTGGCTTGCTGGGCCGTGGCCGCTTCGGCCTTGACAGGCTCGCTTTTCTTGTCGCCGGCGGTGCTCTCCGGTTTAGCCTTCGTGGTAAAAGTATATGGATATGGATAGAGCGGAGTGCCGTCCGCGCTGACGAATGAAGTATACCCTTGCGCATTCATGGATGCTCTATATGTATGATTGGGTTGCAGCTTGCCAAGAGGAACCGTGAAAACGGTGCTGGTGTCATCATAATAAGGCGAGCCGGCAGTCGGCAGTTGGGCGTCAGTACCATCATTGCAAACCGCCCAACTGTTGTTGCGCATTTTACGATCAAATTTAACCGTGATTTTAGTCAGGTCCGGATCAACGTCTTTGGCTCCGTTGGCGGGAATCGTTTCAAGGATTTTCGGGCCTGTGATTTTCCAGTTTTCCATCAACGATTCCTGTTTTGATTCCACATGCTTGACCAGCGTTTCAGGCGTAACCTTTTCGCCGGACAGAAATTGTAATGTCAGACTTTTTTCGAGATCAGCTTTCATCATCAGCGGTTCTTCGGTCAGAAACGAGCCGATAAGCTGATTATTCACCTCGGTCGTTCTGAAAAATGATGCGCCGCCAACGCCGTCAGCTTTGGAACGCAATGAAGAATACTTGCTGAAATTGGCTAAAAAATCCTGTGGCGTAGAAGGATTGAAACCATTGATCGGCTTGAATTTGACCAGATAGATATTCTTTACTAAATCCTGCATCAATGAGTCAGTTTCATCTTGCTCTTTTTGACTTACCGCACCCGTTTTTTTCTGCAAATCGCGCAGCGTCTCCCACCGCTTATATTTATTCCAATAGCTGTTAAGATTTCTGTTTGCGGTATTTGATTGCGCCTGTCCGTCAATGTCCATCTTAGCGGCAAGCGAAACAAGGCGATTCCCTTTGTCGTCAATGGCATCAGGGAATCCGGTTTTAATTTCTTCAAGAAACTTTAAGGCGTCGGCTTTTTCGCCTTTCTTTAGATAGATTCTTGCCAGCAACAATCTGGCATACGGCCCGACCTGGCATCCTTGATCTACATAAAAGCAATCGCTGAAATCCGTAATTGCCTGCTGCAAATACTTGATTTGTTCGTCGCCCTTGCTCATTTCTCCGAAATACGACAGCGTCCAGCCGGTATTATTCGCTTTCGGATACTTTGCGATAAGGGTTTTAAGGCTTTCTTTTCCTTCATCCGTATTCCATTTCTTAATCGCAGTTGTGCTGAGTTCATCAATTTTCTTTAAATCTTCCGGCGAATATATTTTTGCATCTTCAGCTATTCGGCTTCTGGCTTTAGTCTTTTGCAACTCGCGAGTTACCGTCGCAACAAGACTGTTTCCGCCATGGTCAACAGCATCCGGGTAATCAGTTTTAATTTCCCCGAAAAGTTTATCAGCTTTCGCTTGTTCGCCTTTGTAAGAACAGGCATATGCAAGATAATATCTGGCATACGGCCCGACCTGAACTCCATCACCATAAAAGCAGTCCCCGAAATCGTCAATTGCCTGTTGCAAATATTTAATCTGTTCATCGCCCTTACTTATTTGTCCAAGATAAAGTAGCGCACAACCCGTACGGTTTGCTTTTTTGTATTTTGCAATCAGTGTCTGCAAGCTTGCTTTGGCCTCTGCCGTGCTTAAATCCTTATTGGCTGACTGGTAGAGCTCTTCGATGGACTTTAATTCATCCTTTGAATATATTTTTGAATCCTCCAGCATCCTTTTCTGCGCTTTCTCCTGCGGAGACAGCTTTGCGACGTTTTTGCCGTCGCTGGCGACTGAATCAGAATTGCTTTTTTGAGACGGAGCGGCTTCAGAGGTTGATGAACCGGCAATTTTGCGCATCACAATCTGCAGTGGTTTGTCCGTGAAGAGGATGGCATTCAACTGACCTGGATCATTTGCCAGTTCATATCCTTCTTTCCGTACTTCTGTAAGCTGTCCCGGACGTACTCGCGACAGCATGCCGGAGAGCACTGCATCGCCATTTTTATCGGTTGTGCCGGCAGCGCCGCCGCCGCCCATCCACCTGACATAAACTCCCGGAACTGCAATTCCTTTCTCGTCCGCTGTATGCACCCGTACCCGCACCCCGCGCTCCATAATCAATTTCAGCTCAACGGATTCGCCGGGATTATTTTTAAAGAAATAGCTGTGTCCGGCATACTGATCCGACGAAAGATACGGCAGAATGTGGGTCGTACCGCCCCAGGGTTCCACATACAAATCAAAGTGTCCTTTCTCATCCGCACGGCCTATCTCAGTCCCATTTGAATCCGCAAAAATTCCCACATAAGGAACTGGTTCGTTGGTTACTTCATCCAGGAGGACTCCGAAATAATGGACGGTATCCTGTTTTTTCAGCGGTTTTGAGAAAGTAATTGCCACGGGCTTGCCGGGAGTGACGCGGCTGATTGCTTCAAGCGGGGCATATACGTCGGATGAAAAGCGGATTTTCACCCGCAAGGCAGTTTGTGCAGTTGAACCCGCGGGAAGAGAGACATGAAACTCGCCATTGGCATCAGCCTGAATTTCTATCCGGGCGATGTTGGGATACCCTTTTGATTCAGAAAATACGGCTTCCCCTCTAGCATTGGATCGTGACTCAAAGTCTGCCGGAATCGTTCCGGAGACCTGATAGCTTGTTGTGGCTTTCGGAGCAACGGTTGCCGCGTTTTTGCTGTCATCGAGTGCAGCATTAGGCTTGGGTGTTGGTTTCAAAATTGCCGGCTGAGCCTGTCCTTGAACTCCGGCGGTAAAGAGCGTCAGGGTTCCGCAGACCGCTGCCAGCGTAAGCTTAAAGACCAGGCCGGTGGTCATGGTCTGTTTCCGCGTTTTCGACAGGATGCTTCTGACGCGCTGTTCCAGACTGGAATAATTGCCCGCCATGCCCGCGGCGGCGGGATAGCTGCTGATCAGGCAGATTTTTTCCGCCAGCCCGGCCAGACATTCCGAATATACTTTAGGGGCAAGCTCCCGCAGCACATAATTGTCGGCGACTTCCTCGCGGGCGACGGCGTGTTTCGCGCTGATGATATACGCCAGCGGATTCCACCAGTTGACCGCGACGGCGATTCTTTTGAATACGCCGATAACGTGGTCGCAATGGTAAATGTGCGCCAGTTCGTGCAGCAAAATGCTTTTCAATTCATTTTCGCTCAATGTGGCGAACAGCTTTTCCGGGATAATCACAATCGGGCTGAAGAGGCCGATGGTGATCGGGGATTCCACTTTCGGCGAGGTGTAAAGTTCCGGCACGCGCTGCTTGTTGAACCCCTCCGCCGTCGTTTTCAGGAGACGCGCTATTCTTACATCCAGAATTCTGTTCAACCCGAACCGGAATCCGCGGATAAACGCCAGCCCGTAACCGAGTTTCAACAGCATGAAGATGATGCCGCCCGCCCAAACCAGCCCCAGCACATTGATGCAATGCACGGCTTTTAACTGAAAGGGTTTATTTTGTGTTTTAATCGCAACTACCGGCGCGGATTTTGCGGGAGCGGTGCTCTCCATGTTGATGTCCGGCAAGGGCAACAGGCTCTCCATTGGCGCGGCTGTTTGCGGGGGAATTGCCGGAG
>TBL_comb47_HYPODRAFT_10002857_pt1 | contig 20938 bp, 20 predicted proteins | sample TroBogypolimnion_40_FD_10682 | JGI IMG/M metagenome (IMG submission 10682) | reverse complement strand
GCCATTACCGTTTTGGCCGAAGAAATTATTAACGACGCCAGTGGCTTAGCTGACTTGGCAGATGAAGGGGACTGGTCCCCCGAGTTCAGTTGGCAGACGGCTCGAAAAATTACCGAAGGCTTTTTTAATTTTTGGCAAGAGCACGGAGCAATTTTTCGCGTGCTCGAATTCGATACCAGCGATGTCGATGCGGGACTTCGAGGACTTCGTGTTCGTGCGCTCAACGCCGTCACCGTGGCATTGGCTGCGTCAATTGCATCAGGACAACACGCGTACGGTCATACGCCACCAACCGGCGGAGACCCTATGGCGATGGCGGGTGCACTGGTTGCCATGATGGCCAGTGTTTCAGCGCATCGATACGGGTTTGAGTTTTGGGGGATTCGCACCGCTTCGTTACTCGACGCGCAAGCGCACCTCATCCATGGCGCGGTAACGGGCTCGGTGGTGAGCAGCGCCAATGGGGACGCCACGTCGTCACCTCGACCACGGACCGGTCCCGTTCCAGGTGCCAGTGTTATTGCACATCGGCGTCCCTCGTAACGAGGGGGCGTCGATCAGGTCGACCAGATAAGTGCCTGCATCTCTGAGTAGGCGAGCAATCCGTAATCGCCACCATCTCGACCGACACCACTCATCTTGAATCCACCAAATGGTGCGTCATGGTTTCGCTGAGCGGTATTAATTCCGATGTGCCCAGCACGAAGTTGCTTGCCGACTTCAAATGCTTTGGCAGCATCTTGTGAGAAGACGTAGTCATAAAGACCAAACTCCGTGTCATTGGAGATAGCGATGCCTTCTTCTTCAGTGTCGAAGGGAATCAAGGTGATGACCGGGCCGAAGATTTCTTCACGTGCACAGGTCAAGTCATTCGTTCCCACAATGAGTGTTGGTCCCACGTAGAAGCCAGTGTCAAGGCCTGGATTGCGGCCATCAATGACGATCTTGCCGCCCTCAGGCTCGGCGCCATTGATGTGGGCGATGACCCGGTCTCGCTGTGCGGCTGAGATGAGTGGTCCGACCATGGTGGCGGGATCAGTCGGGTCACCAACCTTGAGCATTGGAGCAATGGCCTCGAGGCCAGCGATGACCTCGTCGACGAGGCTGCGGTGCACCACGGCACGCGTTGGAGACGTGCAGATTTGGCCCGAGTGGAATCCCCAGGTCGAGCTAATGCAGGTCAAGGCCTGCTTCACATCTGCATCTTCTAAGACAAGCGCAGCGCCTTTGCCGCCGAGTTCAAGCAAGAGACGCTTCATGGTCTTGCCACCGGCCTCCATGATTTTGCTTCCAACCTGTGTTGATCCGGTGAAACTCACCATGTCGACGTCGAAGGAGTCGACGAGGGCCGATGCGGCGTCAGGCGTGTTGGAATTGATGAGGTTCACAACGCCCGCAGGAAAGCCAACCTCATCGAGAATGCGGACGAGTTCAATGACGGCTAAGGGGTCTTGCGGGGCGGGTTTGACGATGACGGTGTTTCCTGCGGCTAGGGCAGGAGCAACCTTTCCGGCCATATTGACCATGGGAAAGTTGTAGGACGTGATGCAGGTCACGACCCCCACGGGTTGGTGGATGACGGTGCCACCGATGACGCCACCAGGAGCCAATGGCGTGGACTGTGCCATTTGAGGATTGAGCGGTGTCTGAAGAACAGCACGAGGGTCACGGGCATAGCGGGCAAAGCGATCAGCGGCGACGGGAACTTGCATTTTTGAGCCAACCGTGGCGGTCGCTCCCGTTTCAGCAATCACCAAAGGAAGAAGTTCGGGGGCACGGTCACGAATGGCATCTGCAGCGTTATTCATGAGGNCACTGCGCTCTTCGACGGCCATTGCGGACCACATCGGAAACGCAGCCTTGGCGGCAGCTGCCGCAGCGATGGCGTCACTGACGGATGCATTCGGNGCCTGACCGACGACTTCTTCGGTCGCTGGGTTGATGATGTCGTAGGTGCCACCCGATGCGGGGACCCACTTGCCATTGATGTAAAGATTTGCTTCGTTGACTTGCTTCGACATAATGCCTCCGTCGGTTGGTGGGTAAGGAAAATGGTCCTAACTGTGGAGCAAAGGAGCAACCAAGGCTCCGAAGCGTTGGGTCTGCTCGATGAATTCATCGACTGAGCGAACTCTAAAGGAAATTTGCAAGTGGTTCACGCCCATGGCTGAAAGTTCGTTGAGCGAGTCTGCGAGTTGCTCAGGTCCACCCTTGCTGACGTAGCCTGGGAGGTCCCATCCTGGATCTTGGTCGTTCTTCTCAGTCACGTAGAGAGGCTCAGCGATCGTGCCGATGTCCAAGGGAGCACCACCGCGCAGATCTTCACGCATCTCTCGAATCTGAGCAATTTGTTCGGCCAACTTGGCCCGAGGGGTTCCCTGAGGAAGCCATCCGTCTCCATAAGCTGCGGTCCGCCGAAGTGCGGGCGGCGTTGATCCACCGATCCATAAGGGCGGCCGAGGAGACTGTACCGGTCGAGGGGCGAGGTGCATCCCCGAGAACTGCCAACGGCTTCCTTCGTGATTCGGCGATTCGTCAACGAGACACTTGGTCAGCGCGCTTAACGCTTCGTCGGTGTCGCGACCCCGGTCAATGTAGCCGTCCGGCCCAGAGAGCAGATCGAATTCTTCGTTGACGTGCCCCGCTCCTATTCCAGCGATCAAACGGCCGTTTGAGAGGTGGTCGAGCGTGCTGAGTTCCTTGGCTGCTCGCAAGGGGTGACGTTGGCTCAAAATAAAGACGTGACTCAACAGTCGGGTTGATTTCGTGATTCCCGCCAACCATCCCAAGGTTGCGATGGTGTCGTACCAAGTGGCTCCCATTGCATCGACGAGCCGATCAGGTATCGCCGTATGGTCGCAGACGCCTAAGTAAAAGCACCCAGCTTCGTCAGCGCCAACGGCGATTCGGGCGAAGTCATCAATGCTTGCCGTCTTCTCCCACTCCGAGACATAAAGGCTGGACTGACTCTGAATGGGCAATTGCATGCCCCAGACAACAGCGCCGTTCGGGACGGTTTGGATGGTGTCGGTAGGTAATTCGTTGGCCATGATGTGCTCCTTCGTTAGATCAATGCCGAGAGGAGATCGGCGAGTTGCGTTCGGGTCGCCAAGGTCTGCGCAAGGACTCTGGCGCGCTTGAGATAGAGGTGGATGGGAACTTCCCAGGTGAAGCCCATGCCGCCGTAGACCTGGATGGCGGTGCGGGCGTTCGCGAGGGCAGCATCGTCGGCCAGCATTTTCGCTCCAGCAGCGACACGCCAGCGCACTTCGCCCGGCGAACAACTTAAGGTATCGGCCTCACGAGTAGCGACATCGTTATTATCGAGGGTCACCGCAGCGGCCCAACACGCTGAACGCGCCAACTCGGTTCGACACAGTGCATCAGCCAAGAGGTGCTTCACCGCTTGGAAACTCCCGATCGGGCGGCCGAACTGTTCGCGTCCCTTGGCGTACTCAACGGCCAACTCAACCGTCACCTCAGCGATGCCCACTTGGGCAGCTCCGAGGAGCACGAGGGAGCGTTGACGCAATCCAACCGCATCGAGCCCATCAATCGCCTCTCCCTCAGGAAGTGTTCCTTGGACAACGGCCAAGGGTGTGAGCGGATCCAGCGGTTCGTCGACCATAGAGAGCGTGAGCGTGGACGGGTCCAAGCGGCGACATTGGCCAGCGGCATCGCCCATGTGCGGCAAGACCACAATGCTCTTGACCGTCTGGGGGTGCTCTAACAGCAAGGGAACGGCGCTGTTGGGACTCTGCTGATCGATTAACGCGATGGGCATCCCTCCAGCAGCATCGGCGAGACCTGGTCCGAGCGCCATGGTCGAGAGCAGCGGTCCCGGGACGAGGCCCCGAGCGAGCTCTTCAGCAACGACGACACCATCGGCCAGGGAAAGTCCAACGCCACCGTCTTGTTCGGCCACCAGGAGCGAAAAGACGCCTGCGTCGTTCAGTGCGTCCCACCACGCCTGCTCGACCGTATCGTCGGCCCCTTCTTTGGTGCGGATTTCCTCGAGGCTGATCGCGCCGTTGATGAGAGAACGAATACCCTCCTGTAAGGCGCGCTGGTCGTCTGAGAGTTGGAAGTCCATCTACTTAGGCTCCTTCGGGAGGCCGAGCACACGTTCCGCCACGATGTTGCGTTGGATCTGACTGGTGCCAGCGGCAATCGTGAGCGAAATTCCTTTGATCCACGCCTCAACAAGTTCAGCATTGGGGAGATCACCAAGACTGTCGGCACCAGCAATGGATGACGCGGCCAGGCCAGATCGCTCTAAGAGATCAAGGCCAAGGTCACAGAGCGCTTGGCCATTCTCTGAGTAGGACAGCTTAAAGACGACACCGCCTACGCCAGGAACGCCAAGGCGGGCCGCTTCTGAGACGTTGCGCTTGGTCAGTGCCCACAGCCCATCGAAGGCAGCCGTCAGCGATGCGATACGGCGGCGGATCGAAGGATCGCCCCAGAGTCCAGTGCGCTTCGCGAGCTCCGTCAGTGAACGCAAGATACGCATTGACTCTAAAAGGTCGCCAACGAATCCGGTGCCACGTTCAAAGGAGAGCGTCACCATGGTGACCCGCCATCCATCGTTTTCGTCGCCCACACGATTGGCAACGGGTACGCGCACATCGTCAAGAAACAGTTCAGCAAATTCTGTTGACCCGCCGATGGTGGTTAAGGGTCGGATCTCAATGCCCGGCGTATCCATGGGGACGATGAGCCAAGAGATACCGCGGTGGCGGCTGTCGTCGTCACCAGTGCGCACGAGCATCTCGCAATAGTCCGCAACCTCTGCGTGGCTTGTCCAAATCTTTGAGCCGTTGATGATGTACTCGTCGCCGTCACGGACCGCCTTCGTGCGCAGCGACGCTAAGTCACTGCCGGACCCTGGTTCAGAGAAGCCCTGACACCAGATTTCGTCGCCTTTCAAAATTGCGGGGAGGTAGCGCTCCTTTTGTGCTTGGGTGCCTTCGGCGATGATGGTTGGTCCAGCATGGCCAAGGCCCACAAAGCCCGTGCCGATATAAGGAGCTTCAGCAAACTCACACTCTTCTTTGAAGATGAGTTGTTCAACAGGACTTGATCCTCGACCACCACCATCTACAGGCCAGTCGATCCCCGCATAGCCCGCTTCGTAGAGCGTGCGCTGCCAATGCGTGTCGTAGGCCCGTCGAGCCGGCCAGTCCGTTGAAGCCGGCTTGGCGGGAAGGGTAGGGAGAACCGCGCTGAGCCAGGCTCGAATTTCGAGCCGGAAGGCTTCTTCTTCCTCGGTGTAACGAAGATCCATTGACGCGAGTGACTTACTTGTCGAAGTCGAGGCCGAATAACTTAATGGCGTTACCGCGGATTACCTTGTAGCGCTGCTCGTCAGTAAGCCCTGCCATCTGCTCCTCAGCGATGTGGGCCGTTCGGGGCCACGTCGAGTCTGAATGGGGGTAGTCCGACTCATACGTGATGTTGTCGGCACCGATCTCGTCGATCAGTTTCATCCCGTTGGGGTCGTCAAAGAAACAGCCGTAGACGTGGTCGGGGAAGTAAGACGACGGTGGGTTAGGCACGATGTCAGCGACGCCGCCCCACCCTCGGTTGTCTTCCCACACAACGTCCATGCGGTGGAGGAGGTAAGGGATCCAGCCAATCTGGCCTTCTGAGTACGCGACCTTTAAGTTGCTAAAGCGTTCGAAGAGGCCCGAGAACAGAAAGTCAGCCATCGAAAGTTCAGCGTTGATGTGGGTCAGCGAAGATCCCACCGCAGCGGGCGCGTCAGCCGAGGTCGACGGCATTTTCGATGAGGAACCGATGTGCATATTGACCACCGTGGACGTTTCATCGCAGGCTTGGAAGAACGGGTCCCAGTAACGATCAGGATCGTGCACGCTGGGCAGTCCTAGGTAGGCCGGGATCTCAGAGAAACAGACCGCACGCACACCGCGCTCGGCGTTACGTCGAACTTCTGCCGCCGCCAGGTGGGCGTCCCAAAGAGGAACAATAATCAGCGGAATCAGTCGACCCTCCGAACCTGCGCACCACTCTTCGATCATCCAGTCGTTGTAGGCCTGAACACAGAGCAGCGCGAGTTCTTTGTCTTTCGCTTCGGTGAACGTCTGGCCGCAAAAACGAGGGAAGGTGGGGAAGCAAAGCGATGCTTCGATGTGGTTCTCGTCCATGTCTTCTAAACGTGGCTTTTGTTCGTAGCTTCCAGGACGCATGTCCTCATAGGTGATCCCCGACATGGTGACTTGATCACGGGGCACGCCAACGGCTGAGTCGACGCGCAGGAGAGGGCGTACAAGATCTTCGTAGTGCCACCAATCGGTGTCGGTTCCTTGTGAACCCGGAATCACCGAGAGCTTGCCACCGACATAGGTGACCTCACCCATCGGAGCGCGCTTGATGCGAGGACCAACGTCTTTGTACTTTGCTGGGAGGCGGTCCATCCAAAGATTTGCGGGCTCAACGACGTGGTCGTCGACGGAAATAATCATCGGTAAGTCGGTCATGACTTTGAGCGTAGCGGGAAACTGACGCACCGTCAGTTCCTGAGGTGGCCTCTAAACCATCACCACGCCACCGTTTGGGGAGAGGACTTGCCCGGTAAGGAAACTCGAGGCGTCAGACGCCAAATACAGCACGGCAAAACCGATGTCCCGAGGTTCGCCCACTCGCTTGAGCGGGGCCATTTTGGCCATAGGAGTGAGGACCGCGGCCTTCATCTCTTCATCGATGGACCCATCGGGGCGTTGGTAGTAGCGACTCGTCATTGAGGTCGGTACGAAGCCCGGGGCCACGGCATTGACGCGCACCCCACGCTTGCCGATTTCCAAAGCCATGATCCTGGTCATCTGCACGACGCTGGCTTTGGTCATGGCATACGCGGCGATATCCGGCGAGGGCATCTGCATCGCACCAGAGGCCATATTGATGATCGATCCACCGCCGTGTTCTGCCATGTATCGGCCCGCAGTTTGTGCGCCAAAAAGGGTGCCTTTCACGTTCACGTTCATCAGTGCATCGAGATCAGCTGCCTTCAAGTCCAGTACCTGTGCTTCGGCCATGATTCCCGCCGAGTTCACCCAGATATCCAATCTGCCGTGACTGAGCGCAGCATCGAGAAGAAGGTGATGGGCATGTTCGTCGCTGACGTCGACGCCGACACTCTCAGCACTGCCACCAGTAGAGCGAATCGACGTGGCCGTCTCTTGCGCTCGTTCGTCGTTGATGTCGCCGCAGATGACGGTGGCACCTGCACCGGCCAAGATTTCAGCACTTGCCTGACCGAGACCACTTCCCGCCCCGGTGACGACGGCGACGCGCCCGGAGAGATTGAATGCTGCTGTGACGGTTTCAGAGTTTTCCATGATGTCCTTTCGTTGTCGACAGCCTGCCACGACCGTGCGCTCCGCGTCGATCCTTCGTTAGGTTATTTCTATGGAAGCAACTCAAGTCATCATCGTGGGTGCTGGCGTTGCCGGTTTGCGCTGTGGGCAGTGGCTTGTCAGCCGAGGGATCGAGGTCCAAGTTTTTGAGGCGTCGGATCGCGTGGGCGGGCGGATTGCGACGGACCGTATCGATGGGTATCAGATCGACCGGGGCTTTCAACTCCTCAACCCTTCGTATCCTCAAGCCCGGCGCGCCTTGGATCTTGCCCGACTTGACCTCAAGGCCTTTGCTCCTGGGATGATCGTCCACAACGGAACGACATCCTTTTGCGTGGCCGACCCGCTGCGTGCGCCAGTGAAAAGTTTGCGCGCCCTCAGCGCCCCGTTGGGATCACTGCGCAGCCGAGTGGGTCTTGTCAAACTTCTCGGTGGCATCCGCTTTGAGCGACACCCGTCGTTGATCGACCCTGACTGCACAGCGAAAGAGTGGTTCAAGCAACACGGCATCGACGAATCAGCTATTGAGAATCTCTTGCAACCTTTTTTGGCGGGCGTCACACTTGAAGATCACCTTGACACCTCGGCGCGGGTCGTTGCGTTGTTGCTGCGAAGTTTCCTTCGCGGTACGCCAGGCGTTCCCGCAGGGGGGATGGAAGCGATCCCTCTGCAACTGGCTGAACATCTTGGAGGACGCATCACCATGAATGCTCAGGTGGTGCGGGTTGACCCTCGATCGGTGACCCTGGCTGATGGCACGGTGGTGTCGGGCGACGTCGTGGTCGTCGCCACGCCGAGCAACGTGACGGGAACGCTGCTTGGGGGTGCAGCCCCGTCGGCCATGAACCCCGTGACCACCTGGTGGTATGCCACTGATGAACCGTTGAAGGCGGGGGCGACCCTGATCGTCGACCAACGGCAAGGGCCCCTCGTGAACACACTCGAGATGACGTCAGCAGCGCCAAGTTATGCGCCGCTGGGTAAGCACCTGGTCGCGGCGTCCGCCCTTGGGCTTCACGCCGGAGTCGATGACGAGCAAACGGTGCGCACTCGATTGGCGCAGCTCCATGACACCCCAACGCGATCGTGGTCTTTGATTTCCCGATCGCTTGTCCCTTACGCACTTCCCTCGTTTCGCCCACCGGCTGATCTTGTGGGCCCGCAGTCCATGAACGATGTGCTCGTTGCCGGTGATGGCTTCGCCACGCCCTCGACGCAAGGGGCTATGGCGTCAGGCGAACGTGCTGGCCGAGCAGCGCTGCAGCGCCTTCAATAGGTCGCACCCTCAAATGCCAACAGCGACGCTTTCAACGCCTCGCCGCCGCCGAAGCCACCGAGGCCATTTGACGCCACCACACGATGACAGGGTCGAAGGATGGCGATGGGGTTCTTCCCCAAGGCTTGGCCGACGGCACGAGGCCCCTTTGGTCGACCAACAGCGTCAGCGACCCACCCGTAGGATCGCACTTCTCCAAAGGGGATCTCCGCCAGCGACGCCCAGACTTCCTCTTGGAACGGTGTACCAATGCGGGCAAGGGGAATGGTGAAGTGGTGGCGCGTGCCCGCAAAGTATTCGTCAAGTTGGAGCGCTGCGACGGCGACAAGCTCAGAGTGACCGCGGTCGTGCAGCACGCTTGGCGTCTCACTGGGTAACGTCACGGCCGTGACGAGTTCATCGGTTCCGCCAACGGAGAAGCGACCGAACGGACTTTCAACAATGGCCCAGGAAAGCGAGCCGTGATTCACTGGCTCAGATCGAGCCCAAGCGAGAGTGCTCGTGCACGCTGCGTTGGTGCGTCGCCGTAGGCGGTGGCGAGCGCCCAGCAACGCTTCAAGTAAAACTGCAGATCACTTTCCCAGGTATAGCCAATACCGCCATGGACTTGCAGACAGGTCGCCGCAGCGTCCTGCGCCATCTCTGAAGCTAACGCTTTTGCTAACGCGGCGTCGTGGTGCCGAGCGTCGTCATTGACGCTGAAGGACCACGCGGCACGATAAACAGCAGGGCGTGCAAACTCGAGGGCGACGCGTACATTGGCCAACAGGTGCTTCACGGCCTGGAAGCTGCCGATGGGAACGCCGAACTGCTGACGGTCTTTGGCGTACTCCGCCGTTCTGAGCAACATTGCGTCAACGACACCGCAAAGATGAGCCGCGCTGACGAGACTCGAGCGAGAGGCGATCTCATCGATGATGAGGATCGCATCATCGCCTTCGGCGATCACGTTCTCAGGCGTGGTGTCCATGCGACCGCACCAAGGTTTAGCGCAGTGTCAAGTCCAGGTGTCGGCGTGATGGTGCACTGATCACGTCCGACAAGGCAGACTTGGACGCCGTGATCGCTCGCTGACGCCAACAAGAATGAGTGTGCACGATTGACATCGGGGACGCGCTCAGCGTGGGCTTCGCCGTCGAACTGTCGCACGACCGGTCCCGTTAACGCGACGTCCACACCTCCAACAGAAACAAGAGCTCCTTGTTCGACCAAGGAGGAAAGAAGTCCTGCTGATGTCGAAGAGGCGAGCCCCAAGATTGGCACTGCCACACCGGCGTGGAGGCCGAGTGCTTCAGGTAGTGCCACCCTTCCCGCTTCTTCGAGAACGCCGACAAGTTCTGCGTCGCCGAAACCCAAGCCCCCGGCTTCTTCACTGGCGAGCAATGCCGTCGCGCCAAGGTCACTCAGCGCACTCCACCGCTCGGCGCTTCTGCCACCCATGGGATTGTCGCTTTCATACAAATCACGGAGATCGGATGTTGTGCACATTGCCTCGAGTACATCGCGTGTGCCTTCTCGCAGGGCAAGTTGTTCTTCGGTAAAAGAGAAGCGCATGGTCTATTTCCTCGGCAGTCCTAAAAGGCGTTCGGCGACGACGTTTCGCTGAATCTGGTTCGTTCCCGCGTAGATCGGTCCGGCCAATGAAAAGAGATAACCATCGAGCCAGTCGCTTAATTCGCCATGATCGGCGAGAAGAAACGCGTCGGGTCCAAGAAGTTCTAAGGCAGTTTCGTGGATCTCTACGTCGAGTTCTGACCAGAAGATCTTGGTGGCGCTTGCTTCGGGGCCGACTCCCTTCCCTTCGCGAATTGCGGTAGCGGTCCACCAGGTTTGAAGTTCATAGGCAGCCGCGTTGCAGTATGCCTTCGCCGTTCGATCGGCGAGACGGCTCAGTGGTTCGCCGATCGAGCCTTCACGTTCGATTAATAATGCCGCTAAGCGCTCCGCGGCTTGTCGATAGCGGGCGGGACTCCTCAGCGATAGTCCTCGCTCGCTCCCCGCAGTCGCCATGGCCACGGCCCAGCCTTGGCCGACCTCGCCAAGCACCTGATCGTCAGGGACAAAAACATCATCGAAGAAGATCTCGGCGAATCCGGTCTCGCCATCGAGTTGGGCGATGGGACGACGCGTCACTCCAGGAGTGTCCATGGCCACCAGGAAGTACGTCAGCCCACGGTGTCGTTCGGCTTGTGGGTCAGAGCGAAAGAGACCAAAACACCACTCGGCGAATGCTCCGCGGGATGCCCAGGTCTTTTGACCATTGAGCAACCACCCGCCATTGACTTTTTTCGCGTTACTGCGTAACGACGCTAAGTCTGAGCCGGAGTCCGGCTCTGACCATCCCTGGCACCAAATCTCATCGCCCGATGCCATCGCTGGCAAGAAGCGATCGCGTTGGGCCTCGGTGCCAAAATCAAAGAAGGTAGGAGCGAGCAAGAAAATACCGTTTTGTGAGACTCGCTTCGGCCCGCCCGCTTTGTAGTACTCATCTTCAAACAGCAGCCACTCGATGATGCCGACGTCACGGCCTCCATACTTCTCAGGCCATGAGACGACCGACCAGTGGTTGTCGAACATCAGACGTTCAAAGACCCGATGTTGCTCAAAGCCTTCTTGGGTATCCAAGGATTTCAATGTCCCCGGGGCCGGGACATTGGCTCGTAGCCAGCTCGCAGCTTCAGACCGAAAGGCCTCTTCTTTGGGGGTTAAAAGAAAGTCCACGTCTGAAATCTGACACACCATCAGATAATCGGCAAGAATGCTCCCGTGCCTACTTGTGTGATCGTTGATGCAGTCAGAACCCCAGTGGGGCGTCGAGGCGGAGTTCTCTCCGGCTGGCACGCCACCGATTTAGCGGCGCAGCCCTTGGCAGCACTGGTCGAACGGACCGGAATTGACCCCGGTTTGATCGATGACGTCATCATGGGCTGCACCATGACGGTGGGTGAGCAGGCGATGAATATCGCTCGCAACGCCGCACTGGCGGCGGGCTATCCCGACACGGTGTCGGGCACCACGGTCGATCGACAGTGCGGATCCGCCCAACAAGCGATTCACTTCGCCGCCCAAGCCGTGATGTCCGGAGCGATGGACATTGTCGTTGGCGCGGGCATTGAATCGATGAGCCGAGTGCCGATCGGCTCGACCACCGAACCTGGTCCCGGCGAAGCCTACGGACCGCTCTACAAAGCGAAGTATGAATTGATTCATCAAGGCGAGTGCGCCGAAGAAATTGCACGACGGTGGAACATCACGAGAGAAGAGATGGATCTACTGGCCTACACGTCCCATCAACGCGCTGGGCGAGCTCAAGACGAAGGTCGATTCGACAACGAAATTATTCCGCTGGAAGCGAGAAGCCATGATGGTGCCGCGTCAGGAATGGTAACGGCCGACGAGGGAGTACGTCGCGACACAACCCTTGAGCGCTTGGCAAACCTTCGGCCAGCCTTCTTTGAGGACGGGCAGGTCACGGCGGCATCCTCATCACAGATCTCGGATGGCGCTGCCGCAGTGCTGGTCATGAGCGAAGAGAAGGCCAAGGAACTTGGTCTCACACCACGGGCTCGCTTTCATGCGTTTGCGGTGGCCGCGAATGATCCCCAAATTATGTTGACCGCACCGATTCCCGTGACGGCAAAGATCCTGGCCAAGACCGGGATGACCTTGGATGACATGGACGTCATCGAAATCAATGAGGCGTTTGCTTCGGTGGTGTTGGCTTGGCAAAAAGAGTTTGCTCCCAATATGGAGAAGGTAAATATCAACGGCGGCGCCATGGCATTAGGCCACCCCACCGGAGCATCGGGAGCGCGCATTATGGCCACGATGCTCAATGAACTAGAGCGAGCAAATGGGCGTTTCGGGTTGCAGACCATGTGCGAAGGTGGGGGTCAAGCAAATGCCACCATCATCGAGAGGATTTGAGCATGGCCACCAAAACACAAGCGGCGGTCGACGGGTTTTTTGATCCAGCGATTCCTGCGCTTCTCGGAACGAAGTGCACGCAATGCGCAACAGTGTTCTTTCCCGCCGAAGAGACGTCGTGCCGCAATCCCTATTGCACGGCAACGACCTTTGACCACATCACGTTGTCAACTACCGGCACGATTTGGTCCTACACCGATGCGCAGTATCAACCACCACCACCTTTTGTTCCCGCTGACCCTCATGTTCCCTTCGCCATTGCTGCTGTGGAGTTAGCCGAAGAGGGCATTGTGGTCTTAGGGCAAGTTGCCGCAGGCTTTGGCGTGGCAGACCTCGCCGTTGGCATGCAGGCTGAGTTAGTGGCAGAGACGCTCTATAGCGATGATGACACGGACTATCTCGTTTGGAAATGGCGGCCAGTGAAGGAGCCAGCCAATGGCTAACGACAAGAGTGTTGCCGTTCTCGGGGTTGGCATGCACCCCTGGGGTAAGTGGGGAAAGAATTTCGTTGAATACGGAGTAGCCGCCGCGCGCATCGCCCTCGACGACGCTGGTGTGGAATGGAAAGACATTCAGTATGTGGCTGGCGCAGACACTATTCGTAACGGCTATCCCGGATTTATCGCGGGAGCCACGTTTGCTCAAGCACTGGGGTGGACTGGGGCGCAGGTCTCATCAAGTTATGCCGCCTGTGCGTCAGGCGCTGCAGCATTAGCCAATGCCCGTGCGCAGATTTTGGCCGGGCTCGTCGATGTTGCCCTCGTCGTTGGCGCCGACACCACGCCAAAGGGCTTCTTTGCCCCTGTGGGTGGCGATCGCAAAGACGACCCGGACTGGTTGCGTTTTCATCTCTTGGGAGCAACCAACCCGACGTATTTTGCGCTCTACGCGCGGCGTCGCATGGCGCTCTATGGAGCAACCGACCAAGATTTCGCTCAAGTGAAGGTCAAGAATGCGCTGCACGGCCTGAATAACCCAAACGCTCGTTATCGTAAAGAGGTCACGATCGACGAAGTGCTGGCATCACCCATGGTGGCCGATCCACTTCGTCTCTTAGAGATCTGTGCAACCTCAGATGGGGGAGCAGCGATGGTGGTCTGTTCGATGGATTACGCCAAAGCTCATGGCTACGACAAGGTCGTGACGGTCGATGCGGTCACCACCGTGACCCCAACGTTCCCGAACACCGTGATTGAGATGCCAAATTTCTCGACCGACTCCTCTAAAACAGTTGCTCAAGCAGGCCGTACGTTCCGGGCGTCCATTGCCCATGCAACCTACGAACAAGCAGGTATCGGACCAGAAGACGTTTCGCTCGCTGAGGTCTATGACCTTTCGAGTGCTCTCGAGCTCGACTGGTATGAAGACATCGGACTTTGTGGCGAAGGAGAAGCCGAGAACTTGCTGCGTTCTGGCGCAACGACGCTGGGCGGCAGAGTACCCGTTAACCCTTCAGGTGGGCTGGCTTGTTTCGGCGAAGCTATTCCCGCTCAAGCTATCGCCCAGTGCTGTGAGGTGACCTGGCAGTTGCGAGGGCAGGCCACGGGGCGCCAAGTAGAAGGAGCCAAGGTGGGCGTCACCGCCAATCAAGGCCTCTTCGGCCACGGCTCGTCGGTGCTACTCAGTCGTTAAGCGTCGGAGTCGTTTGACTCCATAAAGCGCCGCCGCACCTAACAACAGCAACCCTGGCCCAGCACCCATCAGGAGAGTCACGTCGGAGCCGGTTGAGGCCAACGATGACGCAGGATTGGGTGGAGAAGGCGGTGGGGTCGTTGTCGTTGGCGGTGTGCTCATTGTCGTCGTGGATACTGCAGCACTTGTCCCTTCTGGGAGAGCGAGAAAACTCCCTCCGGGGCCGGTGAGCGAACCGGGAGTTACCGTGATGCTGTAGTTCGTTCCACTGGCCACATTTGAAATCGTGCAACTGCTCTGGGTTGATTGGCACGTGAGATTTCCCGGAGATGCCGTTGCCTCAAAGGCTGGATACGAGCCGAGGGTGCCAAACTCTGAATACCAGACCACGTCGATCTCATGGGACGTAGACGTCACGGTCTGAATGATTGGCGCGACGTAAAGGTAGAGAGTGTCTTCTTTCTGAACGCCGTAGTCAGCGAGCGTGTCGGTTGGCGACAGCAGCTGACTTTGGAAGTAAAGAATCTGGACACTCGGTTGGATTCCTAACTTGTCGTCGATCTTCTGCTCTACATTGGCGATTGAGTCAGAACTTTCAACATCCAACGTTGTTGGGTGCGAAATCATTGAAGGAATAATAAAAATCTGCATTCCTGACATACACGCCTCCTTCCTTGGGCTGGCTTAACAGTAATGTTTGAACGTTCAGTCCAACGTGTTAACGGGCCATTGAACGCCGGAGGCGTTTGACTCCATAGAGAACGGATGCACCTAACAACATCAGCCCCGGCCCTGCCCCAACGAAGGGCGTAATGTCCGTACCCGTGGAGGCCAGCGAAGCTTGGGGAACCGACGTCGTCGTGGTCGTCGGGAATGTGGCCGTTGCCGAACTTTCAACTGCAGGTGATGACAGGTTTGGCATGGTTTCAGGATCGAGAGCAGTAACGACGACTGAATAGGAACTGGTATCCAGAGTGTTTGCGATGGTGCAATGGTTTTCGCTGATCGTCGAAATGTTCGAAACGGAGCATGAAAGATTTCCCGAGGCCGAGGAAGCAGTGACTTCAAATCCCCAGACGTTTGTCCCAAAGGGATAATTGTTGGCTCCACGAGCGTAGGTAACTGACATTCCCGTGGTGCTGACGGGTGCGCTCCACGAAACGGTGATGGTGTCCTGGCCACGGGTGACTGAGGTGATCAGCGGAGAGATGAGCACGGTGAGGTTGCCACCAGCGGGGACTCCGTAACTTCCAATTGTGTGACTAGGGTCAAGGGTCACATTGTTGAACCAAAAAACCATTTGATCGGCTGGGATTCCGGACTGCGTGGAGAAGTTTGACGCAAAGTCAGAAATCAACGTTGTCGGATTGCCGGCTGCCGAAACGATGGCACCGGACATATCTTCGGCGTAATAACCAATGAACGCCATTTAGTGTACCGGCTCGGGGGCAGACGCCTTCATCATGGCCTTCCCCGTTGATCGTGGAATTAAGAACGTCGCTAATACGCCAGTAAGGCAAATCAATGAAGCGATCAAGAAGGCCACGCTGTACCCATGGGTCAGCGCAGTTTTGGTTGCCAGGTTTGCTGTTTGGCCGAAACCTGGGTGGGTGCCGCCGAGCATGTTGGCCGTCGCGTCAACCGAGACGGTGGCTAAGACGGCGAGACCGAGTGCTCCGCCAACTTGGCGAGAGGTGTTCAAGAGACCAGAAGCGAGACCGGCTTCGGTGGGGCCAGCTTGCGACGTTGCCGCAGCGGCCAAGGGACTAAAGAGCAGACCCAGCGAGAATGCGACCGTGCACGCCGGCCCAAAGACAACGGTCCAGTAGCTTCCTGTCGCTGAGAGGTGACTCAGCCAGAAAAATCCGATCGTCGCGATGGTGGTCCCGATGAGGATTAAGCGCCAGACGCCGATTTTGGCCATAAGACGCGAGGCGAGTTGTGCGCCGATGATGATGAAGACCGCTTGTGGGGCAAAGGCGAAGCCTGTGCGAAGCGCGCTGTAGCCCAGAACTTCTTGGATATACAGCGTCAAGAAGTACCACATCGAAAAGAAGGCGGAGCCGATCAGCATCATCACAAAGTTTGTGCTGGCGGTTGTTTTTTTCAACAAAAACGAGAAGGGGATAAGCGGCGAGGAGGCAAATTTTGTTTCGGTGACGGCGAAGGCCCCAAGGAGCACCACAGCGACACCGATCCACGACAAGGTGGTAGCCGAACCCCAGGGGTGGGTGCTGGTTCCCACGATGGCGTAGACCAAGGTTGAGAGCCCGGCGGTGACAAGAACAGCACCCGCGATGTCGAGTTTCGATGACGCAGATTTTCTCGAAAGTTCAGGAAGCCACAACAGGGCGCCAATGACGACGAAGATTCCGATAGGGATATTGATGAACAGCACCCATCGCCACGACAACGCGGCGGTCAAAATTCCTCCCGCCAGCGAACCAATAGCGCCACCTGCCCCGCCCACGGCTCCCCATGCGCCAAGTGCTTTGGGTAATCGAGGTCCCTGGAAGGTGGTGATAATGATCGTCAAGGTGGCGGGAGACAGAAAGGCGCCACCAAAACCTTGGGCCACCCGAGCAATGGTGAGCATCCCCGACGTCGTGGCCAAGCCCCCAGCAAGACTCGCTACCGTGAAAAGAACAGCCCCAAAAAGAAAGATCTTGCGTCGACCGAAGAGGTCAGCGGCTCGACCACCCAGCAATAAGAAACCCGCGAAGGCCAAAACGTAGGCGTTCACCACCCATTGAAGCCCCGTTGGGGTGAAATGCAACGACGTCCCAATTGATGGCAACGCAACGTTCACGACAGAGACATCAAGAATCACCATGAACTGCGCAACGCAGGCCAACCAAAGAATCAGATTCTCGCGTTTTTTTGTGACCTCGGGAGCGTGGGCAGCGGCTGAGGTCATTTCGTCAGTCTAGGACCCTCTGCCGCTCGCTGAGCCGATCCAACGTGGCGTTGGCTTCGTTGATCACTGAGGTTATGATTTTCTCAACCGACAGGACCTCGTTGATCACTCCGGTCACTTGACCCGTGGGCAACACCCCAACATCGGTGCGCCCATCAACCAGGCCCGCCTTTGTCATCACCGGAGCATTCGCAGCCATCACGACCTGGGACCACGTCAGTTCATTGCCTTCCTTCATCGCCTTTCCCTCTTTGAGGAGCGACACCAGTGAGGCTCCACTTTCGGACCGGAACTGATGGGCACTCTTTAAACTTCTCGGGAGGTTGCTGATCCATGATGATTTTTCTAAACGGTCAACCAAGTCAGTGCGGACCACTCGCTGAGGAGCACCGTCGATTCTCGTCGAGACCACGGTTCCGGTCACGGAGGTCGCGAGATACTGCTTCTTAATTTCATCGGGAACCTGCGAATCGCTTGAGAGTAAAAACCGGGTTCCCATCGCGATGCCATCGGCCCCTAGGGCTAGAGCGGCAACCAGGCCGCGACCACTTGACCAGCCACCTGCGGAGAGGACACAGACATTCTCGCCTACGGCGTCGACGACTTCTGACGTCAACAGGGTCGTTGGGACTTGGCCAGTGTGTCCGCCACCCTCAGCGCCTTGCGCGATCACGGCGTCAACGCCCAGGGCGGCAACTTTTTCAGCGTGGCGGCGGGCACCCACGGTCGGCATGACGAAGAGCCCTGCCTCTTTGCACTGCGTGACGAGATCGGCACGGGGTGCTTGAGCGAAACTCGCGACTCTCACCTTGGCGTCAACCATGAGCGCTACCCGTTCGTCGATATCAGCGACATCCGTGCGCAAGTTGACCCCGAAGGGTGCGTCAGTGGCCGAACGGACCTCTTCGATCTGTTGCTTAAGTTCATCAAGCGACATGGTGGCCGAGGCCAAGATGCCTAGTCCTCCGGCTTTTGCCGTGGCGATGACCAGTGACGAACCCGCCACCCACCCCATCCCCGTTTGAATGATGGGGTAGCGAACGCCGACCAACTCGCAAAAGCGCGTCTTGAGCGCTTGGTGTGGTTCAGGCATCGTCATTGTTGGGGTAGCTCCTTGTGGCGAAGACCCTTAGGGTCCAGTGTCTCCATCAGAGCATATTCGTCTTCGCTTGGCGCTCGTGTCTCAGCGATCTCACCGTCAATGCCAGCGAGCGGAAATGCTGTGGCGTCTCTCACTTGATCAATTGTGACACCAGGATGCAGCGACAGCACCTTCATCGAACCGTCGGGCCCGGAAAAGTCGAAGACGCCCAAATTCGAGACCACCACGCGCAGGTCGTGAAAGCGCGTTGCGCCAACACCGGCGCTTCGGGCTCGGTCGTTCCCAACGCCGCAGACCACGTCAACGGCGGCGACAAACGACCGACTGTTGTGATCGGGAACCCAGTAAGAGGTCGGATGATTCAAAGAGTTTCCTGGAGCGCCGCGGACGCCAACAAGTTGGGCCTTAGGCTTTTCTCTCGGTCCGATGGCAGAAATGTTTTGATTCCCAAACTGATCGACTTGGCTGGCCATCATCATGATCTGGCGTCGGCCCGACCAGACGACCGAGAAGATTGACTTGTAGGGCACATAGGCCTCACGCACTAACTCATCGCTGCGGGCGTTAATCGGCTTGATGCCGAAACTCAACGCTGCCTCACCGTCGGTTAAGACAATGTCGGGTGAGTGCGTGGACTTGGCGATGCGTGCACCGAGGCCAGGGACTGAGCCGAAGGGGCTAATCATGACTTCGCCGCAGTCACGCCACGAGTCGCTGCACGCGATCACGCAGTAGTCGGCAATTGAGAGATCACTCATTGGGCTTTCCTCCACTCGCTCACCGCTTGCTGGTAGGACGTTTCATCGCCAGTGAGGAACTGCTGGACAAAGAGATTCCACGACGCTTCTTCTTTGGCCGCGGTCGTATACATCTTCTGAAAAACTTCGTCTCGGTTGTAGTCCGGGGGGTTCGACGTAAAGTGCGCTCCATTCGGGGTAGCGGCGACTTTGTCGGTCAAGAGCCGGTGAATGGTGGCGCGCTCAAGTGGCCCGTGGTCAGCCAATGTCCCTGCGGGCACAATCTTTTCTGCGGTGACCAAGCGACGCTGCGCGGCGCCAAGAAACTGCTCGTCGAAAAAGGGATCAGGCCCAAGAATCATGCCGTTCCCGTTTTCATCGGCGATGTTCACGTGCACGACGGCCACATCGAGATTGATGGCCGGAACGGCCACAAATTCTGCGCCAACGTCTCCGGGAATGGCAAAGGGTCCGTCGTTGTAGGGGTTGGCCACCGTTTTGAATGCCGGAGTGTTCTCAAGCACCGACGAGCCAAGGCCCGCACGAGTCGGAAGGAATGGCATACGCCAGGCAGCAGCTTGAAGGCCGAGGAAGAACATTCCCTCGTCGATCTCCATTAACTCAACGGCACCTTGTTGGCGCGCTTGGCGCCAGAGAGGATCGAGAGCAATCGAATCAAGCGTCACGAACCCACAGATGACTTTTTTGACGATGCCTGCTTTGACAAGCAGACCAACATCGGGGCCGCCATAGGACACGAGGGTTAAGTCCCTGACGTCGCTGTTGCAGAGGGCACGGACGACCGCCATGGGTTTGCGGCGGGACCCCCAGCCGCCGATACCGATGGTCATCCCCGATTCGATCTCACTAACAAGATCACTGAGTGTGGTTTCTTTCGACATTATTTCGTCGTATCCGCATCGCGTTTTTCAACGAATGCATCGCGTTGTTCATCGGCCACGCCTCGGACATGAAGCTCATAGGTAAATCCCTGTTCGAATCGGTAACTGCGCTTGACGTCAATCGGGTCGATGCCATTGGCGGACTCTTTCGCACGGCGCAAGATGCTCGGGCTCTTTGACGCCACTTTTTCGGCAAGTTCGTAGGTGGCCGCTAAGAGGTCATCTCTTGGGACGACAGCGGCGAGCGAACCATAGGTAAAGAGTTCTGCTGCAGTAATTGCTTCGGCCGTATAGAGCATGCGACGCATGGTGTGTTGAGGAACAAGACGCGAGAGGTGCGTAGCAGCTCCCAGTGCGCCACGGTCAACTTCGGGCAGACCGAAGGTTGCGTCATCGGCAGCGACAATCATGTCGGCGTTACCGATCAGTCCGATACCACCACCCAAACAGAAGCCGCCCACTGACGCGATGACGGGGACTTCGCAGTCATACACCGCGGCAAACGCTGCCGCACAACCACGATTCACGCCGACGAGCGCTTCGTCGCCTCTAGCTTGAATCTCTTTGATGTCAACGCCAGCATTGAAGCCTCGTCCTTCGGCTCGCAAGATCACCACGCGACATTCTGGGTCTCGTCCTGCGGCGATGAGTTGATCGGCGAGGGAAAACCAGCCAGCGACATCGAGGGCGTTGACCGGAGGGTGATCCATGATCACCTCGGTAATCCCTGGTCGGTTTTGTTCAGTTCGAATGGGCATAACCCCTCCTCATTGGGGAGAATGGACCTGACGGTGCGTCAGTTCACGCTAGGCCACCACGGCCGGGTTCGGCCACCCGGCTCATGAGAGCGCTGGAATGAACGGTATTGTCGGCTGGGAGTTCGAGAAAAGAGAGCAGGGTTGTGGTGAGCGAATCATCAGTTGTCTTGACGGATCAGGTCGCCTTAGTCACCGGTGGGACCCGAGGTGTGGGTCGAGGGATCACCTCGGCACTCCTCGCCGCAGGCGCCAATGTCGTGATCTGTGGCCGCAACGAGCCCGATCGCGAGATCGCCGAAGTGGGCCCTGAT
>TBL_comb47_HYPODRAFT_10002856_pt1 | contig 20940 bp, 29 predicted proteins | sample TroBogypolimnion_40_FD_10682 | JGI IMG/M metagenome (IMG submission 10682) | reverse complement strand
GAAACGCGGCCCGCAAAAAACGGAATCGTTTTGGCGAAGAGAGTGGGGGATTACTTCGCACACCTGTAAAGAACAGACACGTGCGACCCCCCTACGACGACGACTACTGAGAAGAAGAATGACGACGTGCAAGGACCTGGCTACTAAGTCGGGTTTGGTTGAGCTGCTGAAGGCTCACTTTGCAGCCGAGAAGGCTATGGAGTATCTCGGCTTGGCCGAGAAGATGGAGGAGATGCGCCCGACCGATGAGGACGGCGTGAACCTTTCCGAGACTAAGCGTAAGCGCGAGGAAGCCCGCAAGGCATACCACGCGACGTTTACGCCGATGTTTGAGGAGAAGAAGCGGCTGCGTGAAATTGTTCATGCATGGCCGGAGTACGTGGCGGCGAGCCAGACGTGCGAGAAGGCCCGTGAGGGCTACAAGATGGCGTCCGAGGCGCGTGCAGAGAAGGAGGAGTTCTATCGGCACAACTATGACGATTTCAACCAGCGTAATAAGAATGCTGGTGGTGAACTCGGAATGCCGATGTGGTTAGTTCAGGAGTCCCGCTATGTTGCGGGTCTCAAGGCTGACTGCGATGCGCTTGCACGGAAGGTGCGAGAGGCAGAGGAGGCGTTTACGGCCTACAAGGAGTCCATCAAGTATCATTACATTGCCCGCGGAATGCTGGAGGCGATGAATGACTTCTACTAAACACAAAAACAAAACACAAAAGAGTAAAATTCAAAAACAAAAAGAAAAACTCTTATTTTTCACTAAAAACGGATTCGTTGTAGTGAAGAATGAAGATAGTAGGGAGTCGCGAGGACTGCCCAAAACCAGTGAATGATAGGCAGCTGGCATCTAAGAAAGTTAGATGGATCAAAGATCAAAATCCTTTCATTGCATTGTTCCAGTACGTCTGGATCGTGCGGGGAGTGGCAAATATATCCCGAGTCTTAACTCAAAATAGCCCGTTGAACCCCAAGGGTAAGCGAATTTTTCACTAAAACGAAAACATTTTTGTAATAAGTAGTAGAATCAATACAAGATGGCCAGCAATATCCAGTTAGATGGTTGCCCCGATGCAATGGAGATTGATGATCCTATCATGACTGTTCGTCAGTACAATGCACTACCCAAAGCCCAAGCTGAGCTGTTTCTGGCTATTTGGGTAGAGCGCCAAGCCGATAAGGTCTGGGCAGAACAGCAACAGGCACGACTGCGCAGGCAGCTGATGGTAGCTGCACTGGGTATTCTCTAAAAACGAAATCAAATTTGACAAATTATTGAAAGTTAGAGTCAGCGACACTACGTATAAGATGGTTTACAACAACATCGTACTGTATCGCGTTTGCTGGCGTATGAGGTGGAACACAAACTTTGGCTATAGCGAACCGTGTATGACCAAGGAAATGGCTCAATCGTGGGTTAATAACATGAACGAAAAGCACTTTGAGATGATACATTGGATTCAGCGTGGCGATGAGCCCGCACCACAGTACTAACTTAAAAACAACAATGCTGGCATCATACTGCCGCTTTTTTACTTGACATGTACAGTTACTTTCAGGATATGAGGAGTGATCTGTTCTTTTCCAAGTATCTCATACTTCAAGTCGGATAAGCCAGAAGTGTTATTTCCTTCACGTTCTTCTTTCAACCCTTCCCACTTCTCCATATTCTTCCAGTCAGTCTTAGTACGAGTATCTAGGTGAGGAAACTCGGTGAACCCAGACTTCATAGTTGGCTGAAGAACATGAATACCGGCATGCTGGAGACGGATACGGAAAGCATCATCTTCTCCTCCCCACCCCCAGAAGTTATTGGGGAATCCGTTAATAGCTTTGTAATCTTTCTTGGAGACAGAAACTACTGCCCCAAGAAACGTTGGCGAGTCGTACTTCATAATAGCTTTACCTAAATGAATAGGTGATACGGGCATAACTTCATAATAAGGAAGAAGCGTCTTCTTAGGAACTAAGTCAACATCATGATAAATGATGTAATCAGTATCTACCAAATCATACCCAATGTTCAAGAGAGCTCCACGATTGAACTTTTTTCCATCATCGGACTGCTCAACAATCAGAACGGGCCATCCTAACTTATCAAAGAAGTCATTGAACTTCCGCAACTGTTCAGACCGATTCTGTTCAGGTTGATCACGATACGGAACAACAATAGTGAATGTACCTTTAGGTAAATTCGGAAGCTCGGATTTAGGTAGAGCTTTGAACATTACTTTTTAGAAGGGAATTATAATGTGGTTTGACAAGTTGCCGCTGGGACAGAAGGAACAGGTAGCGAATAAGTTGGTGAACTTCACGAATCCAGAAAAAGATCCGGAACAGACCCGAATGTTTTTGAATGCCACACTAAAGTATGCATGCGTATTCACCCCCGCAGGAGATTATCGTCGTCTGACTTCGCATACACGTCAGTCAGAACACGATGAAATGCGAAAGCGGCTTGATGAAACGGATGCTGCACATACTTTGGAAGTGGGATTCGCCTATGGTACGTCGGCTTTAGTGTTTGCAGAACATCATCAGCGAATGAAGAATACTGGTATTGTTCATACAGTAGTAGATCCAAACCAGTACGGAATGGATGAGGGACATTGGGAGGGCATTGGAGCTGAGAACTTGAAGAGGGTAGGGTTCATTAAAGGCCGGAACTGGCGTCTGGTAGAAAAGTCAAGCACAGATGCGCTTCCTGAACTATCAAAGAAGCTCAAGAACTTGGATGTGGCATTGATTGATGGATATCATCTGTTTGACTACACGTTGCTTGATGTATTTTATTGCCTAAAGATGTTGCGAGTAGGAGGTGTACTGATTGTGGATGACAAGAAGATGCGTGCGATCAAGGCGGTAGCAAAGTATATTATCCGGGCGTACAAGAATGTAGCAGAAGTATGTCCGGAATGTGAGACTATTCTTGTAATCCGTAAACTATCTAATGACGATCGTGATTGGAAGGCAGATGAAACGGTTAATTTTAACTTGAGCTAAAACAATGAAGGTTATACAGAGCCTTACGTCTGCCTTATTAGAAACAGGTGATGATCCGGTCTGTAAGCGCACAATGGAATATATTTTTCAGTACCTTCACCACAACTGTTACTTGTTGAAAGTTGTTGGAGGACAGAATGTGTTGATGAAACTTCAAAGTTCTTCATCTCCCCCGAATGCGCGCAAGACTTTGCGCAAGAAGTTCAAGAACGCAGATACGATGCGCGTGATGGGATGTATTATCAAACCGTTCAAGGTCTCAACGTCGCCAGAATGGGAGAAGTTTGTGGCGCAAATTACGGGATTGAAGGATGGACTGTACATCTTAAACTTGACAGATGCTCTAATGTTGCGTAAAGATCGCACACCACCTTGGCCGATTCTGGGGACGCGGAAGTTGGAAGAAAAGTATCATGGAAAAATGCTTCCTATCTTCGGAGGATCAAGTGCTGAAGGATATGAAGACATTCCCATCCCTAACTACGATGATGTACGAATGGTATTAGGGTACGAAACAATCCAGCCAGCCGAACTGAACTGGGATCAGAAGGATGATAAGGTGGTTTTCCGAGGATCGTCTACCGGATGTGGAGGAGTTCCAGAAACCAATATGCGACTGAAGGCTGCATTCTTATCAAACTTTCCTGAAAGCAAGGAGCGGTTTCCTTGGCTGGATGTTGGAATCACTAAAGTCACTAAGAATGTTAAGTTTGATCCAAAGCATGGATTAGTTGTAGGAACTGTAGCGTACAAGCGTCCGCTGATGAGTTTCACTGAGCAGTCAACGCACAAATACATTTTGAACATTGACGGAAATGTGGCAGCGTATCGTCTACTCACATGGTTCCAAACAGGTTCATTAATTTTTAAAGTGAAGGGACCGTACACGGTGTGGTACGAAGACAAACTAGTACATCGCAAGACTGTGATTGAAATCAAAGAAGATCTGTCGGATCTGGAGGAGCAGTACAACTGGTGCCTCAAGAACGATGCTAAGTGTAAAAAGATAGCCGAGAGGGGATACAAACTGTCCAAGAAGTTACTGACATTAGAAAAGGTGAATGCTGACTTCAAGAAGAAGATCAACGGAAAGTAAAAAAACAAGCAGACGTGACAGTCTTACTTGTTATGGTTCTCTAACGATTCCTGATACTAACTATTTTCCTATATTGTCACCTATATTATCGTCGCAATTCCTAAGCTATTTCCACCTCCTGCTTAAGATCATGCATACCCGATTTAACGCTGTATGCCCTGTTATCAAGATCGCCAGTGTACTAGACCATCAACACCTTTATCTTACCGGGAGCTACCTAGTAAGACAAGCGTTGCGTCTAGGACACTGCACGAGTCCCGACATACACTGATTTGGCCAAACTAATTCCGTTTTTATTGGCTCACAAACTTCTCCAGCTCGTCAACACTGTTGATGGGAGTTAGGTGGGGAAGAATTGCAGACTTACGTGTCCACCATCCTTGCTTGCCTTGAAAATTAACTGGTTTCTTAGACTTCTTTTCGCGTGAAACGTTGCGCAGATCTTCGCTCATGAGAGTAGACTTCTTGATTGCAAAGATCTTGAATCCTGAAAAGTCAAGGAGAACAAAGAGAACGTACTCGTAATCGTGATCGGGCTCTAGGTGCTGCCACACGCAATCATCTTCTCCGGCCCAGTACCTAGCAGACTTGATTTCAAACTTCTTATCTTTGAACACACCGTCGTTCTCAGACGAAGTGCGCGGACCCATTCCGAAAATCTCACAAATGATCTTTTCAACTACCGTTCCAAACGGCTTGGAATCAAGTTCAACAAGATGGTACACTTCGGCAGTGCAATTGTTGGTGGTATAATACTTGCGCTGAGTCATCATATCCTTCAAGGATGTGAAGGTTGCAGAGTTCTTCCATGAAGCGGACATGAGGCTGAATGACATTGTTGGTAAAAACAACGGAAGTTTTGGGATAATCCGTTTTCAAGTAAAAATGGCCCTTTCGGGCGTTAAGAAGACGTGAGCATGGTGAACATACCGGCACTAAAGATCGCAAACGAGCTGCAGATAAAGAACCATCCAATCACAAATCCGGCAGGATTCGGATGGGTGTGTGTACTGAAATTCGCATTGGGATCAATATTGAGAATAGAAATCAACATTGCCAGCGTCATGAACCATACGGTCAGAACAAAATGATTGAACAGCATCTTCTTAGATTGAAAAAGGTTGGACTTGTTGTTGACAAATCCGTTTTTGTTTGTTTTTGATCTTTAGATATCCAGCCAAACGCCCATCTTGCGCCCCTCCAGGAGGAGCTGTGCGCGCTCGTGATTGAGCCACAGCTGATCTGCTGTCATAGTCTTCGGGAACATGCGTTCCTTGTAATCGTAGTAGTACTCATTACCCATCGCCCAGTTGCATGTGCTGCAAGTGGGAATAAGGTTCTTGGCCATCAGCCTCCCATTACGAGAGTGCGCAAGCTTGTGCGCAGCGTGCCAGCCGTTCTTCTCCTTGCGGACAAGCGTGACATTCTCACAGCATCCACACAGAGTTGTCTTGGCCTTGCCATACAGACGCGTCCAGCATCGCTTGCGCATCCACTGAGGCACCTGCCTCCGCTCGCCGTTAGCCTTATAGGCAGGAAGCGAGCGATTCTTGCTCAGCTTGACCTTCTTACCGACCTTCTTGTTGTTAGTCTTGCCCATTCTGTCTTGTTGAAAAAGGGTTATTCACCCTAACTAAATTCGTTTTTGTTTTGGTTTTTTGATTTAGTTTAAATTTACTACTATGCGATGGCGTCAAACGCCGCCGCGTAGTACTTGTATGCCTGCGTATTCTTAACCCAGTCATACTCACTGTAGATCTTTTTAACTCCATACTTACGGTCAACTTGCTTCACCTGCTTGTTGAGGACCTTGAGGATACTAGTCGTAGTAACCTCCATGTTATATGTGTCAGGATGATTCTTCTTGGCCCACTCACGGGCGTTGTTTGTGCCCGTAGCAGAGTTGCAGTGCGTACAACAGGCCCATCCATTGGCTACCGTGTATCGCCCGCCGTTCTTGTCGGACACAATGTGTCCGTAAACATAATTTTTCTCGGTAATAATTTCCTTCTTGCAGGAGCGACACAGTGTGATTTTAAGTCCCATACTATCTCGCTTCCAGGTCTTCATACGAACCCATTCGCTGCGAGGTTGGCGCTTGGTTGCAAAACCATGCTTGCGCTTGATAGCCATGGCGCTATAAGTAAATGAATCACATTTCGTCATCTTACACACGACAAGTAATCTTCAATCGTGCATGTATAATATTCACTTTTTTAACAAAACCAATTTCGTTTTTGTTTTCAAAGTATGTGTGGCAAATGTCTCTTAGTATACTTCAACAGATCCTTCTTTGCTACAGAATAGTACTTGCGGTATGATTCCAGAACGTCCTCGGACTTGTACTCGTCAGGCATAGCGGGTGTAGGATCTTTTAGCCACCTTGTTTCTTCCAAATCTGGAGGGGGGTTGAGTTCAAGCCATTCTAGATGGGCCAAGCAAGCGTGGGGCTTCTTTGGCGTGAATCGGAACGCGTGTTCCAAGACCAGATCCTTGGCCAGCGCAATGAGCCAATAATAATGGGACAAGCTGGCACGAGTCCACAGAGCGGACGGATGGTTCTTGTGGGTAGAGCGGTATCCTCGGTTACCAGTAGAAGCACACACAGGCGCAGAAACCTGAATCATGGGTGTGCCGCCGTTCTCGTGATGGGCAGTGTAAAGAAGTTGAGTAGATTCCAAAATCATTTTGACGACGTGTTTATCGCAGTGCCATCTTGCACACTGCCTTGTTTTCCGGCTCAAGAAGAAGATGTTCATCGTGGTAATTGAAAAACGGGCTATTCGCCCTAAGTGTTTTCGTTTTTAGTGGAAGGTTCAAGCAAGGGTTGTTTGAGCGGTTGGTCGGGAACGTACACTTCCGTATGTTCAATTTGTCCACAGATGTCGGGAACATTGAATTTGGGAATGGTGCTGAACTTTTCAAAGCATTTGGCGCGAATATCTTGAGGAATACTGGAATTGTGTTCAGAAGCTAGGGTAATATCCTGTTTCACGTATTTTAAAAAGGTTCCGCAATCTTTACGACCAGAAGGAGGAATTATAAGTTGTTCTTGCATTTTTCGGGAAATTTCCATCCACTGTTTTGCTGAAACTTTGTACGTGTTCGCAAGCTCTGTCCACCCAAACTGTTCCTTGACCATGTTCACAATCCCAATACCGATAGACACACAGCCAAAAATCATAGATGTAGTCATGGTGTCAGTGATTGTTGCGCCCAAAACAAGATTGGCAATACCAGTTAAAGAAATAGTTATATTTGTAGTTATGTTCATTACCGTGGCTCGCTTACTGTACCGCGAATACGATTCGGTATGCATCCACTCAAAACATTTGGATTCATCACACCAATCAGCCAACATTTTGTCAATTTGGGGGGTCCATTGAAGACCGGGAGCAGTATCCGATCCTTCCTCTGAAGCCGGCATTTACTTTAGATTCGCTTTATAAAGTAATGAAGACGCGTAAAACCAAAAACTTCAAGATGCCTCGGAAGTTCGGAAAAGCCCACTGTTTGCGCAAGACGTGCAAGAAAATGGGATTTACTGAAAAGGCGTCGTGTCGTCCGTACAAGAATTGCTATAAGAAGAAGTAGATTTACTCATAATATTTCTGAATATGTTTATTGACTTCCCAATGGTATCCCCATCGTCCCAGCAAGATTTTCTGGGACGGCGGACGGTAGAAGAACCTAAATATCCTGATCAACATCGTATAATTGAAAAACAGGCTATTCGCCCTAAGTGTTTTCGTTTTCAAGTTTAGACCTACTAGACGGATATAATTTAATGGTGTTCAAGTACATTGACGAGTGGGTAGATGAATACAAAACCAAACATACAACGCAAGTTGAAATTTCTCATGATGGAATATACCTAACTGTTGAAAAAGATAACTTCATTGAAAAAACATACGTTCCAAGTTCTCATATGTCTGATATTAGAGTCATGCAAACTTTCAGAGGTGATATATACACGTCATATAATAATACTCATCGTCTAAGTTCAGAAGCATATGATCATATTATGGAATATTTTTTTCCTATTCCTGATATTTTTCAGGGCGCACAGATCTTGACGTTGTCTGACAAGATTATAACCGTGTGGGGAGAAGGAATGGAAGTTCGGAACACATCACCTGTTCAAAATGCTAACTGTCATGTAGACATTCCTATCCGATATTTCCTGAGTAAGCAGATCATGAACTCTATTACGTGCCGGAAAGATTACGTGAAAAAAGGGTGTTGGAGTATTCATCTAGTGAATACTAACTTTCCAACCCTACTTTTTACAAACGAGGACGAATATGATAAGACATACAAATGTATAGTTAAGAATTTCTTGACGCCAAAGGAATCTAGTATTCTAGATCCACCCGAAGCTATCATCTAATGCCAGTGCGAAATGGTACCGCAGTGCGCGAGTCTCCATTGAATTCAGCTCCTCTTTAAGTTTCAGGCCTTCAGTTATCTGTTCGTTCTTGGAAACACACTCCTCGGCAAATTCTACTGGTCCCTTTTTCCAATCATGAACGTGCCTCAACACCAGTGCGTCTCGCAACTTGTCAGCGGACATAAATGGACGCATAGTCTTGCCTGACCGAATCAAAGGAAACTTAGGATCGGTATTGAACTGTTTCATTACGGCTGCGACATAAGTATTGGCACAAAGAATCGGATCTTCCTTCCACGGAATAGATTTAGTGGTGTTGATTAGCTTGAAATAGTCTATGACTTCATCTTCATTATGAAACGACTTTCCGGCGACCATAACTTGGAAATCCGGTACGGTAGAATTCTGGAAGTACTCCTTTAGAAGAAATGCGCGGTGCTGGCCGTCAATAATGTATCGCTTAACAACGTCTCCATCTTCCTTAACGAACGCCAGACGGAAAGGGTTGGAGTTCAGAAGCGAGATATTACCCTTTAATCCTTCGCGAATACGGTCTACATGCCCCATATCAATAACTCTATTTCCCTTCCATACGGGAGTTTGAGAAAGAGTTCTTGCTGAAAATAGTCGGTACATTGATCCGTCTGCTGCCACAAAGACGTTCATCCTAATTGAAAAACAGGCTATTCGCCCTAAGTAGTTTCGTTTTTAATTAGCATTATAGCCTGACAGAAACCGACGCTTGAGACGCAGGCTTCTTCATACACTTGTTCTTGAACTCTACAAGTTCAATAAGCATCTTCTTCATTTCACCAATCTCTCGCATCATGTCTCCGACATCCGCCTTCTTCTTGCGCATATTCCTCTCGTTCATCTTCTCCTCTCGGGTAAAGATGGCGTTCTCAATCTCGCCACGAGATAGGCTTGTTACGGTCATAATATCTTCCAATGAAGCCTTGTTCTTGAAATGAAGGTCTGCGGCAATCTTACCGAGCTGTCCCTTAATACCTCCTACAGTGCGCTCATGAAGAATAGCAATATCCTTCAGAAGCTCTCCGTTTTGAATAGCATCCATTAGATCGGTAGTCTCTTTCACCGTCCAAGGCTGACCCATACGGGCAGGATACTTGTCAGGATTCTCGGCAACCAACGTCATAAACTTGCTCATCTTCCTTAATTGAAAAACGGTGGGTTATCTCTAACCGAATCCGTTTTTTGTTTGTTTACTTAATTTGGACCTTCCTAACATCAATGAGAAGCGTCTTAAACGGAGCAGCCGGGTTCGCAACCCGAAACAGAAAGTTAGCGCGACCATGAGGATTGTCAAACGCATCGTGAACAGTGTCAATAACACTGCTTACATGACAGTTTGCAGTTGAGTCGTCCTCGTCATTATAGTACTTCTGTACCTCAAAATCAACTAACAAATATTGTAGTACTCGCATCATAGCCTTATTAGGACTGGAATGCAGTGACATACCCCACCCATTAGAGTAAGCCTTGTCATCCTCCCAGATTCGGATCGCATAAGCAGACGTCATCTTGGCAGGTAATTAAAAACCTGGTTCTTCACCAAATTAATTTCGTTTTTATAAATTTTAATTACTCCTTGCGCCTCTTGTAGATAACGATCGTTTCGGCGTCATATGCCACGAAAGAATCGGGAAGAATCATGACGGCAGCTACAAGATCATGCTCGTCTTGAAAGTCGCTACTCTTGAATTCGTCAAGAAGACAATTTCCTTGAATCAGGGGTTGGGCACAATCATAGAGAACGTTGTACGGTTCACGCAGAAGTGTCTTAATATCGTTCATAGCAGAATCGCCCATGAAGTAATAGGACACCAGCTTGGCATCAGGATCGTACAATCCAAACGCAGTTTGGCCACCCATCTTGTTAGTTGAAAAATGGGATATTCTCCCTAGTTAAATTCGTTTTTGTTTACTACAGAACAGTCTCCTCCCAGATGCTCACGCGGATGTCTTCAATGAAGTCATCATCATTGTGAAACATGGTAACATACTTGCCACCATGTTGCTCAGTATAATCAAGCTTGTCAATGATATTGTTGAGGGCCACTGGAATATCTACATATGAATCCTTCCAGAGATCCTCAACAATGATGCGAGTGGCTACTAAGTTAGCCTTCGGCTGAGTCTTTGTAGGAAATGTACACTCAAGACGCCACCCGTGATTCGGATCGTTCGTCTCAATTTGGCACATCCACACAGTCGTCATTTCAAACGTCTATATGAAAAATGGGTTATTCACCCAAATCAAATTCGTTTTTTTTCATCAATCAGTCAAATGACCATGCCTGGTAATGGCTCTTGTATCCGCTTTTCACACACTTCCCGATCTCATTCCACGAAGTCTCTTCAGAAAGCATTTCAACCTTATCAGTAGTAGTCCATCCACACTCCTTGATAAGGACGGCCATACGTTGCCACACATTGTACAGGCTCACATCCTCAATAACCTTTAGAGTATGGTTCACGAGAACGTATCTAAACCCCATCTTGTATAATTGAAAAATGGGACTTGTTTTCACAAATCCGTTTTGTTTTGTTTAGTTTTAGTTACCACTTCACGCAAATACAGCGGCTACGATTGTAGCCATCATTCACATGTCCAACACTGATCTGAAAATCAGGAAACAGCGTCACGAGTTCTTCGCGAATACTATTTGCAAGATCATCAATATCAATGTATTCATCATGATCAAGTATATTGGAAATGGTGTGATAGAATGAACTGCTTGAACGCTCTACGGACACCTTACGGACGCCGTAGTAAATCGTCTCTACCGACTCCTTGACAAACGTGCGGGCCTTGGCGGTCGCATACGCCTCGCGCCGAAACTCCAAATCTTTACGTGTAAAAGGATCCATGGTATTATTTAATTGAAAAATGGTGGATCTGATATTCTCAAATCCGTTTTTGTTTTGTTTGTTTAAAGTTTAGTTTTCAGCGCCCGTTGTAAACCACGAGCTCCTTGTCCTCGTTGAAGTAAATTCCCGCAGCCTGGAAGCACGCAGTGGACTCCATGTCCATATTGTGAACCTTGCCCTTTGCGATGCGATCGCACAGCCAGTCCAAATGTTCAAACTCGTCTTCGTACATGTCATTCAGGCACTTCAGGTTCCAGTCGCGGAACCGCCGATACATAGTGCCCTCGTCCGAGTCATCGTCCTTCGGTACACCATAACGGTCGTTCTCCCACTTGGCAAATGCCTCGCGGTACTCTGCCTTGGTCATGTTTTCCACCTGCTCCCGCGAATACGGGAATACAGGCCTCTTGCGAACAATCGCCTTGATCTCTCTGGGCGAAAAGTCCAGCATGCGCTTAAATTCGTGAATGCAGGGAATGAGCTTCATAATCTTCTCAATTGCACTCTCGCGATCGTCGGTCATTTTAAATGTAAACGTATAGCTTCTAATTGAAAAATGGGTTATTCACCCAAATTAATTCCGTTTTTATTGATTACTTACCTACACACCTCAGCCATGTCCCTACTACAATATAGTCTCCATTGAAATTGATCTTGGTGTGCGTGGACGGCTGTCCGTACGCATCAAGAACCTTGTCTATAATATCTTGTTTTGTAAGATTGATTAAAGGATCCGTATGGAGCGCGTGGCGCTCCAGGAGTTCGTATAGTACAGTTTCAACTACGCCATCAAGCGTCATATTGAAGAACTCACAGTTCTGCTTCTGTCCGATTGTTATGATAGTTTGGTAAACGTCGTTCATTTTGTTGATCAACGTATGGCACTGAACAAACCAAATTCGTTTTATTCAGACCCAAGATACAGTGATCACGTAGTTAGATAGTCCGGTCGCATTTGGAAACGCAACAGACGTTGACGTAACTGAAGAATCGGTGTAGATTGCCTTAACACCATCGCAAACACTTGCGACCATCTCATCGTTAAAAATAGGAGCCCTGAAATTCGCAGAAGTCACAGTTGGAGGATTGCGAATCGGGTAAGTGTACGTATGCATTCCATGATTTGCGGCGGACAGTACGCCTGTATTGATTACACTAATAGTAGACGATACAGCAGCCGCCTGACGGGCTACCATGACAGGGGCAGCAATTGCTTGGAGCTGGGCCTTTGACATTGGGCCGGTGGGTCCAGATACTAGAGGCATTTGCGAGCTAGCCATTTATTCCATCTAACTAATTTTACTTTAAGCCTCTTGACTTATTGCGAGGATCGTGGTTAACACAGAAACTATGCTTTTGTGTCGCTGGAAGATCGCATGATGGAATGAAGCATGTGTGAATAGGTGCTGAAATAGTGGGTTCAAGGACCGACTTACTGCTAGAACACCCCATCGTTAAACTTTATGATTTTAGATTTGCCAGGGTTTATATTCGTTTTCATCGGGGGCGAAAAATACAGTTCATCGGGAGACTGTATAGGTCGCATACTCACAAGTTTAACAACACTAGATGACGAAAGCGGTTTGCTAGATATACAACCCATTAGATCTACTTTAAACATTCACAATTTATAGGCTAGAATATCCGATGCTGGAAACATATCTTCTACGGTCCCATCGGCGTACGTTACACACATTAGTTTGGAGTTTACTGTTTCAATGTAGTACGACCATTTAGTTTGGCCAAAGAATTCTGCTACCCGCATCTTGTTTCCTCTGAACTGTTGAATAGCAGATATCCATTTATCAGACGTAAGAAGCCGGAGCATTTCCTTGATTTATTCACGGACGAAAAACGAAATCCATTTTTTTAAACAAGGAAAGAGTACTTGCCCAGCATGTCGTGTGTCGCTATTCGCCACTACAAGGCTGGGCCGTGCCGCCACCCTATTTTCAAGGATGGACGGTGCAAGCTGCACTACAACGGCTTGGTGGCTACGGGCCCCAAGCACGTAATTGAGTCTGAGATAAATCAGAAGCATGCAAACGAGCGCGCGCAGATGATGGTAGCCTTTAGTGGTGATCCGGATTTTCACGAGCGCCGTGACCTCATGGACGTTCGGCACAAGCACGAGCGCATTCGCATGGTGGACCGTATAACGGCAATGCCAGACACGGCTGCTGATATTGCGACCCGCCGGAAGGTGGATGCCCGAGAACGGCGACGCGCAGAAGCTTACAATATCCGTATGGATCAACGTTGGATTCAAGATGAGTTGAACCGTGCCAGAATGCATGAAGATGAGCCCGAAGAGCCGCGCGATGACCTGATTGGGTTTGCGGCAGATCGGCAGAACATTCACCGCGAGGTGACTGTCAACGAGGTGGTGAAGAAGACCATCCAGAAGGTGATTACGATCCCTGTGCCCGCGGATTACCGCTGGAACATGGAGACTATCGCCAAGACGCCCGGCGAGATAATCGCCGAGTGCAAGATCTCTATTGCGGCTGGAAAGTTGCTGATGGAGAAGTACACGTCGGACGAGACCATTTATGATATGGTGTCCGGCATCTACGGCAAGACGCTAGATAGCGTCTGGCAGTACATCAAGGAGCACGCCGACAAGGAAGTGCTCATCAAGACGCTCAAGACTGAGCTGGAGGACAATATCGGCATGTGTGCGCAGGGAAACCTGACGCGGCTGTGTAATGTCCTGCAAGGGTATGTCACGGACATGCCCACTCCACCTGTTGCCGAGATTCTCGGTGACTTGCTGCCGCCGCTCATGACCATTAAGGACCGAAAGGTCCGACGTGAGAAGGCACTGCAAATCATGCGCACGCACAACGTGCCCGATGATCAGCAGGATGCGTGGCTAGATGGGCTGAATGATGATGATGCCGACGAGGAGCGCCGAGCGTACCTTGACGAGTTGAGGATGGATTACTATCCTGGCTAAACGAAACCAAAACAAAAATACAAAAGAGTAAAATTCAAAAAAAGAAAAAAACTCTACTTTTTCACTAAAAACGGATTTAAACTTTTTAATCGTAGGGAAGAGTGTATAGTGTGCGGGATAAATCTAGACCCTGTCCCCACCACACATACCCCCGGACTTGATAAAATCCTCGGGGTTGCTGCGAACGGCAACATAAGGACTTTATCTAGTAATTAGGTGTTTGGATCAACACTCAAATAAGATCTGCGATTTAAAAAACAGCTCAACGGTTGTTTCATAATCTATTGGTTAGATAGGTGGACCAGTACGGTTCCGACATAGATATGTTTTTCATTGAAAACGGAAACGGATTTATTCACACTAGTACTGGTATATCAAAAAAAAGACTAATAAACCGTACCGAACATGGCTGGTGAGATTGTGCTAATTGTAGTGCTTACACTTGTAATGATTTATGTATTTGCGTGGGTAATCCACGTTGCATATAGGGCCGGACAGGTCGGAACGTCTACGAATTCGTGATACGAATTCAGACGATAGAAACTTATACCGCGGAAACGACTGTTTAAAAACGGATATTTTTCTTTGTGTGATACGTATGTCATCAAAGATGAGTGTTCGTGCGGCTGTTCTTGCTGCGGCTCGTGCTCGCTACCATGAGGCAACTGCCTTATTTCCTGATCAGATCAGGGAGAGTTTGAAGGAGCGAAGTATAGCCGAAGATCGGTTAGCAGGACATCTGCTGATGGATTTGCCGGAGCGCGAATCAACCGAAATCAAGCGTGCACTGCGCGAGATGCGTGTTCATATCATGAGTCTTCCTGCAATTAGAGAGAAGCATCGTCGTAACGTTCAACGGTTTCGTAAGGAACTGAATGAGTGGTGGCAGGAGAAGGAAAACGAACTTAATGCTACCGATATGAAGTAGTACAACAAGATGTGGTATTTAATGTATGAGTTTCTACTCATACTTTACATGATCGGATTAATGTACGCGGCAATTTACATTGCCCTCTACGGTTGAAAACGAAAGTTTTTATCTGAGAAATAAATTCTAACAAACATCTACGGATGGATCCAGTAAAGTGTCAAGTTCTGACTACAAAAGGAACGCAATGCTCTAAAGCTCACAAGGCAAACTCACAGTACTGTACGTTGCATGAAAACAAACGGGAAGAAACTGGGCCTCACCGGTTTGCGACCGAACAGTTGGCGATCAAGCAGAAGTTTGAAATACGGGCTCAAATTGAAGAGTTCAGTGCTCGCCGTTTACAAGTGCGTAATGATCAGCGTGCAATGAGAGCTATTATGAATGAGCAGACGCTTGCGGAAGCGAATATGACTGTACGGCATCGTAATGAAGTCCAAGAGCTACAAGATAATCAAACAGCTGAAGTTGCGGCGAATGGAGGACTTGATCCAGATGAGCCGGCCATTATGAGACGTGAACTTAAAGCTCTGGAACTCCAGGCCATTAGGGCAGAAAGATGGATAATGAGACGTTGGGCACATGTTGCTGAACGCAATCATTTCCTTCCCGAGTTAGAAGAGATTCGTACACGTGTTCGCGAGATAGGACGGCAGCCACGTATCACGCAACCTAATATAGCATTCGTACAGGGTCTAGACAGGCGAATCACCGAACGTCTGGACGAGTTTGTGGCTCGGGCGATGCAGGATGTGGAGAATGGTGGTGCTATTCAGGGATGGGGAGGTGAAGCAGTTGTAGTTCCACCCAATATGCGTGCGGGAGCCAGAGCCATGGCTGTTCCAAATCCTAATGTCCTTGCGCGAATCGCTAACGATAATCAGAATGTTCATACTCAATTAGTAGTTGAACAAACTAAGAAGAACGTCGCAGAAATCTTGAAGATCCCTGTGCCCGAAATCTACAAGTGGCAGAGCGCAAGATTGTCAATGACCTACAAGACAATCATTATGTTCTGTCATTTGTCACCCAAATCGGCCTGGCAGTTCAGTTCAATGTACTGTTCGGATGCCACGATTTACGATTTAGAACCGGGGATTTTCGGAAAAGTGGTGGATGGAGTATGGCAGTTTATTGATAAATCACCCGACAAAAAGGATTTGAAGAAGATTCTTAGCGCGGAATTGCGGGATAATATCGGGATGTGTGCCCAAGGCAATCTTAGTCGTATATGCAATGTTCTCCAAGGATACTTGGACGGCATTGGACAGAAGGAGTCGGTTTCAGAGATTCTGGGACGAGAGTTCCCAAAACTTATGGAGCTTGAAAATGTGGTTGAACGAGAAGCACGAGGAGCAGCGATCTTGCGGGAAAACGCGGTTCCTGAAGGCGAGTGGGAAAACTGGTTGGAACCACTTCGTTCATAACTTAAACGGAACAGACGTTACCTAAACAATGTCAACTATTGAGGAACTGCGTGCTGAGAGCGAGCGTCTTTACAACGAACACAACGAGGCATTTCAGGCGTGGATGGATGCGGAGATAGCATTGAAGGATGCTATTGAGGAGGAGCTAGAGCTTTCGCGCCGGGCGGACCGGGCTCGGAAGTATGCATTTTTAACGATTGTGGGTATGATTGGAGCAATTGTAGTTGCAACCGTATGGCATGCTTAAAAATGTATTTTCTTGTACCAAGAATCAGGCGGATCAATATGGATCTAATAGAACAGTTTTGGAAGACACGCGAGTGCCCCAAGTGTGCGAATAGCTATTTCACACTTGATGTTAACTGGATGGACACGTACATAAAAACAGTGTATACATGCGATAGTTGTAGATGGAGTTTTATTGCGATGACTAGTTGTACATCAGCCGCCAATGTTCGGGCTCCTTCTTCCCCAAATCGGTCAACAGTTTCTGTACCACAGACTCCGACAAAATGAACGGGGTCGTGTATGGAACATAGAAAGAGTACTCCTTTACAGACTCATCATTCATGACACGCAACATATTCAGGCGCGTCATCATACTTTCTACAGTACGAATGAGGGTACGCACACCTTTTTCTTCGCCCGAGTACTCGGTAATAATATGCTTAATAGCGGGATCGGTGAGAACAATATCTTCATTCTGGAACTTCAGGCGGTCTAGTAGCTGAGGCCAGATATAATCCTTGAGAATGACCTTCTTGTCGTTTTCGGTATATCCTCCACAATGAATGACGGTCATGCGATCACGCAGAATAGGATGAACCTTCTCAATGTCGTTGAACGAGAACACGAATAGACATTGTGATAGGTCAAAATCTACGCCGGAAAAGTATCGGTCATGGAACTGGGAGTTTTGTGAACGGTCGGTTAAGTGAATCATCATATTCACAATCTCTTCGCCGTGAGGAGTGGTGGACACCTTGTCTAGCTCATCAAAGTACATAACAGGGTTCATAGCTCCGGCGTGCATTAGAGAATCAGCGATGCGGCCCCACATAGATCCTTCGTACGTGTACGAATGTCCCACGAACCCGGCAATATCGGACGCACCGCCTAACGAGAAAAACTCAAAGGGACGTTTCATGACTTCGGCAATCGCGTTGCGGGCCAAACTCGTCTTACCTACACCCATTGCGCCCTGTAAAGCAATAACGTTTCCAACCGATTTGGGGTTAACAATCAGCTGGGCAATAATTTGAAGAATTTGGGTTTTGGCAGGGACCATTCCATAAATATGTTTGTCCATCGTCTTGCGAGCCTCGGTCATGAAAGAATTACACATCAAGGGGCCGTGTTCTAATGTTACAGGTAAAGGAACAAACTTCCCAAATGGCACCTTGAGGAAGGCATCAATCCAGTTGCGGAGCTTGTATGCTTCGCCCGAATCCGGTCCCATCTCTTCTACTGCCGTGATCTTCTTGATAACATTAGACTTAATGTAATCGGAAATGGGTAATTCAAGAACCCGGAACTTGTGAGGAATATCGCCATCTCCGATACTGAGAGACGTCATCTTCTTCATTAGAACCGTTAAGGAGTTGCGGCGCTCAGGTGACTGGTTCTTGAAATAATCAAGTTCGGATTTGGATAACTGCATCGGAAGTTTTTCAACTCCGGATCCATCCTTCTTTCCCTGAGAACGTGTATTAGGACCTGATCCCTTCTTAGCGTACTTATTCATGATGTAATCAATGAAGTCGCTGGGAGGCTCTTCCTCGTCCTCCTCTTCGTAATCTTCGTCACTAGTCGTAGGAACAGTTACACTTGGCTTTTCGTCATCCGAAGGTTCGGAATCCAGCGTATCGTCCTTGATCCACAACGTATCCCCGTCGGTCTTCTTACGTTTCATGGGCGGTGGGTCTGCCATATCGGCTGACCCTACTCTGTCTCGCGGGCATTCTTTAGACGTCCGCTTCGTCATTTGTTTGAGTGGCTAAAATAAAACCGGCTAAATACCATTCATATTTTAAGGAGAAAGAGTAATGGACTTAGCAGACGTTATTGCTATGGCGCAGGAGCAAATTGATAGAGAGGTAGCCGGTAATCCGGAAGTTAAGAAAATGATCAAGATTGTACGCGAGTTCATTGAAACCCACCGTGTGATGTGTTATGGCGGTACAGCGATCAACAATCTTCTTCCCCCTGAAGACCAGTTTTACGATTATTCAGTAGAGATTCCGGACTACGACTTCTTCTCGGAAACTCCGCAGGTTCATTCGGCTAAATTAGCAGATAGGTTAGCGAACGCTGGGTTCGCGAGTGTAGAAGTTAAGCCTGGTATGCATTTAGGAACATTTAAGGTGTTTGCCGATTACATTCCGGTTGCTGATGTGTCACATATGGATACGGCGATATTCAAGAAGTTATGGGACGATAAAGTCACAAAGGAAAACATTAACTACGTTCCTCCTAATTTTTTAAGGATGTCAATGTATTTGGAACTTTCGCGTCCGAAAGGTGATGTTTCGCGATGGAAGAAAGTTTACGATCGTCTCCAGCTCCTGAATAAACACTACCCATTAACTTGCCCAAGTGGTTCTGACAAGGTGAGTGATAAGTATCTTGACGACGAGACCCGCGACCATATTCGCAAGATAATGGAAGAAGAGAAGGTTGTCTTACTAGGATTCAATGCTTCAATGCTTCAAGCGAAAAATGCGAAAAGGTGGATGTTGCCACTGGATTTGCTTGCGACTCCAGAAAAGGTACAGTCTGTATCAAAGAAGATTGCGGGGGTATTGGAAAAAAAACAGACTGTAAAGATTCGCGAGTTTTCGGGGTATGAAGAGTTAATGCCGCCGCGCGCGGATATTCTCACGTCCGAAAAGGACGTTCTAGTTCGCATATATCGCACTGAGGCGTGCCATAGTTATCACCAAACATCTTCGGGATTGATGGTGGCAAGTATTCCAACGCTTCTCCAGTTCTTTTTTTCAGCGCTGTATGCGCCGAAAGAGTTCTTGGAATCGCAGTCTGAGCAGAGGTTTTTGTGTACGGCTGAACACTTAGTCAACTTGGCCAATAATACTAAACGAAAATACAAGTTACTAACACCACTTACATGTTTGGGAACGCAGAAGAATCTAATATCTATGCGCTCAGAGAAGTCTGAATTATTCAATAAGTTGAAAGAAGACAAGAACTCGCGGGAATTCATTGAACTGTTTTTTCAGTATACGCCCACTGATCTAACATCAACTCAGCGCCAGAAAGTCAGGAAGTCGTTACGTAAGACTCTCAAGTCCCACCGACCGCGGAGTTAGTACCTACGAAAGAGTTTCCGGTACATCCTCCACACGCTAACTTTCCGTGATCGTAAATTAACTTGAAATCGTTGCCGAACTTCATCCACGAAGGGCTAGTATCTTTATTACCCGTATTCTTGGTACTGTACGAATAGTACTCGCGCTTCTGTTTCAGCTGTCGGGTCCAGTCACCAGAGTCCCGAGTAGGACCGTTAGTGTACCCAGTGTATCCTGCTGGTCCCTGTGAACTCATTTGTATCTATGAAGACAAAGATGTTCAAGAGAAATCAGTTGATTCTCTTGAGTATTGTAGTAGTTATTGTACTGTACGTCCTACTTGGACATCGGGAACATCTATCTATAAACAAAGACAACTCAAAGAACTGGGACAGACCTGAACTATCATCTACGAACGAACCTGTTCCGGCAACATAAGAGTCAGAACCTATGAAAACTAAAGCCTAATAAATGATAATGAAGTACTGGATCTTAGCCGCTATTCTCTTATTTGTGGTATGCTATGCTGTAGCGAACCGCGATAAACTGATAGTAGAACATCTGGACGCTACGTCTGGACCTATGGATGGTAAATCAGGACCAGCTGCAGCCAGTGCTCCCGGAGCTCCAGCTATGTCAGAAGAAGATAAGGGAAAGTGTCTAGTCTCGTTAATTGATTCAATGTTCAGTTTAGGAGCTATTCCACTCCCTGCAAAATGCTCATCAATGAAATCTGATTTTGATACTAAAATCAACGATCAGGTTGAAAGACTTGGCGATAACGAGAAGAATGCATGTACAAGCCAGTTCTTTGAACCAGCGGTCAAAGACTTTGCATCAAAATACACGTCGGGAACAGATGTAAGGGATGACGTTGCAAAGTGCCTAAAAGTTCTTTACGTAAAGAAGCTTTCCTCTGGTGGCGGAGGCGGGGGCGGCGGCAGCG
>TBL_comb47_HYPODRAFT_10002855_pt1 | contig 20947 bp, 14 predicted proteins | sample TroBogypolimnion_40_FD_10682 | JGI IMG/M metagenome (IMG submission 10682) | reverse complement strand
TCGCGCAGAATAAATATCAGGTTGCAAAAAATAAGCAGATTGGAGCCCAACACTGCCAGTCTGTTGGGAGAAAATCCAAACTCACCTACCCGATAAAGAATGGCAGATAGGGCGACCAGGTCGATGATCAGGGTCAACGCGACGATGAGAAGGATGACTATTTCGTTGAATTTCTGTTTTCTTCCCACCGATATTTCAGAAACTGAAAAGGTGATAAGCCCCATCACTCCCAGCAGCATGATGTTGAAAATCAATAGGAAATTTCTATCCTGGTAGGGATTTTTGCCTCCAAAAGGGATGCTGATCAGGTAAATGACCAGGGTGATCAGTACCAGTGGACGGAAAATGGCTGCGATGATGGGTGCAATTTTATTGGTCACGATAGGATAACTTCGGATGACATAAGTTGCGACTACAGGGGCTGATACTGCTCCCCAAATGGCAATGTAATTCCTGTAAAATACATCAATTCTCAGATCGATTGCCCTGAACAGTCCGATGGTCACACCTGCCAGAATCACCCCGGCAATCAGGATGAGTCCGCTCAATATGGCCAGATCGCCATTGTACCTGAGGTAATCGATGCGTCTTGTCAGATCCCTGGTTTCGAAATTGATAAATATCCATCCATAAAGACACCAACATAAAAGTGGTAAATGGAAGAAGGCCAGATTCATGGATTGGCTCTCCCTGACCGAAGGCAGCAGGTTGATGTAGATGGCTGTGATCAGGAATGTCCCGGCTGAGATGATCAGATTTTTCTTACCGACGACTTCCTTCGTTAACAACGAGTAGAGGGATAAACCCAGGAATACAATCAACGCGGCATTTTTTTCGTAGAAGAAGAAATCTTTTCCGTTGAAATTGAATATTTGAGGGGTTTTTATCAGCAAGCCAGTTATGATACAGGAAATTAATACGAAAAGGAGCTCCTTCTTGTCAAACAACCATTTATTATCGGCAGCGTGATCAAATTCTAGCCGGGCTTTCCAGAATTCTGCCGATCTGAATGTTGAAATATCCTTGTAAATATGGAAGAATGACTGTTCAAACCCTTTTTTGTCGGACTGGTAGAGTTTCTCGAGCTGCGTTGGGTTTTCTATATTTTCTTTTAGGAGGTTGTTTAGCATGGTCCTATTTTTTAAGCAGGTGTATAAGTAAAGATAAACGCTAATGGATTTTAAAAATCGTTCAAAGGGTATTCCTGGTGAGGGTAAATAACCCAGTTAAATGAATGCAATTTTCCTGGTGAAAATTTTACCGTCCAGGGAGAACCGGCAAAGGTAGATTCCCCTTGTGTTAATGGCATCTCCGGTATCCCGGGGATTCCACGTCAGGGTGTACATTCCTGGGAATTGCCGTCCATGCTGCAAGGATTTCACCATTTGCCCGTTCAGGTTGAAAATGTCTATGGCGACCTCTTCTGCGGATTTGATTTCGTAGTAAATGGTCACAATCTCATTGGTTGGATTGGGGTAGACCCGGATGAAAATCAGATTCTCCTTCTGCGGGATAACGGATATGCCGGTGATGGTGGAATTGTTAATTTTCAGGGTATCCTTGTTGGTGAGATAAATGTTGTCGAACCAAAGGGACTTTCCTTTCAAGTCTCCCTGTTCCGAAACGATGAGAAAATTATCAGTTGCCTTCCAGTCATAGGATCCGGTCGGATTGATCCATCCATTGTCCCAGGAGCCCTGGTCCTTAAAATTTTTGAGGGGCACGTAAATTTTATGCCATTTTCCATCCATGGCTGCCATGGTCTCGTCGATGGTAAAACCCATCCGCCAGGGATGATCCAGCGGATCGGCCGTTTTGGTATCCACAAACCGGATGTCAAACCTGGTACCGGGTGTGTTTCCCCTTACCAGGAAGCTGATGGCATAGTTGTTGGTGACGAGTGCCGACAGGTCCTTGTTGGGGACAAAATCGAAGCCGATGTAGCTGTATTGTGCGGAGCCGGTCCAGAAAACGCAATATTTCCCGCTGTTGGGAGCAGTGGTTGAATAATAATCGATGGTCCCATCTCCGGCATTGTCTGATTCGACAATTTTCTCGCCGATGTAATCCGTATAGATGGGAAAACCTACCGAATCAGGTTTGATCACCAGGGTCTTCTGAGCCGGTGGGGTTAAGCCAAGAGCTTTCACCATTGGAATGTTTAGGTTGTAATCGAACAGTGCATCCGTTCCTTTTTGAAAGAGACCGAATCCTCCCTGGTAATCCCAGATGGTCCAGGGAATGCCCTTCTCCTCCAAATAATTTCGCACTGCCTCGTACCAGGAGACCCGGAAAGCATCGTTGCTGTTTTGCATGTAAACCCCAAATTCTCCACAGAAAATGGGCACTTTCCGGTTGTTTTTAAAAGTAACGGCGATATCAATCAGCTGTTTGATTTTGGCGACAGTCCCATCGTTCTGGTAATTGTTGTAAGAACTATTCACCCAGGAGCCAATCAGGTCGGCGGGCAAGGTTGGCATCTGTCCGGCCCCATATGGAAATGGAACATTGGCCAGCGAAGCCATGGAGGGAGAGACCCAGGTGGCTCCCTGGTGGGTAAACAGGAAAGGATCGTAGAAATGAAAGGTATAAAGGAGGTTGGTATCCGTATAAACCGGCAGTTGACTCAGTTCATTGTAGGTGTTGAAGCTCGAAGGACCCACTACGATCGTATGTTTGGTGTCTATTTTCCGTATGGCATCGATGGCCGACTGCTGAATTTTACCCCAGGCGGAGGTGGTAATTCCGTTCGGTTCATTCATGATTTCATAGAGGAGGTATTCGGAACGATTTTTATAGTGAGCCGCCATCTGCGTCCAGACTTTTGCCAGAATGGTCTCCAGATCGGGATTCTTGCTGGCAAGGTCATCGCTGGTATGGTTGTCGAGCATCAGGTAGATATTCAACGATTCAGCCCAGCTAACTGCCTGATCGAGAAATTCATAGAAGAGGGGATCGATGACATAATCGGGCTTTCCGTTTGTCATATAAAACAAATTGATTGGCAATCGGATCACATCACAGCCAAGTCTCTTGATATTTTCAAAGTCTTTTATTGTGTATTTGGTAAATTGGATCTGTTTGGATCCGGAAGTTTGAAACCAGCTGGTCAGGTTTACACCTCGTTTGAAGGGGGTTTGGGCCGGAAGCGGTGACCCGGAGAGGAAGAAAAGTGCGAACAGAAGGGAAGCAGAAGAAAGTTTCATAATAACCAACAATTAATCTCTTTGGAATGGGAAATGCGATTCAGATTTTTGTGGAGAAGCTCAATATAAAAGTCGTAATTGCAGCCAAACAATTGGATTTCATCCGGCAAATCAGGCCTAAGTTTTTTACACATAGGGCCACAGCGTCGGTTCCATCTCATTTTTTAATTCTTCCAGCCTTTTGTGAGCCTGTTTTACGGCTTCCGGGCTAAATGAGTCGGGAAATTTGACGATGACAGACTCAAAGGTCAACCCTTGAAGGCCCATTCCGACCAGTACTTTATAGCCCATGGCATCTACTTTCCTGTTCACCGCCCGTTCTGCGGCAACCTTTATCCCATAATGCTTCACCATTTGCCAGGTCCTGTTGGCCCTGGTTTTGCGACTGTTCTTTTCGGACAGAATGTCTTCATAGGCATAGAGCGCCTGCAACAACTCATAATCCACCACATCTTCTGCCTGATGCGCCGAAGCACGAAGATCAATCGCCCTTTGACGGGCCTGACGGACGAGATCCGAATATTTCACGATGAATTGCCTGCATTCTTCCGGAGTCTTTAATTTACCTATGATTTCATCCATGGCTAAGCATTTTAATTTCAAGTACATAAAGATAGATATTTTCTATTGGATTCGATTCCTGATCGCCGTGAATATTTAGCTGTTTTTCCATAAAATCAGGAATTTTTTCGGAGATCGCCGGCATCATTTTCACATGCCTGGATTTCGCGCAAAAAGAACCGGTCATGGCGAAATCTGGCGAGTAGCTTACGACCTGGAGTGTTTTTTAGCTAAATTTGGATCCGACACGCTAATAATACAAACGACAAATGATAGGTAAAAAACGATTCGGTTGCCTACTTTTTAGCTTTCTGTTGCTAAATATCATTTCCTGTCCTGAATATGCGAACGGGTTCGAACATCAGAAACAGTTGAAACTGGCTGGAAACCGATTCCTGACTTTCAATGCGGTGATCCGGGTCAATCAGATAGAGGTCGCACGAGACAGAAATGTAGGTCACGACGAAAGGGTGCTACATACCCCCTCCAGGGTGACTAAATTCAGGGAGGCTATCACCAGGGGATTTCCTGGGGGCCGGATCACCTGGGCATTCAGTTGGCTTGCGCTGCACGATACCACTTTCGATTATCGTCAGATCAGAGCGATCGTTGTAGGGTATCATCAAACCTACGGAGACGAGATTACTTTTATTCCCGGGGCCTATTTCGCCAATGCCTACAATTCGATTGAACAGGTAAACAGGGATTTACACGAGGGATTGGCCAAAGTGTCCGAAATGGTGGGCAATGGCTATCGTCCGTTGAGTATTGTGGCCGGTTTCCTTTCTGCAAAGAACCAGGAATTCCTTTCCCGGCAGGAGGGGATACATGTTTGTCAGGGAAACATCTGGAGCCAGTATGCCATCGATAACCAGGATGGAGATGGATCCATTTCCTATCCCTATTATCCTTCGACAGAACACTTTTGTAAACCAGCCCAGGGGAAGAAGGATTTTGTGGATTGCGTGAACCTGGATGGCTGGACCATGGATTTTCTATCAGCAAGAAGACAAGGCTCTTCCGTGGGATTCAACAGCAGGATGGGTGTAGGGCCGATCGAGACCCTGGGGAAATACGGCATGGAGATCGGATGCAGGGAGATGATGCATACGACTGCCATTCATTTTGACAAGGGGTTCGAACTGAATGGTTTTGCCTGGGTGACCAATTGCTGGGAAGTTTCCTTGCCCATGGATGTCGCTGGCCTCACCCAATGGCTGAGTGAAATCCGCAAGCGATGGCCGGAAGTAAGGTTGATAACGCAGGGGGAGTTTGGGATGATCTGGCGTGAAAAATATGCTTCCAATAAGTTCAATTACCGGTTTGAAGCAGATGGGTCGGGCATAGGTGGATCAGACAAGGATAAAGAGGTCAGATGGTTTATGAATAAAAAATTCAGACTGGCGCTTCTGAAGGATTTGAAAAGCGGAGAGGAGCTGGTGATCGATTTCACGCGCTACGACACAGAGCTTGGGGAGCCTGCATCGGGCAGCACCCGTAACTGGAGCATCATGGGGGAGATCAATCAGAAGCAGACCCGTCCCCAGGACAAACCAATACCGATCAGTCAACTTTCGGACCAATCAAAATCCCTGATCAGGGAATTTTATCCCAGGCTATTGCTGAATAAGAAGTAGTGTATTAATTAAGGATGGCCGTAGAATCATAATCAACTCCACTTTCGGGAAGTCTGGCCGATTTCAAAGAGGCCACCTTTTCAGATAATCCATCCCCGTCGTAGGTGATCCTGCCTTTCCCGTTTGCCATAAAAACAGAGGTGTTTCCTCCATTGTTCACCATAAATACAGCTGAATAGTAGTTTTTGATTCCGGTTGCTGACAAAGTCCCGGAAAGGACCCTTACCAGGGTCGCCTGGGCTCCTGATTTCGTTTCATTGACATTTACAAAAATGGTGAAGTCGTTTCCCGATCCTACGATGAAACCTCCCAAGCCGTTGCCGCTTTGGTCTGTGCTGACATAATCCATTTGAACGGTTAATTTGGCATTGTCCTGATTGGACAGCTGCACACGGAAATCGCTGTAAGCATGCCCAGGAGCATAATCATTTGGAACATCACTGCTTTTTAAGAGATAGGGAGACACATTGTAAACACCCACAATATTGGGAGGTGTGGTACCCGTGAAGATAGGCATTCCCAGGCTCTTCATTTCGTCCAGGGTCGTTTGCGGGACGATGTTGTTGATATCCGGCGTTAAACCGTTTGCGTCAACTTTTATGCCACTTTCTTTGGTACAGGCAGATAGGAACACCAGAAGCAGGCAGATTCGTAAAATTGTTTTCATCATAGTCTTGGATTGTTTAATAATTGGAATTTAACGATGGATATAGAAACCCGATCCTGAAGTGGCTACAAGACTCTGGAAACCGAAATATGGACTTGTATTTATTATGTTTTACAGGTTTCGTTCGGTCCTTGCAATTCCACGGTAACGATCCTTAAAATAAACCAATTGCATCTTCTGGTGTAATAGCCCCAATGGGTTATTTTTCCTGACAATTCCCGTTGTTGAGAATTCCGAAAGGGAATTTGGTTCAATGCGAAGATGAAGATGCCTGAAAGATTCTTTTTGATTACCCCTTTCCTTGGGATATTTTCAGTTTATGACCCAAGATAAATCACCTCTGAAGTTGGCAAAACTTGCCAATCCAAAATACTTTTAGTGACACAATTCACCTGTCGAGAGGTACTTTTCTGTTATTTGGCGAATAAATTTTCATCAGAATCATATCAGGATTAACCTTGCTGTCAAATTGATAAATAGTTAATCCGAATGAAAAGAAACCATTGTCTAATGTGTACATTTTTGAGATTCTTCCTGCTTACAGTTTCAACTTTGACAGGATGTTCAAAAGACCTTGTTTCAACAACAGATGAAACAAAAGTAGGAACCGGCTACCCAACTACTTCAAACGGTACTGATAATCTTCCAAACATAACAGGTTATCCGATTGTAGGAACCAATCAAACAAAATTTTACGACAATTTAACTGAAATTACCGTGCCACCTTTGGGAAGTGCCTTTTATGGACAAAATGCGATGTACTACGGAAATGTCCCACACTATGTCAATAATGAAGATGGTACCATTACCGATCTGGTTACGGGCTTAATGTGGCAGCAAAGTCCAGACAATAATTGTGATGGGATGATTGATCATTCCGACAAAGTTAGCTATGCAGCTGCACTTGCAGGGACAGCAACCTATCGCCTGGGTGGCCATTCAGATTGGCGTTTACCAACCATTAAAGAACTTTATTCACTCATTGAGTTCATGGGACTGGATCTGGATCCACAGGGCACATCGAACTCCGGTTTAACTCCTTTTATTGATACCAACTATTTCAAATTCGGTTATGGGGATGTGGCTGCTGGCGACCGCATTATTGATGGCAATTTTGTTTCTTCTACAAGGAGTGTAAGTAAAACTTGTGGGGAATCTGTTGATGCTGTTTTTGGGGTAAACTTCGCGGATGGTCGCATCAAAGGATACCCCATCGTGTTTCCGGGTAAATTGACTACAAACGTTTTTTATTTCAGATATGTAAGGGGAAATGTCAATTACGGGAAAAACAAGTTTGCCAATAATGGGAATGGAACCATCAGTGACAATGCCACGGGACTGATGTGGATGCAGGATGACAGTGCCAAAGCTATGAACTGGCAAGATGCATTAAGCTATGGTGAGAATAAAGAATTTGCCGGTTATAACGATTGGAGACTGCCGGATACCAAAGAGTTGGAAAGTATAGTTGATTACACACGTTCCCCCAGAACAAATGGCTCTGCTGCCATTGACCCACTTTTCATTTGTACAAAAATAACCAATGAAGCGGGCAAAGACGATTATCCATTTTATTGGACAAGTACTACGCACNCCTCCATGAAGGGAGATGGTGCAGCAGCGGCTTATATTTCATTTGGACGTGCGATGGGCTATATGACTGAGTTTGGTGGCTGGTCGGATGTGCATGGGGCAGGTGCTCAACGCAGTGATCCAAAAACAGGAAATGCCAGCGATTATCCCACGGGGCGTGGTCCGCAAGGCGATGCCATACGAATTCTCAACTATGTTCGACTTGTACGAACAATCAAATAATCAGGAACAAATGAAGAAATACATTTTATTTATTTCCCTTTCTATCACCCAACTCTCTTTTGCCCAAAACAACAGGCAAAAAATTCGAGGTGTCATCACCGACAAACTATCTCAGACCACTCTTCCGGGTGCTGCTGTGCAAATTATCAACGGAGCTAAGAGGAAAGGAACAACTTCAGACGGAAAAGGGAACTATTCGCTTTCGGATCTTTCCCCCGACAGGTATGAATTGAAAATATCCTACCTGGGTTACAAGGATGTACTTGTACCGAATGTCGTGGTAATTTCCGGTAAAGAAACGATACTTGATATAACGTTGGAAGAGAATGTGACCGACCTGAATGAGGTTGTAGTGACTGCAAGTGGCAAAGATAAAACCATCAACAACCTGATTCCCGTAAGCGCCCGTACCTTTTCGACCGAAGAGGTGAACCGCTATGCCGGTGGCCGAAGTGACCCTGCGCGACTGGCAGCCAATTTTGCCGGAGTGAGCGCCCCGGACGACAGCCGAAATGATATTGTCATACGTGGCAATTCCCCGGTAGGTGTCTTGTGGCGCATCAATGGGATGAACGTGACCAACCCGAACCATTTTGCCTCAGTAGGAACTACCGGAGGAGCCGTCAGTGCTATCAATACCAACTTACTGAAGAGTTCAGATTTCTTAACATCGGCATTCCCTGCAGAATATGGCAACGCAACTGCCGGAGTTTTCGATCTGGGTTTTCGAAAAGGAAATTCACAAAAAAGAGAAACCACCCTGCAGGCAGGCGTGATTACCGGACTGGAAGTTACGACAGAAGGACCAATCAATCAGGAGAAAGGTTCGTCCTATCTGGTGGGTTATCGCTATGCTTTGGCGGGCGTGGCCCAGGCAATGGGAGTAAATATTGGCACTACGGCTTTGCCCTCTTATCAGGATTTATCCTTTAACGTGAACAGTGGGAATAGCAAATTGGGCAGGTTCTCCCTGTTTGGAATTCTGGCTAACAGCAGCATCAATATTACCGGTGGTAGTACCGGTTCAATGTACGGTAACGGAAGCGGGCATGATTTGAGCAGTCAGATTGGCATTATTGGGTTAAAGCATTTTATACAACTGAACAACAAATCCTACTTCAGTTCCAGCGTAGGAATCAACTATTCAAAAAACGACCAGGCCAATGATGATTTTGACCAGATGACAAACAGCTCTTACACAAAAGAAGAGAGCAAAGTTGCCCAAAAAAGATACATTTTTTCAACCAGTTTTAATTCCAAAATAAACTCTAAACTATTTGTGAAAGTTGGAATTGAAGATGAGCAGATCGGATTGAATCTTTTTTACAAGCAAAAAGAAAATATTCAGTCGGATTGGAAGCAGGTATGGGATTACAACAGTTACACCAACCTGGCACAGGCTTACGCACATGTAAAATATAGTTTTAATGAAAAGCTGACACTCAATGTCGGTGTGCATTCCCAATTGTTTTTCCTGAACAATTCCTTTTCCATTGAACCACGGTTGGGACTGAAATACGATATCAATGGCAAAAGTTCTTTAAATTTCGGCTACGGACTTCATTCCCAAATGCAACCAATCAATGTTTATTTCCTTCAATCGCAAAATGCAGATGGCTCTTACGGCTACTACAACAAGCGTCTGGATTTTACAAAAAGCCATCATTTTGTTCTGGGATATGATTTGCAACCTATCAAAGACTGGCGGTTAAAAACGGAGGTGTATTATCAATCGCTCTTTAATGTGCCTGTCAACACCTTTTCAAGCAGCTATTCCATGCTAAATACGGGTGCGAGTTTCAAAACTGACCTGGAGGATCATCTCTCAAATAGTGGAACCGGAACCAACTATGGCGCAGAACTGACCATAGAGAAATTTTTCAGCAAGGGATATTACGGGCTGTTTACCTCTTCCGTTTACAGCTCAAAATACAAGGGAAGCGATGGGGTAGAAAGAAATACAGCATTTAATGGCAAGTATATCTTCAATATTTTGGGTGGTAAAGAATGGAAAGTTGGCAACGAAAAGCGGAACAAAATTTCAACCGATCTGAAATATACCTTTGCAGGCGGTAGAGCATATACCCCCATTGATTTGGCAGCCTCAAAATCATCCGGTCACGAACAATTATCGACAGATGATTATTCTGCCTTTTTGCCCAATTATTTTCGTTTGGATCTGAAGGCAAGCTATACTTTAAACAGTGCGAAGAAAAAATTATCCCATTCGTTTTCTTTGGATTTGCAAAATGTAACCAACCACAAAAATGTTTTTTCACAGAGTTATGACGACCGAAACAAGTCCATAAATACGACCTACCAGCTCGGATTTTTCCCAAACGTTATCTATAAATTACAGTTTTAATTTCCCGGAAATGAATGATACTGTTCACCAACAGAAAAAACTACCCGAAGCCTGGTTTTCCTCCTTGCGTTACTTCGCGAACTCTGCGCGACTTGTAAAGCCGCGGATATTTTCAGTGAGGGTTATTGCATTTATAATGATTACCCTGGCAACAATATCCCTGAGATTGTGGATAAGCTTTTCCCATTACTTGATTTTAGGAGTGGATGGAGGATATTATCCTTTGCAGGTAAGGAATATCTTAAACACCGGATTCCTCAGTTTTAAGGATGTCCCGCTCTATTTTTATTTTTGTGCTTCGATCTTGAAAGGCATTTCCTTTTTGGGATTCATCATCACAGACGAAACCATCCTAACAGTCATCAAGATGGTTGATAGTGCCGCTTTGCCCTTGCTGGCAATTCCCTTGCTTAGATTGCTAACTTGGAAAGAACAACCTATTCCAATTTCTGCAGTGCTGGCCATTCTATCTTTTGCCATTCTCTCCTTCACCCCATTGATCATTCTTGGCGACCTGCAAAAAAATGCCTTTGCTATACCTCTGGCATTTATTTACCTTCTTTTTTTTGAAAATTATTTGATTAATCCGGTCAGAAGGAATGTAATGGCGGTCGCAATTTCATTGGTTATCATTGCCCTTACTCACTTTGGTGTTTTTGCTTTTTGTCTGGCTTTTTTTATCGTATCACTTTTTATCAGCTATCGAAAAAAGGCAATACTGCCATCCATCATCCTCTTTTTCTTAGGGTTTGGAATGATTGCCTTGTTTGATTTTAACCGTGCTTTCCGATTAATAACTTTTTGGAGGATCATTTTTGAAAGGCCTGCTTTGTTGCAAGGTCCATTGCCATTTCCACTGTTGCTGAATATCCTGTTATCTTATTTTCTTGCAGGTTTTGGTATTTTACAATTCCGGAAGTTTAAAAGCAAATTGGATGAAGCCTCTGGAAAAATGATGCTTACATTAATCTTTTTGGTGTCAGTATTTGCATTTCCATTGGTGGATATGGAGTATTTTCAAAGATTTAATGTCATGTTGTTCGTTCCTCAACTCTTGTTGATAGCCTATTTAATCCGCTTAAATCATAAACTGGCACTTCCTTTTTCAATTTCGCTGGTTTTGCTAACAACTTTGTCAATTTTCATGTATTTTTCAGAAGCAAAGAAGCCGTGCATCGACGATCTGGCCTTCCGGGATTTACAAAATATCAAGAAGTATCTTCCTGAAAATAAAGAAAATAGTATTATCATTGCAAGGCATGGTCTGGAATTCTGGACTGCCTGGGCTTTAAATGTCAGTGTTGGACAAGACCGGGCGATGGACAAAATTGGACTGGATAAATACAGTAATGTCATTATTCTGCAACAAAAAAACGAAGAGAGACAAGGGCCATTGGGTAGAAGACCGTTACACAAGCCAGGAATTGGACTGGTAGGACATCGACCCATGGGTCCAGGGATGGGACCTGAAAAGGGAAGTCCGGTGCCCGAAAATTTTAAATTATTCTACAGTTCTTCCTCTTTTAATGTTTACCATAAAAATAATTGACAACCTATGTTTAAATCAAGAAAAGCGGTTCTTCTGCTGTACGCGATCCTCTGGTTGCTTGTGTTGATATCCCCTTATTTAAGGTATATGCAGGATATTGGTGTCAATGGCTGGAACAAGATGATCGGCGACTGGACCAATCTTTTCTTACTTCTGCTTCTATTTCTGATCAATTTATTTGTGCTGGTGCCCAAATTACTTTTTAATGACAAAAGAATTCAATACTTTGTCATTGTGACTGTTATGATATTTTCCGTAGCTGTTATCAGTTTAATCATCCATCCAATTGGACCTCCTCAGCCTCCAGGAATGGGAAATCCCCCACCGGATCTTCAGCCTGTTCGATCCTACGATCTTCAGTCATTGCTGGGAACAATTCTGAATAATCTAATCACCGCTTTACTCATTATTGGCAGCAGTACGGCTCTAGAACTGGAATACAAATGGCGAAGTGAACAAAAATTGAGAAAGGATGCAGAGAAAGAACAACTAAAAACCAGCCTGGCCTTGCTGAGGCACCAGGTAAGCCCCCATTTTCTGATGAATACGCTCAATAACATTCATAGTTTGGTAGAAATGGATGCCGAAAAGGCTCAGGAAGCCATTGAGCGGTTGTCCACACTGATGAGGTATTTGCTGTATGATTCGGCTCAAAACACGATTGAGTTGAAAAAAGAGATCGAATTTATCCATAGCTTCATATCATTGATGCAACTCAGGCATTCGGATGAGGTTGAGGTCCGGGTTGTTGTACCGGCGCAGGTTCCGGAGATGAAAATCCCTCCGATGCTTTTCATTTCGCTGTTGGAAAATGCGTTCAAACATGGTGTTTGTTATCCATTTAAATCGTTCATTGACTTTGAATTGCAACTGAGTGATTCAAATCTTAACTGCACCATAAGGAACAGTAAGCACAAGGTTCAGTCAAAATCTCAGGATGAATATTCGGGTATTGGTCTAGACAACATTAAAAAGAGTCTCAAATTGCTGTATCAGGAGAATTTCCGGCTGGAAATAGTTGAAGATGAAAAAGAGTTTGTAATCAACCTAGAAATTCCGCTATGAAAATATCTTGTATTGCCATTGATGATGAGCCTCTGGCGGTGAAGAAAATAGCTGCCTACATTCAGAAAATTCCTTTTTTGGAACTGGTCGGTGAATGCAGGAGTGCCTTTGAAGCAATGAAAATTCTAAATACCCGTAAAGTTCACTTGCTGTTTATCGATATCAACATGCCGGATTTAAACGGGATGGACTTCATAAAATCAATGACAGAGCGACCATATGTTGTATTTACGACAGCCTACAGCGAATATGCGGTGGAGGGCTTTGAGGTGGAGGCAGTGGATTATTTGTTAAAGCCAATCACTTTCAGCAATGTATTGAAGGCTGCAAACAAGGTAAAAAATCTTGTTGACTTAAAGGCCAACAACCAAAAAGAAAGTACCAAGACGATGGTTGATCATCTGTTTGTGAAATCCAAATATAAGCTGATCCGCGTTGAGCTGGATCAGATCAAATACATTGAAAGTCAACACGAATACATTAGCATACACGTTTTAAAAGGTGAACCTGTTGTGACACAACTTAGCTTGAGGTACATGGAAGAACAGCTTCCTAGCGATAGGTTTATGCGGGTCCACCGTTCCTACATTGTCAGGCTTGATAGAATATCCGTTATCGAGCGGAACAGAATTGTTTTTGATGGCAAAGTATCTATTCCCATTGGTGAACAGTACAAGGAGAGATTTCAGAAGTTTATGTGCGGGATGGTGTGAACTTTGATCAGATATATTCCTTGTTCTTCGGAAAAGAATCCAGTTCTCTGAATGAAGAATAAATTTTTTGTGGAAAACTATATCATTTCAAGTTTTGGGCGCTCCCGGGAACATTCCTGTTTGTATTTGACTTTTGGATAACCAACCAACAGGGCTGCATAGATCCTGTTGGATTCCGGAATGCCGAAATGGTGGTTGTACTTTCCAGTTTTGCCAAATGCTTTGACAATGAAACCAATGAAGCAGGTCGCCAATCCCAGCGAAGCGGCGTGAAGGGATAAATAGGTTGCCCAGATATTTGCATCTGCCTCCAGCATTCCTGTTTTGGATTCAGGACCGTGCAATAACATGACTGCCGGTGCGTGGTGGCAAATCAGGGAGTTGTTCCCCTTTCTCTTTTCAAGGAAAGACTCCTTGTAGCGCCTGAGTTTGGCAATGTTCATTTTTGGTACAAAGAGTCCTATCAACCCACCGATAACAGGGGAGGTTATGAGTGTGAACAGCCGGATCAGCGATTCCTCTGTCAGATTATTCAACAGCTGAATCTTCTCAGGGGTACGGACAATGGTGATTTGAAGAGGTCTTGCGTTGCTGGCGGAAGGACAATGCTTCAAGTTGGTAACCAGTTGCAACAGGAGGTCATCCGGAACCTCCTTTGACAGGTAGCTTCTGCAACTTCTTATTCCTGCCGTAAACCAAACAAAATCATTCGCAGTTACAGCATGTGGATGCAGCGGGACAATTTCACCCTTATCTGGGAAGACCGTACTTTCCGGACAAATGGCAATGCAATGTCCGCAATGGATGCAAGTATCGGCAATCACTCCAGTTGCAATGGTTATGGCGTTGGCAGGACAATCTTTGACGCACTTCAGGCATCCGGTGCAATGGTTTAAATCTATGATTGGCATGATAATGGGTTTAAGGGCTTAAAAGTAAGGGATGTTTTCTACATGCGATCGCAAAAGCGAAATTTCTCCTCCATTTGGCGAAAATTAACGTTTCTAATCTCATTCTAATCTCATTCTAATTTCGTTCTAAGGCGGAAGTCATTCCTTTGTCCAGTAATAATAGGAAAGAGTTATGCCATTTAAAACGACACTTCTGATTGTCTTGCTTGTTACGGGAGGAAAACTTTACTGCCAGGAGGTGAAAAAGGATACGCTGAAAGTCACCATTCAGCAGGCTGAAGCGATCTTTCTCAAGGAGAATCTTGCGCTTCTTGCGCAGCGACTCAATGTTGATGCCACCAAAGCACTGATCATTCAGGCACGGCTCTATCCCAATCCGACGGTCACCTTTACGCAGGGCGCCTATAATCCTGAGACGGGAAAGTGGTTTGAACAGGATTTTCAAAATGGCGAACAGGCTTATCAGCTCTCACAATTAATCCTGTTGTCGCACAAAATCAGGAAGCAGACAAAAATCGCAGAAACCAATTACAAGCTGGCCGAAGACAACCTGTTTGACCTGTTGCGAACGTTGAAATTGGCCCTTCGAAGTAATTTTTACAACCTCTATTTCCAGCAACAATCGGCCAGGGTTTATGACGAGGAAATAGGTTCCTTAAAAACGATTGTTGCCGCCTATGACAAGGTGAAGGAGAAGGGATATGTATCTGCCGCAGATTGTGCTCTGGTGCAGGCTCAATTGTATTCGTTGCAGAATGAATATCAAAATTTAGTGGATAACATCAATGATCTGCAGAGTCAGACCCGGATTTTGCTGCAGGCTTCCGTCAACAAATATATTCAGCCCATCGTTGAGTCCTCCATTCTCAGGGAAAATCCTTTGGAGTACCACATGGGTGCCTTGCTGGATTCTGCTTACAGAAACAGAACCGACCTGCACATCGCCCACGATAATTTTCTCTTGAGCCAGCAGAACCTGGGTTACCAGAAATCATTGGCCGTTCCAGACATTACCCTTGGTGGAAACTATGACCGAAGGGGCAGCTACGTCACCAATTTCAATGCCCTTTCAATTGGTTTTAGCATTCCAATTTTTAACCGCAATCAGGGAAACATCAAAAACGCACAAATTCTTGAGGATTACAACAAAACACAACTATTGTCGACAGAAAAAATTGTGGAGGAACAGGTAACCCGTGGTTTTGAAAAAGCTTTGGATGCCACTCGTTTGTTGAGTGGGATTGATCCGGATTTTGCCGGGAGGTTCGATCTTTTGGCAAAGGAGATGCTAAGGAATTACCTGAGCAGGAATGTCAGTCTGATCAATTTTCTGAACTTCTACGATTCCTATAAACAAAACATAGTTCAGCTGAACACGATTTCATACAACAAGGTGAATGCTCTGGAAAACCTGAATTTCCTGACTGCAACCAATTTTTATAACAAGTAAAGAGCAAAAATATGGCAAACGATTCCGGATATTTCAGGAGGATGATCTTGAACATCTTTAGAATAGGGATCATCATCATCATGATGACCAACCTTTATGAGTGCGGCGAAATTAAAAAGTCGGAAGAGAAGGAGAAGTATGTCATTCCGGACTCGCTGCTGAAGACTCTGGTCCTGGATACAGTACAAACATGCCCGCTTGTGAATACCCTTAAGCTTACCGGGATGGTCGATTTTAACCAGGACAATCAGGTGAACATCTATTCGCTGGTAAGCGGGAACATCCAGGATATAAGAGTTCAATTGGGTGATTATGTAAGCAAAGGACAGATTCTGGCGATAGTTAAGAGTGGCGAAATGGCAGGCTATGGCTACAACCTGGTGGTAGCAGAAACCAATGTCCGAACCACAAAAAAGCAGCTGGATGCATCGGGTGAACTATTTAGAAGTGGTCTCGCCTCCATCCTGGATCTTACCAATGCGCAGGCAGCCTACGATCAGGCGGTATCTCAACTCGAAATGGCCAAAAGGATTCTTAAGATTAACGGGAACAATGGCACTGGAGACTATGTCATCAAATCTCCCATCAATGGTTTTATCGTACAAAAAAATGTGACCAACCAAACCCTGGTTCGTGCTGATAACGGGAATCCACTTTTCACGGTATCCGATCTAAACGAAGTGTGGATTCAGGGAAATGTCTACGAAGCCAATCTGGAGCAGGTGCATGTTGGCGACAAGGTAGAGGTGAGGATCCTGTCTGCCCCCGATGAAGTATTTACGGGAAAGATTGATAAGATCCTGAATGTACTTGATCCCGCGAGCAAGGTAAACAGGGTCCGGGTCGTGCTGAAGAATCCCGGCTATCGCCTCAAGCCCCAGATGTTTGCAAGTTTGTTGGTTTCAAATCCTGAAAACCGTGAAGCCCTGTGTCTGCCGAGTAAGTCGTTGATCTACGACAGAAGCAGGTATTATGTACTGGTTGAAAAAGGGTCGGGACATACAGAAATCACTCCGGTTGATATTCTCAACAATTACGGGGAGAAGACCTTTGTTAGTGCCGGTGTGAAGGCGGGCGACCGGGTGATTGCCTCCAATGCCCTTCAGATTTATAGCGAATTGAACAATTAGTTGAGCCTAAAAAAATAACCATGACCAAATTTTTGGGAACCATCATCTCCTTCTCGCTGAGGAATCGGTATTTTATCCTGTTTGCCGCTGCCGCTTTGGTGGTGTCGGGGATCATTGTTTTTAAGAATATGCCGATTGAAGCATTTCCCGATGTAACAAATACCGAGATATCCGTAATTACCCAGTGGCCTGGCCGCAGTGCGGAAGAGGTGGAGAAGCACATCACCATTCCCATCGAGATTGCTTTGAATCCGGTCCAAAAAAAGATCAGCATGAGATCAACAAGTATTTTTGGATTGTCTTATGTGAAATTAATTTTTGATGATGAGGTGAAGGATCCACAGGCCAGGTTGCAGGTTATGAGCCTGATCAGCAATGCGACGTTACCTGCCGGTGTGGTTCCTGCTATCCAACCGCCTACGGGTCCTACCGGGGAAATTTTTCGTTATACCCTGAAGAGTACCTTCCGGGATGTCACGGAACTGAAAAGCATTCAGGATTGGGTGATCGATCGCAGGCTCCGGGCCGTGCAGGGGGTTGCCGATCTGACCAGTTTCGGGGGAAAAACAAAAACCTACGAGATCAAGGTAAATCCTGATAAGCTGACCTCTCTCGGACTTACTCCCCTGGATGTGTTCACGGCCATTCAAAATACCAACATCAATATCGGTGGGGACATGATCTTTGAAAACGATGAAGCCTATGCAGTTCGGGGAATCGGCCTCATCAATGACATCGATGAAATCAACAACATCATCATTCAAAACAACAATGGGGTGCCACTTCTGGTGAAGGATGTGGCCACAGTGGCCATATCAAACCTGCCCCGTCTGGGATGGGTCACCAGGAGCGATGCAGTAACCAACTCTTCCGGAATCAGGATGGTTTCGGATCAGAATGATGTGGTGGAGTGCATCGTTGTGATGCGTAAAGGCGAAAATCCATCGGAGGTGGTTCAGGAACTGAAAAAGGAGATAGAAAAACTCAACCGGGATGTTTTGCCTGCCGACACCAAAATCGTACCCTACTACGACAGGACCGACCTGATCTCGTTTGCCACGAATACCGTATTGCACAATTTGATTGAAGGCATCTTGCTGGTCATTGTGTTGGTCTCACTGTTCCTTTTTGACTGGCGTACGACGGTCATTGTTTCCGTTATTATTCCTCTGGCATTGCTTTTTGCATTTATTTGCCTTAAAATAATGGGAATGACAGCCAACCTGTTATCCATGGGTGCCGTCGATTTTGGAATCATCATCGATGGTGCTGTGGTGATGGTGGAGGGACTGTTTGTTGCCTTGAGTGCGAAAGCGCAGGAGTTCGGAATGGAACGATTTAACAAACTTTCCAAGATGGGTTTGTACAAATCCGTTGGTACGAAGATGGGGAAGGCTATCTTCTTCTCAAAGGTTATCATCATTACCTGTCTGATCCCGATCTTTGCTTTTCAGAAGGTAGAAGGCAAAATGTTTTCACCCCTGGCCTTCACTCTTGGGTTTGCCCTACTCGGAGCCCTGATCACCACCCTGACACTGGTCCCGGTTTTGATCTCCTTTCTATTGAACAAGCAGGTCAGAGAAAAGCACAATCCCTTTTTGGTTTCGCTCAATAGTTTTATGATCAAAGGATTTGATGCTTTTTACAAACGAAAAAAGCTGGTCATGATGGCCTCACTGTTTTTTGTAGTAGCCGGATTTTACAGTTACAATTTTCTGGGTTCCGAGTTTCTTCCCCAGTTGAATGAAGGGGCCATCTGGTTGAGGGTTCAGCTTCCCTACAGTGCCTCTCTGCAGAAAGGGGTAGAGGTATCTCTTCAGGCACGCAATATTCTGATGACATTTCCGCAGGTCAAATGTGTCGTCTCCCAAACCGGTAGACCCGATGATGGAACGGATGTGGCAGGATTCTACAACAACGAGTTTGACGTGGTGATGTATCCTGAAAATGAATGGTCCCCAAAGATATCCAGGGAGGCATTGATTGCCAGTATGGATAAAAAACTGTCCGTTATTCCTGGTGTCAACCTGAATTTCTCGCAACCCATTATGGATAATGTGGAGGAGGCTGTGTCGGGAGTTAAGGGTTCCATATGCGTGAAGATTTATGGGGATTCCCTCCGTTATACGGAACAAAAGCTGACTGAAGTTTACAATATCATGAAAGAGATTCGAGGAATCGAAGACCTTGGCATCATCCACAATATCGGGCAACCGGAGATCGATGTCAACCTTGATCAGCAAAAAATGGCCTTGTACGGAGTGACAACTGCCAATGCCAATGCAGTTCTTGCCATGGCCATTGGCGGACAGGTTGCCTCCACCCTGTATGAAGGAATTGAAACGTATGACATCCGGGTACGGTTGCCGGAGGAATTCCGCAAGACACAGGAAGACATTGGTAATCTTCTGGTTCCTACACAGAATGGAGCCAAAGTGCCCATCAAATCGATTGCACAAATAACCCGTAAAACAGGAGCAAGCTTGATTTACCGCGACGGCAACGAAAGATATGCGGCACTCAAGTTCTCGGTCCGGGGTCGGGATATGGGCAGCGCAGTGGCCGAGGCACAATCGAAGGTTGACTCCAAAGTCTCTTTAAAAAGGGGTTACACGATGGCTTGGCAGGGTGATTTTGAGAACAAGGAGCGGGCACAGAAGAGTTTGAAGGAGTTGGTTCCGGTTAGCTTGCTATTTATCTTTCTGCTGCTTTTGAGCATGTTCGGAAATTTCAAGGATGCTTCCCTCGTCTTTTTGAATGTCCCTTTTGCGTTGGTTGGGGGTATCATGGCACTGCATCTTACAGGTACAGATTTTAGCATATCCGCCGGGATCGGATTTATTGCCCTTGCGGGAATATGCATCCAGGATGGGATCATTTTAATCTCTGTCTTCAAGGAGAACCTGCACAAGATGAGGTCCGGAACCAACACCTTGTATCTGGCCATAAAATCAGGCGTGCAGGAAAGAATACGGCCTGTGATGATGACGGCCCTGATGGCGGCCATCGGCTTGATGCCGGCTGCGCTGTCTCATGGGATCGGATCCGAAAGTTCCAGGCCTTTGGCCAGGGTGGTCATTGGGGGAATTATTGTGGCCATGTTTTGTTCCCTGTGGATTTTCCCGCTGATCTTTCATTGGGCATACAGAAAATTCTACAAATAATGGCTGATGGCCAACATCCTGGTAAGGTCAAAAAAAATTAGGAATGAAAACAGTTAAAGGACGAATGAAATTTCTAAATTCGAGAGCTTAAAATCTAAAAAGAGAGGTTTTTATGGCAAATTTTCTCGTAGTTGAGGATGAAGTGAACGTTTCCTCTTTTATCAGGAGGGGCCTCGAAGAGGAGGGTCATAAGGTGGAAGTGGCCTTCGATGGGGCGATGGGTCTCAGTATGGCATGTCAAATGGAATTTGACCTGATTGTGTTGGATGTCATACTGCCTCATCTGAACGGCGTCGAATTTTGCAAACGATATCGCTCAACCATGGGTTATGCGGTCCCTATCGTCATGCTAACGGCGCTTGGATCGACAGATGATATTGTCAACGGATTGAATACGGGTGCCGATGATTATTTGATCAAACCCTTTAAATTCAAGGAACTGCTTGCCAGAATCAGTTCGTTGCTCAGAAGAAGAAATCTCGGAAATTTTTCGGAAAATTACCGATTCGCAGATGTTTTCATGGAGGCTAATACGAAGACAGTTACCCGTTCGGGGAAGAAGATCCTACTCACATCCAAGGAATACAGGTTGCTGGAGTTTTTCCTGGCAAATCCCGGCAGGGTTTTATCGAGAACGACCATTCTGGAAAATGTTTGGGACAAGAATGTGGAGTTAAATACCAATGTGGTGGAGGTTTATATCAATTATCTCAG
>TBL_comb47_HYPODRAFT_10002854_pt1 | contig 20970 bp, 20 predicted proteins | sample TroBogypolimnion_40_FD_10682 | JGI IMG/M metagenome (IMG submission 10682) | reverse complement strand
GCGGTTCAGAAGAACCGCAGCCTTTGGAGATTGCAACAGTATTGAATGACTACAACACTCCCCTCCCAGCCTCGGCTCCCGATGGCATGCTCTTTAGGACAGGTAGAGAAAGGAACGGTTTCATACGTTTCACTCAGTAAAATAAAGCAGTTAATCTAAAAAACTACACGTGTATTGCTTATATAATACTTAGAATCCTCTCTTCATGTCAAGAAAGTTTTCGTTCCCTTCTTTTGAGGCAGTCTCCCTGGATACCTGAGTTTTCCTCTTCATCTTCAAGGTTGACATCTCCGGAATTCGTTTCTATTATTTTTAACCTTAATTCAGTTTATCCTTTCTCCATCTGATTTTGAAAATATCCAGACAAGTCAATCCAATACAAGAGAAGAGAATGTATGAAAAAAATAACCGGTTCCCAGGCTATTGTCAAATGTCTCCAGGAAGAAGGCGTCAAGACTCTCTTCGGCTTCCCCGGAGGTGCAGTCCTCGACCTGTACGACCAGCTCTATGATGCCGAAATCCAGCATGTACTCGTCCGGCATGAGCAGGGCGCGGTGCATGCGGCAGACGCATACGCCCGTGTTACCGGAGAGGTAGGCGTGGCGCTTTTGACCTCAGGCCCCGGCGCGACCAACGGCGTCACAGGAATCGCCACGGCCTATATGGATTCCATTCCCGTTGTCATCCTCACCGGCCAGGTGCCGACTCCGCTGATCGGCAATGATGCCTTTCAGGAGGTTGACATCGTCGGCATAACCAGGCCATGCACCAAGCATAACTACCTGGTAAAAAGCAGCGCTGATCTGGTGCCGACCATCCGGGAGGCCTTTCATATCGCCCGGACCGGCCGTCCTGGCCCTGTCCTTATCGACCTTCCCAAGGATGTTGTCGCGGGCATGATCAGCTATCCGGAAAAAAAGCCGATCCGCATGCCGAACTATCAGCCGACCTATGAGCCGCATATCGGCCAGATCGGCAAGGCCTGCAAGGCCATTCTCAACGCCGTAAGGCCCGTGCTCTATGTCGGCGGCGGCGTTATCCTTTCGGATTCGCATGCGGACCTCACCGAGCTTGCAACCCGGCTGAATATCCCGGTCACCATGACCTTGATGGGACTCGGCGCCTTTCCCGGAAGCCATGATCTTTCATTGGGCATGCTTGGCATGCACGGCACCTATACCGCCAACATGGCGGTTGCCAATTGCGACCTGCTGATCGCCGTCGGAGCACGCTTCGACGACAGGGTCACCGGCCGTCTCGATGCCTTTGCCCGCAATGCCGAAATCATACATATCGACATCGACCCGACGTCCATCAGCAAGAATGTGAAGGTGGACATCCCCATCGTTGCCGACTGCAAATATGCGCTCACCGCTATCAATAACTGGCTGAATTCCCAGAAGGCTCCTCAACCGGGCAAGACAGACGCCAGGCTTAAGGAATGGCTTGCCACCATCAACCAGTGGAAAGCCGAACATCCCCTTTCCTATAAAGATGACGGCGACATTATAAAGCCCCAATATGTCGTAGAAATGCTTGACGAACTCACAGGCGGTGAGGCCATTATCACAACAGAGGTCGGCCAGAACCAGATGTGGACGGCCCAGTTCTACAAATTCAACAGCCCTCGAAGGTTTGTTACCTCGGGAGGCCTCGGGACCATGGGTTTCGGTCTGCCGGCGGCCATTGGCGCCAAAATGGCCTTTCCGGACAGACACGTAATCGACATCGCGGGCGATGGCTCCATCCAGATGAATATCCAGGAACTGGCCACCGCCAGACAATACAAATGCCCGGTCAAGGTAGCCATTCTCAATAACGGCTACCTGGGCATGGTGCGCCAGTGGCAGGAATTATTTTACAACAAACGGTATTCATCGACCATCATGGATACCGTCCCTGACTTTGTTGCGCTTGCCCGGGCATTCGGAGCCGTCGGCTTGCGCGCTGAAAAGAAAAGCGAAGTGAAAGCGGTAATACAAGAGGCACTTGCCACAGACAATGTCGTGATCATGGACTTCAAGGTTGCCAGAGAAGAAGGCGTCTATCCGATGGTACCGGCTGGAAAGGCGACAACGGAAATGCTCTTAGTGTAATTTTTTCTTATAATATACTCCAATGATTTCAACGACTCATTCGCAGGGAAAACAGATGAAACATACAATTTCCGTTCTTCTCCAAAACAGGCCCGGCGTGCTCTCCAGGGTCACAGGACTGTTCAGCGGCCGTGGATTCAACATCGAAAGTCTCTGTGTCGCCGAGACCCTTGAACCGGACGTTTCCTGTCTCACCTTGGTTACGACCGGCGATAATTTCATCATTGAACAGATTACCAAGCAACTGCACAAACTGATCGATGTCATCAAGGTGACGGATATCAGCGACAAGGAATATGTCGAACGGGAAATGGTCCTGATCCGGGTTAAGGCCGACGCCAACACCAGGGCGGAGGTCCTGCGCGTGTGGACATCTTCCGCGGCAAGGTTGTCGATGTCAGCCCGAAAAGTTATGCCGTCGAAATAACCGGTTCAGCCTCCAAGATTCAGGCAGTCATCGATATTCTTCGCCCGCTCGGCATTAAGGAAATTGTCCGTACGGGCACCATCGCCATGGCAAGGGCCAATAAGGGATAGGAAAAGACATTTTCATGTAAAATGGCCTTTTCACGTAAAGGTGAACTGATAAGTGCGCCTTTACCCGCATTCATTTTCTTCTTCATTGATATTGACTTTGAATGCAACCAAGACCACCATACAGTATATTGTACGCAAACAACCGGAGGGTGACAGGTGTCCTGAAAGCACTTTTCCCCTTTACCTGTGATTGGCACCCATGAATTTCTCTGCCGGGGGAGTTCATGGATGCTTTCAAAGCAGACCCGATTATCCTTTTCGCAAACAGAATCCTATGATCTCTCCTCGAATCCCCATAGCCAAGGAAGGATATCCTTTTTTTGGTTCAGCTATTTTGATCACCCTGATCCTCGCAATATTCGGGTATAAGTTTCTCACCGTGGTCGCGCTGGTCGTCACATTTTTCATCCTGTATTTTTTTAGAGATCCTGAGCGATTCATTCCAAGACAGAGCAACTCGTTCATCAGCCCCGCGGATGGCAAGGTTATCGTCATTGAAAAGGTTTTCGACGATAGATTTTTCCATGAGTACGTCCACAAGATCTCAATCTTCATGAATATCTTCAACGTTCATGTCAACCGTATTCCACACAACGGTGTTGTTGAAAAAATCATCTATACCCCTGGACAATTTTATTCCGCCGACAGCAGTCAGGGCGGGTTGAGGAATGAAAATTGCGCAACGATTATCACAGGTGAAACGGGAAGAAAAATTGCCGTTGTTCAAATAGCCGGACTTATTGCAAGACGGATCGTCTGCTGGCTTGAACCTGAGGATAATGTCAGGCAGGGAGATCGCTTCGGATTGATCCGCTTTGGCTCTCGTGTTGATCTGTATATTCCCGGAAGTGTGCAGCTTTCCGTCAAAAAAGGAGAGCTTGTCAGAGCAGGGGAAACCATACTGGGGCAGTTTGTCGTGTGAGCATTGGTTTGCAATCTCACTGAATATTGCGTATAGTAGCAGCAATACATCGTCGCAGACAACACATCACAACCACCCAGCGGGAGAGCGCTCTTGATGTCAAACACCACCCAGGAAATGAGTTCCAAGTTCCATCCCCTGCCCTGCATGTTTACTATTGCCAGCCTTTTTTGCGGCTTCTATTCGATAGTTGCAGCAATTAAAGGAGATTTCACCACATCGGCATACGCCATCCTGATTGCAGCTATTTTTGACGGGCTCGACGGACGTATCGCCCGCTTGACGGGAACTACCAGCACCTTCGGCATGGAGCTTGATTCTCTCTGCGATTTAGTCTCCTTCGGCGTTGCGCCGGGTCTGCTCGCCTATTTGTGGGCATTGCAGTCCTTCCACCGTTATGGCTGGCTCGCAGGTTTTCTCTATGTCGCAACGACAGCCCTGAGGCTCGCCCGCTTCAATTGCCAGCATAGCGGTACTTCAAAACATTTCGTAGGTCTTCCATGCCCTGCGGCTGCGGCAATGATTTCGGCTACTGTTCTCTTCTGCCATCGCCTGGGTTTTGAAGGGACTGTCAACCATATATCCTTGCTCTTCCTCGTCTATATCCTGTCGTATCTTATGGTATCGACCCATCTGTACTTCAGTTTCAAACAACCCAGCTCACAAAAACGGAAAACATTCCGGCTTCTTGTGGGAACGCTCTTGCTCTTTATTCTGGTCGCAAGTGAACCGGATGTCATGCTTTTTGCCATCTTTGCTGTCTATATCGCCTCCGGTCCGATTTTCGCCCTGTTCAGAAAGGCGAGAAAAATTTTCAAACCGAAAAACCTCACGGAATCCAATCAACAGCAATCCTCGCGACAGGATAAAGAATTAAGCTGACATCCTCTCCATCAAACAGAGTATTTCGCTTTCAAGCTCCCCTTTTACCTTGTGTGGTTGCTTGGCTGGCTGAACGTTCTCCTCTTCACGTGACAAATATTTCACCCTGTTTCTTGTCATTTGATTGCCCCCTAAGCCATAATCTGGTATTTTCTGATGCCATACTTATGGAACATTGGATGACGAATCAATCTGTTATTCGATATCAAGGAACAATATCGTTGTCATTATAAGGAAATTACGATGAATGGAAAAAAATTGAAATATAATGTTGCTGTTGTCGGTGCTACTGGAGCTGTAGGCGGAGCCATGCTGAGTGTCCTTGAACGAAGAAATTTTCCGACCGATGAATTGCGGCTCCTGGCCTCTGAACGATCTATAGGAAAAAAACTTGTCTTTCGCGGTCAGGAGATTGCAGTTCAGCAACTCACAAAGGATTCGTTTAAAGATATCGATATTGCACTCTTTTCAGCCGGGGCCTCCAGATCTCTCGAATTTGCGCCTGCCGCTGCGGCAAGCGGCGCGATTGTTGTTGATAACTCCAGCGCCTTTAGAATGGACCCTGAAATTCCTCTTGTAGTTCCCGAAGTCAACGTCCATGCGATCAGGCACTATACAAAACGGGGAATTATTGCTAATCCCAATTGTTCCACTATTCAAATGCTTGTTGCCCTTAAACCTCTCTATGACAAAGTCGGCATCAAGCGAATAGTTGTTTCCACATATCAGGCAGTCTCCGGCACCGGCGCTAAAGCCATTGAAGAACTGCACACGCAGATACAGGATTATGTCTCTGGAAAAGAGATGTCCGCCAAGGTCTATCCCCATCAGATTGCCTTCAATTGCCTTCCTCAGATCGATAGCTTTTTGGACAATGGCTACACCAAAGAAGAAATGAAAATGGTCAACGAGACCAGAAAAATTTTTGAAGATGCATCCATTGGCGTCACGGCTACCGCTGTAAGGGTCCCGGTATATTATGGTCATTCCGAAGCTGTCAATGTTGAAACTGAAAGAAAAATAACAGCTCAGGAAGTGAAAGATCTTTTAGCGCGGGCCCCCGGAGTGAAGCTGGTTGACGAACCGCAAAAAGGGATATATCCACTTGCCATTGATTGTGTCGGAAATTTTGAGACCCTGGTTGGCCGTATTCGAGAAGATGAATCTATCGACAATGGCATAAATCTCTGGGTTGTGTCCGATAACATCTTGAAAGGGGCAGCCTTGAATGCAGTGCAGATCGCAGAACATTTGATTGCTCAATACATTTGATTCCTGAGTCTTCGCAAGGTATTCACCTTTTGCAGGAGCCCTCTCATTGCGGATTATCAGCGGACATGCCAGAGGCCTGAAACTGAAGGCCCCCCAAGGACAGTCAATACGTACGTCCGACCTCGGACAGGGCCAGAGAGGCCCTGTTCAGTATTATCGGCAATCGGGTCAAGGATGCGCGGGTTCTTGATCTCTTTGCCGGCACTGGCGCCTTCGGACTGGAGGCCCTCAGCCGTGGTGCCAGTCATGTCACCTTTGTCGACAACAGTCCAGATGCACGCATGCTGATCAATCAGAATATTCAAATATTTCCGCACCGTGTTCAAGCGGATTCGGACCCGGAAATCAGCCCGAACCGCATCAGCGCATTTTTTCACCGCTCCCCGTCTCACTCTTCGATTATGATCTTGGAAAGCCGGATTTTTTTTCAAGAAATGAACAGAATAATCCAGACCTCCTTTTTGACCTGATTTTTCTTGACCCGCCTTATGGGAAAGGATTGTCCTTGCAGACCCTCCTCTCTCTTGACAGAAGCGTTGTTCTTACGAGAGGCGGGCTTGTTATTGTCGAAGAGCGGTCTGGTGTTGTTTTACCGGATAGTTTCAACTTTCTGACCATTTCCGACAAGCGCCGGTACGGAGATACAGCCTTCTGGTTTTATCATATCCAATCCCCCCCGGCAGACAGCCATTAAGGAAAACAGACTAATCTTTTATTCCCTCTCTATACCATGGAATCTCCTGACAGTTATTCGATAGCCATCTACCCCGGTACATTTGACCCCATCACCATGGGACATCTCGACATTGTCGATCGTGCCTTAAATTTTTTTGATAAAATTATTATCACCATTGCGATTAACCCCGGGAAAACTCCTTTATTCTCGCTTGAGGAACGCCAGGGGATGATCAGAAAATGTTTCCCGGATGATTACTCCCGTATTGAAATAGACACGGTTTCCGGACTCTTAGTCGATTATGCCTTAAAGAGGAAGGCAAAGGCAATTATTCGCGGATTGCGCGCTGTATCTGATTTCGATTATGAATTTCAAATGGCGCTTATGAACCGTAAACTGGACAGGGACGTGGATACTCTCTTTTTGATGTCAGGACTGCGATGGATTTTCATCAGTTCGTCCATTATTAAAGATGCGGCGCGGCACGGAGGAGACGTCAGCGAGCTTGTTCCTGAACACGTCGATAGAATGCTCAAGGACAAATTTTCCCGTTAAAAAAAACAGGCGGTCACCTGAAGAAGATGACCGCCTGCTCTGTTTCTGTACCTCTGCTTTTCCGGCGGCAGAAGTTGCAGCCGTTTGGGGGTGAACCTTATTGGGGACGTTGGCGAAACAACGTTTCAATGTGATCATTGATGGATTGACGGAATGTATCAAATTCATTGCGTACAATTTTGACGACCGTCTCAGTGTCCAGTGAAGAAGGATTTTCCAGACTGCCCGTCATTGACTCAGCCCTTTCACGACCGGCTGTCGTTCGGGTATTGCCGGCTTCGCTGTTTTTTCTGATAAGCAATTTCTGCTGCCATTGGAGAACCTTTGAAGTTTCGGCACAGATACTTTCCTGAACATCTTCACTGCTTGCCCCGAAAATCCTCGACTTCTCCAACCCGTTGAAGACCGACAGGAGAAGTCCATGGGCCTCAAGGCTCGCTTCATAGCGATACTGATCAATATAACGGACGATGGAGTCCATTAACTGCAGGAAAGTCTTATCAATGGGTTTTGCTGCCCACTCGCTGTTAAGCCTGTTGATTTCATCAAGAAAACTTTCTACTACGCGCTCCTCCTCGGCTCCCCGATTAAGCGCTGCAAGACAAACACGTAGCGTGTCAAGACCATCGTCCTTCTGCATTCCTGCGGCACCTGACACGGGAGAATGATCACCGGCTCTCTCTTTTTCAATTTCCGCGAAAAAGCTCTCATCGGTAAGGCTCTCGTACCCTTGGGTTTTCTGAGGCTCAGGATGAACATTCATCGAAAGTCCAGTCAACTCCTGTTCTTCATCAAAACCTTGCCCAAAAATATCAGAAGCCCCAAATATCTCCTCTGTCATCCCGACAGGCGCGGTTTCCTGAACCTTCTCCTTTTTCCCCTCATCAATGAAATATTTACTGAACTCTTTTTCTATTTCATCAACAAATGCCTGCATCTCGCTCTTTGTCTCAAGAATGTCTTCTTCATCAACAGCCTGGAAAACGACCTCTTCCTCCCTCTCTGGCAAGGCGTGGACGCCTGTATCCGACTCCTCGACAAGGTCAAATTCCACACCTTCAATATAATCGATAAAATCCTCATCATCCTGCAGGATAAAAGGAGCGTTCATCTGNTCTTCGACATCTCCTGCGGACAGAAGGGCTTCTGCTTTTTCCGGCACAGCCTCTGAATCAGAGAGAGTTTCCTCATTCATCATAAAAGTGCTGTCATCTTCAAGAGTAATCGATTCCCGAACACCATCGGCTTCTTCTTCGCCCTGGCCGCTTGCAGAAATCTCTTCGGTTGTACTCTCATCATCGACAGGTTCAAAAAACTCTCTCAGATGATCCTCAAACTCTGCAGCGCGTGCTGTATCATTCGCTTCCAGATCAGCCGTTTCAAGTTCGTCTGCCTCCAGATCATCCGCCTCCAGATCATCCGCCGCACCAAGGGAATCGGTGTCATCCTCACGCTGTCTTTCATCCTGCAGAGCCGAATCAGGTTCTGTACGTTCTGATACGTCTTCAGCAAGGAAGATCACTGACGGTTCCTCTTCCTCCGCACCTTTGCTGTCCTCGAGTTCTGCCGTTGTGTCCAGTGAAAATGCGGAATCGCTCATGGCCGGGGCAATCTCGGCATCATCCCCAAAAAACTCCTGCAGACGTTTCTCAATACCGGCCAGTTCCTCTTGAGGGGTAACTTCCTCAATGTTCTGGAATTCCGAGACATCATCATGTGCAAATAATGCTGGCGCAAGTTCTTCGTTCTCTAACGGCAGTGGCTCCTCTTCGAAATCCTCATCTGCTTCCGTTTCAACATCAGTGCCTTGCAGAGGGGCAAAGCCCTCCTCTGGACCAGCAGCAGTGTCTCCCCAGGCCGTCTCTTCCTGCGCAACAGCGATATCGGCAGCACCGGTGAAGATTTCATCAGTTTCATCGGACTCATTCAGAATTGGCAGCTCTTGGTCAAGGCTGTGCACAGTGTCTGCAGCAAATTCGACAACCGGCTCTTCGGGAATGATTGAGCCACTGGCCTCTGGCTCATTTTCTGCATCATCTCCAAAAAATTCTTGCAGGCGTTTCTCAATACCGGCTGATTCTTCAAGAGACTCTGCATCCGCCGCATCTTCAAACCTGGAAACATCGTCATGCGCAAATAATGCCGGGGCGAATTCTTCATCCTCCAGAGGCAGGGGCTCCTCTTCAAAATCAATATCTGCTTCCGTTTCAACATCCACACCTTGCAGATGAACTGAGACATTCTCTCCATCCCCCTTGTCTCCCGCGGCATAATCCATTTCCTGCACGTCTTTCAAATCAGCAAAATCCGTCTGGTCTGAAGTTTGTTCATCGGACCCTCCATAGACCGCAGGTTCTTCATCCGGGTTATCGGAAAAATTATCAGTCAAGGCAGGAACCGGTTCAGAACCCCTATGCGGCAAAGCTTCTTCGTCAGCATCATCATCAGCTTCTGTCTCAACATCCACACCCTGCAGCACAATTTCTTCGCTGGTCCCCCCTCCCTGCGTCATGCCGGAATCCTCACCGAACAGTCCGTTCAATCGCGATTCCATTTCATAGAGCAGATCATCCTTGATTGCATTTTCAGGAATAAGGCCATCAGGGGCTTCGGGAACATCCGGTTCTCCATCCCCAAAAAATTTTTCTATTTGTCCATGAACCCTGGTCTTTGAGTCGTAGTCGAGAGCAACTGATTCCTCATCTTCTCTGAATCCGTGGACATCTTCAGGAAGATCGGCAAAAGCCGGAACAATCCCCTCATCGGAAGATTGATAGGATGAAAATTCATCCTCTTCCACCCCAGGCTCTTCGGCGATTGCTTCAGCCGAGATCGTGGGAGCAATTATTGCCTTAAATGCGTTGAATTTTTCAACTTCTGGCATCAATATCTTTTTTTCTTCTTCCCCACTCAAACCATTGGTGACTATTTCTTCCAAGGTGAGAAAAAAAGAATGGAGCAGCCGGAAGGCATCGACATGGGCATTGCTTCTCTTCAGGTTGATATAGGCTCCGAGCGCACCAATTCCCTGCAGAATAATGAGCTTGGCCTTGCTGTTGGCAAATAACTTTTCCAGACTTCTGACTTCCTCACCCAGATCGATCAGCTCATTTTCAGTGATTTCCCAGTCCATTCCGAAAACGATGGCTTTCAAATTCAGCAAGGAATCATCGCTGTATTCCTTCTGAACTGCAGCAGGAGTCTGAAGGGAGCGATCAGGCCCTGTTTCCTGCGTATTTTGAGGAACGGATTCTGCCGGGGGAACAATACTGACTGGATTACGGCTAATCTGCCGCTTGAATTTCTCAAAAATTTCAACATCTTCCAGCAAGATGCTTTTCTTTTCATCTTCCGGCATCCCTGCAGTTGAAACTATTTTCTCAAGGTTTGAATAAAACCGCAACAGCAGCTTTATAGCGTTGGGGTTTGAGTTGGCTTTTTCTTTGTATATATAGCGGCTTATTTTCTCGAGGACCTGAACATACACAAGATTGATCTTATCGTTGGCCCAGATATCCCGCAGGTCAAGAAGCTCAATATTGAATTGACGAAGGATATCATCCGTAATTTCCCAATCTATGGATAAGACAAGTTCCTTGAGGCGTGTGATCGGAGATTCCTTATCACTTAAAAATTCAAAGAGATCAACACTGCCGGTTTGTAAAGAGTCGTCATACTCGTCCATACCAACGGTTAAATCATCGTCATATTGACTTCCTGTATGCTGTTCCACCCTGTTTTCTCTCTAGAGTAATTTTTTCTGAATTGAGACGACCGTTGATGAAATTATTTTCTTCAGCGTCGCCGCAACATTGTAACCTTTGATTGCACTGGCCTCAAAATAGGGGACTTTCAACCTGCTGTTCAAATCTTTTTGCAATATTGCAGTCGGCAGAATCGGGATGCCATGTTCCTGCAAGTCGACCTTATTGTATTGCATGACCAAGGGTATATTAAATATGCTTTCTTTATAAGACTGTAGATTTTCATGAAGCTGGTTCAAGGATCTGATATTTTTTTCCCTCTGTTTTTCCATTGCATCGGCAACGAACACAATTCCATCGACACCTCTCAGCACAAGTTTTCTGGTCGCATTGTATTTGACCTGACCAGGAACTGTATAAAGCTGAATTTTAATGTCATATCCTTTTATCTGTCCCATATCGAAAGGAAGAAAATCAAAGAAGAGAGTCCTGTCGCCATGGGTCTTAAGGCTCACCATTTCCGAAACGATCTGCTTTCGATATGTGCTGTTAATATACTCAAGATTGGTGGTCTTACCACCGCGTCCAGGGCCATAATATACGATTTTGACTTGGACAATTTTGTCTTTCAAATTGATAAAGCTCACCTCACAACCCCCCGTCATACTTGTATTATCAAATGTTCATTGGGTCAGCCATGCTCCCTTTCCGTATTCAGGAGTGCTCTCTGAGGGATCGTTATTTCTTATCCCAAACCTGACGAATTTTCTCTATCACATCCACAACATTCAAGCGAAGAAACCCGAGAGAAATATCCCTGCCGAACATGGAGATAAGAAGAAGTTCATCGTCAATTTTACTGAAATGTATGTTGGATTCCTGGCCTTTATGAAAAAGAAGCGAAAACTCCTGTTCTCCTACGAGTTTTGCCATCGCATCAACTGTTGCAAAATTACCGGCTGCAAGTGCGGCAAATGAATACACATCATATTTGCTTTCTCCGTTATCCTTGGCGGTAATTATATTCCCGGCCATGTCAATAATGATGACGCAATCGACCCCGAGTTTGATCAGTTTGTCGGACAAAATTGCATCAATCCGCTCAAGCTGCTCCTGACTAACGATACCATAATTCATACTACTTTCCTCTTTTTAATTGTTAGCCATTAAATTGGCAACTGCTTACCATCTTAGACCTTTTAGGAACAGGCATTTCTTAATCATCGGAATCCGGTATAGAGCCAACAACCAACAAGCCAGACCTTACAGGAGAACGTCCGCACCTGAAATTCCGTCTTCACACCGGTCAAAAATAAAAAAACATTCCTTTCTCATTTTGCTGCATGCAGCATAAAACAGTAAGATTTCCAGTGGACAGGAATTTTTTTATATAACTTTGCTTAAATATACGATAAATAATTTTTTAAATGAAGATGTTTTTTAAATTTTTTAAAAAAATCATACCTATAAGCTATTGCATGCTGATTTTTTTCATGCCCGTTCCCCGTTTTATTGCGGATATAAGCCTTCTCTAAAAATTAATATTCTGTTTTTATAGTAAATATTTCAAGAGGGTATAAAAATCGAAACGCTTTCTGCGATCATTCACAGGGGAATTTGAAATTATCTAAGGCTGTCGCAGCGTTAAAACTCCAACAAGAGGAGAGGCATCAAGAGATGCCTGCTTCCTCCTATCGACAAGCCTGCAGAAAAATTCCGGACAATCTTCAACATTGCAGCCTTCACGGGAATCTGCTAAGTAGCTTCAGGAGGAAGGCGCAATGACACAAAAACAGAAAAATACACCCCTGCCCGTTACTGATTTCCCCTTGGTTGACACCCACTGTCACCTTGATATGGAAACCTATGCTGATGATCTTGATACTGTCTTGCAAAATGCACGTTCACACAATATTGCGGCCATAATAAGCATCGGCATCGATCTGATAAGCTCTGGAAAAGCTGTTGAACTTTCAAAACGGCATAGAATGGTCTTTGCAACCGTCGGCATACATCCCCATGATGTAGACAGTATTACAGCCGAAACATTTCACATTCTTGCCGATATCGTAGAAAACAATAAAGAGTCCATTGTCGGTTACGGAGAGATTGGTCTTGACTACGCCAAGAAGTATTCGCACCCTGAAAATCAACGGAAACAGTTTCGCAATCAACTCGCCTTAGCCAATGATTTACATCTGCCGGTCATTATACACGACAGAGAGGCACATGAGGATATCCTCTCCATTCTTCAGGAATCAGGACCTCTCAAGTACGGTGGTGTCCTGCATTGTTTCTCGGGAGATCCGGAATACGCTCAAAAAATTATTGACCTTGGGTTGTATATTTCAATACCCGGTACGGTTACTTTCAAGAATGCTTCTACCATTCAGGATGTTGCTGCAAAAATCCCCTTGACATCGCTGCTCCTGGAAACAGATGGACCTTTCCTTACCCCTCATCCATACCGAGGGAAACGCAATGAACCCCTTTTTGTCCTGTATACTGCCCAGGCTGTAGCCGGAATTCGGGGTATTACCATTGAAGACCTGGCAAAACAAACAAGCCGGAACGCAAAAATCCTCTTTGGTCTTCCTCATTTTAATCCATGAAAAAATAATGATCGCCGATAACATAGAACGTATCAGACAGCACATCAGGGCTGTCGCACTCCGGTGTAATCGCAATCCTGAATCTGTTCGCCTTATTGCCGTCTCAAAAACATTTCCTGCCGCAGACATGAAAGAAGCAATGTCTGCCGGACAACGCCTTTTCGGCGAAAATTACATACAAGAGGCGGAACGCAAATATTCGGAACTTGGCCAGCAGGTCCAACTCCATTTCATCGGCCACCTGCAGAGCAATAAAGCCGAGATCGCGGTGAAAATTTTCACAATGATAGAGACTGTCGATAGAATGAAGCTTGCGGCAATCCTTGACCGCGCCCTGAATCGGTACGGCAGGACCTTGGATATACTCGTTCAGGTCAATATCGGAAATGACGAAAATAAATCCGGAATTGAGCCCGAAAATGCGGAAAATCTCCTGAAGGAGATCTCGTTTTTGAAAAATCTACGGGTCCGCGGCCTGATGACAATTCCTCCTTTCTCTGAAGATCCGGAAAGGTCACGTGTTCATTTTCAAGCGTTGCGACATCTCGCTGAAAATTTACAAGAAAAGGGGCTTTTCTATGATAATGCGGCCATAGAGCTTTCAATGGGAATGTCCCATGATTACAGGATTGCAATTGAGGAAGGAGCGACTCTGGTTCGGGTGGGCTCAGCTATCTTTGGCAACCGCGGATAAGAAGACCTGCTGTTCTGCTTTTTTACACAAAAAAAAAGATGCCGCTGCGGCTCTAAAACCGCAGCGCACCAAAGCTGAATACCGGGGATTTCCCCCTTATTTACAAAGGGGTCCCCATATCTAGAATTCAGCGGGATATTACTTTTTGGATTTTGATGCTCTTTTAGCAGCTTTAAGCGGGTTGACCCGAATCTTGGCAACAACAATCTCAGGTTTGGCATGCGTTGCGAAATTACACATACCGAGACGCCACTTTGCCTCTGGATTGAGATATGTCTGGCAGTAACGGCCTCCATCAGCATCAACAATTCGCTCACAACCAATGCATTTTTCAACCACTGGTTTATATCTGCCATCACTGTAATTCACTGCAACTTGTTGCATAACATTCTCCTCATCATAAAAAAAAATACCCGCTGATTACGTGCGAACAGATGACGGGCATGAAAAGTGCTCAGAGTACCTTTCCAATACAAGTTATTACAGAATTGGAAGCTGCACATTTTAACAAGGAGACGAGCATTAAACAAGCAATAAATTTCACTTCACCTATTTCATACTATTTTTAACAGACTACTCTTCCTTATGAAATCTGAAATATTCCGGGCATGCTCTTTTACAATCACGGCACTTAACAATGAAATATTATATAATAGCTCAAATATTAAGAGGTTGCCCGTATAGATCGTTTTCCGGAATTATGGGGGACATAATTTTATTCGGAAGTAAATTTTAAATTTACCACATAATGTTATTGTGTTATTAACACGGCACTTGTATTTTCAAAAAATTTAACATAAAGTTGATTTTAAGCATTAAACAACCGTTACAGCTTTGGAAGTTACAATAAATTTCCAATCGATACGACTGATCCCGGCACCCTTGCCGATTTATTGATCATGCTGTGAATTATTTTGAAAATAGTTCCCATCATGAAAAGCTTTACCTTCTACTCAGAATACTACGTGGAGAGAAAGGATGCCTGTTTACATTTGGAAAGGTAAAAATTCTTATGGTGAGAATCGCAAGGGAGAGCTAGAAGCCCCGGATCAGGCCGCCGCGCTGGGTTATGTAAAGCGCATGAGAATCACGAATCCTGTCATCAAGGAAAAGCCGAAGGATCTCTTTGGAAATATATCCTTTTTTCAACCAAAAGTGACCTCGAAAGATGTCGTTGTCTTCACCCGCCAGCTTTCAACAATGATAGACGCCGGTCTTCCACTTGTTCAATGCATTGAAATACTGGGGAAACAACAGGACAACCCGACGTTCAAAAACATTCTTATGGCAATCCAGACCGATGTAGAATCCGGTACAACCTTTGCCGATTCCATGCGAAAACATCCGAAGGCCTTTGATAATCTCTACAGCAATATGATCGAAGCCGGAGAGACAGGCGGTATTCTCGATACGATTCTCTCCAGGCTTGCGGTATTTATGGAAAAATCTATGGCCTTGAAACGAAAGATTAAAGGAGCCATGACCTATCCCGCCATATGTCTTGGGATATCCGTTCTCATTCTCGTTGTTATTCTTGTCTTTGTCATTCCTGTTTTTCAAGAAATGTTTACAACCTTTGGTTCAGCCCTGCCCCTACCGACTCAAATAGTCGTTAATATGAGTAATTTTGTTAAATCAAATTTCATTTTCCTCTTCCTTGGACTTTTTGTCGCGATCATTGGGATAAAAAAGATTTACAGCTCTGAAAAAGGGCGCAATGCGATAGATGCGGCATCTCTGAAAGCACCTGTTGCCGGCATCTTGATAAGAAAAGTGGCAGTGGCAAAATTCACCAGGACACTGGGCACTATGCTGCAAAGCGGTGTTCCTATTCTGGAAGCATTACAGGTTGTTGCCAAAACAGCGGGAAACAAGGTCATAGAACGGGCCGTCTTCAGAGTATCTGATTCCATTGCTGAAGGAAGGCCAATCGCTGAGCCCCTTGAAGAATGCGGTGTTTTCCCCAATATGGTCGTTCAGATGATCAATGTCGGTGAGTCTGTCGGCGCACTGGACACCATGCTGGAAAAAATTGCCGACTTCTACGATGAAGAGGTTGACCAGGCTGTTGACAATCTCACCGCAATGCTTGAGCCACTCATGATGGTGGTTCTTGGCGGGATGATCGGCGGGCTTGTTGTTGCCATGTATCTGCCCATATTTAAAATGGCTTCTGTTGTATAAGTGTGATTATTTTTTTTTGCACAATAAGTTGCATGCTTCCACCAAGGGGTATTGACATTCTTTTTTGAAAGTATATCATACTTTAATACATTATTTTCATATAACAAAGGAGGGAAATATGACATTGACAAAGGCAGACTTGGTACAGCAGGTGTACAAAAATCACGAGACTTTGACAAAGGCACAGGCCACTGAATCGGTTGAGTCGTTTCTTCGCATTTCAAAAGAATCCCTGATTAACGGACAGGATCTCCTGCTGAGCGGATTCGGTAAATTTAATGTCAAAGATAAAAACGCACGACGAGGCCGAAACCCTCAAACCGGCGATGAACTGACCTTGGATGCCAGAAGGGTTGTCACCTTTAAACCATCCGGAATACTGCGTGACAAGATCAACGAGTCCTGATCACCTTTACTGATAGATCGGCAATATTACTCTCTTTTGTTCATAAATGCCTGTCACCGTCAACTGGTTCAACGGTAACAGGCATTTTTTTGTAATTTCGCGCGCGGCCCAAGAAACGACACTCCTGTTCATTCTATTTTTTATAGCCTATGCTGGTTCAGCATACATACAAGACGCTTCCATTTGATCTCTTGCGTTATCCATCCTCGTGGAATGTGCATCCTTTTCTGGAGGATACCGTTCCTGATACCCTCATGAAATCAATCCGAAAAGCAGGTATCCTCCGACCGCCTCTTGTCATTCGAGCAGGCGAACATTACGATGTAATCTGCGGACGTAAGAGGATACAATGCGCGCACAGTTTGGGCCTGAGTGACTTTCTTTGCTGTATACTCTCAGAGAACTCCACGAAAAAATCCATTCTTCGTTTCGTCTTGGAAGACCAGAAAGACTGTGGCGGGTTATCACTTATTGAAACGGCTCACTTCGCAAAAATATGCATCGATCATCTGGATGAACCTGATGTGAAAGAGATCTTCGCCGAAGAAGTCCCGCCCAAAGTGAATCTTGAAGCTCTCCTGCATCTCCTTAATTTTGATTACAAGATACAGGGAAAACTTCATACCGGAGAGCTGAATGAGAAGACAGCATTCGATCTTCTGCATCTGCATCAGGAAGATCGCAGCGTCTTTATCAATCTTGTTGAGTTATTACAGCTCGGAGGCAATAAGCAGAAACGCTTGCTGAGCCTTTGCCGGGATCTCTCTTGCAGGGAGGGTATTTCTATTGGCTCATTGATCGGCCAGTCTGTAATTCGGGCAGTACTTGAGCATAAAGAGATGAATATCCCCCAAAAGGCAGATCGACTCTTCTTTCTCCTGCAGAGACAAAGCTCCCCTTACAGCACTGCCGCAAATGAGCATTTCCATGCGCAAGTACAAGCGCTTCATCTTCCGCCATGCTGCGCCATCATCCCAAGCAATTTTTTTGAACGCGATGAAGTCACCCTCACCGTTCGTTTTTCAAATTTAGAAAAATGCAGTGACTTCTGCACGGCAATGGATGACCTTCTTCATAAGGCTCAATGAAGTGTGATCAGAGGGGGGAATAGGAGAAGTCACCTTCAATCATCAGGTCCTCTCCGAATCGTTTACAGTGGATTTTTTCGAGATGGATGGCGTCCTCTTTCGTAGCTGCAGACAATCCTTTGACGACAGCGATACCCTCTTCACCGGCAAAAATGGGTGCATAAAAAAGATATGCATGATCGACCAGACGTCTTCTGAGCATAGATCCATGAATCGCAGCTCCACCCTCAACCAGCAGTGAGGTTATCCCTTGGCTTCCGAGCACGGAGAGAACCTGCCGCACATCGACTCCGCCGAGTGCGTCCATTTCCACGGTATGGACAAAGGCCCCCATCCCAACAAGTTTTGCTTTCTTTTTTGGGTCCGAGTCCGGTCCGCAGAATATCCAGGTTGGCGCCTTGGAGTCAAGATGCAGGACCTTTGCCGAAACCGGGATACGCAGACGTGAATCCAGTATAACCCTGATGGGATCTCTCCCTCTTCCTGTATGCAGCCGCGTCGTGAGAGAGGGATCATCTATGAGTATGGTTCCGATTCCCACCATTATAGCGTCGAAAATATTACGGAGTTGATGAACTTTTCGCAATGATTGAGGGCCTGTTATCCCGCCCTGCGTTCCCTTCCTGTACGTAATCCGGCCATCGAGGCTGAGACCGGCTTTCATCACAACCCACGGCATGGAGGTTGTAATATGTTTTATGAAGGGACGATTGATCCGGCTGCACTCCTCTGAAAGCACCCCCGATACAACGTCGATTTTTTGATCTGCCAAAAAGCGGAGACCACTTCCATGGACCAGAGGATTCGGGTCTTTCATCCCCACGACCACCCTCTTGATTCCTGCAGCAACCAGGGCATGGGTGCATGGCGGGGTCCTTCCGGTGTGATTGCAAGGCTCAAGCGTTACATAAATAGTAGCGCCTTTCGCAAGTTTTCCGGCCTTGCGTAATGCATGAATTTCAGCATGCGGCTCTCCCGCGCGTTTATGAAATCCTTTCGCGATGACACGATCGCCTTTAACAATAACTGCGCCGACACAGGGATTTGGAGAGGTCGTGCCAATCCCTTTTCGTGCTTCCTTCAGGGCCATCCGCATAAAGACCAGATCACTGTCAGAGATCATTTCTGTCCATTTCCAACGGATGGATAATCGCTCATCGCCCGTGCATCCAGGAGTGTCTTGAGCTCATCCATAAATTCATTCACATCTTTGAACTGCCTGTAAACCGAGGCAAAGCGTACGTAGGCGACCTCGTCAAGCTTCGGGAGGTCTTCCATAACCCACTGCCCGATGACCTTTGAGGATACCTCCTTGGCTCCGACATCTTGAAGCTTTCTCTCAATTTCATCGACAAACGTATCGATAGTATCACGGCTGACAGGTCTTTTCTCGCAGGCTTTTTCAAGCCCCATAACCATCTTCTGCCTGTCCCAGGCCTCTCGTCTCCCGTCCTTTTTCACAAGAACGGGCATCATGACCTCAAGCCTCTCATAGGTCGTAAACCGCTGATTGCATGACAGACAGGAACGTCTTCGTCTGGTAATGGTGCTCTCCTTATTCAGACGGGAATCGATGACCTTATTATCAAGGTGACCGCAATAGGGGCATTTCATACAACCTCCATCTGTTTATATCAGAGACAGATACCGAACCCGGTTCAATTCCGTTTAGCTCTTGGATGAATCATCGAATCCGCGCAACAATATTCGAGAGCGGGAATCTCCGGCAGAGATCCATTATCTCTGCACGGACCTTTTGAAGAGTTTTCTCGTCACGTTTCTCAACCACGAGATCAATAAATCCGGCTATGGCTTCCATTTCCTGGGCGCGCATTCCTCTGGTTGTAACTAAAGGCGTGCCAATGCGAACTCCGCTTGTAACATACCTGGATTGCGTATCGAAGGGTATAGCATTCTTATTGACTGTAATCCCTGCCATCCCAAGAAGAGACTCTGCCTCTTTCCCGGAAATATCCTTACTGGTGAGATCCAGCAACATAAGATGATTATCGGTTCCTCCGGAAACCAGTCTGAACCCCCTGCTCATCAAACTGTCAGCAAGGACCTTGGCATTACGTACAACATGCTTCTGGTCCTCCTGAAAGACTTCCCCCATTGCTTCCTTAAATCCAACCGCTTTGGCGGCAATGGCGTGCATCAAGGGGCCGCCTTGAATTCCTGGAAATATATTGCTGTTTATGACCTTCCCCCATCGCTGTTGAGCGAGAATCAATCCCCCGCGCGGCCCGCGCAAGGTCTTATGGGTCGTAGAGGTAACGACATCCGCATAGGGTACAGGAGAGGGATGGACACCTGCTGCCACAAGACCTGCAATATGTGCCATATCCACCATAAAAAGGGCGCCTATCTGATCGGATATTTTTCTAAATCTCTGAAAATCCAGGAATCTCGGGTAGGCACTCGCACCGGCAACGATCATCTTTGGACGTTTTTCCAAAGCGATACGTTCAACTTCATCCATATTGATCTGTTCACTGTCCCGATCAACGCCATAGGAAACGAAATTAAAAAGTTTACCGGAAAAACTGACGGGACTTCCGTGCGTTAAATGTCCACCATGGGTAAGATCCATACCCAGAACTGTATCGCCAGGTTGTAATAAGGCAAAATACACCGCCATATTGGCTTGCGATCCGGAATGCGGCTGCACGTTGACATATTCAGCGCCAAAAATCTCTTGCGCCCTCTCCACGGCAAGTGTCTCAACCTGATCAGCATAGATACACCCGCCATAGTATCGCTTTTGCGGATACCCCTCAGCATATTTGTTGGTAAAAACGGATCCCTGTGCATCAATAACCGCCTGCGATGCAATATTCTCAGAGGCAATCAATTCAAGCTGGTTATCTTGACGATCATATTCCGCCTGAATACTCCTGAAAATCTCAGGATCTGTTTCTTGTAATGTTTTCATTGGAATTGGTACTTCCTTTTCATGTGATAACGTTTATTCTGTTTCATTTCCGCTTCCCCTCCCCTCCATAAAAATTCCAAAAGGGTTATGGATAGTAAAAAAAAACTTTCAATTGCACAATGATTAAAATAAAAAAAGCCGGCCTTCTTTTTGAAGAAACGCCGGCTTTTGCACTCACTCATTAAAAAAAATTCATTCACTGAACTGGTCGATGCGTCTCTGATGGCGACCACCGGAAAATTCTGCTTCCAACCATGTTTTCACTACTCCCTGGGCCACCCCATCGCCCAGCACTCTTGCGCCCAGACAAAGGACATTCGCATTATTATGTTCCCGGCTGAGACGGGCCGTGTATTCATCATGGCAAAGAGCGGCTCGAACAGCGGGAAATCTATTGGCAGCCAGAG
>TBL_comb47_HYPODRAFT_10002853_pt1 | contig 20973 bp, 19 predicted proteins | sample TroBogypolimnion_40_FD_10682 | JGI IMG/M metagenome (IMG submission 10682) | reverse complement strand
GCCGTCACGTACCGCGCGCGTCGCCAGTGATGCTAAATCACTGCCGGCATTGGGCTCTGAGTATCCCTGGCACCACAGTTCTTCACCCGCCACAATCGGTGGCAAGAAACGCGCTTTCTGCTCTTCGGTGCCGTAATGGATCAAGGTTGGTCCCAACAGTCCCTCACCGAGCACGCCAACTCGCCCTGGGGCTTTGGCTCGCACGTATTCTTCGTTAAAAATCACTTGTTGGGCGATGCTCGCCCCGCGACCGCCGTACTCGATGGGCCAGCCAAGACAGGTCCAGCCACCAGCGCCCAACTCTCGTTCCCACGCTCGGCGAACATCAAAACCAAAGCTCTCGTCCCCTGAGCCTCCGCGCCCGCCGATCTCGGCGTATTCCCCGACCACGTGCTCAGCCAGCCATTGAGCGACCTCGGCTCGGAAGGCGGCATCGGCGGTTGAATCAGCAAACTCCATCGCCCGGTAGCGTACCTAGAGAACGACCCACTATCTGACGCTTCGTCAGATCCCAAGTACAAGAGGTAAAAATGAGCGAATTTTCCCTTGAAAAGAGCGATAGCGAATGGAAGAGTCAGCTAAGTCCCGAGCGCTATGCCATCCTCCGCCAGGCCGCCACTGAGCCCGCTTTCTCGGGATCGCTTCTCCATGTCGACGGTGAGGGTGCCTTCCGGTGTGCCGGCTGCGAGACCCTGCTTTTCACTATGGACTCAAAGTTCGAGTCGGGTTGCGGTTGGCCGAGTTTCGATTCTGCTGTCGGGCCTGTCCTTGAGCGACCCGACCACAGCCACGGAATGATGCGCACCGAGATCCTCTGTGGGAACTGCGGTGGACACCTTGGCCACGTCTTTAACGACGGTCCGCGTGAGACCACGGGCCTGCGCTATTGCGTCAATTCCTTGTCGCTTGAGTTCGATCCTTCGACTGAAGCCTAGTTAGTCAATCGCTGAGTCCGAGAACTCAATGGTGGTGTACTTCATCGATCCGCCGACGTCATCAGCCACGAGCTCTACCCGGGTGCGTACTCGTCCGTCGTCACCGGTCCAACTGCGCTGCTCGAGCCGCCCCGTTGCCACAATGCGCGCTCCTTTCTTGAGCGAGAGTGCGATGTGCTCGGCCAAATCCCGCCAGGCCACAATGTCAAAGAATGAAGTCGCTTCGCTCCATGCCCCTGACTCGCGATCCTGCCAATGGCGATTGACGGCCAGCCCAAAACTGCAGGTGGCAACGCCATCCGCCAAGTAGCGAATTTCAGGGTCACGGGTCAAATTCCCGGCCAGGGTGGTGGTGTTCATCTCGATCCTCCTTGTCGTGAGCACTTCAGTGTGCTCTCGAGCACATCGGTCGCCCATCAAGAAGGAACGCGCTGCCTAGACGTCGAGGAATCGGCGGATGGCGACATAGGACCCAACGGCCCCAATACCCACCCCAACCACAACCAGAACCGAACAGGTCCAAAAGACCTCCCACCCGTTAAGGCGCATCTGGGTGAGCACCGAATTGGGGTTATTGGGATTGCCCAAGGTGTTCAGCCACTCATGGAGGCCAAAGACCACCGCCGATGCCACGGCAGACCCCAAGAGTCCCTGCACGAGACCCTCTGACATAAAAGGAATACGGATAAACCAGTTCGTGGCCCCCACGAGCTTCATGACCGACACTTCACGCCGGCGAGCGAAAATCGCCAGTCTGATGGTGTTGAGAATCAACACCGCCGCTGACGTCAGCAAGACCACCGCCACGACGAGGAAGACCCATTGCAGGACGGTAACGGTCTGCTCCATCGAGTGAATCTGTTGAAACGGCGCAGCCACCGAGTCAACACCGGGTTGGCCAGTGAATCTATTCACTACGATCTGTGCGTCTTGCGGTTGATTAGGGGTGCAGCGGTATGACTCGGGCATGTCATTGAGCGTCAAGACAGAAAATTCAGCGGGGGTCAGTAGTCGTTGAGCCTCACGATAGTCATAGACCTTGCCGTGGTAAACGCAACTATTCACATAAGGCAAGGTCTGAAGCTGAGTCCCCACCGAGTGAATTTCACTGACTGACGCCGTCGACGACATCCAGATGGTCACTTGCGTTCCTCGTTGCCATTCGGCCTCAGCATTTGCGGCCCCTTGCTTGAGGAGCAGCGCAGAGCCCACGAGGGCCAGCGAAACAGCCACGGTCAAGACGGCTGCCATCGTCATCAAACGGTTACGCCAAAGGTTCGACGTCGTTTCTTTGAGCGCGTACTCCGCGAATACCGGCATTATGCCTGACCCGCCATCGTCTCATCGATGCCGTAGACACCTCGAGACTGGTCACGCACCATGGTCCCGTGATCGAGTTCGAGGACTCGTCTGCGCATTCGGTCAACGAGTGCTTTGTCGTGCGTTGCCATCACCACGGTCGTCCCAGTTCGATTGATCCGATCGAGGAGACTCATAATGCCTTCAGAGGTCGACGGGTCAAGGTTTCCCGTTGGTTCGTCAGCGAGCAAAATCAAAGGTCGGTTCACGAACGCTCTGGCGACGGCAACGCGTTGTTGTTCTCCACCTGATAATTCTGTTGGCAGGCTGTCGTGTTTGTGACCCAAGCCGACAAGTTCAAGAACTTGAGGGACCTGCGACTTGACGACGTTCTTTGGTCGCCCAATGACTTCAAGAGCAAAGGCCACATTCATTCTCAAAAACAGTCTTGTTTGGCAGTAGCCGAAAGTCTTGGAAGACGCAGCCGATATTGCGCCGAAGAAACGGCACTCGCCATTTCGGCAGACCTACGATGTCTCGCCCCGCTTCGATGATCCTTCCCGACGTCGGGACCTCTTCTCGCAGGAGCAACTTCAAGAACGTGCTCTTCCCTGATCCAGATGAACCCACGAGGAAAACAAACTCACCTTTATCGATATCAAGAGAAAGATCGCGAATAGCGACGGTTGCGCCTTTGTAGACCTTGGTGACGTTCTCGAAGCGAATCATGAGTTAGGTGGATTGTTTGTTTCGACCAACGTGGTTTTACGTGAGTTGAAACGAATCTTCCACTTCTCAGCGTAGTGGGGACACCACCTCAAGTGGTGTCCCCTAGAGACAGCGTACGACTAGGGGGTGTTCTCCCTTTTTCGGCGCAGTTCCGCCTCCATAAAATCGTCGAGATCGCCATCAAGCACTGCATCGACATTTCCGGTTTCAATATTGGTTCGCAGATCCTTCACGAGTTGATACGGTGCCATCACATAACTTCGGATCTGACTACCCCAAGCATTATCGGTTCGATCGCCCGTTAATGCGTCTAACTCTGCTGCTCGCTCCGCACGTGCACGCTCCGCCAATTTTGCCGTCAGGATCTGCAATGCGCGCGCTTTGTTCTGGTGCTGGCTGCGCTCGTTCTGACAAGAGACAACGACCCCGGTTGGTAAGTGCGTCAATCGGACCGCCGAGTCGGTTTTATTAATGTGCTGCCCTCCCGCCCCAGAGGCTCGGTAGGTGTCGATTCTGAGATCCTTTTCATCAACTTCTAACTCCGACGAGAGGTCTTCCACGAAGGGCGTGACATCGAGGGAGGCGAAACTGGTTTGGCGGCGGTGCTGGGAGTCGAAGGGACTCATGCGGACTAAGCGATGGACACCACGTTCGGCGGAGAGCAGTCCGTAGGCAAAGCGCCCTTTAATGATGAACGTTGCCGACAGGAGGCCGGCTTCTTGGCCTTCTGTTACTTCGTCGACTTCAACACTAAAGCCACGTCGTTCGGCCCAGCGGCTGTACATCCGAAGCATCATCTCGGTCCAGTCCTGCGCGTCCGTGCCGCCCGCTCCTGCGTGGACCTCAGCAATGGCGTCGGATTCGTCATACTCACCTTGGAAAAGACTTTGCAGCTCTAAGCGGCCGACCGCTCGCTCGAGATCCTGCACCGTTGTCGTGAGCTCACGTTCTAACGAGGCATCGGCATCACCCGCTGCTGCACTTTCATGGACCATTTCGAGCAACACGCGCACATCCTCGAGAGAGGCCATAAGCCCATCGAATTGACTGACATCATCCGCTAATCGCCCAAGTTCCGTTGTGACCGCTCGTGCCCGGTCTTGATCGTCCCAGAGGTCTGGGGCAGCAGCCAACGCTTCGAGTTCTTCGTGACGACCCCTGAGCTCGTCGATGCGGAGATAGCCCTTAGCCTCGGCTACCCGAGTTGAGAGATCGTCAATACTCTCCCCGGGATCGCTTCCGCCACTAGCGGATTCAGGCTGCGCCATGACAAAACTTGTACTTCTTGCCGCTTCCACACCAACATGGCTCATTTCGCCCAGTCTTTTGGGCGTCGTCTTTGACGACAGGGATAAAGGCTTCCAACTCTGCAGGGTCGATTTGTTCGGGTGCGAGCGCTGTGCCAACACCTTGCTGGCTTGCCAAGGTTGCTTGAGCGAAGGTGAAGTCGTCGACGGGGTCTTCAGCCGCCACATAGGTTGCTTGAGCGAACGATGGCTGTACCTCTTGCGCAACAGTTTCAACATGGAAAAGGTAGCGAAGATAATCGTCGTCGATGGTTTCCATCATCTTGCCAAACATTGAGAAACCTTCTTGCTGCCACGCCACCAGGGGGTCTTGTTGGCCCATTGCTCGCAAGTTGATTCCTTCACGCAGGTAGTCCATCTCGGAAAGATGTTCTTGCCAACGTTGGTCAATGATCTGCAGCATGATGTCGCGTTCGAGACTTCGAGCTGCTTCTTCTCCTCCCGGGAAGGTGGCAGATCGTTCCTCATAGAACGCCAAGGCTTCGGTTTCGATCGATTCGATCAGTTGATCTTGCGTTGATGCCTGGGAAAGGTCAGCAACGGAGAACTTCGTTGGGTAGTACTGCGTCAACTCTGCGACGAGTTGGTTCAGATCCCATTCTTCTGGATAATCCGTCGGGCAACAAAGAACAACGACGTTGGTGATGGCCCCGACGAGGAGTTCAACGGTGGGATCGTGAAGGTCATCCCCATTAATCACGTCGAGACGACGCTGATAGATCACTTTTCTCTGCTGGTTCATGACTTCGTCGTACTTCAAGACTTCTTTTCGTGTCTCGGCGTTACGTCCTTCAACGGTGTTTTGGGCTCGTTCGATCGCCTTGGTGACCATCTTGGCTTCAATCGGCACATCTTCAGGAAGTGCTCGGTCCATGACCCAGCTAATTGCTCCTGAAGCAAAGAGTCGTAAGAGATCGTCTTCGAGCGAGAGAAAGAAACGGCTCTCCCCTGGTTCGCCTTGGCGACCCGACCGCCCACGGAGCTGATTGTCTATCCGGCGTGATTCATGTCGTTCCGAGCCAACGACGTAGAGCCCTCCTGCTTGACGGACTGTCTCGCCTTGTTCCTCGCACTCTTTGGCGAATTGTGCTTCAAGCAGCGCGAGGCGGGCGTGACCTTCTTCGCTGTGCAGGTCCAGTCCCTCGGCTTGCACTTGGCGAAGGGCCAGCCCACCAGGGTTTCCTCCAAGAAGAATGTCGACACCACGACCGGCCATGTTGGTCGCTACGGTCACGGCCCCTGGTCGCCCTGCTTGCGCGACGATTTCGGCTTCTCTGAAATGCTGCTTCGCGTTCAAGACTTCGTGATTAATCCCTCGCTGGCTCATCAAGCGAGAGAGTTCTTCTGACTTTGCCACCGACGCCGTACCAACCAAGACCGGCTGGCCTTGCTGTTGGCGCTCTTCAATGTCATCGATGACCGCCTGGAACTTCGCGGCTTCCGTCTTGAAGATCAAGTCCGCCTTATCGTCGCGTTGCATTTCACGGTTCGTCGGGATGGGCACGACGGTCAGGCTGTAGGTATTGGCAAACTCTCCTGCTTCAGTTTCTGCGGTACCCGTCATCCCAGAAAGCTTGTCGTAGAGGCGGAAGTAGTTTTGGATCGTGACCGTCGCCCAGGTGTGGTTCTCTTCACGGATTCGCACACGTTCTTTTGCCTCAACTGCTTGGTGAAGACCGTCCGACCAGCGTCGTCCGTCCAAGGTTCGGCCGGTGAACTCGTCGACGATCTTGATCTCTCCGTCAGCGACCAGGTAGTCCTTGTCACGCTTGTAGAGTTCCTTCGCCCGCAAGGCCTGAGTGAGTTGGTGGACGTAGTTAATGGCGACAGCGTCATAAAGGTTGGTCACGCCAAGGGCCTTCTCGACTTTTTCTACCCCACTTTCGGTCGGCACGACCAACTTCTTCTCTTCATCGATTTCGTAATCGACTTCGGGGGTAAGAGTGCGAGCGATGGAGGCGAACTGGTAATACAACTTGGCCGCTTCGTCGGCCGGTCCCGAGATGATCAACGGCGTCCTCGCCTCATCGATCAAAATCGAGTCAACCTCATCGATAATGGCAAACGAGTGCCCGCGCTGCACCATTTGTTCGCGCGTTCTTGCCATGTTGTCGCGCAAGTAGTCAAAGCCGAATTCGGTATTTGTTCCATAGGTAACATCGGACGCATAGGCCGCTTGTTTTTGATCAAAGTCATTGACATCTGGACCGACTCGTCCAACCGTGAGGCCGAGCCACGTGTGCAATCGGCCCATCCACTCAGAGTCACGAGTCGCCAAGTAGTCATTCACCGTCACGACGTGCACGCCCTTGCCGGCTAAGGCGTTGAGATAGACCGGCAAGGTTGAGACAAGGGTTTTTCCTTCACCGGTTCGCATTTCCGCGATCCAACCAAAGTGCAGCGCCATGCCGCCCATGATCTGAACGTCGAAGTGCCGCTGGCCCAACACACGCCATGCAGCTTCTCGCACGACGGCGTAGGCCTCAATGAGGAGGTCGTCGAGCGACTCGCCATCAGCTAAGCGATTTTTGAATTCTTGGGTCTTGGCCTGAAGCTCCCCGTCACTGAGTGCTTCCATCGCTGATTCGAGTTCGTTGACCGCAGGGACCAGCTCTGCCAGGCGACGGACCTTTTTGCCTTCACCGGCGCGGAGAACTTTTGAGAAGACGCTCATGAACCGCCAATCCTAACCTCCGTCTTGGCCTTCGTTCCCCCGGGAGCGTTTCAGGCAAGATGCGCCGCCACGGAGGGCGACAAGGCTGTTACTTCCAGCAAAAACGCGTCGTGGCCGAGGAATGAATCAAGTTCGACCAGGCCTTCAGCACTGCGGATCCCGTTGACGAGAAATCGCTGTTCATCAATCGAATACAGCCGGTCCGTGCTGAAACCAACCACCAAGGTCTTGGCCTCAACCATAGCCAAGGCCGCCTCGAGGCCCCCTCGGTCTCGACCGACATCGTGGAGGTCCATTGCCCGAGAGAGAACCAAATAGGTGTTGGCATCAAAGCGCCACGCCAACTTCTTCGCCTGGTAGTCGAGGTAGCCCTCAGCAGAAAACCGCCCACCTTCCATCGGATCTTCACCCGGCTGAGGATCTCGGCCAAAGCGTTCAATGAACTCATCACGCGTTCTGTAGGACAGTTGTGCAATCCTTCTCGCCACGCCCATGCCGCGCCATGGTCCTTCGCCGGCAAGCGCATCGTAATAATCACCGTTGCGATAATTGGGATCGAGTTTGATGGCGTGGCTTTGAATCGAACACAGGGCAATCTGTTCTCCGGTTGCTGACGCTCCCGTTGACAACAAGATCAGTCGCTCAACACGCTTGGGCGCCATAATTGCCCATTCGAGCGCACGCATACCACCCATGGAGCCTCCGACAATGGTGTGGAATCGCTCAATGCCAATTGCGGAGGCAAAGGCTTGCTCAACGGCCACCTGATCTCGAATCGTGATCAAGGGGAAACTGCTGCCGTAGGGAACGCCATCAGGACCCAACGACGAAGGCCCCGTCGTTCCCTGACAGCCACCAAAGACGTTGGGCGCCACCACGAAGTACTTCTCGGTGTCAAAAACCTTGCCGGGCCCGATCAGGCCATCCCACCATCCTGGTGTCGGATGGCCTGGGCCACGCTCGCCAACGACGTGACTATCACCCGTCAAGGCATGGAGTACCAACACGGCGTTGTCGCATGCGGCGTTGAGGGTCCCCCACGATTCATAGGCCACCGTGATCGGCGCGGCGCTGCCGCCAAAGGTGCCACCTGCTTCGAGAGCAAGAGGCTGCTGATCAAAAACGTCGACGAACGTGCGTTTCCCGACAGGGTCGCCAGGCTTCCACGCCCCCGACGCCGGTGGCAAGCCATCGCCGTCGGGGGAGAGAAAGTCGCTCACAAGTAGAGAAGCGTAACCCCTTAGGCGTTCGCTGCTCGGAATCCGGTGTCAAGGTCAGCCAAAATATCGCTGATTGACTCGATACCGACCGAGAGACGAATCATGCTGGCGTCGATGCCCGACTTGGCCTGCTCTTCGGGCGTGAGTTGGCTGTGAGTCGTTGACGCGGGGTGAATGGCGAGGCTTCGTACGTCGCCGACATTGGCCAGGTGACTAAAGAGTTCAAGCGAGTCGATGAACTTCGCTCCCGCTTCGGCGCCACCCTTGATGCCAAACGACAGCACCGCACCTGATCCCTTTGGAAGGAGCGTCTGTGCTCGTTCGTGCCAAGGAGACGACGCTAAGCCTGGGTAGTTGACCCATTCGACATTGCTGTGGTTCTCAAGGAACTCGGCAACGGCGACCGCGTTCTCCACGTGACGTTCCATGCGGATACTTAAGGTTTCGAGACCCTGCAGGAGTAAAAACGCGTTAAACGGCGTTATGGCTGCGCCATAGTCCCGCAGGCCTTGGACTCGCGCCTTGATGCCATAGGCGCCAGGTCCGAGGGCTTCCCAGTACTTCAAGCCGTGATAGCTGGCGTCGGCTTCCGTGAACCCGGGGTGTCGACCCGACGCTCCAAAGTCGAACGAACCGCCGTCGACGATAACGCCACCAATTGCTGTGCCGTGTCCACCGATGAACTTCGTTGCTGAGTGCACAACGATGTCTGCCCCGTGGGCCAGTGGGTTGGCCAAGTAGGGCGTGGCCAGCGTGCTGTCAACGATGAGCGGAACGTTGTTGGCGTGGGCCACGTGCGAGATCCCTGGAATATCTAGCACGTCACCACGAGGGTTCCCGATGGTCTCACCGTAGAATGCCTTCGTGTTGGGCTTGACGGCTTTAGCCCAGTCATCAAGGTTGTCGGGGTCGTCGACGAAGTCGACCGTGATACCGAGCTTTGGCATCGAGTAGTGAAAGAGGTTGTAGGTACCTCCGTAAAGCGAGGGCGAGGCCACGATGTGATCGCCACTCTGGGCCAAGTTGAGGATCGCCAAGGTTTCAGCGGCTTGACCACTGGCGGTGGCCAACGCGTTTACTCCACCTTCGAGACTGGCAATGCGCTCTTCGAAGACCCCTTGGGTGGGGTTCATGATTCGGGTATAGATGTTTCCCGCTTCGGCGAGGCCAAACAGTGCGGCGGCGTGAGCAGTGTCACGGAAGGCGAAACTGGTGGTCTGATAGATCGGAACTGCTCTCGCCCCCGTCGTGGGGTCGGGCTCTTGGCCGGCGTGAATCTGGCGAGTTTCAAAACCTCGGGTATCGGACATTGGTACTCCTTTGATCTGGGGAACTTNTTTCTGCTCTTGCGCAGGAGTCCTAGTTGACCAAATATGACTAATCTTGTCAACTTTAGAAAAATACTTGGATCCTTGCGCTCAGCGCCCTCCTAGGCCCGGCGAGAAACAGCCGTCTGAGCCATCGCAGCGACAAAGCGAAGACCGAGAACGACTGCTGCAAGCGGCAACAGAAGTTTGGAGAACCCGGTCTGGGATTTCGAAGCAAAACGAAACGCCGAGCGGTGATGAGCGACGACCATGGCGTAGGGGTGTGCTCGACGAGCAACTCCTTCAACGTGGCTGACAATCGCCTCAGGTGCGGTGCCAACGCCAAAGCCGCGTTGATGGGCCCGCCAACAGAAGTCCATGTCTTCGGCAAACATAAAGTACGCCTCATCAAAGCCACCAATGTCTTCAAAGGCGCTGCGTCGAACGAGGAAAAACGCACCCGAGACCCAGTCGACATCGCCGTCGCTCTTCGGACTCGCGAACCGGTAGCGCTTGGTAAAGCGATTCTCAGGGGCGATGGCACCGAGCAGCGCATGTCCGGCCGCATCGAGTGGAGAGGGGAATTGGCGAACCGATGGATAAATCCCCCCATCGCTGGTCTTGATCGTCGGCCCGACGACGGCCCAGTGGGGATGGTCCCCAATCGAACGGACGAGCTTTGCGACGCAACCTTCGTGGGCGACCGAGTCAGGGTTAGCGACGACGACCAAGTCAACATTGCTTGATAACGCTGCCACGCCACGGTTCACCCCAGCCCCAAAGCCCAGGTTCTCTCCTGGGCGCACGATGGTCACCTTTTCGGCCAAGGCTCCGAGTGCTGACGCCGTCGATCCGGCGTCGCCATTTTCGACAACAATCACTTCGCCAATTTTTTCATCAAGCAGCGAACGAACCGCATCGACTAATGCTGGGCCGACGTTGTAGTCGACCACCACTGCCCCAACGGTCATGACCTGTGGTCTCGCAGTTCAATAGCGCGTACCAAACGCTCAACCCCCTCGTGCCAGTCTGGCAGTGGCACAAGACCCACCGAACCCAGCCGTTCTGAGAGCAGCGGCGAAAAGGCAGGGCGAGTTGCCAGGGGCTGGGGATCAAGCTCGGCCGTAGAAATTGCCGAGACCTGATCGGGAGACCCACCGGCGGCTTCAACGGCAAATTGAATCGTCTCGAACCAACTCGCTTGGCCAGAGCCGGCGACGTGAAAGACACCAGAAGGTCGCTCGCGCACGAAGGCCACGAGACCAGCGGCCAGGTCCGCAGCATTCGTGGGCGTTCCCACTTGATCGTCAACAAACCGCAAGGCACGTCCATCTTGTGCGGCACCCGTTGCCAAATGAAACAAGTTTTTACCCCGAAGTCCTGCCACCCACGAGGTCCGTACGATGGTGGCCGACGGGTCGCACGCCAACTCCCCTGCTCGTTTTGTTGCCCCATAGACACTCAAGGGATTGGTCTCATCCGATTCGACCATGGCACGACCAAGATCTCCGGCAAAGACATAGTCCGTTGAGATGTAGACGAGGTGAGCACCACAGGCTTGCGCTGCGTCATTGACGTACCTGGTCGCATCGACGTTGAGCTCTTGCGCACCCTTGGGATCTTCTTCAGCTCGATCGACCGCCGTATAGGCGGCTAAATGCACAATCACCTCGGGTGCAGCCTGCGCGATATTGGTCGCGACCTGGTCGTGATCGGTAAGGTCAAATTGCGCCACGTCGCAAGGGATTAATTCAAACTCTCCTTCGGCAACAGGATCAGTACCGAGAAGCGCTGTTGCTTTGCCACCACCGGGGATGATCCCAGAGAGCACGTCGCAAAAGTCTTGGCCGACTTGACCGGCCGCGCCAGTGATGAGGACGCGCACGCGCTACGCCGGAGCGTTACCCCAGCTGGTTTCCACCACTGGTGCTCGCTCAAGCAACGGCGCCCACCATGCTTCGTTATCGGCGTACCACTGAACCGTCTCGGCAATTCCTTGGTGGAATTCAACCGTGGGTGCCCAGCCCAGTTCGCTGCGGATCTTGGTCGTGTCGAGCAAGTAGCGGCGATCGTGGCCGGGGCGATCGGGAACAATCGTCTTGAGCGACTGTGGCTTACCCAGCGCATCGAGGACTGCATCGGCGATTTGTTCGATCGACGCTTCACTGCCAGAACCGACGTGATAGGTCTCTCCGATTCGCCCCTTCAACAACACCGCTTCAATAGCGCTGCAGTGATCGTCAACGTGCAGCCACTCGCGTCGATTCTGCGTCGTCGCGTAGAGGGGCAGTGGCTGATCAGCCAATGCCTTCGTAGTGAAAACAGGAATTACTTTTTCTGGAAATTGGTAGGGCCCATAGTTGTTCGCACAGTTCGTGATCGTGATGGGCAGTTCATAGGTCTCAAAGTACGCGCGCACGGCATGGTCGGAGCCGGCTTTGGATGCGTTGTAGGGCGTGCGCGGTGCGTAAGGGCTTTCTTCATTGAAGGCATAGGTCGCATCGAGATCAAGATCGCCGTAAACCTCACAGGTTGAGATGTGATGAAAGCGCTGCACGCCGCTGCGTCGTGCCGCTTCGAGCATCGTTTGGGTGCCAATCACATTGGTCATAAAGAAACGCCCAGGGTCTAAGACCGCAAGTGAGTTGTGCGACTCTGCCGCAAAGTTCACGATGGTGTCGATGCCGTACTCCTGGATCGTCCGTTCGGCTCCATCGAAGTCGCAGAGATCGCCTTGGACAAAGGCAATGCGATCTCGCACGCTCTCAAGCGATTCCATCGTGGCGGCATAGGTCATCGCGTCATAGACCACGAGCGAGTCTTCAGGGTGGTGAGCGGTCCAATAGCGAGTAAAGGCCGAACCAATAAAACCGGCACCACCGGTGACAAGAATGCGCATGCCCCTAGGTTAGTCCGCCCCTGAAGGGCGAATCAGGTAGAACGCAGATGAATTACGTCGCCGGTCATCACGATCTGCTGGCCCTCAGACGTCTCAAGAATCAGATGTCCTGCCTGGTTCACGCCTTGAGCAAGGCCCGTGAGGACACCATCGGCCAGTTCGACCTGTACGAGCGTTCCAATGGTGGCCAAGTGATGCGCAAACTCTTCTTGAAGATCTTTCCGCCCGTGCTCGTTCTCCAAGAGCGACGCCCTCGTCGAGAGTTCGAGGAGAAGTTCCGAGAGGAGTTGCTCGGGACTGAGCGAAATCCCTGTCTCTTCGGCGACGGATGTGGCGTTCACGCCGTCGGGGCCTGACCAGGTCAGATTGATGCCAATGCCGATGACAATGGCTTGTTCCGCTTCGTCGACGGAGGCAAGTTCGGCCAAGACTCCTGAGACCTTTTTCTCGCCGTAGAGGAGATCGTTCGGCCATTTGAGCTCCGGCGCGCTCCCGGTCAGGCTTGCTAACGCAGCTCGAGCAGCCAGTGCCACCGCCACGGTAGCCAGCATCAACTGATCATCGGGAAGGCGCAGCCGCAAGAGCACTGAGGCGAGGAGCGAGGAACCTGGAGGCGCCTCCCAGGTCCGTCCACGGCGCCCTCGGCCCGCTGTTTGGTGGGCTGCGACGACAACGGTCTTGTCGGGAGCCCCTTTCTGGGCCTCAGAAACAAGGAAAGTATTGGTGGAATCGATAGCCTCAAAGCGGTGAATCGTGAATTCTGGATCGGACATGGCACATACCCTAGATTCCGTGTGACTATGGAGGCGGACAAATGCCTCAAACGAGAGAAAGGGTCGGCGTGCTCAAGAAGGTCTTAATCGCAAACCGTGGTGAGATTGCTGTGCGGATTATTCGCACCTGCAAAGAGATGGGCATTGCCACCGTGGCGGTGTACTCAGAACTTGACCGAGATGCCCTTCATGTCCGCTTGGCAGACGAGGCCTATGCATTGGGTGGCCAAAGCGCTCAGGAGAGCTACCTCAACACCGAGGCAATTCTGGCTGCGATAGAAACCTCTGGTGCTGACGCCGTGCACCCTGGCTATGGCTTCTTCTCCGAGAACACTGACTTTGCTCGCGCCATTACGGCCAAAGGCGTCACCTTCATTGGCCCACCTCCCGAATCCATCGAAGTCATGGGTGACAAAATCAGTTCGCGAATTGCTGCAGAAAAAGCGGGCGTGGCGGGCGTTCCTGGTCGCTCTGAGACTCTGAAGTCTTCAAAAGAAGTCGTGACCTTCGGCAACAAGTTTGGATGGCCGGTTGCCATCAAAGCTGCCTTTGGCGGCGGAGGCCGTGGTATGAAAGTCGTCCAAGGCCCCGATGAAGCAGAGGCTGCACTCGAATCTGCACAGCGTGAAGCACTCTCCTATTTCGGACGCGATGAGTGTTACGTCGAGCGCTACCTCACCTGGCCTCGTCACATTGAGATGCAAGTTCTTGCCGACACCCACGGCAACACCCTGTGGCTCGGTGAGCGTGACTGCTCATGTCAGCGACGACACCAGAAATTGATTGAAGAGAGCCCAGCACCTCAATTCCCTGACGAGGTCCGTCAAGCCATGGGGGCTGCCGCGGTCAAGGTTTCAAAAGCCTGTGGCTACACCAACGCGGGAACCGTTGAGTTCCTTTACCAAGATGGTGAGTTCTTCTTCCTCGAGATGAACACTCGCCTTCAGGTGGAACACCCCGTCACTGAACTTGTGACCGGTCTTGACCTCGTCGCGTGGCAGCTCAAAATTGCTGCCGGTGAGCCATTGACCTTCGGTCAAGATGACGTCCAGCGCAACGGGCACTCCATCGAAGTCCGCATCAACGCTGAAGACCCCAGCGGCGGTCGGTTCACGCCATCGCCAGGGACGCTGTCAAAGTTTTCCCAGCCGTCGGGTCCTGGCGTGCGTCTCGATGCCGGCTATGAATCGGGCGATACTGTCTCGCAGTACTACGACAACTTGATCGCCAAGCTCGTTGTCTGGGCAGACACCCGAGAACACGCACGTCGACGAATGCTTCGGGCTCTTGAAGAGACCATCATCGAAGGGGTCGCCACCACGATTCCGGCGGCCGAGGCCATCTTGGCGCATCCTGACTTTGCGAACGGTATTCACTCAACCAAATGGGTCGAAGAACGATTAGATCTCTCTGAGCTCAGCGTCACCCCGCAGGAAAGTGGCGAGGTAGCCGAGAGCGTGCTGCGCTCGGTGACCGCTGAAGTTGCGGGACGTCGCTACGAGGTGAAGGTCTGGCTTCCTGAAGCGCAGCAGTCAGCCGGTAATGGCGCCGGAAAAGCAGCGGCCAAGCGTCGTGGTTCCGCGAAGTCCGTCACGACAGGGCGAACGGGTTCTGTTGCGGTGCCGATGCAGGGAACCATCGTCAAAATAATGGTCGAAGTAGGCGACGCCGTTGAAGAAGGGCAAACCCTCTGCGTTCTTGAAGCCATGAAAATGGAGAATGAGGTCAAGGCCACAATGGCGGGAACCGTGACCCAAGTCAAAGTGTCGACCGGCGATGCCGTCACGGGTGGCGACGTCGTCATCGTGATCGAATAGTCCTGATGGCTTCTTCCTTCGCCGAGCAAGCAACGGAAGCCATAGCGTCGAAGATTCCTCAACTCACCGCACTGTCGCACGATCTCCATGCCAACCCGGAGTTGTGTTTCGCCGAGCACCACGCCGCCGATGAGATCACCCAACTTCTCGAGAGCGAAGGGTTCGCAGTTCAGCGAGGCGTTGGCGAGCTTCCCACCGCATTTGATGCGGTCTACGGCTCCGGATCACTTCATGTCGCGGCCATTGCCGAATACGACGCCCTTCCTGATGTTGGACATGCCTGTGGGCACAACATCATTGCGGCAGCAGGCTTGGGCACCGGATTTGGCTTACAGCGAGTTGCTGACGATCTCGATTTGACCGTTCACGTCATTGGAACTCCCGCAGAAGAGGGTGGCGGCGGCAAGATTTTGATGCTCAATCGAGGAGTCTTCGACGGAATCCATGCTGCGCTGATGATGCACCCATGGTCGTTTGATCGATTGAACTCATCATGTTTGGCCGTTGACCACTTTGATGTCACCTTCACTGGCCGCACGGCCCATGCCTCGGCGGCTCCTGCACAAGGAATCAACGCCAGCGATGCCATGACCATTGCTCAAGTGGGTATTGGTCTCCTTCGCCAACAACTGCACCCTGGCGACCAGGTCCACGGCATCGTCACGCTCGGAGGCGAAGCAGCCAACATCATCCCAGCCAAGGTCACAGGTCGCTTCATGTGCCGCTCGCTCACTCTGGATGGCCTCTCTGCACTGCGGCCGCGAGTCGACCACTGTTTCGAAGCGGGCGCGCTGGCAACGGGATGCGAACTCTCCCTTGAAGACATCACCCCGGTGTACTCGCACATGGAGCAGGATTCTGATCTCTTGGCGCTCTATCGCAGGCATGCTGAAGAACGGGGCCGATCATTTGATGCTGACGATCGAGGCGATCCGCAGCCGACCTATTCGACGGACATGTCGAACATCTCGCTCGTGATTCCGTCGATTCACCCACTCGTCGGCATCGAAACCCACGGTGCGGTGAACCACCAACCAGAGTTCGCCGCCGCCTGTCTCGGGCCTTCAGCGAATAAAGCCGTCCTTGACGGATCGATTGCCTTGTCGTTGACGGCCATCGATGCTGCACAAGACCGCGACATCCGCCAGCGCCTTCTCGCCACCAACGTGAGAAGGGCATCATGATCGTTGAACACGCCGTGTTCGCCATTACTCCTGGAGAAGAAGCAGCCTTTGAACTTGCGCTTGGTGATGCCATCCCCCATATTTCATCAGCGAAGGGCTTTCGCTCGCTTCGTATGATGCGCGGCATTGAATCGCCGAGTCAGTACATTTTGCTCGTCGAGTGGGAGAGCATCGACGACCATATGGAAGGCTTTCGGAACTCTGAGGCCTTTACCAAGTGGCGAAGTGGTCTCCAGTCCTTCTTCGCCCAACCGCCGGAACTCGAACACTTCACCGAGGTTGCCCATAAACCCTAACGAGAGGGGTGGCGATCAGCCTCCCGGCTGATAGGTGCCGAAGACGCCACGGAGGACATCGGCGACTTCACCGAGCGTTGCCATGTGACGAAGCGCCTCTTTCATCGGCACGAGTACATTTTGCGTCCCTCGTGCAGCCGCTTCAAGATCACGCATTGCTGCATCAACAGCTGATTGGTCTCGCTCGGCTCGTATTTTTTGAAGGCGGGCCACTTGGTCGAGTTGAAGCTGAGGGTCAATCGGGAAGACGTCAGTCGGTTCATTCTTCTCATCGACAAACTTGTTCACCCCGATCACGACCTTCTGACCACTATCAATATCTTTGGCATAGGCATAGGCCGCTGATTCGATCTCATCTTGCATGAATCTCGCTTCGATGGCGTCGACAGCTCCACCCATGGTGTCAATCTGCTCCAGGTAGGCAAAGGCTGCGGCTTCCGTCTGATCCGTTAGAGTCTCGATGAAATACGAGCCGGCCAGCGGGTCGACCGTGTCGGCCACACCTGATTCGTAGCCCACGATCTGTTGGGTCCGCAGCGCAATCTTGGCGGCCTTCATCGTCGGAAGACCCAGCGCTTCGTCGTAACCATTGGTGTGGAGACTTTGCGTCCCTCCCATGGCCGCAGCCATCGCTTGAACGGCAACACGGACGATATTGTTCTCGGGCTGCTGAGCCGTCAGCGTTGACCCGCCCGTTTGGGTGTGGAATCGCATCATCTTGGATCGCTCATCTTTCGCACCAAAGCGCTCGGTCATGATCTTGGCCCACATACGACGTGCTGCTCGGAACTTTGCCACCTCTTCAAAGAGGTTGTTGTGCGCATTCCAAAAGAAACTCAGCCGAGGTGCAAAGGCATCGACGTCCAAGCCGGCGGCCTGGGCTGCTTCGACGTAGGCAATTCCGTTGGCGATCGTAAAGGCAATCTCTTGGACCGCCGTCGAACCCGCTTCGCGGATGTGATACCCGGAGATCGAAATCGTGTTCCAACTCGGCAAGTTCTCTGCACAGTAGGAGAAGGTGTCGACGATGAGACGCATCGATGGTCGTGGGGGATAGATATAGGTCCCACGCGCAACGTATTCTTTCAAAATGTCATTTTGAATCGTCCCGCGAATCTTTGGTCCTCCAACGCCTTGTTCTTCAGCGACCAACTGGTACATCAGTAACAGAGTGGACGCCGTCGAGTTGATGGTCATCGAGGTCGTTACTTGGTCAAGGGGAAGATCTTTCAACAGAAGCCGCATGTCGGCCAGTGAGTCAATCGCCACGCCTACTTTGCCCACCTCACCTTCTGAGCGAGGATGGTCTGAGTCAAAGCCCATCTGGGTGGGCAAGTCAAATGCACAGCTCAAGCCGGTTTGGCCAGCATCAAGCAAGAACTTGAAGCGTTCGTTTGTCGACTCTGCGTTACCGAAGCCCGCGTACTGACGCATGGTCCAGAGGCGTTGGCGGTACATCTCTTCGTGCACACCACGGGTGTACGGATAGGACCCAGGTTCACCAAGTTCCTGGTCGGCGTCGAAGCCTTTTAGATCATCGGGGCCGTAAAGAGATTTGATCTCAATTCCCGAATCGGTAAATCGTTGCATGGTCTCTTTTGGGTTACTCACAATGAGCAGGTTACGCGCTCAGCGAGGGGTGGTGGACACCACCCTGACTCTCTGCTTCGCCCTCCCCGGTAAACGTCTTGGGGGCTGACGGGAGATCTATCGATTCCCGCCAAAAATGGTCAGCAGGGCCAGATAAATCATGACCATCGACGCCAACACCATTTGGGCACCGAACCACTCGCCTTGCTTGGAAACGCCCGCTTGTTCGGCTTGGTACAAATAGGCAATGTCCACAAAGAGCGACATGACACCGACGACCAAGTAGAGATAGCCGAAGATGATGATGTAGAGCAAGGACTGGTGCCCGGCTGAGGCATGCATCCCCACGATAAAGGCAACCAACATCGCCACAATGAGACCAATGCCTGCGATCATGGTGGCTCGAACAAACGACGTCGATACCCGAACGATTCCCGTTCGGTACATAAACAGCGTGGCAAAGAATACTGCCGTCGTCCCGGCAATTGCCAAGGGAACCACGGTGGCGCTGCCGTGAGAGTAGAACCCCGACAGAACTCCTAATGCGGTGCCGATCAAGACGGCGTAGAGCGGTGCAGTGATCCGTGCGGCATTGGGCTTAAAAAACCCGATGAAGTAACACCCGGCTGAGGCGAGCATGGCGACAAAGGCCCAGCCCACTGAGACCTTCAAGAACGCTGATCCGATGCCACAGGCCAAGGCGACCAATGCCAGAACCAGGACTTTGTCAAGGACGGCATTGGCGACAAACGGAGCAGCATCGCTCACGGGAGGCAACGTTGACCCTGGAGTGCCAGCTGCTGTTTGGACAGCGGTCGCCGTGGCGGTTCCTTGGCGGCCAAATTCGCTGACTAAGCGGTTGTAGCCCTGCTGAGAGCCAATCGATCCTTTTGTTTGCTTCGCCATAACGTTCCCTCCTCAAAGAGATTTCTTTCTTCACATTACCGCAACGGTACCGAAAAGGGACCTCACAAAGGGGAACCTACCCTTGCGCTAGCCGGCGTGCGGCATGCAGAGATCGTCGTACTCGGCGATGATGATCGCTTTAGCGTTCTCTCCACAAGCCGGGCATTGTGGGTCTCGACGAACCTTAAAGGTGCGGAACGACTCTTCAAGGGCATCGAACGCCAAGAGGCGGCCGACCAAGGTTTCGCCGATGCCAAGAATGATCTTGAGTGTTTCAAGTGCTTGGATCGAACCGACGATTCCGGGCAATACCCCGAGCACACCAGCCTCGGCGCAACTCGGTGCGAGTTCTGCCGGAGGAGGCTCAGGGATCATGCAGCGGTAACAGGGACCGTTGTAAGGGTCGAAGACCGTGACCTGTCCCTCGAAGCGAAAGATCGATCCGTGCACGACCGGGATCTTCTTGAGCAGCGACGCATCGTTGACGAGATAGCGGGTCGGAAAGTTGTCGGTACCGTCGACAATGACGTCGTAGCCGTCAATGATGTCGAGAACATTGTCGGCGCCGAGGCGAACGTCATAGGTCGCCACATTGAGATCTGGGTTCATGGCCGTGAGCGTTTTTTTCGCTGAGTCGACCTTGCGCTCTCCCACACGATCCATGTTGTGGAGAATTTGACGCTGGATATTGGAGGCATCGACGACGTCCATGTCGATGATGCCGATATTCCCCACTCCAGCTGCGGCGAGATACAGCGCTGAAGGTGATCCCAGCCCACCCGCACCGAGCATCAACACTTTGGCGTCAAGAAGTTTCTGCTGGCCCTTTTCGCCTACTTCGGGCAAGAGAAGGTGGCGTTGATAGCGGTTGCGCTGTTCAGGTGTCAGGGTCTTTGGCGTGGTCCACACCAAGCCTTCGTCTTTCCATCGGTTGAATCCACCGATGACTGAGACCACATCGCTGTAGCCGATCTCTTGGAGGGTTTTGGCAGCAAAAGCTGAGCGAGTTCCCCCAGCGCAATACACAACAATGGGCTCGTCTTTGTTGGTCAGGCGCCCCTCGACCTGAAACTCCAAATGGCCGCGAGGGATGTGCACGGCTCCAGGAAGCGCACCTTGTTCGTACTCATCGGGTTCTCGAACATCAAGGAACGTGGCTGAACCGATCAGGTCGACGACGTCGGCGGGCTCAACTTCACGAATCTGTGCCTTGGCCTCATTGAGCAGTTCACGAGGGGTTGCCACGTTTCACCTCCGGGGGACGTTTTTTAGGGTCTGGGCTAATACCCTACCAGATAGGTCAACATTCCATTCACGAGGGTAAGCGAGCAAACGTTGCCTAAAGTTCCATCATGGATCTTGACGAGGCACTCCAGCGGCGCAGAATGGTCCGCAGCTTCGACGGATCTGCCGTCGATGAAGAGCAGCTCACGAAACTCTTCGAAGAATCGTTGCGAGCCCCCACCGCGGGAAACGCGCGCGGTATCTCATGGGTCCTTGGCATCGGCAGCCCTGCAGTCCGTGATTATTTCTTGGCCAGCACCGACGCAACGTGGCGGAGCAACTCAGCGCGCTTTGCCGGCCTGGCACGTGCGTCAGCGGTTGCCCTGTGCGTGATGGAGCCGGATCGCTACGTCCAGCGCTATGGCGAATCCGACAAAGTGTCCTCGGGCCTCGGAAGCGACCCGTCCGCCTGGCCACTCCCCTACTGGGTTGGCGATGCCGGTGCCGCTACAATGGCCGCGCTCCTGCTCCTCGAAGCCCAAGGACTTTCCGCTTCATTTCTCGGGGCATTTCGCAATCACAATGAGATTCAGGACGCCTTCGCTCTTCCTCGGGCGCAACAGATCTACGGAGCAGTCTTGATCGGCCGGCCCGACAATGGCGACCATCGATCGCCATCGCTTGATCGACCTGGTCCCTCTCGGTCCGAACGCGTTGTGCGTTACCGCTCTCAGGCTTAATCGCCCTTAGAGCGAGCGAAGATACTCAAGAATTGTGCGCAGACCGAAGGCTGTCCCACCTGCGGGGTAGAGA
>TBL_comb47_HYPODRAFT_10002851_pt1 | contig 20975 bp, 15 predicted proteins | sample TroBogypolimnion_40_FD_10682 | JGI IMG/M metagenome (IMG submission 10682) | reverse complement strand
GATTGCTCAACTATATCTACAACCAGTTAATGTTCCACAAGTTATTCGTGGTAAGTTCAGTGAAGTTGCACAATGGTATGAATTCTTACCATATGTAGCTGAAGGTGACTTGATTAACATGTACTATTATAAAGCATGGCCTTTATTGTTTAGTCCAGCAGGAGATCAAGTTATTAGTGCTTCGGGTGATGTAAGTTATCCATCAGGCAGTGGTCCTTGGACAGTAGAAGTTTTAGTTGAAGATACAAGCAAATATACAGTTGGAATGGAATTATCAGCTACACCTAATGGGGGTAGTTTTGGTACAGGTACTGTTGTAGTTTCAAGTATTGTTGATTCAACACATTTTATGATTACTTGTACAGGTGGCACAACTCCTGTGTTTGGTGCAGTCACTAACATTTCTCAAACAGGAATTACAGTTCAAAACAACGCAGTTCTTTCAACATGGCCTGAAGGTTATGTTTATGCAACATTGCGTGAATATTACATCAAACGTCACAATGACCAAGATGCAGCAGTATATGCAGCTAAGTTCCAAGAAGCATGGGACACAATTGAAGATCAAAACAATAAAGGTAAATGGAGTGGTGGACATACAAGATTAACTTCAGTATGGCAACCAAGACAATATCGCCAATACAACATTAAGTAAGGATATCTGATGAGCAATTCAGGTTTATATGGGTCAACTGGAAATGTAACAGTTTCCAGTAATAACGTAACTACATTATACAACAGTAATCCTTCACAGGTTGTAACGGGTAATGTTTCTGATCGTAACTTTACAACACTTTATACTGTTCAAGCAGAGATTGCTCCTACAAAAAGTTATGGTAATGCAAACGTAGAAGCATTCTTAAATCAAGGTACTGATGGTGCAAACACAGTACAAAACATCCAAATGACTGGTAACCTAACTGTAGGTAATCAAAGCAATTTAGGTAATGTTAGTAATGTTCATATCACCGGTGGATATGTAAATCAAATTTTAACAACCGATGGTGGCGGACATTTAACTTGGGCAAACGTACCTGATCTTAAAGGTAACGTCGTTCCTTATGTTCATTTTGATGTTTCTACAACAGGAAACAATCAATCATTCACTGATGCAAATCTTTCAAGTTATCCAAGTAACATTGAAATGAATGTAATGAAAAATGGTATTAACTTAGAACCAAGTCAATACAATATTTCAGGTGATGTTTTAACAATCAACATTGGATTAACTACAGGTGATACTGTTGATGTTCTTGCAAGTAGTGCAGGTTCAAATATTCAACCAGCTGGTAATACTTATGAAGTTCAATTTAATGGTGGTGTTACATTAGCAAGTAGCAATACATTCTTTTTTAATCCATCAGGAAATATTGTTAATACTCAAAATATTGTAATCAGTGGAAACGCAAATGTTTTTGGAAATATCAACAGTTCAGGAAACATCGTTAGCACAGGCAATTCATATTTAGGTTCAAATGCAAATGTACATATTACTGGTGGCAGTAATGGTTCAGTATTGATTACAAATGGATCAGGTAATTTATCATGGTTACCAGAAACAAGTCTTGAAGCTGGTTCATTAAATGCGTCAATTGGTAATGTTATAATTACAGGTGGAACTAGTGGTCAGTTTTTAGAAACTGATGGTGCTGGTAACTTGTCATGGGCAAACGTTTATAGTGCTCCAGCAAGTGCGGTTAATGCAAACGTTGGTAACGTACATATTACAGGTGGAACAAGTGGTCAAGTATTAGCAACCAATGGTTCTGCTATTTTATATTGGACAAGCAATGTACCGAATGCAAACATTGCAAACACTGTATTGAATAATAGTCAACCAAACATCACAAGTTTAGGTACATTAACTAATCTAAGTGTAACTGGTAACATCAACATGCAACTTGGATTTGAGTTGTTTACACCAAACAGTACACCAGTTACTGGTACAATCAATTTTGATGTTGTAACTCAATCAATATTNTATGCAACTGCAAATGCATCAAGTAACATAACATTAAACATCAGAGGTAACAGTTCTGCAAGTTTGAACTCAATCTTACCTGTCAACAATTCAGTAACAGTTGTATTTTTAAGTACAGTTGGTTCAACACCATATATCGTCAATCAATTACAAATTGATGGAACAAACGTTACACCTAAATGGGCTGGTGCAGCTACTCCTACAACTGGAATACGTTTAGCAAATGCACAACAAAGCTATACATATACTATAATGAAAACAGCAACAAACACATATAATGTAGTTGCAAGTTTAACGGAGTATCAATAATGCCTATAACTGGGTCATTCGCTTCATTCAGTAAGAATGGGTTTCAATCAACCAGCCGAGGAACAACTATCGTTGGTTCATATTGGGATGTTTTTGAACATTTATCTGGGAGCGAACAAGGTGCACTTACTCGTCAAATGAGTTATTTTAATAGCAACACAAATTATTTGACCATTATTGCAAGAGCACAAGGTGCAGATGGTATTTGTGTTTCTACTTTAGATTCAATAACTAATGGTATTGTAGGTAATATAACAATAACATCAGGAGATTATTCTTATTTAAATAAGATTAGATCAGTTGAAAACAAAACATTAAGTGCGTATGGATTAACAACAACTATATTAGGTGAAAGTTCATTTAGTTTATCTCCTGCTGGATTTACGTTATCTATTCTAAATTCAACAACACAAATTTCAGGAAATGAATATAAACTATTTGTATTGGGTGATGACACAAGTATATCTTCAGGAAACAGTATTGTTGGAAACGATATCTTAACCAGAGATGATGGAGAAGTAAACATTGTGGGATATAGTTATAGACCAGGTTCTTCAACTTATCCAGTTAAACCTTATACTACTGTATTAAATCCTTTTGGTAGTGATTTGCTATTTCAAAAAGAACTCAATTGGACAACATCTAGTCCACAAGGAGAATATACAGGTGTGATAGGTGATGGAGCACCTAATCCAACTAATTATTTTGCATGTGGATCAGTATCAGATCATTTGACTGCAAACACATTTCAACCAGTAATAACTTGTTTTGATTATGGACATAATTTAGTTTGGTGTAAAGCAGGAACAACTGCAAACAACGAACAACGTGTAGATATTTCAAAAAGTGAAAATTATCTATATCTTGCAACTTGTGAATCAGGCAACACAAGTGCTAATCCATCATTACTTAAAATAGATCCAACAACTGGAAACATAGTAGCTCAAACAACTTTTAATATTACTTCACAATTAGGTACAGGACCAACTATTGATTATTTGAATGGTAGTTTAGTTTACACAATTACTGGTGCTGATGTTCCAAATGGTATAAATTACACATCATTTGTTATCAATTTGGCTGAAGATTTGTCAATCAATTGGTCTAGAACTATTGGTGGCAATATTGATACATTACCCACAAGTGCATATTTTGGAACTGAAACAGTACAATTTGCAGACAATGGTGCTCAAGCATCATACTTATTTTCGGGTGTAACTCAACAACTTGGTACAACACCTGTACTACCTGCATTACAAACATTTACTTGTAGATTCCCAGCAGATGGTTCTATTCCTGGATCAGGACATTATCAAATAACTTCATTAACAACACCACCGCTTGATTTGTATTATCAAGAATATTCAATGGGTCAATTTACAGGAGGTATTACATTAACTGATTTGCCAGGTGCCTCAGTATTAGATGCCTCATATTCATTAAATACATACACAAGCAACGTTGCCAATACAACACAAGTTGTTGGCAGTGTTAATATAGGATAACTTATGACAGGAAGAAATTTAACAAACGCAAACATCTATCAAATTGTAAACTCTGATAGTAATGGTAACATCTCAAGTATCAACTCAACATATGTTCAGGGATTAAATGCAACTATTGCAAATGTTCATATTAGTGGTGGTGCAAATGGACAAGTTTTAACTACAGATGGATCTGGGCATTTGTCATGGGCTAACGGCGGTGGCGGTGGCAATAGTGCAAACGCAAACTATGCAAACTTTGCAGGCACTGCATTCAATGTAACCGCATCAAACGTATCTGGATTAGGTAACATTGCAACTATCAATTTAACCGGTTCATCTAGTAATGTACTTTATGGTAATGGTGTGTTTGCTCCGGTTAGTGGTGGCGGTAATACTGCAAATGCAAATTATGCAAACTTTGCAGGTAACGTTGTTAGTTCAAGTCAACCAAATATTACATCTGTAGGCACATTAACAAGTGTTAATACTAGTGGTAATATTAATATTCAAAATGTAGGTTATCTTAATGCAGTAAGTGGCCATGTATTTGAAATACAAACAAATCCAAATAATGATGTAACTGGTTTATATTTAGACAGTAATGATGTTGGTGTATTATATGCAAATACCAGTGTTATCCTTCAATCAGATACAGGTAATCAAAACTTAGAATGGATATTTGACCAAGCAGCACAGTTGTCTACACCAAGTATAACTTCAAAAATTCATTCTACAACAAATCAAGCAGACTTATATGTTGGAACAGAAAACAACAGTAATTTGTATTTGTATGCTGACAATTATGTTTATCTGCAAGGTCAACGTTGGCCAGGCGGTGGTAGTGCTAACACAGTATTAACAGCCGTTGGTGATGGTACAATGACATGGGGTAATACCATTGACAATGCAACTCATGCAAACATTGCAGACTCAGCTAATAGCGTAAGTGGTGCCAATGTAAGTGGTTACGTAGCTAATGCAACTCATGCAAACATTGCAGACTCAGCTAATAGCGTAGCAGTAGCTAACGTTGTTGGAATAGGTAACATTGCAACAGTAAACTTAACTGGTTCAACTAGTAACGTACTTTATGGTAATGGTGTATTTGCACCTGTAGTTGCAATTACTGCAATTACTGTCACTGGAAATGCACAACCAAATATTACTAGTTTAGGTACATTGACAAGTTTAAGTGTTACTGGCAACATCACGTCAGGTAATGCTAATTTAGGAAACTTAACCACAAGTAACTATTTTGTAGGTAATGCAAACTTAATGTTCGGATATCCAGGTGGTAATGTTGTAGGTGATGTTAGTCGTGCGACAACTGCATTTACAGTAGTGACTAATGCACAACCAAACATTACTAGTTTAGGTCAGTTAACTAGTTTAACAATGGCTGGTAACATTAATTTGAACACCTATAGCATTGCTAATGGTAATTTAATTACTGCAAACTATTTTAATGGTAGTGGCAATATGTTAAGCAACATTCAAGCAGCAAACATTACTGGTACAATTGCTAACGCAAATATTGCAAATACAGTTAGAAACAATGCTCAACCAAACATTACAAGTTTAGGAACATTAAGCAATTTAAGTGTTACAAGTAATATTGCAATGGCTGGTGGATATGTAACTATTTCAAACACGGTTATCTATGCTAACCAATTTATTAGCAACGTTGTTACAGGTACTGCACCATTTGTAATTAACAGTCAAACACAAGTTGCTAACTTGTACGCAAGTAGAGCGGCAGTTACCGATACAGCAAATACAGCAAATACAGTATTAGTAGCAGCACAACCTAACATAACTAGTGTTGGTACATTAACTAGTTTAAGTGTAACTGGAAACATCACTGCTGGTAATATCAGTGCATCAACTGGTAACTTAACTGTTGCAAACTTAAGTGCAACTGCAAACAGTACAATTGCTAATGTTGGGTTTACACAATATAATGAAACAGTTGTTGGTTCAGCAAACACAAGTGCAAGTATCAGTCCTAACGTAGCAACAGGTACAATCTTCAAATATACTGCAAACAATAACTTCACATTCAATGGGTTAACCAGTGCAGTTGCTGGCTCAGGTGCTACAGTTATCATTACCCAAGATGGTACTGGAAGCAGATTAATGACTAGTACAATGAAGTTTTTAGGTGGTGCAAATACATTAAGCACTGCATCTGGTGCAATTGATATTATTTCTGTGTTTTATGATGGAACTACATACTATGCAAGTTTAGGCAAAGGATTCGCATAATGTTCGCTTGGCGAGACAATTATATTTCATACAACGGTGGTGGTGGATCAGCAAATGATCCTTATTGGACAAGTGTAAGTTACTTAACCAATTTTGAACAACCAGCAAGTGCATTTATTGATTCAAGCAATTATGACTTTCCTCCTACAGTTGCGGGAACTGTTTTGCCAAATGCAACATCACCTTTTAATGGTGTAGGTGGTAGTGCAAACTTTAATGGATCAAGTACTTGGTTAGTATTCCCTTATAACAATCCTGCAAGTGTTTTAGGTACAAATGATTTTACAATGGAATGCTGGGTATATTGTACAAACAATAGTGGGTATGGTGAAATGATGGCTATCAACTTAAGTGGTGGTAGCTATGCGGCTGCTCGTGTAGTTCATGTTAGTGGAACAATATATTTTTTATGTTCAAGTAGTCCAGGTAATTGGATTAATACAACAAGTGTAGGTGGTGCAGTAACAACTGGTTCTTGGATACATTTTGCTGCTGTTCGTTATGGAAACAACTTTAACCTATACAAAAATGGTACAAGCATAATCTCATATTCTAGTAGTGCAACATTGTATAATGCAAGTGGACAATCTACCGTTGCTGGTATGTTAAATCAAGGTTTTACTGGAAGTTTTATTGGATTTTTTAGTAACGTTCGTTTTGTAAATGGTACTGCTGTTTATACAAGCAACTTTACACCACCTACAAGTCCATTAACAAACATAACAAATACAACATTGTTATTGAACTTTACAAACCAAGGTCAATATGGTATGAGTTTGATTGACCAAAGTTTGAATATGTTTACACTTACACCAAGTTCATCAAGCCCAACAAATAGTGGTGCTAGTCCTTTTGGTAACAACTATCCAGGAAGCGTTAACTTTGTAAGCGCAAGTAGTCAAAACTTAACAGTTGCAAGTAATGCAGCATTTGCATCATTAACCACTATTGAATGTTGGGTATATTTTACAACACTTACAGGTGCTACACAAGGCATTGTGTCAGGTGCCGGTTCAGTTGCATTTTCATTAATATTAACTAGTAGTAACAAATTTAACTATACTTCAACAGGAACAAGTGGTGTAAACATAACAGGAACAACAACAGTTTCAGCAGGTGTTTGGTACAGTGTTAGCGTTAACATAGGACCAAGCAACGTAAGATTGTATGTCAATGGAACACAAGAAGCAAGTCAAACATTGTATTCTCTAATAACTGCAGGTGCACTTACTATAGGTGGAACTACAGGAGGTTACTTAAACGGAAAAATAAGCAATTTGCGTTTAAGTAAAGGTTCTGTCAGATATACAACTAACTATACACCTAGTACAACACCACTAACAAGTGATACATATACAAGTTTATTGATTTCTGGAAATACACCAGGCATACAAGATGTAAGTACATTTGGACAAATTTCACCATATGGTACAGGTGGTAACTTAACAAGCGCAAATTACAAGTTTGGAAAACAATCTGGTTATTATTCTGGAACAAGTACATCAGTAAATGATGCAACCAGTTTACAATTTGGTACAGGTAATTTTACTATTGAGGGTTGGGTTTACTTACCTACAACAACTTCACAAAACATCATGGCAAAAGGTTCAGCTGGATGGCAAATACAAACTGACGGATCAAGTCATATCCAGTTTGCTGTAAACGGAACTGCAATTATGACAAGTACCGCAACCGTTAGTGCAAACACATGGACTTATTTTGCTGTATCACGTAGTGGAACAACCGCTTACTTGTTTGTAAATGGGACATTACAAACTTCAACATCAAACAGCACAAACTTTAACCAAACCGATGTATTAAGAATAGGTAGTGGTAGTGGGTTGGGTGGTGCAATGACTGGATACTTAGACAGTATTCGTTTAACAAAAGGCATTTGTCGTTACACTGCGACATTTAGTGCACCAACAAGTAGTTTTCCAAAGAGTTAAAAATGATAGACTTTACAACACAACAATTATCTTGGATCATAGTAGGTGCATGTGGTATAGGTGGCACAGGATACCTATCACTGAACCAAAAAGTAGACAACATCAACGCAAATGTTTTTGTTACCGCAGCTAATGAAGATAACATGGCAAAACAACTACAACAACTACAACAGCAACTAAATCGTATTGAGGAAAAATTAGACAATCAAAAGAGGACTAAATAAAATTGTGAGCGACGGGTAGTCTCTATATAAAATATGCCATTCGTTATAGCCGTTATGATTGTCTTTCGCTCACAACCTTTTTCGGAGGGGTGCTGCTGTCATCTCGTGTTTCATGCATAATTCCTATATACTAAGGTAGCATCTCTCCATCTTTTTTGCTAGTTTGAGCTTTCAGGTTTATACGCATAAATTCTTTTAGGTTCATAACTCAAACTAGCAAATTCATCTTCAATCTGTAAACTAACGTAGTACGTTTTATATTAAGTTTTTTTGCAGCATCAGTAATGGAACTGTATGTTACTTTATTAATCACAACAGTTTTCCCACTTCCAATAGGTCTTCCCCTACTACGTTTTATACGTTTAGGATACACATGATTTTTGTATCTAAGTGTACTTGCTTCAATGTTGTTATTGTTTGCGGTATCAATGCGTGTGTTATCATATGAATATTCACCCTCATCGTTATACCTGCACATAACATATTGATGCTTCAATCGTCCACGTTGTTCCCATTTACCTGATTCGGTCCATTTTTTAGCCCATTCGTGAAAGGTATAGTTCCACTTGATGCCTCTTTGTTTGGCATTACTCTTTTGACGAGTATACGCAATTTTCATTTTTTTAAGTTTATTGTCCATAAAAATATTTATTATATTTTTCGTCAAACACCCGTTTAAGGGGTATTTTTTAGCCAAAAAACTATTCTTATTTCAGTGTTTTGTTTACAATTGATAAATACATTGTCGCTAGTAGAACAGTGACGTATTCTCTTATCTAAACCGAAGCTCCCTGTCTGACAGCAGGGACTTCATCTCCTGTCAGAGACATGTTTAGATAACGATTCACTTAGATAAGGAAATGTAATGAACAAAGAAATAAAAACTGACTACTCTATATTAGATCAAAAAAGTGACTACTCTAATAGTTATAATGATGACAATATGGGGCATATCCCTTCGGGAAACGCCCCCGAATTAAGCAATCTTGATATGCTAGATACTGCAATTGATTTGGATTTGATTTACGACCACTATCATGCAACCAAAGATTGGCAAAAACAAAACATCAATATTGCAATAGGTAAATACAAAAATCTATTTGTGAAGTATTTGCTTGAAAGAAGTCAGTACACGAAGGGTACTAAGTTCTTTCAATTTCCTCACAAATTATTTGACTTAAAAGTGGGCAAGCCTACAATCTATGGAACTAGTCCAGTAAGACGAGAATCATTGGTACAGGTAATCATGCAATTATGCCCATTGTATACAATTAAAGAAAAAGGTAATAGTTTGAAACAAAAGGTGTCATTGATGGAGTTGAACTTTGACTTTATCAATTTAATCAGAACTCAATCAACAGAAGATTTGTTGATAAAATTGTATGGAGATATTGATATCTCTGATCCAAAACTTGTGGATTTAACACCCATAAACATTAAAAGTTTAGAATCATACATTAAAGCAAATGAAGCGTTAACTAAACGCAATGAAACAATACAACGTTACCATGATGAAGCAAATATGATATTGACTGTTGCAAAAGCAACAAATAAAGTGTTTCCTCAGATTATCAATGAAAGTTCATATGGACGTAGATATTACAAAGGCAAGAATTTGCAACAATGTAGTAGTGTAGTTAGAAAAGCAGCATTGGGCGATCATTATGAATATGACTTGAATGCAGCAGTTTATAGCATTAAATTAAATCTATGTTCATTTTTCAGTGAAACTAAGTTTACATTTACCAGCGAATACCTAGAATACAAAGATGCAATACGCAAACGTCTTGCAAAACTAGTGTTTGAAGATACAGACAAATTCCATCTTGACATTATAAAACAAGCAATCAATGCTATAGGATTTGGTGCAAGAAAGAATGGGAATGGATACTTTGATGAGAATGGAACATGGAAGCAAACAAGTTTGCAAGATATTTTCAGTTATAAAAGTAAAACAACTGGAAAACTAATTCTAGCAAAATCAAAGTTTGATAGTTTTATAAATGACAAATGGGTTGAAAACTTCATTAATGAACAACAACAAATGACCAGTCTCATTACTGATTATTATAAAACTAATGAAATCGTTACCAAAGAAACACATAAATTTTTAGTTGATGGAAGAAACAGCATCAACCAAAATAGATTGATGGCTTTTGTTTTTCAAAGTATTGAACGTATCATAATGGATAGTGCTTGTGAGTTTATTAATAGTACTGGAGCAAAAGTTTTGTTAAGAGTACATGATGCAGTTTACACAGATAAAAAGATAAACCTACAAGAATTGCATCATAAGATATTCACTGAATTTCAAAGTGATAATCTTGCATGGGCTGGATCAAAGATCATTAGTTTTACAGAAGTTCAATCACAGGGCTTTTATTTTGAGTCTGATGATGAATCTGATTTACCTATAGAATGGAGATCAGTCAAACAAAACACACAACCACAAGTTGTCAAAGAAGTAGTTGATGGGCAATATCTTGATAGTTGCAATTTCAATCAACTTGAATATGACGAAGACGGCGAAATAATCTATTACTAAATACACTATAAATTAAGGATAATTCTATGTGCGTAGTTGCTTGCAAGTGGTTTGATAATGTAGGTTGGGTAGGAGTAAAGAACAGAGACAGAAACTATGTTCCTGAATTATCCTTCGAACTTACAGATAAGTCTAGTCCCATCAGACTATTGATGCATGACGACATGACAGGATACATGGAAGGATTAAACGTTAAAGGCGTGTGTATTCTTAGTGCCAGTTTGCAAGTCATGGATGACGAAAAAGAAATCAAAAAACGTACAACAGAGGACAATCCTGACGGCGAACGTATCAAACAAGCATTATTGAAGAATACTAGTATTGAAGCAGCAAAAGAACTAATCAAACTAGAATGTACAGGAAATACATTAGTTTTTGACAAAGATCGCTGTTTCTTAATTGAAGCATGTAACCGTGATGACAAATACAACTATAAGTGTGTTGAGATCAGTAAAAAGGATACAGTAGCTAGAACAAATCATGGAGTATTATTACCCTGGGCTGGATATCAATATGGAATTAATATACAACAAGATAAAAGCCGTGAATCTAGTGAATCCAGACTGAAACAAGCAGAACGTGTGTTAAAGTCAGCAAAAGAACCAATGGATATCATTGATGGATTAGCTGAGACTCCAAACAAAGATACACAAATGAATAGTCTTCGTACAACCACAAACAATAAAAAGATGCGTACCACAGCACAGGAAATGCTAATTCCCTTTGAGCAAACATTCTTTTTACGCCCTGTACAAAGTAAACTAGATATAGACTTTTGGAAGATCAATCAAAGCAAAACTGATCTTTGGGTAGAGATTCTCAGCAATAGACTATTGAATCATCCAAAGAAACAAGACATGGACAAATTTGCAATGATTGGAACAAAGTATCAAAAGATCACTTAAGGAACAATAATGAAAGAATTCCACGTTTTCACACATATAGAAAAGACACATGAGCAAGCATTCATTTTTGAAGTAGAACGAGACATAGAAAAGAATTTGTTAAGAATACGTGAATTATGGATGGTAACAGTGCAAAACTCAGGAGAGGTAAAAGCACGTATCAAATTTGAAGATATGATGATGAGCATTAGCGATAACGTGGGAGGAAACATACGTGACTGTGACGTACCCACAATCGTTAATGTGTTCAATGAATTGATCCCAAAAGAACATCAACAGGAAATCATTGACGAACTAGTTGAAAAAGAACAACAACTGGAAGAACTAAGAGTAAGAGAAACGGATAGCAATCAATTGATATCGGCAAGTGAGTTTGTAAACAACTTTGACTTGAATGGAAATATTGACCAAATCGTACAAAACATAATTAATAGTAAGAAACAATAATAATGATTAATCATGCAATCTCTAATTCAACACCCAAATTACAGCCATGCGTACGGCAATCATAAGAAAAAGGGCTGGCTTTTTCTTGGATACGTCTGCAAAAAATGCGACCATACAATCAAAAGTCCAAACGTATTAGAACGTCATGTGACTATTTGTAGGGGTAGACCACAAAAGCAATATAAAAAAGAAGAAATTGCAGGTAGCGTGAAAGATCAATATGGAAACGACTGGCAACCATTCAAAGTAATTAAAACGCCTTTTTAAGCCAGTTAAGGACCTTCAAGCTACGTAGATATCAAACGGCATATTTTTTGAAACAGCACCTCGCTAAGCCAATAGGCATGCCGTATAGATTTGAAATTTTTAAGATTTTTGTAAAGACACCCTCGCTAATTGATTTTAATCAAAATTAATGTCCTAAAAGCCATGGCTATTTATAAATCATAAATAGAATAATAACTACGGAATCATTTTTCATGGCTCAAATTCAATCACAGTACGATGAAGTACGCATCCCATTTACTAAAATGACGTTTAGTCCTGACGTGCCTTCCACAGCATTAGGACCTAACGAATACAATGATGGAATCAACGTTGAAACAGACGTTAGGGGAATACGTAGTGTTGCAGGTGACCAAGCAATACTTACTAGTGTTCCAGGAACTCCCACATTTGTTACAGGTGGTTTCAGATTGGGCGGAGAGTTTTGGTTCTTGGTTGCAACAGATGAAGGAAAATGGTATGCTAGTAATGGTACAATTGACTGGTATGACATCACGCCTGGTGGCGGAACATTCAGTGGTTATAGCCAAAGCATCAATATCACTGAAGCATGGAACGGTACAATTCCATTTGTTAACGATACAATCAATCCCCCAATGTTCTTGCCCGATACAGCTGGCGCAACACTTGTAATGTACAGCAACACAATTCCCGTAAGTATCAGTGACATTGCATATCTAAACTCAACAACACAACGATTAACGTTTTCTACAGTGTATAGTTCACCTCCCTACATTAGTGGTGACAAAATTGTAATCAGTGGTGTAAACACATATTTTAACGGAACATTTGTTGTAGCAGACAGTACAACAACTTATGTTGATTATCTAGCAGTTCCTGGAGCAAGCTATCCAGGTGGCGGTACAGTTGGTCCATTATACACATGGAACTATAATCCTAACTGGCTTGGATACAGTGCAAACTTTATGCGAATGTATAGTACTCCAAACGTTGGTTCAATATTAGTTGCTGGAAACTTAACTACAACAAGCATTGTTGATTCAAGTCAAACAATTTACCCTGTTACAGTACAATGGAGTCAGGCGTTTGGATTGAACCAAGCTCCACAAACATGGACTCCTACAATCACAAACGTAGCTAACCAATTGGAAGTTCCATTGCGTGGTCCTGCACTTGATGCATTCCCATGTAACGGACAATTGTTCTTGTGCAGTTATTGGGACACAGTTGTTTTCAGCCCAATCAACTATAGTACAACAAGTGCTCCTATTCTTGGTGTTAGATTATACAATCAAGGTCGTGGACTGTTATCAAGCAACTGTTGGGCTAATACTGACCAAAGCGTTTATGGCATTGACGCCAGAGATGTGTGGGTGTTTGATGGAACCAACTTCACGGGCATTGGTAATCAACGTGTCAAGAACTGGTTGTTTGACAACATTGACCCACAATACTATGACCGTGTGTTCATGGAAAACAATAGTCAAAAGAGTCAAATTGAAATCTACTATCCAGACAGTAATGCAACAAATGGCGTACCAAACAAAATGTTAAGTTATCGCTATGACATTGATGCATGGAACAGTCCTAAAGAAGTTTCACATGCAACTATGAGCACAGAAAGCCCAATCTATGTTGGAACAACACCCAAACTAGGTTCACGTACAGTTGTTTACGCACAGGGAATTACAAATGGAAAACTTGCACAAGAGAATGTAGGATACACACATCCTGATAATAGTGCAATCAGTTCAAGATTTGTTCGTGACAACATTAAAATGATTAAAGACTATAGTGGAAAACTAATGGTTCATCGTATTCTTCCTGAAGTCAACAACTTGGGAGCAACACCCTTTACAGGTGATTACAATAAACCAATTGATCCATCAACAAGCACACACAAAGGTAATGTAACAGTAACAATCAGTGGTGCTGAAAGTGTAGGATCAAGTCCAATCAGCAAGACGCCAGTAACAATGACTATTGATACAAGTAGTCCATGGTGTCAAATAGATCAAAACAGTTTCCGTGTCAATAGCATTGAACTTTCAAACACTAGCAATAACAGTGTTTGGATTTGTAGTGCAAGTACATGGCAATATACAGAAACGGAAGATGATAGATAATGGCACAGTTTCCAATAAATGATGACAACAGCGTACAGGATGCAGTCAATTACTTGCTCAGTGGTCCTGCAGGTTTAGGACAGTTCTTTAGTGGGTTCAGTTCATATATTCCTGCATACTTAACTGGAAACTATCGTCCACCATTTACTGATCCTTCAAGTTCAACAAGTTTATACGTTAGTCCTATAAATCTTTCAACTAGCGAGTTGTTGGATCCAAGAACATTCAAGTTTACGTTTGCAAGTACGCAAAGTTCAATTCCATTTGCATTGGGTGCTCCTGTTTATGTTACAGGAACAACTAATGATGCGTTGTATGGTGGCGGATATGGACCTATCGGTGTAATTGAATGTACAACAGATTATGTTATTTGCAGAACAAATGGAAGTTACAGTGGAACTACAGCAACAGGTGGAAATATTAGCTATAGTTCAACAACCGTTGGAAGCACAGACTTAACATATATTTCAACTGATTGTAACGCAAAGGTAATTGTAAATGGAAATACTGACCGTGTTTTCATCAGTGCTCAATTAAACAACATAATTAGTTTTGTAGACACTGTGGATAGCAACTTTACATATACAGTAACAATCAACCGTTATATTGGTTACCCTAACAATGATCCAACTAACCCTGAATATATCTTTGTGTTGGATAAAACAAATGGAAAGAGTCCTATTGTTAGTCAAAAATCATATCAGTATTTTGGATTGAACAGTGCAACTAACCCATTAGACAATGTTGAAACAATATTCAGCACAGTGATTGATGTTCCAAGTTCAGGATACTATTGGTACATCATGGAAGTTTCATACAATACAACTGTTGGTGACCTACAAGTTACAAACAGTGAATTACAATTGCGTAGCCTAAGTGCCCAAGTTGTAAAACAATAAATATACAAAAGGATAAAAAATATGGGCGCAATTGTAGACGCAATCGGTTCAGGATTACAAACATTAGGAAACGCTGCCAGTGACGTTGTTAGTGGTGCAGGTGACGTTGTAAGCGGCGCGGTAAATGCTGTTGGAAACGTTGTGCATGATGTTGGTTCCGCAATCAATCAAACAGTTAAAGATGTTATCCCAGGTGGATGGGCAACAGTTGGCGCAGCAGCATTAGTTGCAGTTGGTGTCACTGATCCTGAAATTCTTTCAGCCGCAGACAATGGAACAGTCACAAGTGGTATGCTTGAGAATGCAGGATATGATCCATTAAGCATTGCAACACAAGTTTCAACAGTTCCAGCAGAAACAACCGCAGCAGTTCAATCAGCACTTGAAAGTGGTGTAAGTGCAAGTGAAGCAGCAACAACATTAACTAGTGGTGGAACAACAGCATTAGCAGATACAACAGCAGCCGCACAAGCAGCAAGCGCAGAACAAGCAGCATTAACTCAAGCACAAAGTTTGGGTTTGTCAACTCAACAAATTGATGCTTTAGGTGGCGCACAAAATGCAATCAGCACAGTTGGATCAAATGGATTAGATGCCACAATTGCTTCAGCTAATAACACAATGGCAACACTTAACGCAAACTCACAAATGATGGGTTTAAGTGAACAACAGATTCAAGCATTAGGTGGACCACAAAAAGCATGGGACGCATTGAATCTTGGAACTGATTATGGTCCAACAGCAACTTCACAGGCAAATGCAATACAACAAGCAAACGCAACAATTGCTGCCAACCCAACTGAATATGCACAATATGCAACAACACCTACACCATACACACCACCAACAGTAAGTCCTGGCGTTCAAGTTGCAAGTACTGATCCAAGTGCAGGATTAAGTAGTTTACCAGGTTCAACTCCTATTGCTCCTACTGACATTCAACCATCAACAATCACACCAGGTGAAAATGGATTCAACAGTGCTGGAACAACATGGACCGATGCAAGTGGAAATACATATCCTGTAGAAAATGGTGCAACACGTATTGATATCAGTGGCGTTGGTACAGGTGGTGCAGAACCAACAGGCGTACCAGGAACAGGTACAGGTACAGGTGCCTTAAGTCCAGTAGCTCCTAGTGAAGCAATTACACCAGCAGCAGGCGCAGCAAGTGCAAGTCAAGTTACTCCAGTTGTTGCAGACGCAGCAGCACAAACAGTTGCAAGTTCTGGATTAAGTGGTTTACAAGTTGCAGCATTGGGCGGAACAGCAGCGGCAGCAATTGCAATCGCAAGTTCAGGTGCTCCAGCAGCGGCATCAGCAGCAAATAATATAATTAGTAATGGTGGTGCAACAGCAACAGGTCCTGCAGTACCATCAACAGGAACAACAAGTACAGGTCCAGTTAGCCCAACTACAGGAACAAGTACAACAGTTACTCCATCAACACCATCAACTCCTGTAGCTGCCCCACCTACAACTCCTGTAGCTCCTACAACAACACCAACTACACCATTAAGTCCTGTACAACAAACAACTATTCCACCAGGAACAAGTGATGTAACTGGAAACAGTTTAGGTACTCCTACAAACAATCCAGTAACAGATACAAGTGGACTAACTCCAGCACAGATTGCAGCATTAGCAGCAGCAGGTTTACTTGCAAGTAATGTGTTAGGTGGAGGAGCAACAGCATCAAATAATGGTTCATACACAACGATCCCAGGATCAGTTATGCCATTGCATATTCCAACTGGATTGAATCCAGGATGGATCACAGATGTTCCTAAATATTATCAACAAGGTAGCCCAGCACAAGATCAATATTACTGGGGCGGACATCCATATCAAGGCGGAGATGTGTTTAATCCAAGTTTGTATAACACATTAGCAAACGCACCAACAACACCATTTGGTGCAAACTATCAACAAACTTCAGCAACACCTCAGCAAATCATTCAAGCAATGCAAGGTGTTTATCCATTGTTAGGAACTACGTCTGTTAACGGTCCTGTAGCGCCAGCAAAATAACATACTAAATACAACAAAGGGAACAAAATGAGTTTCGGAAAATCAAGTTCAACAACATTACCAAGTCTAAGTCCAGAACAAAATGCACAAATTGCTGCAACTACAAACTTCTTGACTGGATCAATTATTCCAAGTTATCAACAAGCAGTTGGTGGCGCTACACAAACATACAACCAAGTTGCTCCTGGCGTTCAAAATGCAGCACAAAACTTAGCAGGAACAGCAGCGCAAGCACAACAAACATTAGGAAGTGCAGGTGAAAGTGCATTGAATCAAGGCGTTACTGGCTTAGAAAGTTTGTTTAGTCCAAACTATGAAGCTAACCAAGTTGCAAGTGCATTGCAACCAGCGCAAGCACAATACATGCAAAACTTAGCAAATCAACAAGCACAGTTTGGTGGCACTGGTGAATTGGGTAGTGCTCGTCAAGCATTAGCAGGACAACAACTTGCTGGACAAACACAAGCAACACAAGCACAAACAGCCGCACAAGTTGAAAGCAACATTGAAGCACAACGTGCAAATGCAGCAAATCAATTAGCTGGAATAGGACAAAGTGGATTAACTGGTGCACAAACAGCAGCAGGAAACATTATCTCAGCAGCAATGACACCAGAACAATTATACAATCAATATGCAAGCGCATTGTATGGAACACCTGCAAGTAGTTACACAGGTAACTTTACAGGTTCACAAGGTTCAACAACTACTGGTGGCAAATTTGGAATCTCAATTTAAGGTTAAAACATGGCGATCAATTTTCAAGATTACACATTACCTTCAATTAACGATGTCGTTGACCAGTTAAGTGAAGACGAAAGAAAAAAGCGACAACAAGAAGCCGCTGATAATGCTACGCCAGTTAAACAAACGATTGAAACAAATCCTGTAACTGGCGAACAAAACATGACAATCAGTGGTTCAGTTAAGGATCTAAGTCCTAGTAACCCAATGACTCCTACAGTCAGTGGTCCTGCAGTTCCAGAACAAGTTCAACCACAAGTTAATCAACAACCAACACAAGAACCTGTGGTACAAGAATTACCACAACAAACTCAACAACCACAGGTTACCCAACCACAAGCAACAGCTCCAGTAGCTCCTGTGGTACAAGAATTACCACAACAAACTCAACAACCACAGGTTACCCAACCACAAGCAACAGCTCCAGTAGCTCCTGTTACTCCAGTTAGTCCTGTTGAAATGCCCCAACCAGGTCCTAGTGTACAAGTTGCAGGTCCTACACAATTGCCACCTGCACCATGGAGTGGACAAGGTGTACAAGCTAATCAACCAGCAACACAAGAAGCTGCAAAAAATCTTGTTCCACCAGATTTAACTAACATTTTTAATGACCCAGTTCAACTTGCAGGTTATTATAGCAATACAGAATATCCTGAAGGTCAACGTAAGATTGCTGGTCAATTGTATGCTGACCATATTCAAAGAAATCAACAAGAACAAGATGCACATGATGTTATAAACAAAGCTGTTAGTGGTGATCCGCGTGCATTAAGTCAAATGACTCGTGACTTGACAAAAGACCGTAGTGAAGGAAGTTACTTAAAAGCAATTCTTTATTCACGTTTAGGATTAACAGACTTAGCAAAAGAAGAACAACAAAAACTAGGTGCTGGTCGAACAATTTATCAAACACGTGGTCCTGACAATGAAATGTACACAGCAGAGTATGGCGCAAATGGTGACGTTGTACGTGCTTGGGACAAAGAGGGTAATCGTGTTTCAGACAAAACATTAGTTGGCTTAGGTCAACCAATGAAGGGTGCAACAACAGGTGGCACAATGGGTTTTGACAAAGATGGTAACGTCATTAGTCATACAATGTTGCCTAATGGTCGTGGCGTAATTTGGAAAAATGAAACAACTGGTCAAACATTGAGTGGTGCACCAGAAGGATACCATCAAGGTAAGAACCAACAAGAAACGATGAGCATTCAAGCATATCAACGTAGTCGTGCAAATGATGAATCAGCTAATCGTAGAAACATCGCAAAAGGTCTTGCTCCAATCTATAGCCCAGAACAAATTGAAGAACGTGCTCAAAACGAAAAAGGTCGTATCATGGGCATTTCTACAACAACATATGGTGGCGGTGGTGAAGGTGCAGTAAATAAAACACCTACAGTTCCTCCAGCAGCAGGACAATCAGCAGCAGACTGGGCAATTGCAAATAACATTCCAGTAAGCACACATGGTGGAACAAGAACAACACAAGAACAAGCTAATCAATTAGCACAATGGTACCAAGGTGGAATGAAAGGTCCTCGTCCAGCAGAACCAGGACGTTCAGCACATGAAAGTGGAAATGCAATTGATGTTCCAACTGAAGGACGCACACCAGAAAATCGTGCTAAGTTAGAAGCTGCTGGATTTAGAAATACAGTTGCTGGCGAACCATGGCACTTTGAACGTACAGCTACACCACAAGTTGGAGAAGGTGCGCCATCAATGCGTGAAGTTCAAAGTTCAAATGCGAAAGCAATTTCAGAATATCAAGCGCCTCCACTAACAGGATCTGGAATGGGTGGACAGAATGCAATTACAATGGCTGAAGTTTATAGACTTAATCCAAATTATGATCCTACAAAATTCAAAGCAATGCAAAAAACACGCAATGACTTTGCAACAGGACCACAAGGTAAAACTGTTACAGCTATGAATACTGCTGTTGCTCACTTAGATACATTAAATGACGCCGGTGAAGCATTGAAAAACAATCAAGTTCCTGTATTAAATCAAATTACAAGAGAATTTGCAAAATCATATGGATTGCCTGAATATACCAACTTTGAAGGTATCAAACATGTTGTTGGAACAGAAGTTGCTAAAGCAGTTGCTGGTTCAGGTCAATCTGCGCTTTCTGATAGACAAGCAATTGAAAAAGAATTTGATTCAGCAAGTAGTCCTCTACAATTAAAAGGTATCATTAAAAAATATCAAGAACTTATGGGTGGACAACTTAAATCACAAAAACAAAACTGGGTTAGCTCTGGCTTGAAACCAGAAGAGTTTGATAATAAATTGTTACCAAGAACTAAGAAGGTAATTAATAGTACTGAAGAACCAACAAGGAGTAAATGGTAATGAGTAAGTCGGTTACAGTAAACTTTGCTGATGGAACAAGTCATGTGTATGATGATGTTCCTGATGATGTTTCAAATGAAGAAGTTCAGTCTCGTGCTCAAAGTGATTTCAATAAAGAAGTTGAACAAGTGGGTGCACCAACTGAACAAGAAAAATCAACAGAAGCATACAAAAATACGGGAATGGGTGAAAAGGTTGCTGCAGGAATTGATGCTGGAATTGGTCTTGCAAATCAAGCATTACAAAGTCCACTAGGACATCTTGCTGAAGGTGCTGCAGGATTGGGTTATTTAGGAAACAAAATAAATCAATTAAGAACTCCTCCTGCTGCAGGTCCTGCAGTTCCTATGGCTCCAGCTCAACAAGCAGCTCAACAAGCAGTTAATGGTGGAAGACCAAACTTAACAGTTCAACCAGGTGGAGCAGGTCCAGTAGTTCCAGAAGGAGTTCCAGCTA
>TBL_comb47_HYPODRAFT_10002847_pt1 | contig 20989 bp, 18 predicted proteins | sample TroBogypolimnion_40_FD_10682 | JGI IMG/M metagenome (IMG submission 10682) | reverse complement strand
GGCATCAACGAGGCCGCCTCCGCGGCTGAGGAGCTGAAGCGCTCCTCGGACCAGATCGCCGCGGGCGCCGAAGAGGCCTCCGGCGCCGCCCAGGAATCACTGGCCGCCTTTAAGCAGGTGGGGGTGGCCATCGCCCGTCAGCTGCAAAACGCCGAAATCAGCCAGAACAAGGCGGAGGGGACCCAGGTGCTGATCGCCAAGACCTCCGGCGACATAACCCAGATGGTGATCACCGTGGGACTCACCGCCCAGCGCCAGGCCGCCTCCGTGCAGCTGGTGGCGGAACTGGAGAAGCAGGCCGCCAACATCGGCGACATCATCAAGGCGGTGGTGCGCATCGCCGACCAGACCAACCTGCTGGCGCTGAACGCTGCCATCGAGGCGGCGCGGGCCGGCAAGCACGGCAAGGGGTTCGCCGTGGTGGCGGACGAGGTGCGGACCCTGGCGGAAACCTCTGAGAAGAGCGCCAAGCAGATCTCCGACCTGGTGGGGCAGATCCAGCAGGAAGTGCAGGGGATCGCCGAGGGGATCGGCAACTCGGCGAAGACCGTGGAGGGCGAGGTCGAAAACGGCAAGGTCATCACCCAGCAGCTGGAGCAGATAGGGGTGGACGTCATCGAGATCGTCAAGGGGGTGTCGGAGATCGCCACCGGCGCGGCGCAGTCGAGCGTGGCGGCGGACCAGGCCCTCAAGGGTTCCGAGACCATCGCAGCGGCGGCGGAGGAGCAGTCTGCCGCGGCGGAGGAGTCGACCAAGACGGTCGCCGAGCAGACCAGCGCCCTGGCCGAGTGCGAGCAGACCGCGCAGAACCTCTCCGAGCTGACCGAGGACCTGAAAAACTCGACCACCGCGCCAAGAGCGCCGAGGAGGTGGCTTCGGCCGCCGAGGAGCTCTCCAGCGCAGTGTCGGAAATCAACCGCTCCGGCGCCCAGATCATGGCCGCCATCGAGCAGATCCGCAAGGGGGCCGAGGTGCAGTCCTCCGCCGCCGAGGAGGCTGCCGCCGCCACCGGGCAGATCGAGAAGGGTGTCGAGATAGCGCAGATGCGGGCCACCGCGGGCACCGAAAAGATCGTCGCCATCAAGGGCCTGCTGGCAACCAACAAGACCTCCATCGACGCCTTGATAGGCGGGATCTCCGCCTCGGCCGACGCCTCGCGCACCAGCATCAAGCAGATCAAGGCGCTGGAGCTGGTCTCCCGGCGCATCGACAAGATCGTGGACGCCATAACGACGGTCTCCATCCAGACCAACATGCTGGCGGTAAACGGCTCCATCGAGGCGGCGCGCGCCGGCGAGTTCGGCAAGGGGTTCGTCGTGGTGGCGACCGACATCCGCAACCTGGCCCATGACTCCGCCGAGAACGCGGACCGGATCAAGGACCTGGTGAAGGCGGTCCAGGACCAGATCGCCATGGTAGGGCGCGACCTGGAAGAAATCGTGTCGACCGCCGTGGGGGAAGTGGAAAAGGCCAAGGTGGCCTCCGCCAGCCTGCTGCTGATCGAGGCCGACATCGCGGTCGTGGAGGGGGGGGCCAAGGAGATCATGGCCGCTTCCAACGAGATAGCCGCCGCGATCGGCCAGGTGAAGAAGGGGATCGAGCAGATCTCCGCCGCCGCCCAGGAGGCCGACAAGGCCGCCACCGAAGCGGCTGCCGCAGCCAAGCAGCAGTCCCAGGGGGCCGAGGAACTGGCCGCCGCCATCGAGGAGATCGCTTCTCTTGCCGACGAACTGCAAAGTGCTTGATAGGAGCGTACCTAAATGACGACTGAAAATTTGGAAGAACAGGACTCCGCCCAGGGCGCCGAGGATGACGCGCTCGAATCACAAGAGTCCGACACCCGCATGTTCGTCACCTTCATCGCCGGCGACGAGGTGTTCGCGGTCGACATGGCGCCCGTGCAGGAGATCATCCGCGTGCCGGATGTCGTGAAGGTCCCCTTGGCGCCCCACACGCTGGAGGGGCTTGCCAACCTGCGCGGCAAGGTGCTCCCGATCATTTCCCTGCGGCGCATCTTCGGTTTCGACGAGTGCGACTACACGGACGCGACCCGCGCCGTCGTCATCGACATCGGGCAGCCGCTTGGCTTCGTGGTGGATCGGGTGGCGAGCGTCGTCGGGGTGGAGCCGGGGAAGATAGAGGGGGTGGAATCCATCCGCTCCACTGTCAACACGGACCTGCTGTCGGGGCTCATCAAGGACGTCGGCGGTCACGCCATGATCATGGTGCTCGACTTCCACAAGCTGATCGAGCAGGAGTTCGCCCAGGTCGCGGCCGTCGCGAGGAATGCCGGCGCGGGCTCCGGCCTGTCCGAACAGGGCGAGCTCGATGAAGAGGACAGCTCCGACGAACTGCAACTGGTGAGCTTCGAGGTGGCCGGCCAGGAATACGCCATGGCGATCGAGGAGGTGCAGGAGATCGTCCAGATACCGGAGGAGGTCATCCACGTCCCCCACTCGGCCTCGCACGTCATGGGGGTCATGACGCTCAGGAACCGGCTGCTGCCCCTGGTGAACCTGCGCCGCATGTTCGACCTGCCGAGCCGCGAGAACGACGACCACAGTCGGATCGTCGTGGTCTCGCTGGGGTCCTCCTCCGTCGGCATCGTCATGGACAGCGTCAACGAGGTGCTGCGGGTGGCGAAGGCCGACGTGGACGTCATGCCCGAGCTGCTCGCCCGCGACGGGGACCTGGCCGAGATCTCGGAGATCTGCCGGCTGGAGGGGGGCAGGCGCCTGGTCTCCATCATTTCGGCCGGCAATCTGTTCCGGCATTCCTCGGTCAAGGAGGCGTTGAGCAGCGTGGAGACCCTGCAAGGTGACGGCAGGCAGGAGCTCGACGGTGATCAGGATGACGAGACCTCCGACGACGATGAGCAGGTCGTGGTGTTCCGCTTGGGCAAGGAGGAGTTCGGGGTTCCCATCGACAGCGTGCAGGAGATCGTGCGCGTGCCGGATGAGTTGACCAAGGTGCCCAAGGCGCCCCCCTTCGTGGAGGGGGTCATCAACCTGAGGGGCGCGGTGCTGCCGGTGATCGACCTGCGCCGGCGCCTGGGGATGTCGGCCGTGGAGCGAAGCGACCGGCAGCGCGTCATGGTCTTTCTGATCGAGGGGCTTAGGACCGGGTTCATCGTGGACTCCGTGGCAGAGGTGCTCATGATCCACAAGAGCGCCATCGAGCCGGCACCCCTGCTCTCCAGCGACCAGGCGAAGCTCCTGGCGCGCATGGCCAACCTGGAAAAGCAGAGGCGGATGATACAGATCATCGACCCCTCGCAGCTCATCGAAGGGCGCGACATGGCGAAGCTGTCGAAGCTGGCGGCGTAAGAGGTTGCAAGGGCATCGTTCCCACGCTCCTGCGTGGGAACGATAATCCCAGCTCCCGACCTCCCCCCTCCGGGAGGAGGAGAGTTGACAACAAGTAGGTAGGGTGGGCACCCCGTGCCCACCGAGGTCGCAGCGGGGACGCTTCAGTCGCAGCGGGGGATGCCGCGCGGGCACGGAGTGCCCACCCTACGGCTTTATAGCAAAGGTTGGTGACTGCTCGACTTCACCGAGGATTAGCCTCACCGGGAAACTCTATGATCAAACTACTAATCGTCGACGATTCGGCGCTGATGCGCCGGCACCTGAACAGCCTGTTCCTGGCCGAGGGGGACTTCCAGGTCTGCCAGGCCAGAAACGGCGTGGAGGCGGTGGAGGCCAACCGCGACTTCCAGCCGGACGTGGTGACGCTCGACATCAACATGCCGGAGATGGACGGCATCACCGCCCTCTCGCTTATCATGGCGGAGCGCGCCGTCCCGGTGGTCATGGTCTCCTCACTGACCGAGAAGGGCGCCCTTTCGACCTTCGAGGCCCTGAACCTGGGCGCGGTCGATTACGTCACCAAGCCGGGCGGCACCATCTCGCTCAATATCGAGGAGATCAGGGCCGAACTGCTGGCCAAGGTTCGCGGTGCGGCCCGCGCCAAGCTCAAGGGGAATAACGTCAAGGGGCTGGCCCAGCGCCTGCGCGAGGAGCGCGAGAAGGTGCCCCCCCGGCCGGTCGCGGTGCGCCGCGGGGTCGTGGGGGAGGGGCTGGTGCTGATCGGGGTTTCCACCGGCGGCCCGCGCACCCTGGAGGACATCCTCCCCCTGCTGCCGCAGCACTTCCCCTGGCCCATACTGGTGGCCCAGCATATGCCGCCCTCCTTTACCCGCCCTTTCGCCGACCGCATGAACGGGCTGTGCCAGCTGAACGTCCTGGAGGCGAGCCAGCCGATGCCGGTTGAGCCGGGCAAGATCTACATCGGCAAGGGCGGAGCCGACATGGTGCTGGGGCAGCGTAACGGGACGCTGACCGTGTTGGCCAAGCCGGAGAACAAGAATTTCATGTGGCATCCCTCGGTGGAGCTCATGGGGCGCTCCGCGCTGGAGTGCTGCGACCCGGCGCGCCTGGTGGGTGTCATGCTGACCGGCATGGGGTACGACGGGGCCGACGCCTTCGCCGAGATCAAGGCGAGGGGAGGGCGGACCATCGCCGAATCCGAGGCTTCCGCCGTCGTGTTCGGCATGCCGGCGGAACTGATCAAGCGCGGCGGTGCCAGCCTGGTAATGTCCGCGGAGAAAATAGCCACCCAGCTCTGTGCCTGGGGCGGCTGCTGAAGTCTCAAGCTTCCCTCACCCCGGCCCTCTCCCGGGGGGCGAGGGGGAGCTTACTTTGGATGAAGGACGGTACCGAGCACCCAAAGCAAGAACCCCTCGCCCCCCGGGAGAGGGGCAGGGGTGAGGGAGCTGCCACGAAGTGCTGAGTGCCCCCTTTCTCCCTTGTGGCGCGCCGATTGACCAAAGGTAACGGAGAGTCAAAGCCCATGGCATTTGTGAAGAAAACGACTAGCGAAGTGATAAACCACGACGAGCGGAAACGGGAGCGGGGCTGCCCCTGCCTGGTACAGCAGCTCTCCGATCCCAACCCGAGCGCCCGGCGCTGGGCGGCCAAGGACCTGGTGGGCTGCCCGGGTGTCTCCGGGGGGCTAGTGGAACAGCTGCGCCGTGAGCAGAATGCCTCGGTGCGGGAGGTGATCCTCACCACGCTGACGCAACGGGCCGACGAGGAGGCAGTGGCCGGCCTGGTCGAGTGCCTGCGCAGCGAGGACGCCTCCCTCAGAAACGAGGCGATCGAGGCGATGAAGCTTCTGCCCGACGAGGTCGCACCCATCATGGGGCGGCTTTTGACCGACGCGGACCCGGACGTGCGCATCTTCGCGGTCAATATCCTCGAGAGCCTGCGCCACGAGCTGGTGGAGGAATGGCTGAGAGAGGTCATAGAGCACGACCCGCACGTCAACGTCTGCGCGACCGCGGTGGACCTGCTCGGAGAGGTTGGCACCCCCTACTCGCAAGATGCCTTGGAAAATCTCAAGTCGCGTTTCCCGGACGAGCCCTACATCCGTTTTGCGGCCGACATTGCCCTGAAGCGCATTCTGACCAACTGAGATGCCATGTCCGACATAACTATAGGTAAGGAAGACTTCCTCAAATTCCGGGAATTCTTCTACCGGAAAACAGGAATCCAGTTCGACGATTCGAAGCGCTATTTCGTGGACCGTCGCCTGATCGACCGCATCGAGGCGACCGATTCGGGGAACTTCCGCAACTACTTCATGATGCTGCGCTTCGAGGCGTCCGGCGACGAGATCCAGACTCTCACCAACGTGATGACCGTCAACGAGACCTATTTCTTCCGCGAAGAGTACCAGTTCAAGTGCCTGGTCAACTCCATACTGCCGGAGATCACCAAGGGGAAGAAGGACAAGAGCCCGATCCGCATCTGGTCCATGCCGTCCTCCTCGGGCGAGGAGCCTTACTCCATCGCCATGTACCTGCTGGAATACTGGTCCGGCATCAATGAGTGGGATGTCGAGATCATCTCCTCCGACATCGACACCACGATCCTGAACCAGGCCCGGCGCGGCTTATACTCCGCGCGCTCGGTGCAGAACCTCCCCAAGGCCCTGCTATCGAAGTATTTCACCGGCAAGGGCGCCGAGTACCAGATTTGCGAGGACCTGAAGCAGGCGGTCGAATTCACCCGGGTGAACCTGATGAACGCGGCCGACGTGCGCGGCTACCGGGGTTTCGACGTGATCTTTTGCCGCAACCTGCTGATCTACTTCGACGACCTGTCGCGCCGCCAGGCTGCGGATACCTTCTATGATGCGCTGCACCCGGGTGGGTTCCTCTGCCTGGGACACTCGGAATCCATGAGCCGCATTTCCTCGCTGTACAAGGCCTGCAAATTTTCGGATTCGGTCGTGTACCAGAAATCCAAGGAGGCTCGATGAAACGGGTCCTGATCATTGACGACGCCGCCACGGTGCGCATGTATTACCGCTTGATCCTGGAAGAGGCCGGCTACCTGGTGGAGGAAGCGGTGAACGGCATCGAGGCCATGGAAAAGTCGCTGCTGGAGAGCTTCGACCTTTACATAGTGGACATCAACATGCCCAAGCAGGACGGTTACGGTTTCTTGAGCGAAATGCGCGGCAGGGAGGAACTGCGGCAGGTCCCCGCACTGATGGTCTCCACGGAGGCAGCCTCCCATGACCGGAGCCGCGCCTACGCCTCGGGGGCCAATCTCTACCTGGTGAAGCCGGTGAAGCCGGAGGTGCTGCGGGTGAACTGCCGGCTGCTGCTCGGGGAGGGGTGCCCGTGAATCCACTTCTCGAACAATTCCTTTCCGAATCCCGGGAGTCGCTGCAGGGCATCAGCGAAAAACTGATGCAGCTCGAGAACGACCCGGACAGCGCGCAGCTGATGACGGAGCTGTTCCGCTATGTCCATACCCTGAAAGGGAACTCCGGCCTCTTCGATTTCCCCGAGCTGACCCGGGTGCTGCACGCCGGCGAGGACCTGATGGACGCGGTGCGCGAGGGGAGGGTCGCCTTCTCGCTGCAGCTGACCGATGCGCTGCTGGACGCCATGGATTATGTCGGCATGCTCTGCGATGAGATCGAGAAGAGCGACCGCTACGGCGCGAACCACGTGAATGATTCGCTGCGCCTGGCCGACACCTTGCGGCAGATGATCGGCGTGCCCGAGGCGAGCGAAGCCGGCGCGCCTGAAGCGAGCGAAGCCGCGGCGCAACTCCCCGCCTCGCCTGCCCCACGGGGCGCGGAATGCCGGGCGGAACTGTCCCTGCTGGCAAGCATCCCGGAGGAGATCCGCCTGGCCGCCCACCGGGAAGCGGTCTCGGGGGGCGCGCTGCACCTTTTGGTCTACGCGCCGGTGGAGGAGTGCTTTTTCCAGGGGGACGACCCGTTCCACCAGGCCCGCCACACGCCGGGTCTCCTCTGGGGGGGCATCGCGGCGCGCAAGCCCTGGCCTAAACTCGCGGAGCTGGATGCCTACAGCTGCGTGCTGGACTTCCAGGTCCTCTCCGATGCGCCGATCGAGGAGATCCGGGAGTATTACCGCTACGTCGCCGAGCAGTTGAAGGTCATACCTCTTTCAGCCGCGGACCTGATGGCGCCCGGTGGGGGCTGTTGCGGGGCTGAGCTCCCTGCTGCCAGCGCGAGTGCAACCTCCGCCCTCTCGCCCGAGGCGGGCGCCGCCGCAGGAGCGATCATCGCGGTGCAGCGTGAGATCCTTTGCCTGCCGGACCAGGTGCCCTGGATCGCCGGGCGCATCCAGGGGGTCGCCGCGTCGCTGCAGGGGTGCCTGCTGTCGGCCGGCTCCCTTGAGGCACTTCCCGCACTGCTACAGGCTTCCCAAACTGCCGTGGGGCGGCGCTCCTCCGCGCCGCTGCTGGCCTGGCTGCAGGAGTTTACCGGAACTGACGGAACTGATCGGACCGATCCGACCGATCCGACCGATCCGACAGATCGGACAGCTGTGACGGCGCAGGGGGCGGCGGCCAGCGCCGCGGCCAGCTGCGAGCCTGCCGGACCGGGAGCGCCGCAGCCGGCCTTCCAGATGGTGAGCGCAGCATCCCAGAGCCCGGCGCCGGAAGGCGAGGTCAAGTTCGGGCGCCGCGCCGAGGACGCCTTCAACGGGGCGAAGAGCATCAAGGTGGACCAGGAAAAGATCGATCGCCTGATGAACCTGATCGGGGAGATGGTGGTGGCCAAAAACGCGCTGCCCTATCTGGCCGGACGCGCCGAGAACGTGTTCGGGGTGCGCGAGCTTTCCCGCGAGATCAAGGCCCAGTATGCCGTCATCAACCGTATCGCCGAGGAGATGCAGGACTCCATCATGCAGGTGCGCATGATGCCGGTTTCCTTCGTGTTCCAGCGTTTCCCCCGCCTGGTGCGCGACACCTCCAACAAGCTCGCCAAGAAGGTGAACCTGGTCCTGGAAGGGGAGGAGACCGAGGCGGACAAGAACATCATCGAGAGCCTGGGCGACCCCTTGGTGCACATCGTCAGAAACAGTCTGGACCACGGCATCGAGTCCCCGGAGGTCAGGATTGCGGCGGGCAAGCCGGCGGTCGGGACGCTCGTCATCCGCGCCAGCCAGGAATCGGACCGGGTGGTCATCGAGATACGCGACGACGGCAAGGGGATCGACCCGGCGGCCGTCAAGCGCAAGGCCTACGAGAAGGGGCTGATCGACGAGGACCGCCTGGAGCGGATCTCCGATCAGGAAGCGGTGAATCTGGTCTTTACCGCCGGCTTCTCCACGGCGGAAACGGTCTCCGACCTTTCGGGGCGCGGCGTCGGCATGGACGTGGTGCGCACTGCCATAGAGAAGGTGAACGGCACCGTCCACCTGGAAAGCGAGAAAGGGAAGGGAACCCTGATCCGGATCTCGCTGCCGCTTTCCATGGCGATCACCAACGTCATGATCGTGGAGTCGGGCGGCCAGATTTTCGGGGTGCCGATGGACGCGGTGGTGGAAACCGTGCGGGTGCCGCGCACCCAGATAAAGACCATCAAGAAGAGCATGGCGACGGTGCTGCGCGGGCGCATCGTTCCGCTCAAGTCGCTCAACTCCCTGCTGGGGAGCGGCGCCCCTCAAAAGGCCAATGACGAGGATGAGCTTGCCGTGCTGGTGGTGAACGCGGGCGGGGTGCCGCTCGGGGTCCTGGTCGACGAGTTCCACGAGACGGTGGAGATCATCCTGAAGCCTATGACCGGCGTACTGTCGGGGCTGGCGGCCTATGCCGGGTCGGCGCTTTTGGGTGACGGTTCCGTGCTGATGGTGCTCAACGTGAAGGAGGTGGTGTGATGGCCATCGTGTACAAGAAAAACAGCGCCGTCTTCAGCGAGGTGGCCGGCGTGGAGGAGGCCGAGGCGCTGCTGGAGTGGCTTACCAGGCACCCCAAGGGGAAGCTGAACCTGGCCGCCTGCACCCACCTGCACCCCGCCAACCTGCAGGTGCTGATGGCGGCGGGGCGCGCGGCCTACGTGCCTCCGGGCGACCCCGCCCTGGCCGCCTGGCTCGGCACGGCACTGCAAGCGAAAGAATGACCGATCCGTCCGAGGCCCCATCGGTCCGATCCGGCAGATCCGGCCGATCCGTCAGATGACCAAACGCACAGGAGAACACAGCAATGGCCAAAATCATCATGATCGTGGACGATTCACCCTTAATGCGCTCCAGCCTCAAGGCGAACCTGGAACTGGGGGGATTCAAAGTAGAGTTCGCCGGGGACGGTGTCCTCGCCCTGGCGCAGTTGAAAAGCGGCGTGAAGCCCGACCTGATCATCACGGACATCAATATGCCCAACATGGGGGGGATGGAGCTCATCAAGAACCTGCGCAACCTGCCGGGCTTCCGCTTCACCCCGGTCCTGGTGCTGACCACCGAAAGCCAACAGGCGAAGAAGGACGAGGCCAAGAAAAACGGCGCCACCGGCTGGCTGGTCAAGCCGGTGGCGGGCCCTGATCTCATCAAGGTCATCAAGCAGGTTCTGCCGGGCGCTTAACGTCTCAAAGAGGAGCAGTCATGAATTTAGGTGCCAATCAGCCGGAAGCCTTTACTATGTCGCCGTTTCTCTCGCGAGGGAACCTGGCCCGGGTCGTGCTGTGCATCCTGGCCTCGACCGCGTTCGTTTATCTGGTGCATTCCCTGTCGCACCGGTTTTTTAACCTGTCCCATTTCCTCGACGTGGCGCTGGCGTCCCTCTGGGCATCCCTTGCCACGCTCGCGTTGGTCTCCCTGGCCTTCAGAAGGCACCTGACCCTGATCTCGGACTTCACCGGGGGCTCCTGCAGCGACTGCGCGGAAGAGCACGCCCTGATCCGCGGCCAGTTCCACCAGACGGTCACCGACCTCCCCCAGTACAACACGGTGCTCGGCACCCAGTTAAGCGAGGCGATCGAGCAGGCGGAGGCGGCGCTCATGGGCGTGGTCGGCAGGATGATGAACATCCACGAAAAGGCCCATTTCCAGGCGGAGCGCATCAGTTCCTCCTCCGACGACCTGGTCGCGGTCACCGAGGACCAGATCCGCAAGAACAAGCAGGTGATCCAGGCCTTGAACGCCTTCTCCGACACCCAGTCCAACCAGCTGAAGGACAACCTGAACCGGATCCAGCGGCTCTCGGACGAGATGGAGCAGATGCTGCCCATGGTCGACGATATCTCCGACATCGCGGACCGGACCAACCTTTTGGCCCTCAACGCGGCGATCGAGGCGGCGCGGGCGGGCGACTCGGGCCGGGGGTTCGCGGTCGTGGCCGACGAGGTGCGCAGGCTTTCCACCCAGACCAACAAGTCGGCCAAGGAGATCGCCGGCAGGATCACCGCCGTGGCACGCCAGGCACAAACCGAGACGGAGAACGCCCGGCAGCTGATCAGGCTGGAGGACGAGTCGCAGCAGTTCCGGAGCATGGCGGGAAACCTCTCCGACATCGAGGAGCGCTTCAAGGCGGCGACCATGCATCTGGACGAGGTCATCAAGAGCATCGACCAGTCCAACAGCGTCATTGTCGAGGAGGTCTCCACCGTCATGGGGGAAATCCAGTTCCAGGACGTGCTGCGGCAGCGGATCGAACACGTGAACGATGGGCTCGGCTACCTGAACGGCCTCGCCAGGGAGACGGTGCTTTGGCTCGACGGTGCGGCGGAAATCCCGCAGCACCGGCTGGGCGCGCACCTGGATACCCTCAGCAAGCAATACGTCATGCAGGAACAGCGCACGACCCACGCGGCCGTGCTCGGAGGCGGCGGCCGGGCGGCGGCAGCCAGTCCGAAGATTGAGCTCTTCTGATGGACCGGGATGCCGATCCGGTCCCCGCAGGAGCGGCCGCCGCCCCACCCGCCGAGGTGGAGGGCGAACTGGCCGCACTGCGCCGGCAACTGGTGGAGTGCTACACCTACCTGGCACATTTCCAGGAAAGCGAGGAAAAGTACCTGCGGTTTTTCGCCGCCATCCCGGACGCCATTTTCCTGTTCGACAAGGAAAAGCGCCTGGTCGCCGAGACCAACGACGTGGCGCGGCAGCTCTATGGCTACTCCAGCCGGGAGTTCAGGGAGCTGACGGTGGATGCCCTGGAGGCTGCGGGCTGCGCCGTCCCGGACTCCGGGTCCGAGCCGGGCCCCCGGGGACGGATCAGCGTCAGGCTGCACCGCAGGAAGGACGGCGGCTGTTTCCCGGTGGAGGTCCTGGAGGGGGACTACATATGGAAGGACCGGCCGCACGGCTACATCATCTGCCGGGATATCACCGAGCGCCTGAAGACCGAGGAGGCCCTGGTGGTCTCCTACGACACCATCAGGCAGCGGCTGGCGAGCGAGGAGGAACTCCGCAAGGCGAAGCTGCAGGCGGAGTCCGACAACCGCGCCAAGAGCTCCTTCCTGGCCAACATGAGCCACGAAATCCGGACCCCCATGAACGGCATCATCGGCATGACGGAGCTTTTGCAGATGACCGAACTGACCGAGGAGCAGAACACCTATGTCCTGGCTCTCAGCGAGTCCGGCAACAACCTGCTGGCCCTCATCAACGACATCCTCGACCTCACCAAGATCGAGGCCGACAGGATAACCCTCGAACTGGCGGAGTTCAGCGTGCGCCAGTGCATCAACGACGTGGTGGCGACCCAGAGGGCGATCATTAACAACAAGGGGCTCGCCCTGGTGGTAAATGTGGCGGATGAGGTCCCCAAAGTCATGGTGGGAGACCAGCTGCGGATCAAGCAGATCATCCTCAACCTGCTGGGAAACGCCATCAAGTTCACGGCGCGGGGAACCATTACCATTGCGGCCCGGGTCTGGCAGTGCGCCGAGCACCGGGTGCTGCTGGAAATCTCGCTGCGCGACACCGGCGTCGGCATCTCCCCGGAGGCGCTGGAAAAGATTTTCACCCGCTTTACCCAGGAAGACGACTCGATCACCCGCAAGTTTGGCGGCTCCGGTCTCGGCCTCAGCATCAGCCGGCAGCTGGCGGAGCTCATGGAAGGGAACATCTCGGTCCAAAGCGAGCAGGGGGTCGGCAGCTGCTTCAGGGTGATCCTGCCCCTGTTCGACGCGAGCGCCGACCTCCCGGAAGAGGGGTGCCGGGACGACGCACGGCTCACCTGGGACGGGGCTTCCCTGCGGATCCTGTTCGTGGAGGACAACCCGGTCAACATCACCTTCGGGACCACCATGCTCGGGAAACTGGGGCACCAGGTGGTCTGCGCGGCCAACGGCAAGGACTGCCTGGTGGCGCTCAAAGCCGGCGCTTTCGACCTGGTGCTGATGGATATCCACATGCCGGTACTGAACGGCTTGGAGGCCCTGCAGCAGATTCGCAAAAACGAACAGGGGAGCGCCACCCACCTGCCGGTGGTCGCCCTGACCTCCTACGCGCTGCGCGGAGACCGGGAGCGCTTCCTGCGGGAGGGTTTCGACGGTTACCTGTCCAAGCCGTACCGGGCCAACGAGCTGATTTTGGCGATGAAACGGGTGCTGGAGGATTGCGCGCCGGCATCTACCCATAACGAGGTGACCTGATGAAATGCCTGATAGTCGAGGACGACCGGATCTCCAGCCAGGTGCTGGAAAAGATGATTTCCAAACATGGCTCCTACGATACCGTCGCTGACGGCAAGCAGGCGGCGGCCCTGTTCCGGCAGGCGCATGAGGCCGGCGTGCCCTATGACCTGGTGCTGATGGACATCATGATACCCGAAGTCGACGGACTGCAGTCGGTGCTGGAGATGCGCAAAAAGGAGGCGCTGCTGAACATCGCTCCGGCACACCGGGTGAAGGTCGTCATGACGACTGCGCTGGACGACCCCCGCACCATCATGAAGGCGCTCTACGAGTCGGATGCCAACTCGTTTCTGGTCAAGCCGATCCGGCTGCAGAGGCTTGAGGAAGAGTTGCGCTCGTTGAAGCTGATTTAGCCTTTTTCTTATAAGCTGCCGGCAGTCCGCGCCCCCGGCTTACAACATTATCGGTTGTGAAAGGAGTGAGAAAAATGGAGAAGACGTCTCTGTTTCAGGTAGCACAATGCTTGAAAGGCAAGAAAGAGACCATCTGTGAGTTCTGGAGGGGGCGCGTGGTCCAGGAGGCCGAGCGGCTGACGGACGTTTTCAGCGAGCGCGAACTGAAAAAGATGATCAGCGATTTCGTCGAGGCGGTGCTGGGGATCCTCGAAAGGGATGGGGCCGGCAGGCCCGAGCCGGACGCCAGGGTCATCGAGCTGCTGGAACACCTGAGCAAGGATGCCACGGTCAACAACGTCTCGCCCTCCGACACGGCCCTCTTCGTCTTCAGCCTGAAGGACACCCTTTTCGACGAGATCCAGGACCGCTTCAGCGCCGAGGTCCTGAACGAGGGGATCCTGGCCATCAGCCAGCTGGTCGACAAGATGGGGCTGGTCACCTTCGAGACCTACATGCGCTCGCGGGAAGCCGTCATCAAGGAACAACAGAAGGCCCTGACGGACGCCTCCATCCCGGTGGTGAAGGTCTGGGACAAGGTGCTCTTGCTGCCGCTCATCGGGATGATCGACTCCAACCGGACCCAGCTCATGCTGGAGGCGTTGCTGACCGGCATCGAGGAGACCCAGTCCAAGGTCGCCATCCTCGACATCTCCGGCATCCCCATCGTCGACTCCCTGGTCGCCCGGCACCTGATCATGACGGTTTCGGCCGCCCGCCTGATGGGGGCCGAGTGCATCATCACCGGCATCAGCTCGCGGATCTCCCAGACCATGGTGAACCTCGGCGTGGACCTGACCGGGATCATCACCCGGGGGGTGCTGTCGGACGGCCTGAAGCTCGCTTTTGAACTTTCCGGCCAGCGGCTGCCGGTAGAAAGGGGGTGAGCCATGTCCAACATCACCATTCTCAAGCTCAAGGACAACATCATCGTCCCCATCCAGGTCGAACTCCACGACCGCTCCGCCCAGAAACTGCAGGTGGACATCCTGGAGAAGATCGAGGCGACCGGCGCCAAGGGGCTGCTGATTGACATCTCCGGGGTTTCCATCGTCGACAGCTTCATGGGGAGGCTTTTGGGGGAGACGGCCAAGATGGCCGGGCTGCTCGGCGCGGAGACCGTTCTGGTCGGCATGAAAAAGGAGGTGGTGATCACCCTGATCCAGCTCGGCATGCCGCTCAAGAACCTGCACACCGCGCTCAATATCGAGGACGGTCTGGAGCGCCTGGAAAGGCTCAAAGATGACCGCGGGCTCAAAGCCAGGGTGGCACCATGACCCACACGGATGGTCAGGGAAACATGGTCATCCGGCTCCCTATCGGAGGCCACGAGGATATTGTCCTGGCTCGGCAGAAGGTGAGGGACATCGCCGCGGAAATGGGCTTCACCCTGCTGGACCAGACGCGCATCGTCACGGCCGTATCGGAGCTCGCCAGGAACATCGTGGTCCACGCCCAGGCCGGCGCCATGTCCGTCTTCCGCCCGCAGGAAAGGAAGGGGCTGAAGATCGTCTTCGCGGACCAGGGGCCGGGGATCCCCGATGTCGCCCGGGCCATGCAGGACAGCTACAGCTCCGTCGGCTCCCTCGGGCTCGGCCTGCAGGGCGCCAAGCGGCTGAGCGACGCCATGGAGATCAGCTCCACCCCCGGACAGGGCACCACGATAACCATCACCAAATGGCTCTGATGCGCGGCAGCAGTGTACCTTGCGAGCCGCAGCGCCAACCTAGACAGCGGACGGCCATTCATGGTTTTTAAGGAAAAGGAACAGCGACATATCGGGATCTTCGAGGAGATCGATGTGCTGCGCGCACGGAAAGCCGGCCGCGACCTGGCCAGCGCCTCCGGTTTCAACGACGTCAAGACCACCGAGATCGAGATCGCCATCTCGGAGCTTGGCCTCAACATCGTGAAACACAAGGCGGTGCGCGGCGAGATCGTCCTCACCCTGGTGCAGGATGAGGGAAGCCTGACCGGCTTCGAGATCATCGCCAGGGACCGCGGCCCCGGCATGTCCGATCCGGTCGGGGCGATGCGCGACGGCGAATCCTCCACCGGGACGCTCGGCATCGGCCTGTCGGGGGTCAAGCGCCTGATGGACGAGTTCACCATGAACTCGGAACTGGGCAGGGGGACCGTCGTCAAGGTCAGGAAGTGGCTGGACTCCGGCGTGCCGCTGAACGCACGGTTCTCGGTGCTTTCCCGCCCGAAGTCGGGGGAGACCCTCTCCGGGGATGCCTATTTCATCCGGCACACCCGCAACGGGATTTTCTGCTCCGTGATCGACGCCCTGGGGCACGGGGGCGAGGCGCACAAGACCGTGGTGACGGCGCTCGACATCCTGGGCAACTGTTACAACGACGACCTGGCCGACATCGCCGCCACCTGCCACCGGGGGCTCCGGTACACCCGGGGCGTCGCCCTTGGCATGTGCCGGATCCACCAGCAGGAGGGGGTCCTGGAGCATCTTTCCATTGGCAACGTGGAGCTGCGCATCTATCAGGGGCTCAAGGAGCGGCACACGGTCTGCTTCAACGGGACCCTGGGGATGGAGACCGAGCGCTACCACGTGACGAACCACCCCTACAACGCCCAGACCGCGCTGGTCATGTTCAGCGACGGGATATCGGGGAAGTTCAAGCTGTCCGGGTTCCTGCTGGAAAAATCGCCCGTCGAGATAGCGAGTTACGTCTTCAGGAATTTCGGCCGGGAATACGACGATACGACGGTACTGGTTCTCAAATAGGGCAGTGTGCCCATACCCCTCTGGGGCGGGTCGGGGCGAACATTTAGCACTACGTTTCGCTGCGTCAGACAAGCTCCCTCGGGAGCAGGAGGATTGGCCCTGGTTTCCAGCCTGAAAACCAAGATGATTGTCGGAATCTGCCTGGTGGTGGCCGCCGTGACCTCCGCCCTGGCGTATCTTTCCCTGGCTCACTTCCAGCGCCAGCTCCGGGAAAACGTCGCCGCGCATCAGTACGTGCTGGTCTCCTCCATCGCCGCCAACCTGGACCAAAGCCTATCCCTGGCCCAGGGCGAGCTGGTCCAGATTGCCAAAAGGCTCCCCCGGGAGATCCTGCGGGATCCCGACCTGGCGCAGCGCTTTCTGGACAGCCAGTCGGAGCACCTGGCCACCTTCGATAACACCTTCATCCTTTTTTCCCCGCAGGGGAAGCTGATTGCCGAGGCCCCGTACGTCCCGGGGCGGCGGGGCGGGCTCTACATCTTTCGCGACCATATCAAGAGGACTATCGCGTCCGCCCTCCCCCAGATCTCCGCCCCTTTCCTCTCCACCAAGCTCCCCTGGCACCCCGTCGTCGCCCTGACCGCACCGGTCCTCGACGCGGCAGGGAGCGTCATCGGGGTGCTGGCGGGAAGCGTTGACCTCACTGGGCAAAACTTCCTGGGGAAAATTCTCCAGCTCTCCATCGGCAAGCGGGGCTACCTTTACCTGTACAGCACCGACCGGACCATTATCCTGCACCCCGACAGTGCGCGCATGCTGACCAAGGACACTGCACCGGGGGCCAACAAGGGGTTCGACCGGGCGATTGCCGGCTTTGAAGGGACCCTGGAGACGGTCAATTCAAAGGGGGTGCCGGTACTCGCCTCCTTCAAACGCCTGCACGCCACCAACTGGATCCTGGCGGCCAACTACCCGCAGTCGGAGGCCTACGCCGAGATCGACAGGTTCAAAAGATATCTCTCCATTTTGCTGGCCGCCACCAGCCTCTTCTTCCTGGGAGTGGCCCTCTTCAGCGTGGTCGACTCGCTACGGCATAACGCCCGGAAAAAACTGGCGGAGCTAAAACGCCTGGAGGCCGAGCAGGCGCTCAAGGAGAGCGAGGAGCGCTTCCGCCAGATTGCCGAACACTGCAGCGCGGTGTTCTTCATCGTCAGCAGCGACCTGAGCCAGCTGCTTTACATCAACCCGGCCTACGAAACCGTGTGGCAGCAGAGCTGCCAGAGCCTCTACGAGCACCCCACCTCCTTTACCGACATCATCCACCCCGAGGACCGGCCCCAGGTCTTCGCCGCGCTGGAGGAGCAGCGCAGCTACGGCAAACCACTGGATATAACCTACCGCATCGTGCGCGCCGACGGGACCGTGTGCTGGATTTACGACCGCACCTACCCGGTGCGCGACGAGAACGGTGAGGTCTACCGCTACGTCGGGCTCGCCGAAGATGTGACCCGGCAACGGCAGGTGGAGGAGGAGATCCGCAAGCTGCAGCTGGCCGTGGAGCAGAGCCCGGTCTCCATCGTCATCACCGACCGAGGGGGAAACATCGAATATGTAAACCCCAAGTTTACCCAGCTGACCGGCTACTCCTCCGCGGATGTACTGGGAAAGAACCCGCGCCTGCTGAAGTCCGGCCTGATGCCCGTCCAGCTCTACCGGGAACTTTGGGAAACGGTCCGGGCCGGAGGCGAATGGCACGGCGAGCTACTGAACAGGAAGAAGAGCGGCGAACTTTTCTGGGAGTCCGCCACCATCTCGCCGATCAAGGACCCCACCGGGAAGGTGACCCACTACCTGGGCGTCAAGGAGGACATCACCGCGCGCAAGCGGGCCGAGGATGCCCTTTTGGAGGCGGAGCTCTTCTCCCGCTCAACCATCGACGGGCTGAGCGCGAGCATCTGCGTCATCAACGAGCTGGCGTACATCGTCAGGACCAATAAGGCCTGGAACCTCTTCGCCCTGGAAAACGGAGCCGTTGACGGCAGTTACGGGGAGGGAGTCAACTATCTCGACGTCTGCCTCCCCCGCTCGGAGGAGGAAGAGAGCGACCTCGCGCAGTTCTGCGCGGGGATCACCTCCGTCATGACCGGCGAACTGAACGAGTTTGCCATGGAATACGCCTGCCACTCGCCCACCGAAGAACGCTGGTTTCTCTGCTCAGCCAACCCGATCAGGCTTCCCAGCGCCCATTACGTGGTGATTTCGCATGTGGACATCTCGGATCGCAAAAAGCACGAAATCGAGCTGACCCTGAGCTATGAGCGCAAGGAAAGCCTCATCAGGATTTCCGAGAGCTCGTCCCGGGACCCGGAGGACCTCCTGGCGCTTGCCCTGGAGGAGGCGATCAAGATCACCCGCAGCAAAATAGGCCTGATCTTTGGCTACAGCGAGGCGACGGGGCAATTCACGGCCAGGGCCGAGTCCCTGGGCGGCATGGCGAGCTGCAGCAAAGCCTGCCCGAACCCCTGCTTCGACCCGTGCGACACGGGAATCCTGCAGGAGGTCGTGCGCCTGCACAAGGCGATCGTCATGAACGACCTGAAGACCCAGCAGCCACGCTGGCAGGGAGACGCGCTACCGGGTACGCCGCAATGCTGCATACTGTTCGTCCCGGTATTCGACTTCGACCGGGTCGTTGCGGTTACCGTGGTCGCCAACAAGGTGGGCGGCTACACCGCGACGGAAAAAAACCAGCTCGCGCTCCTCATGGAGTCGGTCTGGCGCATCGCCGAGAGGATACGGGGAGAGGACGAACTGCTGAGCGCCAAGGAACAGGCGGAAAGCGCCAACGACGCCAAGAGCGCGTTCGTGGCCAATATGAGCCACGAGATCAGAACCCCCATGAACGGAATCATCGGCATGACCGAGCTTTTGAACATGACGGAACTGACCACGGAGCAAGGCTCCTACGTGGAGTCGCTGCGGACCTCCGGCGACAACCTGCTGTCACTGATCAACGACATCCTGGACCTTTCCAAGATAGAAGCCAACAAGGTGGAGATCGAGCTGGCGGAATTCAGCCTGCGCCGCTGCATAAACGATGTCCTGCTCACCCAGAAGTCGGTCATCCACGGCAAGGGGCTGCTGATCGAGCTGCACGTGGCGCAGGAGGTCCCCGCGCTGCTGGTGGGCGACGCCCTGCGGGTCAAGCAAATCCTCTTGAACCTGCTGGGAAACGCAGTCAAGTTCACGGCCAGCGGCGGCATCAAGGTCTCGGCGCAGGTGCTGAACCGGACCAAGCGCTCGGTCCGGGTGCAGATTGCGGTGCGCGACACCGGCATCGGCATATCCGCCGAGGCGATGGCGCGTATCTTCCAGCCCTTTGTCCAGGCGGACAGCTCCACCACCCGCAAGTACGGGGGGACCGGCCTGGGCCTCAGCATCAGCCGTCGCCTGGCGGAACTGATGGAGGGAAGCATCGCCGTCGAAAGCGCGCCGGGGGCGGGCAGCTGTTTCACCGTGACCCTTCCCTTCCGCGACGCCCGGGTCGCCGCCCCGGACGACAGCAAGGCGGAGGCGGCGCTGGCCTGGGAGGGGAGTGCGTTGCGGGTGCTCTTTGTCGAGGACAATGAGGTCAACATCAAGTTCGGGGTGACCATGCTCAGGAAACTGGGGCACGAGGTGGTTTTGGCGGCGAACGGCATGGAGTGCCTGGTCGCGCTCAAGACGGGGCACTTCGATCTCGTCCTGATGGACCTGCAAATGCCGGTATTAAACGGCAGGGAGGCGATGCGGGAGATCCGCGGGTTGGAGCGGGGTACCTCCCTGCACCAGCCGATCATCGCGCTGACCGCCTACGCCCAGCGCGGCGACCAGGAGCGCTTCCTGCAGGAGGGTTTCGATGGCTATCTTTCCAAGCCGTTTCGGGCTCAGGAACTGAATGCCGAGATGCTGCGGGTCATGGCGCATTACACGCCGCTCCCCTTTGGTGCCGGGATTTGATGACTGCCAGGCCTTGCCACCCTAACCTCACGCCACCTCAGACGGGGTCGGCTGCCCCCTTTCTCTCATATTAGAAAAGCTTGAAATTTGACGTTTGCGTGCTTTACTCTGCTGTGATGTCCTCTCCAAAAATCCCGTGCCCTGCAACAAGTTCCGATTCCCGATGAGCCCCCTTGCTCACCGGTGCTGCCTGCTTTTTACCGGAGCCTGACCGCGCGGACTTCATGCGCAGCCCAGGAGCGAGCCATGAACCTCTACGTTGGAACCAGCGGATTTTCCTATCCCCAGTGGAAGGGCGCCTTCTATCCGGAGGACCTGCCGGCGCACCAGATGCTGCATTATTACGGCGGGCATTTCCGCTCCGTCGAGATCAACAACACCTTCCACCGCATGCCGAAGACGCAGGCCCTGGAGGGGTGGGCGGGCGAAGTCCCGGCCGGCTTCAGGTTCGCCCTCAAGGTCCCGCAGCGCATCACCCACCTGCAGCGGCTGCAGGACGCGGATGAATCGGTTTCCTATTTCCTGGACCTGGCGAGCGTGCTGCGGGAGCGCCTGGGGCCGCTACTGTTCCAGCTCCCCCCGGACTTCCCGAAGGACCTGGCGCGGCTGCGCGGACTGTTCCTGCTGCTGCCCGCCCGGTACCGGGTGGCCTTCGAGTTCCGCCACCCCTCCTGGTTCGACGAGGAGGTCTTTGCGCTGCTGCGCAGGCACGGGGCGGCGCTTTGCTTCGCCGAGACCGATGACGGTATCAAGGTCCCCTTCGTGGCGACCGCCGATTGGGGCTACCTGCGCCTGCGGCGCCAGGACTACGGCGTCTCGGAGTTGAAGCAGCGGGTGAAGCAGGTGCAGGGGCAGGGGTGGCGGGATGCTTTCATCTATTTCAAGCACGAGGACCTGGCAAAAGGGCCGCTTTTTGCGAAGAGATTCCTCGAACTGGCGGGGTAGGCCA
>TBL_comb47_HYPODRAFT_10002845_pt1 | contig 20996 bp, 13 predicted proteins | sample TroBogypolimnion_40_FD_10682 | JGI IMG/M metagenome (IMG submission 10682) | reverse complement strand
GCCTTCAAATTCAAATTCGAACTCAGCCCCTTGTTCCAATGATGTAAGGGCAGGAACATCTACATAGCCTTCACGGGTTTCTTTTCCGTCTTCCGGTTTCCATTTTGGTTCCAGAGTAAAACCTTTAATAATTCTAACTTTATTTAAGCTGCCGAATCTGCCATTGTAATAGCTTAGTTCATCTATCGGCGGAGGTAGAGAATGAGTTTTAATAATATCAGAAGTAATACTGAAAGCGGCATCAAGCATACGTGTTATGCTGTTGGAATAGAGCTGCTGCCCATATGGAGAGGGATGTAAATCCCTGAAATCTTTTTCCCATGTGAATTCTCCTGCTTTAATCCTCTCATATACTTCCAAAGATAAATTCAGAGATGGGCAGCCATATTTTTCTGCTGTTTTCTCGTGCATCGAAATAGTATAAGGCACATCCCCCTTCTCCCAGGTTTTAAGATGCTGATCATGAACAAAATGCAGAATAATAATATCAGTCAACGGATTAAACATCCGCACATGTCTTACTATTCCTTCCATGCCGCGCAGTGCTAACTCTGCAGAATCGGGCAAACCATCATAATTGTGATCATTAACAGCTGCTTCAACAAATAACAGGTCAATTTTTCCTTTAGCCAATATATCCTGTTCAAGCCTGAATGCATGTGGAACAGATCCAAGAGAAGGTATGCCTGAAGAAATAAATTCAAATTTAGTCTGTGGGAAACGATCCTGCAGGTACTTAATAATTTTATCGCGCCACCCCGGATTGTATGTTATTGACCCTCCCATAAAAGCTACACAACCGGTTTTTCCGGTTACAAATTTTTGATAACTATTTCCAAGCCCGTCCCGTAATGAAAAATATTCATTCTCTTTTGGTAATACATATGAATTTTTCATTATAAAGCGGGCAGACTCAAAAACTTTGGGCAGAATAAAATGGTGTCCCCCGCTTTCTTTGGTCCCTTCCTGCACTAATACAAGTTCCATTGTATGACCAAGCTTTTGCAGTCGGCGTTCAGCTTCAAATGTATTCTGTAATGGAGGTACAATGGAATCATTTAAACTAATAACATGCCGTATTGGAATTCCTGCTTCTGCTATAGGAAGTAACACATCAATAGGATTTCCTTTATAAGCCCGGAGTTCGGATATATCTTTAAAATTGTAAAACCTAAGAGCATCCTGCAGTTCATTTTTTGCACTTCCGTTTCCAAGAGGCCAGCTCTTTAAATCCATGACAGGAGTATCGCCATAAATGCATGCAATACGTTTAGGATGTCTTGCAGCATATCGATAAGCATGAAGCCCGCCTCGGCTTACTGCTTCCAAAGCAGGCCTGCTGTTCAACTTATACTCTTTAGTTACAAGATCATAAAACTTATCCATTAAATCGAGTGATGAATCGGATCCGAGCATATCCAAACATTCAACATAACCGATTGACCACCCATTGCGCAGAACTTCAAGATCAATCTCAGAATGGAAATCGGGAAATGATGTCCGCCATACCCAGGGTCTTCCCGGAGCAGGATTCAACGGCAGAGTTATAAAACAGGCTTTCCCTTCAACAGAAAAATTAATTCTTTCATATCCGTTCCATTTTTCAGAATTAGCCTGTGCATTTAATGACACACAGCAGATTAGAAACAAAAATGCTACGGAATATATTTTCTTTAAAGACATTATCTCAATTCCTGTAATAAATTAGATTTATTTCACATGCCATATTCTTACTAACCTTACTCCATGCCCGGGAACTTCGGAAGAAAATTGATTTTCATAAACTCCTAAATCCTTCTTTCTCCAGAGATCACGTACTTTTTGTTTACCTGAAATTTTTAAATCCTGCCATTTAGCTGTAACATCCGCACTCGATGTTCCCCTGTTGAATAACCCGACAGCTATTGACCCATCTTCCATGTTTTTCATCCATACTTCAAGATTGCCGTCTTTAAAAATTCTTTGGCCGCTTTTGCCTAACGAATCCTGATCTACTGCAATTACTTCATCATTTGTAAGAAGGCTTAATGTAAACGGATCAAGCCGTGTTATATCACCGCTGAAAATCAATGGCGCTGCAACAAGGCACCACAATGATACATGTGTATATTGTTCATTAGGAGTTAACGGAGTTGGAACAGTTTTCCCATTCCAGTTGCTTAAATAGCCGAGTAATAAATAATCGGGATCATTCCATGCACCAGGACCGCTGTAAAGATCAAGATGATTGTTTGAGTACACATCAAATCCATCGCGGAAGATTGCAGTACCAATACCTTCAAACGAACCGCCCAAATCTCCGGCAGTACGCCAGCTGTTTCCGCCTACGTTTCTTCCCCACTTCCATACATCCCCCATTCCATATTGACAAAGATTAAGTACAATATCCCTGTTTTGCTTTTTTAATAGGCCGCTGATCAGTGAATATGGTTTTTGCAAATCGGCTAAACTTGGGTTTGGGGCAATCTCATCATAGGAACACCAGTCATACTTCAGGAAGTCGAAACCCCATTCTACGAAACGTTTAACATCTGATTCTTCGTAATTATATGCACCTGTATGCCCTGCACAGGTAAACTTCCCGGGGGAAGTATAAAGTCCCGCCTTAAGCCCTTGTGAATGGATATAATCTGCAAGCGCTTTCATATCAGGAAATCTTTTATTACTGTTTAATCGTCCTTCGGAATCACGCGGTGCACCGGAGAGCGTTGAGTCTTTCGAACCCGGCTTTACCATCCAGCAATCATCAATATTTACATACATATACCCGTAATTAATCATTCCGCTTTTAACCATTGCATCTGCTGCATTGCGCATAATTTTATCAGTTACATGATTTTCCCATACATACCAGCTGTTCCACCCCATGTGAGGAGTAAGAGCCAGAGTATCTCCGCAGACAATTCTAAATTCACTTGAATATTTTCCATACTTGTTAACCGCGGTAAGTGTAGTAATGTATTTCCCTTTTTGTAAGATCCTTCCAGAAATCATTCCCGTTTTACTATCAAGTGAAAGCCCCTGCGGTAAATTCTTAGCTGAAAATTGCATCGGCCTTTCCCCGGAAGCCGGAATAGTAAATAGGAACGGGCTTCCCGGCCTTACTCCGAATATCTTTGCTCCATTTATTTTGGGGGACTTCAACGGTTTGGGCGTTAATACATAGGGTAGTTCTCTGACAGATGATACTGCTTTGTGAGATACACTCTCCGTGAACTTATATACAACAACACCATTTTCAACCGGAGGGAAATTTATGGTTGTTAAGTATTGCTTTGAAGGAGCCAAATCTACCTTAATATCTTTTGAAAATATTTTCTTCTGATCTTTATTATTCACTTTATATAACACATTTAAAATACCGGAAATGTTATATGAAGAAGAGTTGTTTGTTAAAATCACTTTATTGCTTAGTGCATTATTCTTTCCCGTATTAAAAATATTTTCTCCCACTGCCAGATTAACATAATCAATTAGTTCCGAAACTTTAATATATGGTTTGCCGCTGTACATACCCCCTGCGCCGCTGCTGTTATATACTCTAACAGCAATAACATTTTCTTTGTCCCACAAAATTGCGGGGTCAAAGACAGATAAGGCATAACAACGTTCATGAGTCCATGCTGCAATTAATGATTCATATTTATCATTCTTTAATCCGGCATTAACACCAATCAGTTTACCGTTTAAGTAGGTTTGGTCGCATTCGTCAATTTTTCCAAGATAAATTTTAATACTGTCTTTAATAGAGGACATGTTTTTAAGGTTCGAGGGGATAACAAATTTAATCCTGTACCATGCGTAACCTTGATTTTTATATCCCTGATCGTCCCACCATTTGCTTATTTCAATCGGTTTCCATGCGCTGTCATCATATCCTGCATTAGCCCACTGCATATTATCTCCAACCCTGAATTTCCACCCCTCTGATAGGCCGAGGCTTTGGGAGTAGATGTTATTAACCGAAAAACAGAGCACAATAAATACAATTACTGCAAAAATAATTTTTTTCATAATAATCCTTATCTTACAAATGAATATTATTTATTCCAATTTCAAATCGGAAGACAATGATAAATCTTTATCTTCTCCGATAAGTGTTAATTCCTTTTTAAGCATTAATTCAAGAAAAATATTTTTCCCCAATAAGCTGCTGTCATAAATATTATTTTCAAGAATAACATTTGAACATGCAACAAGGTCAAAAGTATATTTATTCGAAGAACGCGGCTGTACCGTAAAAGTTTGTATTATTTTATTGTTTCTGAAAATAAGATTCTGAACACTTTTAGCATGTAGTACAGGATAATCAAAAGTTTTAAATGTATTCCCTTCTATTACAATATTCCTGTGTACCGGATTAGAATAATTTATTTCCTTATTTTCAGGGTATATAGCAATAATTGCATCGTTGGCATTTCCATGCCCGCCGTTATAACCGCAGTCAATAAACTCATTATTACGTATCGTTAAGTCATTAACCATGCTTCCTTCATACCAGCTTGAAGCATCATCTGAAATTAGAATTGCGCTCATTCCCGTACGAAAAAAAACATTATTTTCGACGACAATCTTTTTTCTGGAAGTCAGCAGCAAACCGCGTGTGTTTACATGCTCAAAACGGGAATTCCTTATTATTACGTCAGGAGCCCATGCGGCATTTTCAACGCAATCGGAATTATATTCAATTCCTCCCGGAATATTTTTTAGTGTGAGTTCAATGTCGTAATCATTAATTCTTTCAACTTTTAACACCTTTGAAGAACTGTAAGAAGTTAAGCTTTTTGCATTTATAAAATTTACATCATCTCCGGCAAAAAAGGCATTAAAACCATAACTTTGCTCGTGCATAAAACGGACGAGGATTTTATTTGGCGAAATCTTCTTAATTATGCGGAGATGAGTTGTATGCACATTTATTGGATCATCCTGCGCCCCGCTGCAATAACAGCTGTCGATAAGAATTAATCCTTTACATCCCGAAAAGTGGAGAAAGTCAGCCGATGAAGCAAATATTCTTCCCGTTTCTTTGCGCGGTGCACTAACTAATTTTTTAAATGTGATATTTTCGGAATACTGGCTTACAACTCCAAGCCCGTCAAGGTAGTGAAGTTTTACATCATCAAGAGTAACATTTTTACTTTCTCTAATATGGAAACCTACTTTATCCCTAATAACATCTCTAATACCGTAAATATCACCGAGCTCGGGATAAGGTTTCAGATTATTAATATTATGGAAGCGAATTAAATTGAGTTCAAGCTCTTCTGCACGGCTCTTTTTAAAATAATCCCATGAACTGTATTTAACAAATTCTGTCTTCTTTGAATAATGGAGACAATGAAAGAATGTGGTTTTCCATCCTTCTCCGTACCACGTCAATTCTCCCTTTTTTATCTCATACTTTGCATCAGGGTTAACCCGGAAATCTATGTAATTATCTGTTATATTAACAACCTGCATCTCAGACATAGCAGGCCTTTCATAATCTTCATGAAAATTATGAAATGTAATATTCTCTGAATTATCAACAACAAAAGGAGTCATATTTCCATGAAAGATAAAGAGCGCATCATTCCCTTCAACAGTCAGGTTCTTAAGGTTTTTAATCAGCATACCGATTGTAATAATTTTGGATTTATATTCGCTTTCTGACGTTGTGTTGCTGATAAAATATTTTGCCCTGACAGCGCCGTCGGGCCAGAAGTCATATCTTCCGTTTTGAAATACCAAAATGGGATTTTGTTTAAGCCTGCATGATTCAATAGCTTTTTGAACCTGCATAACTGCATTTCCGTAAGTATCAGGCAAAGCCCCAAAATCAGCAACCTTTACTGTGTCCCTTTTCTGAGCAAAAACATTAATAAATAATAGATAGTAAATTATGATAAGGAAGATGGATTTACTCATTTCAGCCGCCGAAATATGATAAACGTTTTACATTCATAAGAAATATACAGCTATATAAAAAAAAGTACAAGGATTGGTTTCTTTACTTCCGATAATTGAATACCACTTTTTCACTTGCTGTATTATTTTCCTTACCTGCGTTTTAAGCTGCATTTTATGGAATCTTTATTAATCTGCTTAATTTAGATTTTAATTACTGCAATATTTTCCTGCTTTTTTTTATTTTCACTTTATAGATTTGAGTTAAATGTACTATATTTTAGTACATAAAATATCAGTCCTGTCATTTAATAAATAAAATAATATTTCATATTTCCGGGGAAATGAAATGAAAAAATCAATTTATTGCTTTAAGATTCTCTTCTTAATGATTTTATTTATTCAAGTATCTTACGGCCAGAAGAAATCTCCTTCCTATTTTTTCACAGTTAGTATGGAAAGGCCTAACACTCATTATTACCATGTAGAACTGCAATGCGATGGTATTAAGGGAGATAACATTGAATTCAAAATGCCTATCTGGACTCCAGGGTACTACCTTGCAATGGACTATGCAAAATATGTAATCAATTTTAATGCTAAAGACGAATCAGGAAATATTCTTCCTGTAGAACGAAGCAGCAGAAACGGATGGAAAATTAAAAATGGCAAGCTTTCATCTTTCAAAATCGGTTACGATGTATTTGCTTACAATCATTCAGTAGCAGATTCTTACCTTGATGATTTTCAGGGATTTATTTCACCGACCGGAGTTTTTATTTATCCTGCTGGTGGAATTAAGAATCAGGTTAAAGTCCATATCGTGCCCTTTAAAAACTGGACAAAAATTACAACCGGCTTAGACAACATTGCCAATGAACCTAATACATTTTATGCTTCAGACTTTGATGTGCTTTATGACTCCCCTATTCTAATAGGGAATCAGGAAGTAATATCATTCAATGTAAATGGCATTCCGCATGAACTGGCAGGAAGCAGCCTTGGCAAATATGATAAGGATGAAGTCATTTCTTTTCTTACTAAGATAGTTCTGACAGCAACAGACATGATGGGAGAAATTCCATATACTCATTATGCATTTATTGTAATAGGCCCGGGGGGCGGCGGATTGGAACATTTGAATTCAATGGCTATTACTTTAAGTCCGAACAACCTGAGCGGTCCTGCTCTTAAAACAACTCTTCCTTTTATGTGTCATGAATATTTCCATAATTTTAATGTTAAAAGAATCAGGCCGATTAATTTAGGGCCGTTCGATTATGACAATGAGAGTTTTACCAATATGCTGTGGGTTTCAGAAGGATTTACAGTCTATTATGAAGGAATGGTTCTATTAAGAGCCGGCTTGATGACCCGGCAGGAATTCTTTGATTTAATAAGCGCCTGCGTTAATAGGTATGAAAGCGTTCCGGGACATTTATTTGAATCGGCAACCGAGTCCAGTTTTAATACCTGGCTCGAATTTTTCAACCGTAATCCCAATTCATCCAATACTACAATTTCATATTATGATAAAGGGGCAGCACTCGGACTCCTGCTCGATTGCAAAATCAGGTTTGAAACAAAGAATAATAAATCACTCGATGATGTAATGCGCACCTTATATGAAAAGTTTTACAAAGAAAAGAAGAGAGGCTTTACAGATAAAGAATTTCAGAATGTTTGTGAAGAGACAGCCGGCTGCTCACTGCAAGAAATCTTTGATTACGCTTCAACCGTGGAAAAAGTAGATTACAACAAATATCTTTCTTTGGCAGGATTGCAGATAGATTCCGAACTGCAAGAAACCAAAGGTGCATACTTAGGTGCATCGGTTCAGGATCAGCAGGGATCTGTTATTGTTTCGTCTATTGATTTCAATTCACCTGCATATAATTCCGATTTAAGTATTCAGGATGAAATAATTGCCTTAGATAATAACCGCATTACCGCCAGAAATTTCAATGAAATTATAAATCAGCACAAACCCGGAGATAAAATTAAATTAACATTTTCACACAGAGGTAAAATTAATAATCTTGAAATAATTCTGGATAAGAATTTAAAAGCCACTTATAAGATTACCCCTGTGGAAAAATTAACGCCGTTACAGGAAACTATTTTGAAAGGTTTCAGTCAAAATTAAAATAAAGCCGCCTGTGCAAGGCGGCTTATATTTAATTATTAAAGGTTATAAATATGAGAAAAATATTAATCTTATTTATTTTTATTTCTTCTATTACAATTGCACAAAACCTTAAGTGGCTAAATTACACTTATTCAAATAAAATCACTTCATTACAGGAAGAAGGCAATTATATTTGGATAGGCACAACAGGCGGGTTGATTAAGTTAAATAAAATTACTAACGAGAAAACTTTTTTTAACAAATCAAATTCTGGCTTATCAGCAAATCATTTACTATCCGTAGCAATAGATAACAAAGGCAATAAATGGATTGGGACATATTTAAGTGGACTCGTAAAATATGATGGGCTAAATTGGACTACTTTCAACACTTTAAATTCATGTTTATTAAGCAATATTATCCGTGCAATAAAAATAGATAATAAAAATGTCGTTTGGATTGAAAACAATGGATTAATTAAATTTGACGGGACAACATGGAATGTCTATGATGAGAAATATTGCAAATCCTTCAATACCAACATTAATTCTATAGCTATAGACAGCGTCGGCAATAAGTGGATTGCTACTAGTGATTTTGGCTTGTTAAAATTTGATGGTGTTACATGTACAGAGTATAATGAATTAAATTCAGGATTACCTCATAAAATAGTTAATACTCTCGCAATAGATAATAAAGGCAATAAGTGGATTGGAACCCTAAAGGGGCTTGTAAAATATGACGGCGTGCATTGGACGGTTTTCAATAAATCGAATTCAGGTTTGCCAAATAATATGGTTAATTCAATAGCAATAGATAATGAAGGAAATAAATGGATTGGAACCAGAAGCGGGCTTGCAAAATTTAATGACAAAAGTTGGATAGTTTACGATTCGATTTCAAATATTTACGTAATAATAATTGATAAGGCCGGTATTAAGTGGATTGGGATGGATAAAGGGCTTGCAAAATTTGATGATAAGAATTGGACAGTTTATAATATGGCAAATTCAGGCATGCCTGAAAATACGGTTAATTTAATAAGCATAGATGTCAATCATAATAAATGGATTTCTACCAATAGAGGATTGGTTAAATTTGATGGCACTAAATGGTATACGCATCTTGAATTAGAGCCTGTTTTATCAGATAAATATCTCACGGCCATAATCCAAAATAGAAGTGGCGATAAGTATTTTGAGATTGAATTTGATTACTTAATGTACTATGATGGCAAGTCTTGGATGCCTTTACATATACCCGGTCTCCAAGATGTTCAAATCGGCGTTAGAGAAATAGATAGTAAAGGCAATATTTGGTTTGGGACAAAATATGGATTACTTGAATTTAACGGCAATACATGGACAAAATACAAAAGGCCAAATACTGTTCTGCCTTCTTATTTTGTCTCCTCAATAGCTATTGATGAAAACGATACTAAATGGGTAGGTACTTCAGAAGGGCTATTGAAATTTGACGGTTCAAATTGGAAAACTTACAATATTCCGAATTCTGATTCGATTAACTGCTTCATTAAAACAATATCCATTGATAACAAAGGTAATAAATGGTTGGGAACCAATATTGGTCTTGCTAAATTGACCGGAGATACCTGGACAATTTATAATAAATCAAATTCCGATTTACCATTCAACATAATTACTACAATAGCCATAGACGCACACGGCAATAAGTGGATTGGTTCTTCTGGTACTGGATTAGTTAAATTTAATGATTTCGAATGGACAGTTTATAATACATTAAATTCTGGTCTGCCTGATGACCATATAATTTCTATAGCAGTAGATGAAAACGATAATATATGGATAGGGACACGGGGTGGTGGACTTACAGTTTTTAATGAAAACGGCATATTAGGTATTGCTTATTAAACCAATTATTGGTTCAGTACTTAAAAAAATTGTTTTATTTAATATTATGCCTATTCAATGTCCATCGGGGCATTCAGCGGCCACAGCTTAAAAATACATATTCTACAATTTCTGGCGACTCAGAAGTTCAGGATGCGGAATATAAATACATCGTAGCCACTTCTTTATACCTGTTATTATCTTAATCTCTTATTGGGTTTAGGGTAACCTGTTTCTATTGGAAGAGAAAAATCACGCGACCATTCATTCCATGAACCGAGATAATTTCTTACATATTTTATTCCTGCCATTTTCAAACAGATAAATACATTTGAAGTACGTGCCCCTTTGAAACAATAGACATGAACTTTAGAGTCTTCTGTTATTCCCGCCTTTCCGAAAATTTCTCTTAATTCATCAGGTTTCTTAAACCAGGGGATGCCTCCTTCATTCCTCATCATGTTATACCATTCAATCCATATTGCTCCGGGTATTCTCCCCTTTCTCGGTGCAAAATCGGGACCATAAGGAGAAGAACTAACACCTACCCATTCTGCTCTGTCCCGTACATCAAGCTTAACAATTTCAGGATCATTAAGGGATGCAAGCATTTCTTCATATGTGAGAATAATAGAATTATCCGGCTCAATATGGAAAATCATATTAACCGGCGATGGAATAACCTTGGAAACAGGCAAACCTTGTTGAAGCCATTTCTGGAAACCGCCATGAAGAACAGTCACTTCATTATGTCCTAAATGTCTTAATATGAAATAACCCCTGCATGATCTTCCATAACCATTATCCATTGCATCTTCATAGATTACTATACGTTCTTTTCTGCAAATTCCGGAATTTCCGAATAATTCTGCAAAAAATTTACGCATAGCATCATAGCCCCCATTTTCCTTTGTAGCGAGATAAGTAAAAATATCATAAATGTTAATTGCGCCCGGAATGTGTTCAACGGCATAATCTTCAGGCTCCCGTGTATCAATTATAACTATGTCTTGTTGATTTAATAGGCCTGATAATTCTTCTACCGTAGTTAAATATTGCTTAATGCTTTCGTTTTCTGTCATTACTTTTTTACCCTATTATTATATATTCGAAAATATCCGGACTTTGTTTATAGAGACAAATAGACAATATTTGAAAACCATTTTTACAATATGAGAAAGCTCCTTATCGTTTGAGGTTCAAAAAGTTAGGGCTACCTTGGTTAAAATAATTAGTTTTCCCGGAACAATTCTTACTTCATTACTGTTGTAAAATTAGTATTTATTAAAGGTTATAAATGATATATCCTGCTGCCAAAATAGGAACTATTGTCAAGGGATTATACTGTCCTTTAAAGTTGGATTTTATGAATATTGAATATTTAGATTTTGGAAAGATATCAGTCAGGCCGGTATGATTATAGATTTAAAAGGAAATACTTTGTTAGCCGTTAAAACATTTATTATTATTATTATGTAAATAAAGAAATATGATACTAAATAAAATAAATATTAAAAAGCATGCTGCCGTCCTTCTTGGGTTTTATATTTTCTTTTTACTTTTAGCTTCATTCCATAGCCATAATATAATTTTTCAGACTTTTGCAAATGTCCAGCCCGGACAAATTGATACAACTAATACGTCGATTGAAAATATTTTGGATGAAGATTCGGTATGCCAGCTTTGTCTTTTTAATAATACTAAGATTATAATTGATAATAATTTTGATTTGGAATTACTGCTTACAAAAATTTCTGAAAATATTCATACTGATTATTCAAATCATTATCTGGCTCGCCACTTTTTTAACTTCGATTTAAGAGCGCCTCCTTTAAATTCATAATTCTTATCCGCTTATTTACTTAATTATTACATTACCTGGAGAATTATGAAACATAAAATCTTTTTTATAAACATATATATTTTATCCACCGTTTTATTGATTGTATTTAATAACATAAATGCGTATGAACTCCATAAGGATAGTTCAAACATCAATAATGAAACAATAAATTATACAGTTACGGTTTTAGATAAAAATTCATCGGCCCCTATGCCGTCAGTCGTTATTTTCCTAAAGGAAGGGAACTCCATTATAGCCAAATCAGTCACTAATGCATTTGGAAGAGCCCTCTTTAATGATTTACAAAATGGCACTTATGAGATTACAACACATTATGTAGGTTATAATGATTTTACAGATAAAATATTAGTAGATTCATTGCACCGGTCATTTGAAATTAGATTGATCGAAAAAAATATTGAATTGAGCAGCGTTGAAGTAGAAGGAGACAAAATTAATAAGGTTGCAACTTCAATTGACCTGGTAACTGGGCGTCAAATCTTCGAAGGGGAAACATATCATGCCCCTCCGGCTTCACAAATGACACAATTAGTGCAGCAAAACCTTGCCGGTGCAGTAAGAGCATCCACCGGAGAAGTACACATCAGAGGGCAGCATGGCGAATTCACATATTTAATAGATGGTATTCCAATCCCGCTTGGCGTCTTTGGCGGCCTTAATGAAATTGTCGACTCAAAAATTATTTCAAGGATGACTTTTTATACAGGGGGATTTCCTGCAGAATTCGGCGGGCAAATTACCGGCATCATGGATGTAAATACAAGGGTACCTACCGGACAATTCCATTTGGATTTTTCCTCTTACATCGGCAGTTACCTGACCTCAAACAGCGATTCACTTGGAAGCCGCGTTGGAACTCTTAAAGCAATTAATTCAAACGGACAAAGTTTATCCTTCAGCGGCCATGCCGGGAAACTCGGTTATTATATAGCAACTTCACGGCAGGAAACCGACCGGAGAATTGACCAGCCGGTCTCGCAGCTTTTTCATGATAAAGGGTTCGATTACTTCTTCTATGGTAAATTTGATTATTTATTAAGCGATAATGATTACCTGACCGCAAATATAAATTTCAGCAGCACTCAGACTCAGGTGCCTTATGATCCCATTGAAGGATATTTAGCAGACGACCAGCATTCTTATAATGCATTTCAGACCTTATCCCTTTTCCACACGATAAGTTCAGTGCCGGATAATGAATCAAATCTATTTATAGGCGTATTTGCTAGAGAAGGAGGGCTTAAATTCACTCCTAACGCTTATGATAATAACAGAGTCTATTTAAATAATGATACAACGCAAAGCTATGTTGTTGATCAAGACAGAACATTTGCTACTTTCGGAGTAAGAACAAAATACGATCAGAACCTTTCGCATCATTTTAATTTTGCTATTGGAATGAATGTAAATTATACTACCGGTAACGGAAGCTTCAGGTTCTTCAACTCATCCGGCGATAAACAGGTACTATCCAATGATTTTATGGGTTCAGACATCGGCGCTTTTATTCAATCTCAATGGCATCCGTTGGAATGGACAAGATTGGATTTTGGAATAAGGTATGATATTCACAATGCCCCTGCTCTCTCTAACCAATACCAGATAAGCCCCCGTTTGAAATGGAATTTCTTTATTGATGAGCTGAATAGTATTTCAATTAGTTACAGTCACCTTTTTATGCCTACAAATATTGAAAATCTAGGTGCAATTGCATCACAATTGGGAAATAATTCTTTACCAACTCTGCCTGAGAAAGATGATCTTTATGAAATTTCTTATATGAAAAATTGGAATAACGGTTTCAATTCAAAACTTGCGGGATTTTACAAGCAATCTTCCCCCGGACTCGATGACCAATCTTTAGGATCAAGTACAATAAGAGTGAATGTTAATATTGCTGAAATAGAAGTTACCGGAATTGAACTAGCATTAACTTATAATGATTTATCAAGTCCATTTTCAGCCTACCTTAATGTATCTTTAATTCATGCTTATGGAACGGGACCGGTATCAGGTGGTTTTCTTCCCTCCGATCCAAATACAAATCCTTTTGATTTAGACCATGACCAAAGATTATCCGCTGTTCTTGGTTTAAATTATCAGCCTGCTGAATGGTTCATTAATTTAACTGCTATTTATGGTTCCGGTTTAACAAATGGCAATAGTAATTATTCATTCAAAACAGGGCTGTTCGATTTCAATCAGAGAGCACACACAACACCATCATGGATAATAAATATTTCGGCCGGCTATAAATTTGACCTTGGGAACAATCAGTCATTAGAGCCATCAATATATATAACAAATTTATTGGACCACGACCATCTTATAAAGGGGGTGTTTTTCAGCGGAGCCAGCTTTGAAGAAAGGCGGAATCTTGTTTTGAAAATATCGTATCATTTATAATATAGGTTCTCAGGCATTTTAGATTATCAAAATCAGTGGATTTCTTATTATGTTAATTTTTTAAGAAATCCACAGTGCTTCATTTCTTGGTTAGACCAATATAAGTTTTGAATTGCAATTATTTATCAGAATTGTGAATTTTGTGTCTATGGCAAAATTAAAAGATTATTTAAGATAACTTATTCAATTTTATTTATATGCCGGTAATTTATTTTAAATACTACTAAATATAGAATAGGATATATATTATAAAATAGATAAAAAGCTTATTGATGTACCTTCTTTACCTGTAAAGAACGGAAGCCAGTGGAGCAAAATGATAATATTGAGGTATTTCACTATTACTTGTATTTCTGTATTTTTATAGCAGCTAATTACACTTTAAATAGGCTATCATGGTATCAATATGAATATAAATAATTTTGAAGGTAGTAAGCAAAATAATTCTAAGGCACCTGTAAAAAGAGACATTTATAGTGGCAGCCATCTTTCTTTAGAGGATGTGCACAGTTCAATAGAAGTCCCGGACCATTCTGCAGGTTTCTGGAAACACTGGAAAGCCTATGTAGGACCGGCGTTGCTGGTAAGTGTGGGTTATATGGATCCCGGCAATTGGGGAACCGATCTAATGGGCGGTGCATTATTCAAATATGATCTGCTGTGGGTTGTGGGTATTGCAAGTTTGATGGCAATTTTCATGCAGGTAATTGCTGCACGGCTTGGTGTAGTGACCGGTAAAGATCTTGCGCAATGCTGCCGTGATTGGTATCCTGTTTGGACACGTATGCCGAATTGGTTGTTTACGGAAATCCAAATAGCTGCGTGTGATTTGGCTGAAGTTCTTGGAAGTGCCGTAGCTCTTAATTTACTGTTTCATATTCCGCTTTTGTGGGCAGTGTGTATCACCGGCTTTGATGTTTTATTACTTTTGAGTTTGCAGCGTTTCGGCATGAGGACTATTGAAGCAATTGTTCTAATATTAATTTCTACGATTGGCCTGTGTTATTTTATCGAGATTTTTATTCTTCCTCAAACACAGCCGAGCTTTTTTGAGATGGGGAAGGCTCTCATATCACCCGGGTTTCGGAAAGTTGGAATGCTTTATGTTGCAATTGGTATAGTTGGGGCAACTGTAATGCCGCATAATTTATATTTACATTCTGCACTCGTGCAAAGCCGCAAATTTCAGAAGGATAAAGAATCAATTAAAAAAGCAATCCGTTTTAACACAATAGATTCTGTAGTTGCTTTAACAATTGCGTTCTTTGTAAATGCTGCAATTCTTGTACTTGCCGCAATGGTATTCTATGGCAAATCCAATGTCACTTTAATTACAGGTGAAATCATAAAATTTTCAGCGGACAGTGATTGGATTAGGGTTGCATACCTTACACTAGCACCTCTTGTAGGTGTAACAATTGCTAGTATATTGTTTGCTGTAGCGCTTCTGGCAAGCGGCCAAAGCAGTACCATTACCGGCACACTTGCCGGACAAGTAGTCATGGAAGGGTTTATGAATTGGCGAATACAACCTTGGGTCCGCCGACTTATCACTCGTGCATTAGCAATTATTCCGGCTATTATCATCATAGGTATCCGTGGTGAAAGCAGCATAACTGACCTTCTTACTTTAAGTCAGGTAGTACTGGCTCTGCAACTTCCTTTTGCAATGTTCCCAATGCTGCAATTTGCAAGCTCCAGTAAACGAATGGGAACATGGAAAATAGGGGGATTATTATTAATTGCAGGCTGGTTAAGCGCTTTGTTAATTACTGCCATGGACATTTATGGATTACCCGATTCACTTGCTGTAGCATGGAGGATTATTGTCGGATGATAAAAACTTTCATTTTTTAAAGGAATAGTTTATGTATAATAAAATCCTTGTAACTTTGGATTGCACACCAACAGATAGAGCAATTATAGAGCACATAAAGCAGCTTGCCAAGATGGCGAAAAGCCGGGTTGTATTACTACACGTTGCTGATGGATGGGCAGCCCGTTTCTTTGGACCGGATGCTGTAAGCCCTGAGGTTAAACAGGATATGGAGTATCTCGAAAAAATTAAAACAGAATTCCTTTCTGAAAATATCCAAGCAGAAGTCGAACTTGCATATGGTGAGCCTGCCTCAGAAATAATCAAGTGGGTTCAAAGTGAAACATGCGACCTTATTGCAATGAGTACACATGGTCATAAATTTTTTTCCGATTTATTTTTAGGGACAACAGCCTCACATGTTCGTCATAATATTACTATCCCGGTACTTCTTTTAAAAGGTAAATAATATTTTTAAATATAACATTTAGAAAAACCGGAGTACAGGAACAGACTATTTGTTGAATATTTTTATGTTAATCATATCTATATTATTACTTTTTTAAGAAAAGATTATTTGTAACGCGTGTTCCGGTAAAACTGGATTAAATTTTAGTATCGCAATGACAATTATTTATCCCTTTTGCTTTTTCAAATGCTTCTTTCCCTTCCATATAAGAAAAATAAATAATTCCAAGAGTCCCGATTGAATCCATGTATTTAAATCCGGTTAATGCATAAATGAGACTTGCAATAAGCAGAACAATGGACATATACACACATACCTTAGCACAGCGCGCATCTGCAATCATTGGAGCAGAATCTAATTTCTTTCCCAAATATAATTTGCCGTAAATCAGCAATATCATAAACGTAATGGATATAAGAGAAATTATTACTCCTGCAATTGTTGTCTTCGGGGTTGAGCCATTAATTAAATTAAATACCACTGAAATAAGCAGTCCGGCACATAAAAGATAAAATCCTGCACCGGTAATTTGAAGGGACGTAATTTCGAATTTATGCCGATGACTTTTCGGATTCGCGAGAATTCTTTTTACCATTATATAAATACCGATTGCAGATATCATTTCTATAAAACTGTCTATGCCAAAACCGAACAGTGTTAAGGTTTCATCCTTATAGCCGAAGTAGATTGATACTAGCCCTTCCAACAAATTAAAAATTATTGTGAATATGCTTAGCCAAATAGCATAATTAAATAATTTATTTTCTAATATTTTATTCATTGATTGCCCTTTCTTATTCAATACCGAATATCCATGCATTTGTCGAATAAGGTTTTAGTTTTACGCCAAACTGTTTTCCTGTAATAGATGTAGAATCATCTATATGTTTTATTTTATTAATATCATTAGGAGAATTAAAATCTTTACCGTCAACTGAATACACAAGTAAATGTCTCTGTTCTTTTGCAAATTTTACACTTAAACCTGACATATCAACATTATAACTCTTTTCACTAGAACTAAAGTTCAAAATAATGATAGTAAATTTAGTTTTGTCATTATTCCATGCAGCCTGTATATCAATATCTGCATCCAGATTTCTATTCTGAATAGTAACAGGATATGCAATTGGAAGTTTATAAAGAAATTCCATTGCCCTTCCGGCGGAGGAAAGATATGCCCCTTCCTTAGCAGTATTTATTAAATTTTCTCCCCATGTATCATTAAAATTTGTAAAATTAAGAAAAGAATAATCCCCGCCGAAATTCTGATACTGAATAATCTGGTCAATTATACTCAAGCCAAAATTCCACCTGACGGACATGTTCTGCAGCGATTCTTTTTCCTCTTTGGTAACCCGGTTTAATTCATCCGCACCGCTTCCTGAACGTGTAAGAGGAGCCCTGAATTCGCTGTAACACATTGTAATGCTGCGGTTGTTCTTACTATTGTACTCTTTAATAATTGCAAGGTCGGCAGCCTGCTGTTTAAGATCACCCCCCCGGTTGTTGATAATATCTATATACTGCCCTGCAATATCAAGCATTTCTTTAAGCCTGGAATTAAAGAGCCAGTAATCCCCCATTATTATTTTAATTGATGGGTCAATTGCTTTCATTGCTTTGGAATATTCCACACATTTATTAGCATAGGTAATTGCATCCATTGTGCGGTACATTTCGTTATCCATTTCCCAGTATTTCACATTAAGCGGTTCCGGATGCCCGTATTTCGCTCTTAGTTCATTTTTCGGATCATTGCAGAATTTTAACCACTCTAATGTGTTCTCAATTGGTTTGAACATTAACGGAGTGCAGAACATCGGTTCTGAATTTATTTCATGGCATAGATTTACAAATTCTATTGTACCAATATCATTTACAACCGGGCTGACCCATATGGAGTTAAAGTTAACCGGACGGAAATATTCATCCCCTATACCATCTTTCCAATCATAAAAAGATGCATAACAGCCTCCGGGAAAACGGATTATTTTTGCCGGAACACTCTGTTTCATTAAATCGACGGCATCTTTCCGCCACCCTTTGACATTATCATCCGGCATCAGTGAAAGTAAATCTAGTGCAATCTTTTTTTGCGGAAGTACTTTAACGGCAAATGTAGTGCGCCCCTCATAATCCCCTGAAGGAAAATCAATTTCATATTTGCTGAACTGGTGTGTGTTAATTGAAATTGTTTTTTCCATAACCGGTTTTGAAAAATCTTTTTCAGAATAAAGGCCGACAATAATTTCTACCGGTTTTTTACTTTCTTTATCTGCGCCGAACCCGCTGCCGTCATTAAAATAACCTGAGAAATGATAGCCTACCCCCTTTCTTAGATAAATTCCATCCTGTGCAAAATAAACAGGTGATGTTTTCGATTTATTGGTGACATATATATTAGTCTTTGAATGACATGCAGGCCAATAGCTTCTGTTTTTCTCATACTGTGAAACGGTATCATCGGCAGTTTTATGTAAGTACCATGAAAGTGTTTCGTAACCGGAGTGCCACCAATCCTCCTGTTGTGGAGTTGGATGATTAAGTTCCACCCAATCACAAATTACAGGTATGTCTTCTTCAAAACTCCTGTTATATAGCATTTCGGCCCATAGATTTTCACTCCGTCCGAAACCAAGTTCTATAAAATTGCCGAGGAGGAGAGGGCCTACAGGTTTATTGACAATTATTTCATCCTTAATAATGTAAGATGGATTTTGAGCAAAAGTTCTTCCGGTGTTAAAGATAATTATAAAAATTATCGCCAATATAATTTTTTTCATATAATTACATGCCATTTATTTTAGATTATTTTAGTGATTCACAATTAAAGTAAGATTTCTCTTCTATAGAAAAATAACTATGCATTTTAACATCTAAACGCTGATTAAATATAATAAACTTTCGTATAGGTGACAATTTTAAATGATTCGAAACAGGAGGGCGAATTATGTTCTATTTATTTGCACAATTCATATGTTTTCACATTAATCTTTATCTTTATTATTCAGTTTTCAACATTGACTCTTACCGCAACTCTAATTATTTTAAAAATACAGTTATCACTCCTGTTATTTATTAGCTTTTTTAATAAGGTGAGGTGTGTATGAAAACTATATTTACTTTATGTATTTTTATTTTACTTAGTATTTCTATAAAGTGTTATGCTCAGGATGAGTGTCTTGAGTGCCATACAAAAATTACTCCCGGTATTGTAAATGACTGGAAACTGAGTATGCATTTTAAGAATGATGTAGGATGTCCTGAATGCCATGGCACAGCTCATTCAAATGGAAAGGATTATGAAAAAGCATTGACGCCTACTCCTGCTACCTGTAACACATGCCATGAAAAACAAGTAACCGAATATAGCAAAGGAAAACATTCTGTTGCATGGACATCAATGAATGCAATGCCTACGATCCATTTCCAACCAATGGCTTTGATTGACGGCATGAAAGGATGCGGCGGGTGTCATAAAATAGGTGCCAAGGATGATGCCGCTATTGCTAAATTAAAAAAGGAAGGTTCTGTAATTGGGCATGCTTCATGCGATGCCTGCCATACAAGGCATACATTTTCAAGGAAAGAAGCTTTACAGCCTCAGGCATGTGAAACCTGCCATACAGGATTTGACCATCCTCAATGGGAAATGTATTCCGGTTCAAAACATGGAGTTAAAGCATTATTGAAACAAACCTCTTCGTTAAATGAATCCATATCCGCACCTACCTGCCAGACATGCCATATGCCATACGGGAATCATGAAGTAAGAACTGCATGGGGATTTCTTGCTCTGCGCCTTCCCATGCCTGATGATAAACAATGGGCCAATGATAGAACCGTTATTCTTCAGGCTCTTGGTGTTTTATCTCCAGATGGAAAACCTACTGCAAGGCTTGATGCTGTTAAAGCAGTTGACCTTGCAAGACTGACACAGGATTCCTGGCAGTTTGAACGTGATAAAATGATTATTACATGCAGTGAATGCCATGCAAAGAATTTTGCACAATCGGAACTTGCCAAAGGTGATTCCTTAATTAAAAATGCAGACCACCTGATGGCTGAAGCTGTTAGAACTGTTGCCGCTCTTTATAAAGACCATATTATTTCAAAACCGGCAAACTATTTATTTGCATTTCCTGATCTTCTCACATTTCAGGATGCACCTACTGTAATAGAACAAAAGTTATTCGTTATGTTTCTTGAACACAGAATGAGAACATTTCAGGGGGCTTTTCATAATAATCCCGATTATACTTTCTGGTACGGATGGAGCGAACTGGTGCGCGATCTTACAGAGATAAAAGAACTTGCAAAACAAATGAGGTTAAATGCAAATAAATAATAATTTATTTTTCATTTTGATTAATTAAAAAAGCCGTCCCAGGTTATTTTGAGACGGCTTCTTTTTATTTTATAAAATTGTTTTCTTACTTCAATAACATCATCTTCTTAGAGATATTTATGTTCTTTGCTGTTAATTGATAAACATAAACACCAGATGAAAGCCTGCTGGCATCAAACCTAACTGAGTGTGAGCCNGCGCT
>TBL_comb47_HYPODRAFT_10002844_pt1 | contig 21001 bp, 18 predicted proteins | sample TroBogypolimnion_40_FD_10682 | JGI IMG/M metagenome (IMG submission 10682) | reverse complement strand
GCTGCCTCGGCGATGGGCATTTTCATTAGGTCTTCTACGCATTGACCCTATGCGTTTCACGAACCAAGGAATTGCCTATCGCCGAGGACGCCGAGGCAGCCGAGGCTCGCCGAGAAATGAAAAAAACTCATCCATTTTTATTCAGGCTATTTTCGGAATTCAGTCTAGTGCCCATGGTGGTGGCTGTCGTCCTGGATGGAGACCCAGACCGAGATGGCCATCACGGCGATGGCGGCCACTTCCATGACCAGGAACCCCCAGTGGATCTCTGCGGGCCTGAAGTTGTTGGCCAGGACATCATCCCAGGTGACCCAGTGGTTCACGGTCGGCGGGAGGCCGATGAATCCCCATCCCGGCTGGCCGTTGCCAAGTCGGAACGGGGGGAACAGGAGGACGGCCAGGAGCAGCAGGCTGGCGATTTCGAGAATGGTGCGGCCGATCTTGTCCATGGCTCCACCCCCTGAGCCATGCGAACTGCCCCTGCGGTTTTCCGTGGGCCAGGCCGGGAGGCTCTCTGAACTTAAATATAGGTATAAAAAAGATTTATGCCAGATGGGTTGCACACCTTCCGGTCATCGCCAAGCTGGTTTTCCACCGTTCGCCGGGCCCTTTTGGCCGGCATGCGGACCGCTTCCCGCTCAGCGGCCCCTGAACGCATACCTTGTCGTTATCTCTGCGACCCTGTCTCCAGGAAGCCAGGGAAAACGGAGGCGAAGTCCCGGACCTGGGGCTGCCCATCCTGGGGCCGCCCCCGTTCCAGGGCCAGCAGCGCCCGCTTGTTCTCGAGCCCCCCGCCGTAGCCGACCAGGCTCCCGTCCGCCCCGATCACCCGGTGGCAGGGCACGATGATGGAGACCGGATTGGCGCCGTTGGCCGCGCCCACCGCCCGGGTCAGGTTGGGGTCGCCCAGGCGCCGGGCCAGCTCGAGGTAGCTGATGGTCGTGCCGTAGGGGATCCGCTGCAGCTCGGCCCAGACCCGCAGCTGGAACGGGGTGCCGCGCAGCGCCAGGGGCAGGTCGAAGCTCCGGCGCCCGCCCCGGAAGTACTCCTCCAGCTGGCGCCGGACCGGTTCCAGCGCCCGCGTGTCCAGGGACAGGCCGGCGGGGTCCCGGTCCAGGGGCTTGGACATCCGCTGCACCGGCCCGCTGAAGCAGAGGTAGGCCACGGCGCCGGCGGCGTCCACGGCCAGGTCGATGGGGCCCAGGGGGCTGGGGATCACGTGCAGCCAAGGTCTCATGCGGGGACTCCCTTCAGGCTGGCCCAGAGGTGGAAGGTCGCCAGGCTCCGGTGCGGGGCGAACGGCGCCATGAGCGCGGCGGTCTCCTTGACCGTGGGCCGGTGGTCCAGCTGGTGGTGGCGCTGGAGCGCCAGGGTGAGGCCGGCGTCGCCCAGGGGCACGCAGTCGGCGAACCCGCAGCCGCGCATCAGCACGTAGTGGGTGGTCCAGGGGCCGATGCCCCGCTCCGCCGAAAGCAGCAGGCCGGCCGGCCCGGCTTCCAGGTCCGGCAGGGTTTCCAGCGGCAGCTCGCCCCCGGCCACCTTCCGGGCCAGGCCGACGACGTACTCCGCCTTGCTCCGGGAGAACTGCAGCGGCTTGAGGGCGTCCGGCTCCAGCGCCGCCACCTGCGCGGCGGTGGGATGCACCCGCAGCCCCCCGGCGCTGCCGCCGCACAGATCGGTCAGCCGGCGGCGCATGGTGTAGGCGAAGGCCAGGTTCACCTGCTGGCCGAGGATGGCCCAGACCAGGCTCTCCCAGACGTCGGCGGTGAGCGGGATGCGCAGGCCCGGGCGGGCCGCCACCAGCGACGCCATGGGCGTGCCCAGGACGAACCGCTCGAACGCGGCCGGGTCGGTCCCCAGCCCCAGCATCCGCACCGCCCGCCGGCGGACCGCGGCCATGATGGCCGGACCGGGGTCGGCCGGCGCGAGCACCCGGCAGGCCGCCTCGCCGCCCTGGAACGCCATGGCCAGCGCCACCCCCCGGCCGTCCACCGCCATGGCCTTGGTGAGGGTCCGGCCTTCCACCCGCTCGGACAGGCTCAGGGGATCCCGGCCGTGGTAGGCCAGCATGTCCTCCGCCCGGTAGCCCGCGGGCAGCGCGAGGGTGAAGGCCGGCGGGTGGTGCGGAAGATCTTCCATGGAACGAGTCTATAAGGTAATTCCACCCCGGCTGCTAAACTTGGAAAATGTCAAACGATCGCGCCTTCCGCATATCGATCATCGATTACCTCAATGCCGCCCCCCTGAACTACGGATTCAAGCATGGCCTGGGATTCGAGCATTTCCATCTGAAGTTCCAGGTGCCCTCCCTGTGCGCCGACAAGCTGAGGGACGGCCAGGTGGACGCCGGCCTGATCAGCTCCATCGAGTATCTGCGGATTCCCGGGCTCAGGATCGTCCCCGGGCTCTGCATCGCCTCGCCCAAGCGGGTGCGCTCGGTGGTGGTGCTGTCCAAGGTCCCGCCCGAGGAGATCCGCACCCTGGCCCTGGACACCTCCTCCCGGACCTCCGTGGTGCTGAGCCAGATCCTGCTGCGGGAACGGTTCGGGGTCTCGCCCGAGGCGGTGGACATGGCCCCGGACCAGACCGCCATGCTCGAACGCTGCGACGCCGCCCTGCTGATCGGCGACGTGGCCATGCGGGCCCGGCGGGAAGGCCTGCTGGTGCTGGACCTGGCCGAGGAGTGGCACGCCTGGACCGGGCTGCCGTTCGTCTTCGCCCTGTGGTGCGTGCGCGAGGACGCGCCGCCCCTGGGGGTGCCCGGCGGCGCCGGACCGTTCTTCCACAAGAGCCTGGAGATGGGCAGGCAGAACCTGTCCGCCATGGTGGACGAGGCCTGGCGCACCATCGGCTGGACCAAGCCCGAGCTCCAGGAGTACCTCACCGAGAACATCAGCTACAGCCTGGGCGAAGCCGAGCGGGAGAGCCTGGCCCTGTTCTACGAGAAGGCGGTCAAGCACGGCTTCGCCCACGAGGTCAAGCCCCTGGCCTTCCTCTGAACGCCTGGGCCAGATGAAAAAACCTTAATGCTGAAAAGGAAAGATCGGGATTTTCGTTCACCGGCCTTGGTCGGGACCCGGCCGATCCGGTACTATCGTGGGGTGCCCACCCCGGTCCAGGAGCCTTGATGTCACTTGCGGAACTCTTTCTCGATCACCTGAACACGCGTCTGAAATACGCCGAAAAGGCCATGGCCGCCAACGACTTCGACTGCCTCGTCCTGTCCAGCGGGACGCCCTTCACCTACTTCGCCGACGACCAGGACGCCCCCTTCGTCACCGTGCCCCATTTCCGCCACCACTGCCCCATCACCGGCCCGCACCACGTGCTCAAGCTCCAGCCCGGAAAGAAGCCCCTCCTGGTGCGCTACGCCCCCGAGGACTTCTGGTACGAGCAGCAGCCCCTGGGCGCGCCCTTCTGGCTGGCCGGGTTCGAGCTGGTCGAAGTCCCCACCGTCGAGGCGGTCTGGGCCGCGGTGGGCCGGCCGCCCAGGGCCGCCTACGTCGGCAACGAAACGGATCCGGCCCAGGCCGCCGGGCTTGAGCCGAACCCGGCGGGCCTCACCGCGTTCCTGGACTGGGGCCGCAGCTTCAAGACCCCGTACGAGGTGCACTGCCTGGAAGAGGCCACCGTGCGCGGCGCCAAGGGCCACCTGGCCGGGCGCCGGGCCTTCCTCGCGGGCGCCTCGGAGCTGGAGATCCACTACGCCTTCGTCGAGGCGGCGGAGTGCCTGGAGCACGAGCTGGCCTTCCCCAGCATCGTCGCCCTGGACGAGAAGGGCGCCACCCTCCACTACGAGAACAAGCGGAGCTTCCGCAAGGGCCAGACCATGCTCCTGGACTGCGGCGCCCGGACCCTGGGCTACCCGTCGGACATCACCCGGACCACCCCGGCGCCCGGCTGCGACCCCCGGTTCGAGGCCCTGGTGGCGGGCATGGACAAGAACCAGAAGGAGCTGGCGGCCGCCGTCACACCGGGCCTGGCGTTCGGCGACCTGCACCACCTGTCCCACCTCAAGCTGGCGGCCCTGCTGAAGGAGCACGGCATCCTGGACGCCGATCCCGAACAGGCGGTGGAGCAGGGCCTCACCCGCCCCTTCTACCCCCACGGCCTGGGCCACCTCCTGGGCATCCAGGTGCACGACGTGGCCGGCAAGCTGGCCGGCCCCGACGGCAGCTTCGCCCCGCCGCCGGCCATGCACCCCTCCCTGCGCACCACCCGGACCATGGAACCCGGCCTGGTGATCACCATCGAGCCGGGCTGCTATTTCATCCCCATGCTGCTCCGGCCGTTCCGCGGCAACGGCCGCGGCCAGCATTTCAACTGGAAGCTCATCGACGAGCTGAGCCCCCTGGGCGGCATCCGGATCGAGGACGATGTCCTGGTCACCGCCACCGGCAGCCGCAACCTGACCCGGGAGCACCTGCCCGACTAACCTCGCCCGGCCGGTTGACACCCGGGAGACTCAATGCATTATTAATAAGTCTCTGGGAACGGTTGGACATGAAAATCTGGGCGGTGGGCGGCGGCAAGGGCGGTACGGGCAAGAGCCTGATCGCCAACGGCCTGGCCACGGGGCTGGCGGAACGGGGGGCCCAGGTCATCCTGCTGGACGCGGACTTCGGGGCGCCCAACCAGCACACCTACTGCGGCCTGCGCAAGCCGGCCTGCTGCCTCGCCCAGTTCTTCGAAAACCGCAAACCGCTGGAAGAGCTGGCCCTGGAAACGACGGTGGCCGGGTTCCGGCTGATCCCCGGGAACCTCAACAGCGCCAACACCGACAGCATCACCTGGGCGCAGAAGCAGAAACTGTTCAGGCACCTGCGGCTGCTCCAGGCCGACCACGTCCTCCTGGACCTGGGCGCCGGCAGCCAGTACGACACCCTCGACAGCTTCCTGCTGGCGGACATCCAGATCGGGGTCATCTCGCCCGACGCCCTGTCCGTTGAGAACTTCTACCTCTTCCTGAAGAACTTGAAATACCGGCAGCTGGGCAGCCTGCTGTCCGCGACCGGGCTCAAGGAGCAGGCCAGGGAGATCTGGAAGTGCCGCGCCGACCTGGGAATCCGGGACACCCGGAGCTACATCGCGCACCTCCGGGCCCGCTTTCCCGAACTGGGCGAGCGGCTGGACCGGGAACGGGAACGGCTGTTCCTGCGCCTGGTGCTCAACCAGGTCCGGGAATTCACCCAGCTGGAAATGGGCCGCGCCGTCGCCAGCTCGGTGCGCAAGTATTTCCAGCTCGAAGCCGAGTTCGCCGGCCACCTGCGGTTCGACAAGGACCTCTGGCAGCAGTTCGGCCCGGATCAGCCCGCGGTCAGGACCGGAAGCACCTTCACCCTGCGCCAGGGCCTGGAAGGGGTGCTGGCCTGCATCCTGGACGAGAGGACGGCCCATGGCCACTGAGGAGGAGCGCCGGGCCCGCCGGCTCCTGGAGGTCGCCGCGGACGCTACCCTGGAGGAGATCCACGGGGCCTACCAGCTGATGATGCGCATCCACGGCCGCAGCGGGGCCGCCTTCGCCGCGCCCGGCATGGACGAATTCTCCGCCGAGGCCCGGCAGGCCATCCTGGAGCAGGTCCAGGCCGCCTACAACCTGCTCTGCGCCCTGGAGCCCGAAGCCCGGCCGGCCCCCCTCGCGGCCCCCGCCGCAGCGGAGCAGCCCGCGGCCGCCACCGCCCTGGGCCGGGCCCGGGAGGCCGCGGGCCTGACCCTGGACCAGGTGGCCGCGGAGACCAACGTGCGCCGGGAATACCTGGGCGCCCTGGAGGAGGAGCGCTTCGAGCACCTGCGCCTGGCCACGGTGAACGTGCGCGGCTACCTCGCGGCCTACGTGCGGGCGGTCGGCCTGGACGAGGACGCGGTGGTGCCGGCCTACATGATGAAATACCGCGAATGGCGGTCCCGGCAGGATCCATGACCGGGCGGGCTTGCGCGCAGCCGCCAAGTCAAAGATGGGATCCCCCCCATGACTCGGATAAGCTTTCCCGGAGCAAAACCAATCATGGAGTGCTGATGCGCTCAGGATTCCGCACCATCCACGTCCTGGCCTTCCTGCTCGCGGCCGTGGCCGCCGCCCAGGAACCCGCGCAGCTGTCGGTGGAGAGCCTGTTCCACCCGGTCCGCCGGACCGCCTACGTGGAGCCGCTCCCGGACCGGATGCACTGGCGGCCGGACGGATCGCTGGTGGCCGAGCCGGTGGACCGGACTCAGCCGGGAGGGCTGGCCCGGATGGCGCCGCCGGCCTGGGAGCGAAGGCCGCTGCTGAACCGCGCCCAGTTCGTGGCCGCCCTGGCCGGCGCGGGGCTCGACGAGGCCGCCGCCGGCGCCGCCTGGCGCGGCCCGTTCATCTGGAACCCGGGCAAGGACGCCTTCCTGGCCACCGCCGGCAGGGATCTCTACCTGGTGGACCTGGCCGGCAGGATCGCGGCCCGCCGGGTCACCAGCTCCCCGGAGCCCAAGGAGGCCGCGGCGTTCAGCCCGGACGGCACGCAGGTGGCCTACCTGCGCGGCCAGGACCTCTACGTCACCGACCTGGCCACCGCCAAGGAGACCCGGCTGACCGCCGGAGGCGATGAGGATCACCTGAACGGGCGCCTGGACTGGCTCTACCGGGAGGAGATCTTCCGGGGCGGCGGCCCCGGGGCCTTCTGGTGGTCGCCGGATTCCAGGCGGATCGCCTTCCTGAGCCTGGACGAAAGCCAGGTGCCCCGCTATTCCCTCATGGACGACCTCGGCCAGCGCCGGCCGGTCAGCTTCCCCTACCCCCGGGCCGGCGAAACCAACCCCACGGCGCGCCTGGGGGTGGCCGAACTGGACGGCCGGGTGGCCTGGATGGAGGACCCCTACCCCGAGGAGGAGACGATCATCGTCCAGGCCGGCTGGGATCCCAAAGGCCGGCTGGTGGCCAACTACCAGGACCGGACCCAGACCTGGCTGGAATGCGTGCGCTTCGAGGACGGCAAGGCCGCCGCGCTGGTCCGGGAGGACGGCCGGGGCTTCTGGGTCGACCGCCTGCCCCTGCCGGTGTTCCTGGAGGACGGCTTCCTCTGGCTTTCGGCCCGCACCGGCTTCCGCCATCTCTACCGCTACGACGCCCAGCTCCGGAGCCGGTCCGCGGTCACCGCCGGCCCCTGGGACGTGCGGACCGTCCAGGGCGTGGACGAAAAGGCCGGGCGGGTCTATTTCGAAGCCACCCAGCGCAATCCCATCGGCCAGGACGCCTACGCCGCGGACCTGGACGGCCAGGCCCCGAACCAGAACCTGACCCGGCTCACCGAGAAGCCCGGCACCCACGCCGTGGTCCACAACGCCGGGTTCACCGCCAGCGTGGACCGCTTCAGCGACCTCGACACCCCGCCCCAGCAGCTGATCCTGAACGCCGAAGGCCGGGTCCTGCTGCAGGAGGCGAGCCGGACCAGCCCGGCCTTCAGGGCGCTGCGCCGGGGCCGGGCCTCGTTCCAGCAGATCGCCGCCCGGGACGGCGTGGCCCTGGAGACCCTGCTGGTGCTCCCGCCCGGGTTCGACCCGGCCAGGAAGTATCCGGTCTTCCACTACGTCTACGGCGGGCCCGGGGCCCCGTCGGTGCGCAACGCCTTCGACGCCCACATGCTCTGGTACCAGTTCCTGGCCCAGCAGGGCATCATCACCTGGATCTGCGACAACCGCAGCGCCTCGGCCAAGGGCACGGCCGGCGCCCAGGGCGTCTACCGGCGCCTGGGCGCCCAGGAGCTCCAGGACCAGCTGGACGGACTGGTCTGGCTGAAGGCCCAGGGCTGGGCCGACATGAGCCGGATCGCCCTCTGCGGCAACAGCTTCGGCGGCTTCCTCACCGCCTACGCCCTCACCCACAGCAAGGCCTGGAAGCTGGGCATCATCGGCGCCCCGGTGGTGGACTGGCGCCGCTACGACAGCGTCTACACCGAGCGCTTCATGGGCCTGCCCGAGGACAACCCGGACGGCTATGCCGCCGCCTCGCCGCTCAAGGCCGCGGCTGAACTGTCCGGCAAGGTGCTGCTCATCCAGGGGACCCTGGACGAGAATGTCCATCCGGAGCACGCTGTCCAGTTCCTGGACGCGCTCCAGAAGGCCGGGCACACCGCGCCGCTGATCCTCCTGCCCGGCGCCGGCCACCAGGTGCGGGCGCCCCAGCACATCTGGGCCATGTACCAGTCCATCTGGGACTTCCTGCAGAAAAACCTTTAAGGCGCCTGACCGGCCAAAGGGGTTTACCATTAAATAAATAGTGAACTCTCAATGGAATCGGAGCCGGGGTGGCGATCAAGAAGATCAGCAAGTATGAGCTGAAGCTAGGCATGTACCTCCACAGCCTGGACTGTGATTGGATGACGCACTCATTCATTCGCAACAGTTTCATGCTCCGCAAGCAGGCCGACCTGGACCGGATCCACCAGGGCAACGTCGAGGCCGTCTACATCGACACCGTGAAGGGGGTGGACACCCAGCCCGGCCCCGCGCCGGCGGCCGCCGCCCCGCCCCGGGCCCGGACCAGCCACCGGGAAGAACTGGCCGCCGCCCTGCAGATCAAGCAGGAAGCGGGCGCCATCATCCATGCCCTGCTCAACGACGTGCGCATGGGCAGGCGGGTCGAGGTGGAGCGGCTGGAACCCGTGGTCGGCCGGATCATCGACTCCATCCTGCGCAACCCGGGCACCCTGGTGAGCCTGTGCCGGATCCGGGAGGCGGACCAGGTCACCTACCAGCACTCCGTGAGCGCCTGCGCCCTGCTGATCATGTTCGGCCACCACCTGCACCTGGGCGGCGGGATCCTGCACGAGGCCGGGATCGGCGGGATGCTCCACGACATCGGCAAGGTGCGGGTGCCGGACCACATCCTCAACAAGCCGGGCAGCCTCACCGACGCGGAAGCCATGATCATGCGCGACCACGTCCGCCTGGGGCTGGAAACCCTCAGCCAGACCGCGGGGGTGTCCGAACTGGTGGTGCAGGTGGCCGCGCAGCACCACGAGCGCCTGGACGGGTCGGGCTATCCCAGGAAGCTGAAAGGTTTCGAGATCTCGCCCATGGGCCGGATGGCGACCATCGTGGACGTGTACGACGCCATGACCTCCACCCGCAGCTACAACACCGGCATCGAGCCCGCCGAAGCGCTCCAACGGCTGTACCAGGGCAGCCCCTGCTTCGACCAGGACCTGGTCCAGCATTTCATCCAGGCCATCGGCATCTACCCGGTGGGCTCCCTGGTCCGGCTGGAGAGCAACCGGCTCGCCGTGGTGATGGAGCAGAACCAGGGCGGGCTGCTGCACCCGGTGGTCCGGGTGGTCTACGACATCGGCGGCGACCGCGCCGTGACGCCCTTCGACCTGGACCTCTCGGGGCAGGGCGCCGGCGACGGCGTGCTCAGCCACGAGGAGCCGGCCGCCTGGAACCTGGACCCCGCCTCCTTCCTGGTCCGGGGCGCCTGACCGCTATTTCTGCCCGTGGTCGTAGTGGAGCACTTCCACCCGCTCCAGGGTGACCATCGCCCCGCCCCCCGCGCGCTCGATCAGCCCGTCCACCACCGGCAGGAAGTCCCTGATCTTCGCTTCGGTATCCACGATCTCGACGATCACCGGCAGGTCCTCGGACAGCCGGAGGATCTTGGCGGTGTGGATGTAGCGGCTGTTGGCCCCGAACCCTTCCACCCCCCGGAGCACCGTGGCGCCTGCCAGGCCGCGCTCCTTGGCGGACCGGACGATGGCTTCGTACAGGGGCCGATGGCCGTCCTTGTCGGATTCGCCGATGAAGATCCTCAGCAGCTTGCCCTCACCCAGAAGTCTCATGCGGTCACCCTCCGCCCTCTCAGACCAGTCTGCCCAGTTTCATCCCGGTCCAGGTGGCGCACAAGCACAGAAGCACCGAAAATCCCACGTTGGCCAAGGCCAGCGCGCTTTCCCCGTCCCGGAACAGGGCCAGGGTCTCGAAGCTGAACGAGGAGAAGGTCGTGAACCCGCCCAGGATGCCCACCGTGAGGAACAGGCGCAGGGCCGGGGTGGCCAGGAAGCGCTCCTCCAGCGAGACCATCAGCAGCCCGATGACGAAGCATCCGGCGATGTTCACCACCACGGTGCCGTAGGGGAAGCCGCTGCCCACGCGGTTGTAGACCAGCCCCTGCACCCAGTAGCGGAGCGCCGCGCCGAGGCCGCCGCCGGCGAACACCAATAAGTACCTCACCTGGAACCGCCTCCCCCGATGCTTTTCCTTTGCAACTTATACGTTAGCGCAAGTAGGCCTTCGACTCTAAGCTATCCTCCATCGCCGGAGGCCGCCATGCCCGCCACCCTCAACCCGCTGTTCGACCACCTCCGGGACATGCACGCCCATATGGCCTGGGCCGACGCCGTCTGGTTCCATACCTGGGGCCGGTCCGGGTTCCAGGACGACCCCGACCTGCTCCAGCGCATGCAGCACACCGCCGATGTCCAGGGCGCCTTCCTCATGGTGCTCCGGGGCGAGGAGGTGCAGTTCCCCGGCGAGCGGCCCACCCCCGAATTCGACCGGCTGCGCGCGCTCACCCGGGCCAACCACGACGCCTTCAAGGCCCTGTTCCAGAGCATGGACCCCGAGGCCATCTCCCGCACCGTGCTGGTCCCGTGGTTCCCCGGCCCGCCGTGCCGGGTGACCGTGGCCGAGGCGCTCACCCAGGTGGCCATGCACACCCAGCACCACCGCGGCCAGCTCATGACCCGGCTCAAGGCCCTGGGCGGCAAACCCCAGAACGTGGACTTCATCATCTGGGCCTGGAAGAACCGGCCGGAAGGGCGCTGGGAGTGAACTGGCCGCTTGCCCGGCGAGGCAGGGATCGGGCCAAACAGGACGGGTGAACCCAGCAGTTGATTGTGGTCACGTGCGGGCCGCGCCGTCTTGCGGACCCGTCTCAATGACCGATCATGGGTTGTGGGAAGCGATCACCCCTCCGGTGACCCCCCAGAGAACACCCGAGGCGCCAAACGGGCGCCCCTTCTTGTGCACCAGGCCCGGTCCCCGCGCCTGTCGATCCTGTGACCACCGGCATCCGCCGGGGAGGGAACGGGTCTGCACCCACCCATCTCCCGGAGATTCGAGATGAAATCCTTCGCCCCCTCCATCAAGTTCCCCCTCCTCCTTCTGGCCCTGGCCGCCGCCACCCTGTCCGGCGCCGGCGTCCACGACTACGACCCCAAGCTCGCCCAGGACGTGGAGCAGATGCGCCGCGACATCAGCGCCCGGGGCTGGCAGTTCCAGGTGGACGTCAACCCGGCCATGCAGTATGACCTCAGCCGCCTGAAGGGCTTCAAGCCCGGGCTCCGGCCCGCCGAATTCCAGGCCCACGAACCCGGCGGGTTCGCCAACTACGACATCGACGAGACCGTCACCACGCTGCCCAAGGCCTACACCGGCGTGTTCAGCAGCGTCAAGGACCAGGGCCAGTGCGGCAGCTGCTGGGCCTTCTCCACCATCGGCAGCGTCGAGGGCGCCTACCTGAAGGCCCACGGCGCCAGGAACGGCTCGGTGAGCCCCAACGGCCACATCAACTACAGCACCGGCGCACCGGCCCTGTCCGAACAGCAGGTGCTGTCCTGCAACCCCTGGGGCTGGGGCTGCGACGGCGGCAACTTCGCCTTCGACATGCTGGAGCCGGCCAACGTCGGATCCCAGGGCTACTACCGCGGCGCCGTGCCGGCCGTGGCCTTCCCCTACGTGGCCAGCGCCGTCGCCTGCGCCGTGCCCTCCAGGACCACCTTCACCCCGGTCGCCCGCTGGGGCTACGTGGGCTCCAGCCAAGGGATCCCCTCCGTCGCCGCCATCAAAGCCGCCATCTACAAGCACGGCGGCGTCTCCGCCTGCGTCTACGCCGACAACTACTTCCAGGCCTACACCGGCGGCGTCTTCACCACCACCGACAACTACAGCCCCTGCGACCACGCCATCCTCCTGGTGGGCTGGAACGACGCCAAGGGCGCCTGGCTGCTGAAGAACTCCTGGGGTCCCTCCTGGGGCGTGGACGGCTTCATGTGGATCAAGTACGACGCCAACAGCGTAGGCTTCGCCGCCGCCTGGGTCACCGAATAGCCGAGCTCCCTCCCCCCGCGGACAAGCGCCGGCGGCTGCTAGACTTCAGGGCAGGAGATGTCCGTGACCCGCCCCCTGCCCCACCCCAAACCCAGGGCCTTCCGGGATATGGACCTGCCCCGGCTGGCCCGGCTGCTGGACGCGTCCACCGTGCTCGGCCCCTGCCGCGACCTGGCCGCCCTGGGCACCACCCTCTTCAAGCTGCTGCGCGAAGAGCTGGCGGTGGACCGGCTGGCGCTCTGGTTCGGCGAACCCGAGGAGGGCCTGGAGGTCATCCAGTGGGCCGCCCGGCTGGAGCCGGACGGGGTCCTGACCATGGTGGAGCCCCTGCCCGGGCTGGTGGCGCACACCCTCAACCTCCAGGAGGACCTCTGGAGCCTGGAGGCCTCCGGCGCCATGGCCTGCGCCAGCCCGGTCACCGAGGCGCTCCGGAGCGAGTTCCCGGCCCTGGTGCTGCTCCCGCTGCGGACCCCGGACCGGCTGGTGGGCGGACTGAGCCTGGCCAGCCGGCGCAAGGGCGCCTTCCAGACCGCCGGCCCCGCCTACCTGGTGTTCCTGGCCCGGTTCCTGGCCTCCTTCGCCCTGCGCATCCTGCGCCTGCGCCAGCTGGACGCGCTCAACCTGCGCCTGACCCGGGAACGGGACCAGCAGCGGATCCTGCTGGAGATCAACAACGAGCTGGTGGAGCACCGGGAGCCCCGGGACCTGTTCCAGGCCATCTCCTCCACCCTGCGCCGGCACTTCCAGTACGACGGCATGATGCTGGTGCTGGCCCAGGACGGCGACGCCGACGCCCAGATCCGCTACCTGGACTTCCCCACCGGGCGCGGCCTGATGCAGGAGAACCAGTTCCTCACCGTGCCCGACGGCCCCAGCCAGCGGGCCATGGAACTGAGGCGTCCGCTGGTGTTCACCCGGGCCGAGCTGGACGGCTTCCCCGCCCCGATCCCCCAGGTCCTGGTCCGCGGCGAAGGGCTGGTGACCCTCTGCGTCCTGCCGCTGATCTCCCGCTCCCGGGTCATGGGCACCCTCAACTTCGGCAGCCGCCAGGAGGGCGCCTTCACCCTGGAGACCACGGCGCTGCTCTCCAGCGTCGCGGCCCAGGTCGCCATCGCCCTGGACAACGCCTTCGCCTACCAGGAGATCCAGACCCTCAAGAACAAGCTGGCCGAGGAGAAGCTCTACCTCCAGGAAGAGATGGAGCGGGACTACGGCCTGGAGATCGTCGGCCGCAGCCCGAGCCTGCAGCGGGTGCTGCGCCAGGTGGAGACGGTGGCGCCGTCCGACGCCACCGTGCTCATCCTGGGCGAGACCGGCACCGGCAAGGAGCTCATCGCCCGGGCCATCCACCAGCTCAGCCCGCGCAAGGACCACGGCTTCGTCCAGATCAACTGCGCCTCCATCCCCAGCGGGCTGGTGGAGAGCGAACTGTTCGGTTTCGAAAAGGGCGCCTTCACCGGCGCCCTCAGCCAGAAGATGGGCCGGCTGGAGCTGGCGGACCAGGGCACCCTGTTCCTGGACGAGATCGGCGACCTGCCCCTGGAGCTCCAGCCCAAGCTGCTCCGGGCCATCCAGGAGCGGGAGTTCGAGCGGCTGGGCAGCACCAGCACCCGGAAAGTCGACCTCCGGCTCATCACCGCCACCAACCGGGACCTGGCCGCCATGGTCCGGGACCGGAGCTTCCGGGCCGACCTGTTCTACCGGCTCAACGTCTTCCCCATCCACGTCCCGGCCCTGCGCGAGCGCCAGGAGGACATCCCGGCGCTGGCGCGCTACTTCACCCAGAAGTTCGCCCAGGCCATGCGCCGGCCCATCGAGACCATCCCCACCCGGGCCATGGAGGCCCTCCAGGCCTGGCACTGGCCCGGCAACATCCGGGAGCTGGAGAACGTCATCGAGCGCTCGGTGATCCTCAGCCAGGGCAAGGAGCTGCAGGTCCCCGTCGCCGAACTGCGCGCCCAGGCCCCCGCCCCGGCCGGCGTCCTGCCCACCCTGGAGCAGGCCGAGCGGGAGCACATCCTCAAGGCCCTGAGTGAAACCGGCGGCAAGGTCGGCGGCCGGGACGGCGCCGCCGCCCGCCTGGGCCTGAAGCGCACCACCCTCCAGAGCCGCATGGGCAAGCTGGGGATCTAATGGCAAGAGACCAGAATCACGTTGTAAAAAAACTCTCACAAAGTTGACCAAGACCATCCTCAGAGGGATCCGGGTGGCCTCGAAGACCTAGCTGAAAGCCCTGATCATAAGTTACCTCCAGGACCTCAATACAGGTCCGGTCGGGTTCAGACGGCGATACAAGATCGAAGAGGAGTGCGTTCATAAAGCATATCTTTTTTTTATCAGCTTTTATCCCCGTCCATCCATGTTCATCCCCGGCTAACCTGCGCTGGATATACCCGAAAGCCGCCTACTGGACGTCTTTCACATCTAATTCCCCGTTCATATCTGCCGGCGCACCCGAAAGAAGGTTCAGCCGGGGATGAACACGGATAAACGGGGATGAAAATAGATAAAAACTGAAATGATTTAACCAAGCATGTCTGGCATGGTTGATGGCAGGAGCCCGAAAGCAATGTGATTTATGAATCGAACAACTCATTGGCCGGCTTCAACGATCAGCCAGGCGCATATCGCCCGTTGACAAAATATATATATAATTTATATTTCTGGGCACCATTGGGCCAAGCCATCGCCTGCCCGCACCCAGGAGACATCATGAAGTGGGTTTCCAGACTCCTATTGCTGACCCTGCTGTCGGCCGGCCCGGCCCGGCTGTGCTCCGGCTCCCGGGAGTATCCGTTCGTGTTCGAGAATGACACCAAGTACCGGGCCAACATCGTGGTCCAGGAAAAGAGCGGGCACACCTACACGGTGAGCATCGCCGCCGGCGCGGCCCACAGCTGCAACGCCGGCTTCGCTCCGGGCAAAGCGGGCGCCGGCATCGAGCGCATCAAGATCGATGGTGTGAGGCCGGAGAAATGGTTCTACGCCAAGGACATGAAGGACAGCCAGGGCAGGGCCCGGACCGGCCTGATCAACACCCCCTGGCAATTCCGGGTCACCGCCAGGTCGGACAACGACTGGACGGTGGAGACTTATGTGCCGGCGCCGGCCGAGAACCCCGACGACCAGCTCACCGTGTTCTCCCTGAACACCTACTGCTTCCCGCAGTCGATCTCCGACATGCTCTGGAAGGCCAGCAAGAAGGCCCTCATGGGCGGCGTGCTGCAGAACCGCAGCACCCGGATCGCCAGGATCGCCGAGCTCGCGGTCAGGCAGAGACCGGACGTGATGCAGTTCCAGGAACTGTGGGGCGCCGACAACAAGAAGGAGATGATCGGCCGGATCATGGAGCAGCCCGGGGGCAAGGACTACAAATACATCTTCTGGAACGACGAGCACCAGACCGCGCGTCCTTTCATCATGGACGACGGCCTGCTGGTGCTGTCCAGGCGCCGGCCCTTCATGGAGCGCAAGCTCATCTACAAGGCCAAGCACGGCGACGAGGACATGCCGGTCAGCATCAACACCGCCTTCCAGAAGATTGGCGCCGACAAGGGGGCGCTGATCCTGGGCTACTACAGCAAGGCCGGCAAGGCCATCCTGCTGGTGAACACCCATATGAACAGCGGCACCCATATCGACGCCGTGGAGACCAAGCGGAACCAGCTGAACCAGCTGGCCGACGAGCTGCTGAGCATCCAGAGGACGGACCCGCGCACGGCCGACGCCCAGTTCATCATCGGCGGCGATTTCAACGAAGCGGTGTGCTGGCGCACCGAACCCGTCAACCGGATCGCCGACCGCACCAAGTGGATGACCGACGCCTACAACAGGAAGGGCATCCCGGTCTCCAACCAGCAGATGATCAGGTTCCTGGTCAACAACCTCAAGCCCAAGCCGCAGGAGATCGTGGACGTCCACGAACTGGACATGCGCTCGGTGGTCAAGGACCTCGGCGGCACCGTCCGCTATACCCTCCTGGGCAAGGGCGTCCGGTTCCGCAACTGGAAACCGGACGGCAGCGTCTCCCTCGATGTGGAGCCGGCGGCCAACTACCGCAAGGCCATCGAGCTGGCCGAAAAGAAAGGCCGGGAATTGAAGGACAAGAACGACCTGGGATTGACCTACGACCTGGAGACGGTCAAAGTGCCCAGCGTCGGCAAGCCCGGGGACCGCGCCCCGCAGTTTGACATCGAGATCCAGGGCAGACACGGCGACGCCGGCTACGTCTACTTCCCGTTCGCCACCGAACCCAGCGGGACCCAGGTGCTGGACCACTTCTTCGTCAACGACAGCCGCAGCGAGGTCACCAATTACCGGGTGCTGCGGCGGGAGACCCTGGGCGACGAGGGCAAGCTCTACCCCGTGCTGAACGACGACGGCAATCTGGACAAGGTGCGCAAGGTGTACATGAACTCCTCCACCGCCATCGCCGACCACGCCGCCATCATCGGGACCATCAAGACCAGGCGCTGAGCCGGCGGCAGGGACGGCGCCGCCCGGCCGGGGCTCCGGCGTCCGCCTTGGTTGACAACATTTATTAGTGAATTATATTAACCTCACCAAAGGGGCCCGAGGTTTCCGTCGAATCGAGGGCTTGCCCATTTCGGGGCTGAGACTTCCTTCTTGAGGAGCATCGATGACCTTCAAAGCAGCCGGCATCTGTCTGTCGCTGGTCCTGGCCGGGGCGGGCGCCCTGCTGGGCGGTTCCAGGGAGTATCCCTTCGTCTACGAGAACGCCTGCGCGGACCGGATGAACATCGTCGTCCAGGAAAAGCGCAACGGCCAGGTGCACACCTACACCGTCAGCGTGGCCGGCAAGCAGGCCCACAGCGCGAATGCCGGGTTCAAGCCAGGCACGCCCAACAACTACATCTGGCGGCTGAAGATCGACGGGGTCCCGGAAAAGTGGTACTACACCAACGAGATGACCACCAGCGAAGGCAAGCCGATCGGCAAGTTCGTCAACGACCCCTGGCAGTTCGTCGTCTATCCCCTGCCCGGGAAGGACAGCTACAAGATCGAAACCTACACGCCCGCCAAGGGCAGGCAACTGGGCCTGACCAACAAGTAGTCCCTTCCTGCCGGAACGGAAAGGCCAGCCCGCCTGAGATCAGGCGGGCTGGCCTGCTCGTGGGCGCGTCTACCTGGCGCTGATGGTCACCATGATCGCGGCGTGGTCGGCGATGGCGACCTTGCCGTCGAAGTGGATGGTCCGCCCGGCCCAGCGCTGGTCCTTGGGGATGACCCCCAGTCCGGGCCGGTCGCCCAGGCACTCCGCGCGGAACACCCTGAAGTTCTTCACCTCGCTCCTGCTGTCGAGCACGAAGACGTGGTCCAGGATCTGGTTGCCGATGGGGTCGGTCGCTTCCGGGAAGAACGACCATCTGTGATCGTTGCCATTGAGCCGTCCGGCCACATCGTCGTCGGGACCCGAAGCTTTCGCGCCCATGGCCACGCCCTCGCTCTGGGTGACGATCTTGCTGACCTTGTATGGATTGGCCCCCGAGGCGGTGATTTCATGTCTGACCGATCCATTGGCCGTGGTGAAGACGGCCCGCCGTTCGATTTCGTAGATCTGGGCCACGTCGTTGGGCTTGTAGCGTTCGATCATCAGCTTCATGAGCCAGCTGTTGGTGAGCGGATACCCGGCCTGTTTCAAGACGTCCTGCATCTGCCGGGTCCGGTCCACCAGCCGCTTGTTCTCCTCGCGCCAGCTGACCGGGTCGTTGACATCCCCGGCCAGGATGATCTGGGCGTCGCGGGTCCTGGGATCGTTGGCCTGGATGGACTTCAGTTCCGCGGCCAGCTGCCTGTACTGGTTCATCCGGGTGGCCACTTCGTCCTTGCCGGTGCCCGATTGCAGGTGGGTGTTGATCAGGAGGATCGCCTTGCCCTTGGTGTCATAGACGCCGATGATGAGGGCCCCCTTCTGGGCGCCGCCCTGCAGGATCCCGGCATCCTCGTCGCCGGTCCGGGCCGAGTAGATGATCTTTCGCTCCATGAAGGGCAGGCGCTGGGAGGCGATCAGCAGGCCGTCATCCATGTACGACGGGTCCTTGGGCTTGTTCTCGTCGTTCCAGAAGATGTATTTGAACTTGGGCTTCAGGCCGCTGATCATCTTCTGCTTGTTCTCCTCCCCCCACAGTTCCTGGCAGAAGAACACGTCGGGGTTCTTGGCGATGGCGAACTTGGCGATCTTGTCGATGCGGGTGAGGATGGGCGTGTCGACCCCGCTCACCAGGTCCGTCTTCAGCAGGAACTTCAGCAGGTCCCGCTTCAGCGCCGGGAAGCAGTAAGTGTTGAGCGACATCAGCTCGAGGTCGTTCGCCTGGCACCAGGCCGGCTGGCCGAGCCCCAGGGCCATGGCCAGGAGCATGGAGTTGACGATTTTCTGCTTTGCCATGGGCATGGCCTCCGATGGATGGATCAATGCGATGACACCCCCGGGCCCCATCTGAACGAAACCGCAGGGATCGATTCTTGAATGAAGTATTAATATATTATTCATTCTGTCAAGCCTGGGCTGATGTGCATTTCATTACGAGTTTCAGCCGATCCTGGGCTGTCCAGTCGTCAGGTCCGGACATGGGAGTGCCGAAGGCCGACTGCCGATATTTCGGCTTATTGCCGAAATATCGGCAATCGATCTTCGGCACTGATCGGTTAAACCCCTATTTTGTAATCTTTAACCTTTTGGCATGGGATCTGCTCTGACCAATCCGTCGGAGGATTTCATGCTGCGGATCACCCCCAAGGAACAGGACGCGAAGCTCACCCTCTCCCTGGAGGGCAAGCTGGCCGGACCCTGGGTCACCGAACTGGCCAGGGCCTGGAGCGAATGGCAGGGCCGGGTCCAGCCCCGGGACGCGGTGATCGATCTGCGCCTGGTCTCGTTCGTGGACGAGGCCGGGCGGGAACTGCTGGCGCAGCTCCACGGCGAAGGCTGCGCCCTGCTGGGCAGCGGCTGCTACGTGGGCCCCCTGGTCGACGCCATCGTCCGGGGCGGGGAGACCGGCGCGGCGCCGCTGCGCTGGTGCTGGATGACCGCCCTGGGCCTGGCCGCGGCCGGGATGGTCGCCGCCGCCGGCGAAGCGCCGGTCCTCCCCCTCACCCTCAACCAGGCCCTGCAGACCGCCCTGGCCCAGAACCCGGAGATCCACCGTTCGCTCCTGGCCATCGCCCAGAGCCAGGAAGACCGCCGGACCGCCGCCTCGGCCCTGATGCCCAGCCTGGAGGCCGACGCCATGGGCCAGCGGGCCCGGGTGAACCTGGACACGGAACTGGGCAAGCCCACCCCCGGGGGACCCGCCATCGCCGGCCCCTACAGCTGGGGCACCGCCGGGATCCAGGCCAGCGTGCCGCTGTTCGACCTCAGCCTCTGGAACCGCTGGCACGCGGCCCAGCACGGCGAGCAGTCCGCCCGGGCCGCGGCCGCCCAGACCCGGGAGGCCATCACCGCCCTGGTGGTGGGCCAGTACCTCCGGGCCCAGCGCTCCATGGAAGCCGTGAAGGCGGCCCAGTCCCGGGTGCAGCTGGCCCAGGCCCTGGACCAGCTGGCCCAGGACCAGCAGAAGAACGGCCTGGGCACCCGGCTGGACACCCTGCGCGCCCAGGTCCAGGTGCGCAACGAGCAGCAGCGCCTGATCCAGGCCGACACCCAGCTGCAGACCGCCCGGTTCGGGCTGGTCCGGCTGCTGAACCTCGATCCCGGAACCCGGGTGGAGGTGGCCGACAGCCTGTCGGCGCCGGTCCTGCCCACGTTCAGCTTCCAGGAAGCCTACGCGGCCGGCCTGCGCCAGCGCCCGGAGCTGGCCTCCCTGGACGCCCGCGAGCAGGTCCAGAGCAGCCTCAGGGACGCCGCCCGCAACCTGCGGCTGCCCACCGTGGTGGCCACCGGCAGCTTCGGCTCCACCGGCCTCGAGTCCAATCCCTGGGTCCCCACCTACGCCGTGGGGATCGGGATCAAGGTGCCGCTGTTCACCGGCGGACGGATCGCGGCCGGGACCGCCAAGGCCCAGGACGAGCTCTCCCGCATCCAGGAGGAGCGCAGCGGGCTCAAGGCCCAGGTCGGCATGGAGGTCCAGGTGGCCCAGGCCGAGCTGGCGGCCGGAAGCGGCGAAGTGGAAGTCGCCTCCCAGGCCGAGGCCCTGGCCAACGAGGCCCTGCAGCAGGCCCGCCACCGCTTCGAAGCGGGGGTCAGCAACAACATCGAAGTGATCCAGGCCCAGGATGAGCTGGCCCGGGCCACCGACAACAAGATCAACGCCCTCTACCGCCTGAACCAGTCCCGCGCGGACCTGGCCCGGGCCATGGGCCAGTTGGAACCCCTGTTCGCCCGCTGATGGAGCCCGAGATGACCGAGAACCCCGAAACCACCGAAACCATGGTCACCCCCCCCGACGCGCCGCGCAGCAAGGGGCGGATCGCCCTGATCGCGCTCATCGCCGTCCTGGCGGTGGCCGGCGGCGGCATGTACTACCACTACCGGGACCGGGTCAGCACCGACGACGCCCAGGTGGACGGGCACCTGGTGCCGGTCTCCTGCAAGGTCTACGGCAGCGTCGAGAAGGTCCTGGTGGAGGACAACCAGCCGGTCAAGGCCGGCGACCTCCTGGTCCAGCTGGACGCCCGGGATCTGCAGAGCAAGGTGGACCAGGCGGCCGCGGCCCTGACCCAGGCCCAGGCCCAGGTCCAGGGCGCCCGGGCCGACGACGACAAGGCCAAGGTGTCCCTGGAGCAGGCCAAGAGCTCCGATCTGCAGGTGGCCGAGGCCAACCTGGACGCCCGCAAGTCCACCCTGGACAAGGCCAGGGCCGACCTGCAGCGGGCCAGGCCCCTGGCCGAGCGCCAGGAGATCTCGGCCCAGGAGTTCGACCACTACAAGACCCAGGCCGAAGTGGCCGAAAGCGAGTGGAAGGCCGCCCAG